>OLFV01000268.1_pt1 | contig 63765 bp, 49 predicted proteins | sample 1605551 | NCBI WGS metagenome assembly OLFV01 (sample SAMEA3888922, study PRJEB22519) | human gut metagenome | biome: human gut; feature: human-associated habitat; material: faeces | place: Denmark | collected 2011 | reverse complement strand
TTGGGAGACGCGTGATGATCGAACGTGAAATCGCCGAATTCGGCAGACGCATGGGCCTGCCCGGCCTGTCCTTCAGCCCGGACGGGCTGGCGGCGCTGGACGTGGAGCGCATGGGCCGTCTGCATCTGGAAAAAGGCGGAAAGCCGGGCGCGGAAGAGCTTCTGGTGTATCTGGCCCGGCCCTGTCCGGCCCATGATCGGGAAGCGCCGGAACGCGCTCTGGAGCTGTGCCATTACCGGCATCCCCGGCCCTTCCCCCTGAGCGCGGGAGTGCATGGGGATCAGCTCATCATGCTCACCCGCCTGCCGGAGCGGGAAGCCACGGCGGCCGGCATGGAAAAAGCCGTGCTCATGCTTGCCGACGTCATGAACAAGGCCGTGCAGGGGGTCTGACCATGCCTTCCGTGTCACTCAATCTGCTGGACCCGAATCTGGGCATCCAGAACGTCATGGACTCCGGAAGCGGAGCCCGCATGCCGGACGCCCGGCCTCTGGCCTCCACCGTACTGCGCGAGGCCGGGCTGGACGAACTCTATCAGCAGGGAGCGGCGGAAAAGCAGCTCGACGCGGCGCTCTGCCCTCCGGTGGGAGACGGCTCCATCCTCCAGCCGGAAATCTTTCAGGCCGAACTCCGGGGCGGCCTGGAGGCGCTGAAGGACAGCCGTGACCCGGCGGTGCGGGCCTTTGTGCGGGATGAACTCGCCCCGCTGCTGGAAAACACGGAACTTCTCAAGGCCTACACGGGCCTGATGGTGGGAGGCTAGGCATGGCCGGAGGCGAGAGTTCTCCGTTGAGCGGGGAACAGCGGCGCGCGCTGCTGGTGCTGGGCTATCTGTTTCTGCGCATGGGGCAGTTTGCGCGGGCGAAGAAACTGTTCGCCGCCCTGCTCGCGCTGGAACCCGCCGACGGGCAGGCGCGCCGCTGCATGGCCGCCGCCCTGCTCGCGCTGGGGGACGGCGGCGGGGCGCTGGAACATATTGACAGGATCGTAGGCGCGGCTCCGCTGCCCTCGCGCGATGCAGCGCTCCATCTGCTCAAGGCGCGCGCTCTGTGGCTGACAGGACGCGCCGACGAGGCGAAAAACGCGGTGAACGCATGGATCGCCGCGGGGGGAGGGCGCCAGTGAGCCTGTTTTCCGACGCGCGCGGCATCGTATCCGCCACCACCCGGCACAGCGATCTCGCGCTGGTGGGCCTGCTGGTGGCGGTTATCGCCCTGATGATCATGCCCCTGCCCACGGCGCTGGTGGACACGCTCATCGGGGCGAATCTGGCGCTTTCCTTCGCCATCATGATGATGACGATGTACGTCAGGACGCCGCTGGAGTTTTCCTCCTTTCCCACCATGCTGCTGTTCACCACGCTGTTCCGCGTGGGTCTGAACATCACCACCACCCGCCTGATCCTGCTCAACGCGGATGCCGGGGAGATCATCCAGACCTTCGGGGAATTCGCCCTGGGCGGCAACTTCGTGGTGGGCGCGGTGGTCTTTCTGATCCTCACCATCGTGCAGTTTCTGGTCATTTCCAAGGGCGCGGAGCGTGTGGCCGAAGTGGGCGCGCGCTTCACCCTGGACGCCATGCCCGGCAAGCAGATGTCCATCGACGCGGACATGCGGGCCGGGGTCATCGACATGGAGGAAGCCCAGAAACGGCGCGACGCCATCAGCCAGGAAAGCAAGATGTTCGGGGCCATGGACGGGGCCATGAAGTTCGTCAAGGGCGACAGCATCGCCGGGATGATCGTGGCGGTCGTCAACATTGTGGGCGGCACGATCATCGGCATCACCCAGCACGGCATCTCCGCCGGGGAAGCCCTGCAGATTTACGGCATCCTGACCATCGGGGACGGCCTCGTCTCCCAGATTCCCTCGCTGATCATCGCCATTTCGGCGGGTATTCTCATCACCCGCTCCGGCGATACGGATGTGGACGTGGGAGCGCAGATCGGCGGGCAGTTCTTCGCCCAGCCCAAGGCCCTGCAAATGGCCGGCGGGCTGATTTTCCTCTTCGCGCTCATTCCGGGCTTTCCCAAGCCACAGCTCTTTACCCTGGCTTTCGCCGTGGGCGGGCTGGGCTATGTGCTGGACAAAATCAGGGCCGCGCCCGAAGAGCGGGATTCCAGAAAGGAACTGGCGCAGTCGCTCAAGCCCACGGTCAAAAGCCGGAGCAAGGCCGGAAAGGCCGGGCCGCAGGACGAATTCGCTCCCACCGTGCCCATTATCCTCGACATTTCCGAAGGGCTGGCGACCTCGCTGGACTATGACACCCTGAACGACGAGCTGGCCGCGCTGCGCCGCGCCCTGTACTTTGATCTCGGGGTGCCCTTCCCCGGCATCAACCTGCGCGTTTCCCCCGCCCTGCCGGGGCTTTCCTATGTGCTTCAGGTCAACGAGATTCCCATGTCGCGCGGACAGCTTGAAGCGGGCATGGTTCTCGCGCGGGAAAGCGAGGACACCCTGCGCATGCTCGGCGTGGAGGTGAAGAAGGGCGAAGCCTTCCTGCCCGATGTGGAAAGCCTGTGGATTCCGCAGGAGAAACAGGCGGTGCTGGAACAGGCCGGGCTTTCCTGCATGAGCCATTCCCGCATTCTGGCCTATCATCTTTCCCTGATGCTGGCCCGTCACGCCTCCGGCTTCATCGGCATGCAGGAAACAAAGTACCTGCTGGACAGGATGGAGGAACGCGCTCCGGATCTGGTGCGCGAGGCCACGCGCCTGCTGCCCGTGCAGCGCATCGCGGAAATCTTCCAGCGCCTTGCGCAGGAGCAGGTTTCCATCCGCGACCTGCGCAGCATTCTGGAGGCCGTCATCGAATGGAGCCCCAAGGAGAAAGATACCGTCATGCTCACCGAATACGTGCGCGGCGCGCTGAAACGCCAGATCAGCTACATGTATTCGCGCGGGCAGAACATGCTGCCGGCCATTCTCATGGACCCCTCGGTGGAGGAGACCATCCGCAAATCCATACGGCAGACTTCGGCCGGAGCCTTTCTGGCGCTCGACCCGGATACCACGCGCCGCTTCGTCGAAGCCGTGACGGCGGCCGCGGGCGACTACCGCAAACATCCGCAGATGCCCGTACTGCTGGCCAGCATGGATATCCGGCGCTATGTGCGGCGGCTCATCGAGGGCGAGCATTACAGGCTGCCCGTGGTGTCATATCAGGAGATCACGCCGGAAATCAGCGTCCAGCCTGTAAACAGGATACGCCTGTGATATCCGGGCGGGAGGACTTTCATGGAACTTGCCGTCGACTACGCCGTGAAGGCGCTGTATCTGGTCATGATGCTCTCCCTGCCGCCCATCGTGGTGGCCTCGGCCGTGGGCATCGTGCTCAGTCTCATTCAGGCCATCACCCAACTGCAGGAACAAACCCTGACCTTCGGCGTAAAGCTGCTGGCCGTGGGCCTGACGCTCTTCCTGATGGGCGGCTGGCTGGGCGGGGAAATCCTGCGTTACGGCGGGGACATCTTCAACCGTTTCTATCTGATATGAGAAGGGCCTCGTCTGGCACGCCTTTTGCTTTTTCTCTGAAATATCGTCCCTGAAAGGGATTTCATGCAAACTTTATTGATACCAACACAAGGAGACCCCATGCGCAAAGCACTGCATGAACTGGCGACAGGCTACGCCGCGGCGACCGGCTGCGCCTGCGAAGCCGAGGAAGGAAGCTGTCAGGCCGTTCTCTCCGTGGAGGGACTGGGCATACACATCGGGCTGGCGGAAAGTTCCGGCATGATCGTGTTCCAGACCGGCGCGGCCCTGCTGCCGCCCGCGGGCGGCGGAAGAGAGGAGTTCTGCATGAAGCTCCTTGCCGCCAACAATCTTTTCACGGACACCCAGGGCTTTACCCTCGGCGTGGACGAGAGTCAGGAGCTGGTCACCATCCAGCTTGCCTGGGATCTTTCCCGCCTGGATGCGGAGGGTTTCGCCCGCATCGTGAACAATCTGCTTGCCGTGGCGGCGGACTGGATGATCCGGCTGGACGAATGGCGGCCTTCCGCTCCCGGCGGAGAAAACGCCGCGCCCGCGGACATCTCCGGCGAAGTGCCTTTCATGAATTTCCTGAAAGTTTAATCCGGCGGGGGAAAGCATCATGCGTATCGAATCCGGCCAGCAGATGTTCCAGCATATTGAGAACGGCGGGAATCTCAAACTGAACAGCGAAGGGCAACTTGAAACCCAGAGCGCCGCCGGGCGCTTTTTCCAGAAAATCGGTGACGCGTTCCGCTCCCTCAGCGCCTCGGGCCGCGCCGCCATAGAAACACGCAATACAAGGCTGCACGAGGCCATGGCCGACATGGTGCGGCGGGATGCGCTGGTCAACCCGGCCCAGGCGGAAATCCAGCGGCCCCCGATCACGCAGATCGAGCGAAACCGCATGTGCGCGAGCCTTGCCATGGCGGGGGAACTGGCGAAGCTCCCGCCCGAATCCAGAGCGGCGGCACGCGCACTGGTTCTGCACCAGCTCAGGGAACACGGCGTGTTGAACCACAACGCGGCAACCGTGCGCGCCAACATTCAGCAGTTCATGCAGAGGATTAACAGCGATCCCGTTTTATCCAATGGCCTGAAATGTGCCTTCTCCCTTTCCAGTGCCCGGCTTCAGCCCATGATGAATGAAGTGGCCGAAGACACCAGAGCGGAATTTCGGAAGCCGACACAACAGGCCCACATCGAAAACGGCATACACGCTTCCTACCCCAAGGACGCACAGCGGGATTCAGTCCGCAGCATCAACGGACAGCCCGTGAACAAGGATGATTTGGCAGGGCAGCTCAAGGCTCTCGTTCCCGATGAAAAAATGAGTTCCTTCATCAGCTTTGCGGCTTCCCAGGCAGGTATTGAAGGGTCGCTTTACAAACACCTTGCCATGCCCGGCGGCACCAAGCCCAATCCGGACAGTCCCAATCTTGCCGAAATTCAGGCAAAGGGGCTGCACCTGGGCACGCCCTACCACAAGTATGAACTCAATATCCAGAACGGCAAGGCCACCATCCGCCTGGATATGGATGTCGCCCTTCAGCCGCTGGGAACCCCAAATGACGGGCACGGCGTCGGAGGGAGCAGATATGCCGTAACCATGGAAATTGACCTTAATCAGGACATGACCGGCAAGGACATGCCGGACTTCACACTCAGCGGCGAGTGTACCGCCTTCGGGCCGGACAACTGACACCGAACCCGGACGAGCATGGACATCACCGGACTGTTTCAGGCGCTGGATCTCTACCGTCATCTGACGGCGATCCTTCTCGGCATGCCGAGGCTCTTCATGCTCGTCCTTGTCGCGCCCTTTTTCGGCGCGTCGGTGGTGACGGGGCAGATCCGTCTGATTCTTGTTCTGGCGCTGTATCTGCCCCTGCATCCCGTGGTGGCGGAAGGCATCGCGCCGGAGGCAGGCCTTTCCGCCGCCATGACCCTGGAAGCGGGCGGCAGGCTGGCCCTTCTGCTGTGCAAGGAAACACTGCTCGGGCTGATGCTCGGCTTTCTCGCGGGGATCGCCTTCTGGGCGGTGCAGAGCGCGGGCTTTTTCATCGACAACCAGCGCGGCGCCAGCATGGCGGAAGGCGCGGACATTCTTTCCGGCGACCAGAGCAGCCCCATGGGCCAGTTGCTGTTCCAGAGCATGACCTACCTGTTCTACGCTTCCGGAGCCTTTCTGGCCTTTGTCGGGGTCATTTATGCCAGTTACGAACTCTGGCCCGCGGCCCGCCCCCTTCCCGCGGAATTCAGCATGGCCCTGCCCCTGTACTTCGCGGGCAAGGTCGGCTGGCTCATGGGGCACATGCTGCTGCTCGCCGGGCCGATTTCCGTGGCCTGCCTGCTCACGGACATCTCGCTCGGGCTGGTCAACCGCTTCGCTTCACAGCTCAACGTCTATGTGCTGGCCATGCCCATCAAGAGCGGACTGGCCGCCTTTCTGCTGTGCTTCTATTTCGGTCTGCTGCTCTCCCGCGCGCCGGAGCTGTTCGACTTCATCCGCGAGTCCATCCTCACCCTGCCCAATGTGCTGGAACCGTAGAAAACAATTAACCGCCGGAGGCGCGAGCGTTAGCGAGCCATGGAGCGACGACCCCCCGCCGCATGGCCATGCGGCATGGAGGGGGGGGCCGACCGAACGGCGGCCCCGCAGGGGCCGTGCCCGTTGTCGAGCAGAGCGAGGCGTACGGGCATCGAGAGCAGAGATGAGGAGCGGAAGCAATGTCACGCGGAGCGGAGCCTTCGGGCGGCGAAGCCGCACGAAGGCGCAAGCGAGCCGGCCGTGGACACATGTTGCCGCCGGCCCGCTGAGTACCGTCAGACTCCTGATCGACCGTAACTGTGGATAAAACCGGAGAATATCCCATCCCATGAGCGACGAAAAGACAGAACAACCCACACCGAAACGGCTGCGGGACGCCCGCGAGAAAGGACAGGTGGCCAAAAGCCAGGATGTCCCCTCCGCGCTTACGGTCATGGCGGTGGCGGTGTATCTTCTCGCCATGGCTCCGGACATGCTCGAAACCATGATGAGCATGGGCGAAATTCCCATGCTGATCATGAATCGTCCTTTTCCCGAAGCGCTGGGCATTGCGGTTTCCTCCACGCTTTCCTGCGCACTGCGTGTGGCCGGCCCGCTGATCGGCATGGTCATGGGCGTGGCGCTGTGCGCCAATCTGGCCCAGGTGGGCGTGATGTTCTCCATCCAGTCCGCCCTGCCCAAGCTGGACAACGTCAGCCCGGGCAAATGGTTCAAAAAGGTCTTTTCCATCAAAAACGCTGTTGAATTCCTTAAAAATATTATTAAAGTAACGGTACTCGGCGTCACGGTGTATGTCATCTTCACCGACTATCTGCCGCGCCTGTTCCGCATTCCCCAGGGTGACGCGGGCGACATGTGGAGCATACTGGGAGCCGCCGCCGGAGATCTGGTGCTGACGGCGGCGGGCGTGTTCTGCGTCATTGCGGCCGCGGACTGGTTCTTCCAGAAATGGCAGTTCAACAAGCAGAACATGATGAGCAAGGATGAGGTCAAGCGGGAATACAAGGAAAGCGAGGGCGACCCGCTGATCAAGAGCAAGCGCAAGCAGCTGCATCAGGAAATGATCGCCCAGAATCAGGTAGCCAATACCAGAAAAGCGAAGGTGCTTGTGACCAATCCCACCCATTTCGCCGTGGCCCTTGACTACGAAAAGGAAAGAACCCCCCTGCCCGTCATTCTGGCCAAGGGGCAGGGTGCGCTGGCGCAGCGCATGATCCGCGCGGCGGAAGAGGAAGGCATTCCCATCATGCGCAATGTGCCGCTGGCGCGCGGCCTGTACGAGCAGGGCACGGAAAATTCCTATATCCCCCAGGATCTCATCGGCCCCGTGGCGGAAGTGCTGCGCTGGGTGCAGAGTCTTCAGCGCTGAACGCGCGAATATCATTCATGACAAGGTCACTTCCATGAGCGCTGAAAAGAACGACTCCGCAAAGGTGCTGGAAAGGCTGATCCGGTTGTGCGACGATCTCGCCTGGGGCCGCCCCGCCGATGAAAACGCCCTGTTCGAACTGACGAAAACCGGCGCGTCCACGCCGGAGCTGGAGCGCCTGGCCGAAGCCTTCGGCATGATGACGGTCAAGGTGGAGGCGCGGGAGTTCCAGCGCGCCGGGCTGATCGAGGAACTGGAACAGCGCAACCGCGAACTGGAGGAGGCCCGCGCCCGCCTGCAGGAGCGCAACGTGCATCTGGTGGAGACGCTGCGGCGCGAATACAACGTGCGCCGCGTCATCGGCCATTGCGAAGCGATGAAGCGCGTGGTGAGTCAGGCTCTCGCCATTGCCCGCCGCCCCATCAATACGCTGATTCTCGGCCCCACCGGAACGGGCAAGGAAGTCATCGCCAAGACCATCCACTACCACTCCCCCCGGCGCGAGGCTCCCTTTGTGGCGGTGAACTGCACGGCCATTCCCGATTCGCTGTTCGAAAGCGAAATGTTCGGCATTGAAAAGGGCGTGGCCACCGGGGTCAGCGCCCGGCGCGGCCTGGTGGAGGAAGCCTCGGGCGGCACGCTTTTTCTCGACGAACTGGCGGACATGTCTCTCGCCAATCAGGCCAAGCTGCTGCGCGTGCTGGAAGAGCGGGAGGTTCTGCGCGTGGGCAGCGCCAGACCCGTGCCCGTGGATATCAAGGTCATTGCCGCCACCAATGTGAATCTGGAAAAGGCGGTGAAGGAAGGACGCTTCCGCGAAGATCTCTATTACCGCATCAATGTGGCCGAACTGCGCCTGCCTCCGCTGCGCGAGAGAGGGGACGACATTCTGCTGCTGGCCCGGCATCTGCTGGAACAGCACGCCCGGAGCATGGGCAGGGCCCGCCTCAGTCTGGCCCCGGCCACGCGTCAGTGCCTGCTGGCCTACGACTGGCCGGGAAATGTGCGCGAACTCAACAATGAAATGGAACGCGCCGCCGCGCTGGCCCTGGAAGACGTGATACGGCCATCGGATCTCTCGGCCCGTGTGCTGGCGGCGCTGGCCGGCAGCGGAGGCATCGGCGTGCCCGAGGATATCCGCCTGACCTCCGATCCGGAGGCATATCTGCCCGAAGAGACGCTCAACCTGGACGAGGCGGAACGCCTGCTGGTGCGGCGCGCCCTTGAGGCCAGCGGCGGCAACAAGAGCCGCGCCGCCGAAATGCTCGGCATCACCCGCGAAGGACTGCGCAAGAAACTGATACGGTTCGGCATCCGGCCCGATATGGAAAAGGACGGGGAGCCGGGAGGTGAGGCATGAACATGACGCTCCGGACGCGGCTGGCACTGCTGGTCGCGGTTTCGGTCGCCCTTTCCGTTGGGCTGGTGCTGTATCTGACGTGGAAAATGGTCGGAGAAACCATGCTCCGCATGGAAGAAAAAAGTTTTGCCTCGCTGATGCTGGTGGAGGAGGAAAGCCTGAACGCCGCGTTCATGAATCAGCTCGCGAGCAAGGTCCGCGCCGTGCGGGAACGCAAGAACCAGCTGGAGGAAACGGCGGCGCGGGTACTCGGCGCTCTTTCCGCCCTGAACGGAAAGCTCCCGGAAGGCGCGGAGCGGGAGCGGCTGACAAGGGACGTGCTGTCCGGCCTGGATTCCGGCGGCATACGGGTGGAACTCCTGCGTCCGGCGGATCTGTTCGCGGGAGGCGTCAGCCGCCTTGGCCTGAAGCCGGATGCGCGCGACGCGAAGCAGCGCGCCCTGGGCGACATTCTGGAACATCTGCCGCGCAGCGGCGATTTCGCCGTCATGGAACTGCCGCGCAGTCTGACCGTGGCTGGCAGCGCCTTCGCCCTGACCTCGGAACTGGAGCGGCCGGCGCTGGCCTTCTTTCTGCCGCTGTATTCCGGAGAACATCAGTCCCTGCCGGGAAGAGTCCTGGTCACGCTGACCTCGCTGGAAGATCTGGAGATCCAGGCCGCCGCCTCGGAAGCCGCGCTGCTGGAAGCCACACGGGAAAAATTCGGCGGCATGAGCCTGTACCGGCGCGGCCTTGTGGCCCTGCTGAACAGGGACGGAGAGATTCTGGCCTCGGGCGGGGACGGACAACTCCCCCGCGAGAGCCTTGCCCCGGCTCTGGAAGAAGCCCGGCGCACGGGACGCGCCCAGGTCACTCTGCCCTCGGCATACGGTGATCTGCTCTGTCTGGTGAGCTACAGCCGCGCGTTCGACTGGTACACGGCCATGGCCGCGCCGCTGTCCGAAATCCGCGCTCCGTCCGACGCGCTGCTTTCCCGCCTGTGCATGATCAGTCTGGCAATCATGCTCCTGACCTCTCTGCTCGCGCTGTTCATGCTCATGCGCTCGCTCCGGCCGCTGGGCCTGCTGACGCGCAAAACGGAAGAGCTGGCGCGGGTGGACTTTTCCGCGCCGGACGCGCTGGAAAAACTGGAACCGCTGATGGCGCGGGGGCTTCCCCTTGAACGCCGGGACGAACCGGGACAACTGGCCCGGGCCTTCGCCCGCATGGGCGCGGCTCTGGCCGAAAACATCAGGGATCTCATGGCCGCCACGGCCAGCAAGGAACGCATGGAAGGCGAACTGTCCGCCGCGCGGGACATCCAGATGGGCATTCTGCCCCCGCCGGACGGCGCTCCGGAAATCTGCGGCTTTTCCGCCTCCGCCTTTCTTGACCCCGCCAAGGAAGTGGGCGGCGACCTGTACGACTTTTTCACCACGCGGGACGGCAGACGCGCCCTGGTGCTCGGCGATGTTTCCGGCAAGGGCGTGCCCGCCGCGCTGTTCATGTCCATGACCGTGACCCTTGTGCGCTACGCCCTGGACTCCGGGCTTGACCCGGCGGCGGCCATGACCAGAGTCAACGCCATGCTGGAGGAACACAACCCCGGCAACATGTTCGTCACCCTCTTTCTCGCGCTGTACGATCCCCGGAGCGGGGAGCTTGCCTATGCCAACGGCGGGCACTGCCCGCCCTGTATCGTGGATGCCCGCTCCGACCGCCCTCCGCGCCTGCTGGAACACCTGAGCGGGCCGCTGGTGGGCGTCATGCCCGGCCTGGAATACGAACTGTTCCTTGACCGGCTGAACGACGGGGAAACCTGCCTGCTCTTCACCGACGGCGTAACCGAGGCCATGAACGAAAACAAGGAACTCTACGGCGAGGAACGCCTCATGGAGCTCATGGCGCGGCATCGGAACGCAAGGCCGAAGGAACTGCTTTCCCTCATCTTTCAGGAGCTTCTGCGCTACCGGGGCGAAGAGCCGCAATCCGACGACATTACCATGCTTGCCTTCTGCCGCCCCGATCCGGAGCCGGAAACGACGACGCTCTCCGTCGAAGCCCATGCCGCCCGGCCCGGCCGCCCCACGAACCCGAACCAGACAGGTGATACCGGACAATGACGACTCAGGAAACGGATTCCGGCCACTCGGGCCGCAGACGCGTGAACCGCGCGGCTCTGGCCGGGTGGCTCGCCGTGCTTGTATGCAGCCTGCTCGTGTATGACGCGCTGCTGTTTTCCTCCCTGAACAGGGAGATATGGAACGATGTGCAGGCCTCCGCCCGCGTGGCGGCGGACAATCTGCGCCTGAACGTCGCCACGGGCGTCCGCTTCGGAAAGAAGCTGGAAAGCTACAGGGGCCTGGACAGCCTGCTGGCCCACGCGGGAGACGCGGCCGGAATGCCTCTGGCCGCTCTGGATGCCCGGGGAAACGTCATTCTTTCACACGGAGAATTTCCTTCTTCCGCCTTTCGTGCGGGCAGAACACTGGAGGAAGGGGACGGCTTCACCCTGCGCGAGGATGAAGGCGGGCGCACGCTCATCGTGTCCGTAAACGGCCGTGACGGAAAGAACGCCGGATATATCGGCGTCCGCATCGACCGCGCGCCGCTGAATGCCGACCTGTACGCCATGTTCAGGGCGCAGCTTGCCGCTCAGGGAGCCATCGCCCTGGGCGGGGCGCTGCTTCTCGCCTGCCTGCTTGCCGCGGCGGGGCGCGGAACAGGGGGAAGCGGCGCGCGGGCACGGCTTGCCCGCTCCGCGCGACTGTCCGGCATCGCCGTCTTTCTTCTGGTCATGCTTGCCAACGGGGCTCTCGCCCTGCATGCCGTCAGTTCCCGCTATACGGAAAGCCTTGAACATGACGCGGAGCGCACCGGCGCCCTGCTGACGGAATCTCTCAACCGGCTTCTGCTGGTCGGCGTTTCCTTCGAGCGCATGGACAGCGTCGACGCCTACCTCTCCGGCATCGCCGCCGCCCATGACGGAACCATCGCTCTGGAAATCCTGAATCCGCGGGGAGTCCGCGTCGCGGGCAGCGCGCCGGAGGGAACCGCGCTGCTGCCGGAAGCACGGAATTTCCCGCTGCTGAACGGAGGGGGAGGGCGTTCCCTGCACAGGCCGGAAGAAGATGCTTCAGGGTGGAGCCTGCGCGTTTCGATTGTCCGCGCGCCCTGGCTGGACCGCCTGCGCGCCACGGCGCTGGACATGCTGACCATGGTGGCGGTTTCGCTCATTTTCATGGTGGAGCTGTTTCTCCTGCTCACACGCGGGATGGAGCTGCTCCATGCGGAAAGGACAGCATCCCCGTCCCCCGGCCGGAGCGCGCTGCTGCGCCCGCTGGCCTTTTTCATGCTTTTCGCCATGGACATGTCCATCTCGTTCATTCCCCTGCGCATGGCGGAACTTGTCCCGGCCGGAAGCCTTTCCCGCGACATGCTGCTGGGGCTGCCCATTTCCGCGGAAATGGGCATGACGGGGCTGAGCGTGCTGCTGGCCGGAGCATGGATAAAGCGGTCGGGGGCGCGGCCTCCGCTCATGACGGGGCTGGCTCTGGTGGGGGCGGGGTATCTCGGTTCCATGCTGGCCGCATCTCCCTGGCATTTCGTGGCGGCGCGCGCCGTGGTGGGAACAGGCTATGGTCTGGCCCTGCTTACCGCGCAGGCCTGCACCGTCAAGGACGGCATGCTGGCCGACATGTTCGCCGGGGTGTACGCCGGTTCCCTGTGCGGCAGCGCGATGGGCGCCATGCTTGCGGAACGCTTCGGCTACGCGCCGGTCTTCCTGCTTTCCGCCGTCATCCTGATCTGCCTTGTGCCCCTGCCGCGTCTGCTCCTGCGGGGAGGAACGGAAGGCGGGGAGGAACAGTCCGCCGCGAAGGTAACATTCGGGCAGATGCGCCGTCTGCTCGGCGACAGGCGTTTTCTGGCCTTCGTGCTGCTCAGCCTTGTGCCCTCGGCCATGCTGTGCGTGGGCTTCCTCAACTATTTTCTGCCCGTGTATCTGAAAAGCGCGGGCACTGCGCAGTCCGATATCGGCCGCATCTACATGCTCAACTGCCTGCTTGTCATCTACAGCGGGCCTCCGCTCAGCCGTCTGGTGATGAAAACCCGTTCCAAGGCGGGCATGGTCTGCGCGGCGGGCATCATTTCCGCCCTTTCCCTGCTTGTGCTGGCAGTACTCCCTCCCCTGCCGGCCACCCTGCTCGGCGCGGTGCTGGTGGGACTGGCCACGGGGCTGAATATCCCCGCGCAGAGCGAATACCTGCTGCGGCTTGACATCGCCCGCGCCATCGGCGTGGATCAGAGCATGAGCCTGCTGGATGCGCTTCAGCGCGTGGGGCAGGTGCTCGGCCCCCTGTGCGCGGGCGCCGCCCTGCTTGCCATGGGCGTGGATGAGGCGGCCCGGCTCATCGGCGCGGGATTCATCCTCATTTCGCTTGCCTTTCTGGTTCTGGCCCGGCCGGGACGCGCGGCCCATACGGAGGACGCATGAGCGCAGGCATCAGGGAACGCACCCGGGAACGCTGTCTGAACCAGCTCCGCGACGCCATTCCCGAAGCCATGGCGCTCATGGAAGGCCCCGCGGGGGAACTTTCCCTTGCGGAGTACGCCCGCGCCATGCCCGGAGGAGGCGCCGCGCTTCAGGACGGTGAAGATATGATCGCCCTGGCGGAACGGGAAGCCGCCCGGCTCTTTTCTCCCGCAGCGGGGGCGGCCCTGCGCAGGGAGCTGGAAAACCGCTTTCTTGTCCTGACGGCCAATCACCACGGAGTGGACTTTCACCCGGAGTTCCTGCAGGGCGATCTCGTCTTCGCGCTGGGCTGCCGGGATGCCGTGCCGCTGTTCGCGTGCGGGGGGGTGCCGTGCAATAACCTGGCCTATCCGCGCGGGCTGCTGCTTCCACCCCGCCGTCAGGATACGACAAAGCCCGGCCGCTTTCCGGCTCTGGCCGTGGGCGACCGTCACGCCTTTGTCAGCGCCCAGCTTCCCTTTCAGGCATCCCATGTCCGCTCCGCGCTCGATTCCCTGCCGAACGCGGAACGCTCCGCGCAGCTCTCTCCGGACGAACGGGAATTCGCGGCCGAGATGCTGACGGACATCTATCTGCATCCCTCGGTTCTGCGGCGGGAAACATTCCGGGATCAGATGTCTGCGGCAAATGCCCTGCTCTGGACACGGCTCACGAGCCGCGATCTGCGCCTGCCGCCTCTCGCCAGTCTGGAATTCCAGCACCTCTGCGGAATCCTTGTCGCCGGGGATATCCAGCGGCCCGGCACGCTTGTGCATGATCTGCTGCTGGAGCCGGAACTGACAAAAGCGATCTTTCATACCCTCAATGGAGCGCGCGCATGCTGGAGCATGGGCGGGGATATTCCGCCGCGCGGCAGTTTCCTTTTCTGGGGGCTGGACGAAAAGGGACGCGGCATCGCGCTGTACCCCGACCCCGAATGCCGGACGCTTTTCGCTCCGCGCCGCCCGGACATGCGCCTTGAACTGGAAAGCCGCAGTCTGAAGAACGCCCTTCTCTCCCGACGGCTTCTGCCCACGCTGTATCTGAGCTTTGCCGCAGCCGCGCTGGCCAGGGGGCTTTCCTGCGCGGGCGGGGTCTTTCAGTATGCCTATCTGCCCCGCATGGCGGAAGGCACGGCGGAGGCCCTGCGCCGCTGCGGGGATGACGCGCGGGCAGACAGGATTTCAGCCCGCTGTCCGCTGGGAGCCGGTTTTCACGCCCTCCGCGCCGCGGACTCCGAAAATGCGGCCATGGATCACGCCGCCGGGCCGGCGGATATCCTCAGGCACGGCGGAATTTCCGGACAGGACTGGGAACGCTTCGGCAATATCAGGACGCGGGACGCCTTTTCCTGTTCGCTCGCGTTCCAGTATGAAGACATCATTCCCGAAAAAGAACGGCTGCCCGGCTGGCTTGAAGCCCTGCGCCATTCCTCTTCCCTCATGCTTTCGCATCAGCCATGACCTGGAGCATTTTCATTTTGAAAATGCTCCAGGAACCGAACGGAGCGAGACTCCGCCGCGACGCCCCCCTTTTCCGGTGTCGCCGCAATTCACCTGCGGCGTATATCTCCGGCTTCAGGCGTGAAACCTGCGGGCCGGAACACAGGGGCTTGACCGGCAGATATTTTCAACAGCAATATATTCTATTCCAAGGACATTGCCATGCCATCCCTGACATTAAACATGAATGCCCTTCGCTGGAACCTGAGCCAGATGCCGCGTCTGGAACAGTCCTGGAACTTCAGTTTCATGCCGGTTCTGAAAATGGTGGCCTGTCACCCCGCGGTTGTGGATGCCGTGAAACAGGCCGGATACCGCCATTACGGCGCGGCGGAAGTGGACGAGCCGCTGTTCTGGAAAAATGAATCCACGCCCGATACATCTGCGCCGGACGACAGGCCCGTCCTGATCAGCCTGCCGCCGCTGCACCGCGCCGACGAAGTGGTACGGCTGTTCAGCCGCAGCCCGGCGGACTCGGTGGAAGCGCTGGAAGCTCTGGATGCGGCCGCCGAACGCCGGGGAAGCGACGTTCCGCCGCACGACTGCATCGTCATGCTCGACCTGGGCGATATGCGCGAAGGCATCCCCATAGAGCATTCCGACGAGTTTTTCCATTCCGTCGCCAACAGATTCAAGCGCCTGAACCTGACGGGAATAGGGGTCACCATGGGCTGCCTGCACGGCGCCTGTCCGGACGCCATTGCCATGAACGAACTCGCGCGCGCCGCGGCACGCGCGCAGGCCATTCTCGGCCGGACGCTCAGCCTTGTCAGCCTCGGGGGGTCCATCTTCTGGGACTGGTGGGCGGAACACCACGGAGAATTTGCCTGTCCGCCCGGCTGCCGTGTGGAACTGCGCATTGCGGACCCCATCCTGCTCGGGTACGACAGCTATCACGAAAAGGCGTCCGCAGGGGGGACATTCCGGCGCGACCTGTTCAAACTGGATGCCACGGTGCTTGAAGTTACGGAAAGAAATCTGCGCCCGCCACGGGTTCTCGCCCTGAACGGCCAGGGGGAAATCGCCCGCCTGACCCGCACCGGCCTCCGCAGGAGGGCGCTGCTGGACTGCGGCATACTGCATACCGACGTGCGCCAGTTGAAACTGGATGTTCCGGGCGCGGAAATCGTGGATTTCAGCGGGAATTACACGATTCTTGACGTGACGGACTGCGCCGAGGACTTCCGGCCGGGGAAAACCGTGTCCTTTGTTCCCGGCTACTGGGCCGTCGCCCAGAGCTTCCGCAACCCCATGGTTCCCAAATACTGCGTTTCCTGCGCCTGAGTTCCGGCACAGAAAGGAGATATCATGCCTTCAGCTTCCCTGCTTCTTCGAGCCGTCCGCCGCATTCTTCCCCTGCTTCCGCTTGTCTGCTGGTGCATCATCCACGGGGATGCCGCGCGGGCATATTCCGCGGAAACCGCCCCGCCGAAGGTCTGGCGCATCGCCTATGTCGAGGGCGGCCCCTTTGTCGACTATCAGAAAATCCTGCGCGGGGTAGCCGCAGGCTTGCAGCGCATGGGACTCATCGAGAACGGATCGGTTCCCCTGCCGGAGAAGTCCGAAGATGTTTCCGCCATGTGGGAATGGCTCGCGCGCAATGCCGGAGGAACTGCCGTGCGCTTTCTGCCGGACGGCTTCTATTCCGCCGACTGGGACACCGGAACCAGAGAGACAAACCGCACGGCGCTGCTGGAACGCATCAGGGAAAGAAAGGATGTGGACATGCTGCTGGCGTTCGGCACATGGGGAGGGCAGGACTTCGCCGACGCGGATATCGACATCCCCGTCATCGTGGCTTCCGTCACCAATGCCGTGGAGGCCGGAATCATTCCCTCGGTGGAGGACTCCGGCCGGGACAACCTCACAGCCCCCATTGAGCCGGATCGCTTCAAGCATCAGGTCATGCTGTTCCATGACATCTTCAGGTTCAAAAAACTCGGCATCGCCTATGAGGATACCCCGTCCGGCAGAGGGAGCATCGCCCTGAACGAAATTGAAAGCGCGGCCCGGGAACTGAATGTGGAGCTTCTGCGCTGCAATGACACGTTTGACGTGGATGATCCCGCCCTGGCCGCAACGCGGCTGAAAGCCTGCCATGCCCGGCTGGCGGAACAGGGCGCCGACGCGGTGTATCTTACCTATAATCGCGGCATGCAGCCGGATACCATCGCCGATGTGCTGACTCCTCTGGCCGAGGCGCATATTCCCACGTTTTCCCAGACAGGGGAATCTGACGTGGAGCATGGGGCGCTGCTCAGCATTTCGCAGACCAACACGGAGGAAGAGGGCGTCTTCAATGCGGAACTCATGGCCGCCATCATCAGGGGGGCAAAACCGCGCGATCTCTCGCAGATATTTGAAAGCTCCGTCAGTCTGGCCATGAATCTGCGCATGGCCACGCTCATCGGCTGGAACCCGCCGCTGGAAATCCTCGCCGCCGTGGACGAGTTCTATCAGGAAATGAGATAGCCCATCGGGATGTTTTTCAGGAACACATTGTCTGCACAGACGGAGCATTTTCAAAAGGCTCCATTCAAGCGTGGAGCTGAGATCAACCTTGACCGCCGGAGGCGCGAGCGTTAGCGAACTTTGAGCGGCGCCTCCCTCCATGCCGCATGGTCATGCGGCATGGAGGGAGGCAAGGAGTGCGAGTGCAGTGTTTTCCGCGCAAAACACAGGCGGGAGCGCGTATCGGCAAAGCCGATTGAGCGTCATCAGGAGGTCGCGGAAGCAATGTTTCGCGGAGCGGAGTTCCGCGCGGCTCCGCCGCCCGAAGGCGCAGGCAAGCCGGCCGTGGATACATGCTGCCTTTCGGCGGCCGCTCTGTCTGTGCAGATCGTGTGCCTCCTGAGTGGCTCGTCAACCTGGAGCATTTCGCGCATGAAATGCTCCACTTCAGTCGAGCAGGGCGAGACTCCGCCGCGACGCCCCCCTGCTCCGGTGTCGCCCGCAATTCACCTGCGGCGTACAGCTCCGGTGGAGGCGTGAAACCTGCGGGCCGGAAACAGGACTGGCCGGCAGATACTTTCAAACGCAAAACGCTCTGAATGGAACAAAAAAGGAACGCTCCAGCATGCTGACATCTCTCATTCTCTACTGTGTTCTTGGCGCTCTTGCCGGCATTCTGGCCGGCCTCCTGGGGATCGGCGGCGGGGCGGTGGTCGTGCCCATGCTTGTTTTCACTTTCAAGTGGCAGAACCTCTCCCCCGATATCGGCATTCATCTGGCGATCGGAACCTCGCTGGCGAGCATCATGTTCACCGCTGTTTCCAGCGCGTGGGCTCATCACAGGCGCGGCGGCGTGAACTGGCAGGTCTTCAGGTATATCGCTCCGGGCATCCTGATGGGCACCTATTGCGGCTCCTTTGTCGCCGCCCGTATTCCCGCCCGCTATCTGCAGATCTTTTTTGTCGCCTTCCTGCTTTATGTGGCCACAAACATGCTTCTCAACAAAAAACCGAACGCAAGCAGGCAGTTGCCGGGCTTCGCCGGAATGACCGGGGCCGGGCTGTTCATCGGCGCGATTTCCAGCCTTGTGGGCATCGGGGGCGGCACGCTTTCCGTTCCCTTCCTTGTATGGCACAACGTGGATATGCGCCGCGCCGTGGGCACCTCCGCCGCCATCGGCTTCCCCATCGCCCTTGCCGGCACTCTCGGCTTCATCACCAACGGCTGGAATGCGCCCGGCCTGCCCGAATACGCTCTGGGCTTCGTCTACCTGCCCGCCCTGGTCGGCATCGTGGCCGTAAGCATGTTCACCGCGCCCATCGGCGCGGGGATAGCGCACAAGCTGCCCGTTCCCAGGCTGAAAAAATTCTTTGCCTGCTTCCTGTATGTTGTCGCCGCAAAAATGCTGATGGATGTTCTGTAAAACGCTCTATCCGGCAGCGGGTTAGAGAATATCAATCCAGCCCGTATTTCTTGAGCTTGCTGTGCAGGGTGGCGCGGGTGATGCCCAGCCTCCGGGCGGCCTCGCTCTTGTTGTCCTCGGTTTCGCGCAGCGTGGCCTCAATGGCCTTGCGTTCCACGTCTTCCAGCGACATGGACCCAAGCGCCAGCTCCTCGCCGTCGGCATCCGGAACGGGCGCGTTCTGTACGGCCAGCGGCAGGGCGCGTTCCGCGACATATTCCCCGCCGGACAGGATCACCGCGCGCTCCACGGCGTTTTCCAGCTCGCGCACATTGCCCGGCCAGCCATAGCGCAGCATGGCATCCATGGCCTGCGGCGTAAATCCCTTGATGGTCTTGCGGTTGGCGGCAGCATGGCGTTCCAGGAACGTCGAGGCCAGCAGGGGGATATCCTCACGCCGGGCACGCAGGGGCGGCACTTCCAGCCCGATGACGTTGAGCCGGTAGAACAGATCCTCTCGAAAGCGTCCCGCCGCCACCTCGTCCGCCAGCACACGGTTCGTCGCCGCGATGACGCGCACATCCACCTTGATGGTTTCATCACAGCCCACGCGCTGCACCTCTCCCTGCTGAAGCACACGCAGCAGCTTGGCCTGAAGCGACAGGGGCATCTCCCCGATCTCGTCCAGAAACAGCGTGCCTCCGTGCGCCTGCACAAAGCGCCCTTCCCGCCGTCTGTCCGCACCGGTGAACGCCCCCTTCTCGTGTCCGAACAACTCGGATTCCAGCAGATTTTCCGCCAGCGCCGCGCAGTTGATGGTCACAAAGGGCTTGTCACGGCGGGTACTCGCGGCCTGAATGGCGCGCGCCACAAGCTCCTTGCCCGTGCCGGACTCCCCGGAAACAAGCACGGTGGCCTCGGTGGGCGCGACGGTTTCCACCATTTCCACCAGTTCGCGCATGGCTTCGCTCCTGCCCAGCAGGAGGGAGGACGCCTCGCTTTGCGCGCGGCCAGGTTCCTGGCTTTCCCGGGCCAGACGGGTATGATCCAGAGCGCGCTCGAGCGCCAGCTTAAGCTCGTCCAGCTCCAGCGGCTTGGTAAGGTAATCGTAGGCTCCCAGACGCAGCGCGTCCACCGCATTCTGCACGGAAGACCATGCAGTCATGATCAGAACCGGGATCGAGGGATTCCATTCCCGGATTTCCCTGAGCGCCGCAATACCGTCCAGACGGGCCATGCGCACGTCGGTGAGCACGGCGTCAAAGGCTCTGGCCTTGACCTGTTCCACTGCGGCGGCACCGTCTTCCGCCTCTTCCACGGCATAGCCCCAACCGCGCAGCACGGTACGCAGCATGGAACGGTGAGGGGAGTCGTCATCGACGATCAGAATCAACGGCTGCGGCATGACTGCACCTTATTCCTCCGGGCTGTTTGACTCGTCCGCCGACGCCGGAACCGCGCCGGAGACGGAGGAAGACGAGGAGTCCTTTTCCCTCCGGGCAAGTTCTTCAACCGCCTCGGGCGTGGCGGGAAGAAGGAAACGCACGGTGGTGCCCCGTTCCGGTCCTTCCGTTTCGGACGTGATGCGCACGCTGCCCCCGTGCGCTTCCGTAACCTTGAGCACCATGGCGAGGCCCAGCCCCGTGCCCTGGCTCTTGGTGGTAAAATAGGGATCAAAAATACGATTCAGGATATCCTGCGGGATACCCGGCCCGTTGTCACGCACATCCAGATACACGAGATTCCCCTGCGTTCTGAAACTGAGACGCAGTTTTCCCCCGTCCTTCATGGCCTCCACGGCGTTGAGGCAGACATTGAGCAGCGCCTGCCGGAAGCGATCCGGATCCAGCCATGCCTCGGCCTCTCCTTCGCGCACCAGGGTCACGCCGCGCTGCGCCGCGTCCTGCGCCAGCAGACGCAGGGTGTTGTCCGCCAGTCCGGCCATATCCACCTTGCGGGGATGGATATCCGTGGGGCGGGATACGCCGATGAGATCGGAAATGACCCGGTTGAGCCGATCCACTTCCTGCACCATGACGCGCGCAGCCTCACGATCTTCGCTGCCCTCGGGAAAACGCCCTCCAAGATAGGAAGCATATCCCTTGATGGAACTCAGGGGGTTGCGCAGCTCATGCGCCACTCCGGCCGCAAGATCGCCCACGGCGGCCAGCTTTTCCCGCCGCCGCACCTCGGCCTCAAGCCGCCGGTTCTTTTCCAGCATCTGGCGGGCCATGCTTTCGGCGGCCTTCATGCGCCTGCGGTTCTCCGCACTGTATTCGAAATACTGGATAGCCAGAATGGCCGCGACGGAAGCCACTATGGCAAGCAGGGCATTGAACAGCGCGGAACGCGCGTTCTGCCGCTGCATGTCCTGCAACGGTCTGGGGTCCTGGCCTATGAACACGAGCAGCGGAGGGGAGGCGACCACCACGCTTACGCCGCCGCTCACGTCATTGGTGCGGGGATTCATCAGCTTCAGGCTGCGCTTCTGGAAAAGCGCCAGAGAACGCTGCACCACAAAGGCGCGGCGGCCCTCCATATCCATGATGCGCCAGTTGCGGCTTGGTTCCAGCATGTCATAATCTTCGGGATCCCCGTACGACTCGTCGCCGGAAATATCTGAAGCGGCGTCCGCGGCGATATCCGCAGGATGGGTCAGGCGCTTCATTTCCTCCGGTGTGGCGGGTCTGCCGTCCACCCGGAGCATCTGTCCCACGCGGCTGCCGTCGCTGTGCGCGATGATGCGTCCATCCTCCAGAGTCAGGGCAACGAACAGGAGATCCTCGCGGGAGGCAAGCTCCTCCAGCAGCGCCTGAAGCTGCACGCCCGCCTGTGTGCGCATGTCGCTGCGCAGGCTGCTTTCAAACAGGCTGATGATCACGTTGCCCCGCTCTTCAAGCATGCGGGCCATGGCGTTTTCCGTCTGGCGCAGACTGCGCCCGGTGAACACTCCCACAACCACAACCACGATGAGCAGAATCCCGACAAGATGCAGGGAAGAAAGCGGCATACGCCGAAAAAGGGAAAGACGTTTTTTGCTCACGGAAAACTTTGCGCTCGGGGTGAGGGGCACGCCGGACAACCGGAAAAAAGAAATGCCTGCCGCTGTCTCTGGAAAATAAGTCTTCATGAGGCGGCGGGCAAGCGTTTTTGAATACTCCTTCATCAAAAACTTCTCGCTCCACGGTTCCGGTATTCACGATGCGTGGGGACCGGCAGACCCGGGCCGCCGGCGCGTACGCAGTGGCTTGCCGCAGCCGGAGCGACGCTGGGCTGGCTGTTCGCGGATGAACCTGTGACGCCGATGCGCTGCTGGCCTGCGCCCTCATCGTCGGAGCCGTCATCTGCGCTCTTCGGCAGGAAGCCGCTCACCATGAGGCGGAAAACAGGAGCGGTGTCAGAAAGAGGTCTGGCTAACTCGAAAATTCCATTCCCCTGAGTTCCTCAAGCAGAACCTCAATACAGGCCGCGCTTTGCGGAGGCAGATGCTTGCGCCTGCGGGTGATCAGCGCGTATTCGCGCAGCGCGCTTGCTCCGGGAAGCGGATAAATATCCAGCACGTCCTGATAATTGCGTACGGTAAAATCCTCAAGAATGGTTACGCCCATGCCGGCCTGCACATAGGCAAGAATCACGGCGGAATTGTTGGCTGTGGCCGATATGGCGGGCGTCACGCCCCATCTTCGCAGTTCGTCATGCACCACCCGGCTCAGAACGCTGGCGGAGGAAAAGGCCACGAAGGATTCCCCGTCCAGCTCCCGCACATCGCGCAGAAACCCCTGTCCGTCGCGGCTGAAGCCTTTTTCCGGACGGCTGACCAGCACCAGGCGGGAAGAAAACAAAGGCTGCGCCTCAATGGTGGGCGGGTATTCGTCTCTTGCCGATATGCCGAAATCAATGGCGGAACTGTTGACCATATCCAGGGTGAGACTCGATTCCCCGCTTGAATTGAGAGTAAACCATGTGCGCGGGTACAGCCGGTGAAAACGGGCCAGAGATACGGCAAGAATATTGGCGGCAACGCTGTGCGTGGTGGAAAGGGAAATCTCGCCCTTGTATTCTTCGTGCCGCCCGCTCCCTACCTCGGAACGGATCTCCTTGACCAGCTCGAACATGGTGATGGCTTTCTCGTGCAACTGGCGCCCTTCCGCCGTCAGTTCCATGCTCTTGTTCCGGCGGTTGAAAAGCTGCACCCCCAGTTCCGCTTCCAGGCACTGCACCAGGTAACTTACGGCAGGCTGGCGCAAACCGAGACTTTCCGCCGCCTGGGACATGTTGCCGCATTCCGCCACAGCATAAAAGCCGCGCAGCCATTGCAGGAAGTCGCCGCTGAAACGTTCGATCACCAGAGCCTCCCGGCGGAAATATTTCGGGCACAGCCTGAAACAAAAAGTCCATGATGACGGATCATTGGGGATAATTATCGAAACTCCCTATACATTAATCAGTAAATTTTATCAATATTTGTTTTGACAAAAAAATTTTTTGCATGCTAATACGAAAACAACCCCTTGCGATCCGAGAACTTTTTCAATTTTCACGGTTCCGAAGAATCTTTTCAATCGTTCCTTTCAGCACAAAACATACCCTGTTATTTCGGATGCCCGTCATGCCCACCCTTCTTGCCTGTTCCCGCCTGTATAACGCTGCGCCTCGCCATGCGCAGGCATGGAATGAGCTGTTCCATGAAATCGGCAGACTGTCCGGGCTCTCCCTGCGTACGGTGGACTGGGCGGCACCCGCCCGTCTTGAAGAACTTTGGGCGCGCCCGGATCTGGGCATGGCCTTCCTGTGCGGACGCCCCTATCTGCAGGCCGGGGCCCGGCATCGGATCATTGCCGCTCCCCTCACCAGCGAGAGCGGGGAACGACCAGTCTATCGCACGCTGCTTCTGGCCCGCGCATCCAGCGGCTGGAACCGCATTGAGGACAGTTTCGGAAGCAGGCTGGGCCGCATGCCCGCGCATTCCCAATCCGGCTACAACGCCCTGCGCTTCATGCTGGCCCCCTACGCCGGAGCAGATCTCCTGTATGCTGAGAGCGTCGAACTTGAAACTCCCGCCGACTGTGTGCGCGCTCTGCAGGAATCCCGTGTGGACGTCATCCCGCTGGACAGCTTTTTCCATCTCCTGCTTGCAGACGAATACCCGGAGCTGGGCAGAAGACTCGTCATTCTCGGGGCATCACCCTTCACCTCCATGCCCTTTCTGGCGGGTTCGCCGGAACTTGCTCCTCACGCGGTCCGAGCGCTGCGCGATGCGCTTGAGCTGTGGAGCCTTTCTCCCGCGTATGAAGACATACGCAAGGCGTTATGCCTGCGCGGTTTCGCCTTTCCCTCTCCCGCCGACTACGCCGCACTGGCGGTTCAGGAAGCCGAAGCACTGCGCCTCGGGTATCCCTGCCCCGCCTGAAATCTGCCTTTGTAACCGGAACATACGGAGTCCATCATGCAGGAAAGCTATCTCACCTATCTCAATGGCCCCGACATCGCCGGACTGAACATGAGCGATGCGGAAATCCTCGCCGCCGTGGAAGAGAGCCTGCGGGCGCAGGGCCTCGGCCAGACCCGCATCGAACCCCGCGTTCACCTGGTGCCCGAAGACTCCGCCAAGGGTCATTTCAACGTGCTGCGCGGCTATATCCAGCCCCTGCATGTGGCGGGCGTCAAGATTGTCGGCGACTATGTGGATAACTACAAGCACGGCCTGCCCTCGGAAATGGCGGTGATGAACCTGTTCGATCCGGAGACCGGGATGGTGAAGGCCATTCTCGACGCGACCGCCATCACCGACATGCGCACCGGCGCGGTCACGGCCCTGGGCGCGAAATACATGGCCCGCAGGAATTCCCGCATTCTCGGCCATGTGGGTTCGCGCGGCACCTCATACTGGAATGTGCGTCTGCTGGACTCTCTGTTCCACTTTGACGAAATCCGCGTACATTCCCGCCGTCCGGAAAGCCGCGAAGCCTTCGGCAAACGTCTCTCCGAAGACCTGGGCAAGGCCGTGCGCGTGGTGGACAGTTGGGGAGAGTGCGTCTCAGGTGCCGATATCGTGGTGGAAGCCACCCGCCTGCCCGAACCCAAACCCATGCTCAAAACCGAATGGATCAGGAAAGGCGCATTTGTTGTTCCCTACGGCACCATGAGCGCGGTGGAACTTTCCCTCACCGACATCATGGACAAGATGGTTGTGGATGACTGGGGACAGTGCCGCAAGGGGCTGCCCTACGGGGCACTGCGCCCCCATGTGGAAGCGGACAAGCTTACCGAAGAAAACCTGCACGCCGAACTGGGCCAGATTGTGGCAGGTCTCAAGCCCGGCCGCGAGAACGATGAGGAAACCATACTCTTCTGGCATCGCGGCCTGAGCACCAACGACATCGCCCTCGGCCACGCCATGCTGGAAAAGGCGGCAAAACTCGGCATCGGGCAGAAACTGCGCTATCGTTAACCCCCTCCGCTCCAGCATCCGATACTCATACGGGGCGGCGTTTCCGCCCCGCCCTCTCCCTGGAGCTGTTTCAGCCTGGAATGCTCCCCCATGTGAAAAATCAATCAGCCTTGTCTTTCAAGAACTTCGAGAACCCGGAACATACCATGCGTACGCGTCCCTTATCTTACGCCTGTCTGCTGTTCGCCACCCTGTGCGGCGCGTATTTTCTCGTATTCTTCCAGCGCCTCAGCCTCGGCGTGATCATGCCGTCTCTGACGGAAGATCTGGGCCTGACGCCCTCCATGACCGGCTGGCTCGGTTCCGCCTTCCTGTACGCCTATACGGCCACGCAAATTCCCGCCGGGCTGCTGGTAGACAACTGGGGGCCGCGCCGAACCATGCTTCTGCTCTTCGGTATGGGGGGAGTTGGAGGGCTTCTCTTCGCCTCGGCCGCCAGTCTCGGCACGGCGCTTGCCGGACGCGCCCTGGTCGGCGTCGGCATGGCGGTGGTGACCACGGCCTCCTTCAAAATCATGAGCAACTGGTTCCGCGCCGGAATATACGCCCGTCTGGTGTCCATCTTCATGGCAACAGGCGGTCTGGGCACCTTTTTTGCCGCCGCGCCCCTGGCCGCTCTGAACACTGCCTTCGGCTGGCGTCCGGTATTCCGGGGCATTGCCATATTCTCTCTTTTCTGGGGCGCGCTGCTCTGGCTTATGGTAAAGGACGCGCCATCTCGCGGACAGGAACGGACTCCGGCTCTCTCCTCCATGCAGCGCCCCGCCTGCATTCGATCCGGCTGCGCGCATCCCCCGGGCGTGTCAGCCGAAGACCGGCACAAGCGCGCCCCGGAATCCTCAACCTCACCGGCGGACATCCTGCGGACGTTCCGCATCCTGTTCTCTTCGCCACAATACCGTCTCATCGTTCTGTGGTATCTGACCGGAGCCTCTCTGTTCTTCTCCTTTGCCGGGTTATGGGCCGGAGATTACTACCGCAGGGTTCACGGGCTTTCCGCAGAATCGCTTGGGGCGCTGCTTTCTCTCGGATCGCTGAGTCTCATTCTCGGCACCCCCGCAGGGGCCTGGCTCTCGGATCGCCTGCATTCCCGCAGGGCTGTTCTGATCATCGGCTCCGTGTGCGCGCTCGGCAGTTCCCTCAGCCTCTGCTTTTCCTCCGCGCCGCTTCCGCTGTGGGCATTGTGGCTGCAGTTCGGCGGCATCTGCGTCGCGGGCAACGCCACAGCCTCCGCAGTCTTCGCTTCCGCGCGCGAAGTCCTGCCGCCTTCGGTGCTGGGTCTTTCCACGTCCATGCTCAGTCTTTCCATCTTCGGGTGCACCGCATGCCTGCAGGCGGTCATCGGGGGGCTGCTTGAAACATTCTCCGCCCTCGGTCCCGAACAAGCCTATGCCCATGCCTTTTCCGTCTATCTCGTCTTTGCATCAGTCAGTCTGGCAGCCGCGCTCATGTTCCGCCCGTCCGGGCATCAAGCATAAATCACGGCAGAAACGGCCTCCAGGCAGGCCGTCCCGATTCCATGCCACCTTAAATCCGGAGCTCCGCATCATGTCACAGGAAACCATCACGCTTTCAGGCAGGGAACTGACAACCGCCCAGGTCGCCCGAATCGCCCGGCAATACGCCCGGGTAGAGATCTCAGCCCAGGCCGAAGCCGATATCTCCGCGACCAGAAAGCTCATTCTGGAAATGGCGAAAGATCGTGAACTTCCCCGCATTTACGGCTTCAATACCGGGGTGGGCATGAACAAGGACTGGGACATCAGCGAGGAGGGGCTGGGCCGCTTCAATCGCATGCTGATCAATTCCCACAGCGCCGCAGTCGGCCCGGAGGCTTCCGAGGAGGAAGTCCGCGCGATGCTCGCCGTCCGCCTGAACTGCTTCCTGACAAATCACACGGGAGCATCCCCCGAACTCATTCACATGTACCGCGATTTTCTGAACCTTCGCCTTCATCCGGTCATGCCCACAAGGGGATCGATAGGCGAATCCGATCTGGTCGTCATGGCTCATATCGGCCTTGCCGTTCAGGGAGAAGGAGAGGTCTTCCTCCAGGGCGAGCGCATGAGCGCCGCGGAAGCCCTGGCCAAAGCGGGGCTCAAACCTGTCACGCTCGGCTGCAAGGACGGTCTGGCCATTGTCAACACCAGCGCGCTCTTTGCCGGGCTTGGCTCCCTGCTGGCGGAAGACGTCATGGAATTCATGGACATGTGCGATCTGCTCTACGCGCTGAGTCTGGAGGCCTTCGGCGGCAACACCTCCCCGCTTGACGAAGCCTGTCACCTCGCCCGCCCCGTGCGCGGCCCCATGGAAACCGCCGCGAGAGTGCGCAGATATCTGGAAGGCAGCTTTATCTGGCAGCCGGGCGTCACGGTCACCATGCAGGATCCGCTCTGCTATCGTTCCGCCTGCCACGTCAACGGCGCGGTACGCGACGCGCTGGACTACGTCATCCCGCATCTTGCCGGACACATCAACTCCAGCGACGACAACCCCTGCGTCGTCTCCGAACAGCGCAGAATACTCTCCTGCTCCAATTACGACGCCACCTCTCTGGCTCTCGGCTTCGAGATGCTGGGTCAGGCTCTCTGCCATGTTTCGCGGAATATCTGCTATCAGCTCATCAAGCTCGACACGCCCTATTTCAGCCGTCTGCCCCGCTTCCTCAGTCCGGACGGCACCAGCGTCATGGCCTACACCACCAACCAGAAGACCTACACCGCTCTTGACGCCGAAAACCGGCTTCTCTCCAACCCGGTCAATGTCGACTGGCTTTCTGTGTCCGGAGATGTGGAGGATCACGCTACAAATGCCCCGCTTATCGTCGCCAAGACATCTAAAATGCTGGATAATCTTCGATACATGCTGGGCATGCAGGCGTATCACGCGGCCCAGGCCATCGATCTCAGAAACATGGCCCCGCTGGGCAGGTACACATCCGAAGCCTACGCGGCTATTCGTGACGTCATTCCCTTTGTCGATCAGGATCGCGTGGTGAGCATTGATATCCGCAGGGCCTACGAGCTTGTCCGATCCGGCAGGCTTTGCGCCATAGCCCGCCGCTGAGATCGGAACACCCTGCCGAAACAGCATGCGGCAGATATTTTCGCCTGAACTTCAACTCCGGGAGATTCATTATGCAGGATGTCGTCGTCAACTGGACCAATCTCGACTGGCTGGCCATCTTCATGTACCTGGGCGGCATGATCCTGGTGGGATGGTATGTTTCCCGCAAGGTCAGGAACTCGGAGGACTACCTCATGGCCGGTCGGGCGCTGTCCTACCCCATGGTGGTCGCCACCGTTGCGGCCACATGGTACGGCTCGGGCGCGGTGTTCGGCACGGCAGAACTGGCCTTCGGTTCGGGCATAGCCGCCTTTGTGGTATGGTGCGTGCCCGCCCACCTGGGACGTATTCCCCTGGCCCTGTGGGTGGCCCCGCGCGTGCGCGGCGTGAAGGAAAACACCATCCCCGCCCTGCTCGGCAGGCTGTACGCCCGCCCCGTGGCCATTCTGGGCGCAGTTCTCATTGTCTGCTACTCCAGCCGCCTGATGGACATCGTTTCCGTAGGCATCATGGGCAATACCGTGACCGGCCTGCCCAACTGGGTCATCGGCGCAGTCATCGTCGGCGTGGTAATCTGCTACTCCATGTTCGGCGGCCTGTGGTCGGTGGTCATGACCGACGTACTCCAGTTCTTTCTGATGACCAGCCTTACCCTGCTGCTTCTGCCAGGCGTGTGGACCGCCGTGGGCGGATTTGAAGGCCTGCGCACGGCCCTGCCCGCCGGGCATTTCTCTCCCGCCGGGGGCATGTCCGTCAGCCAGATCCTCGTCTTCTTTCTACTGGGCTTTCAGGTCTATGCCGACCCCGCGGCCTATCAGCGTTTCGGCGCGTCCAACAGCGCCAAGACGGCCAAGCGCGCCTATCTCACCTGCCTTCTGATCTGGATGGCCTTTGACGCCGTCATGACCATGCTGGGCCTCGGCGCCCGCGCCCTGTATCCCGAACTTCAGGGCAGCAAGGCATTCCTGACCATGGCCATCAACGCCATGCCGCCCTTCCTGACCGGACTGTGGATCTGCTCCATTCTCGCGGTGATCATGTCCACCATGAGTTCATTCTTCCTGGTGGGAGCGACCACTCTGACCTGCGATCTGATCAAGCCCATGTTCCGCCCCTGCATGACTGACCGCGAGCAAATCCGTCTGACCAGGATTTTCATGGTCTGCATCGGCCTTTCCGGCTGCCTGCTGGCCTTCCAGTTCTCCGCCGTGCTTGATGCGGTGGTCTTCCTCGGCGGACTTTATCTGGCCTCCGCCTTTGTGCCGGTACTCGGCGGCCTGTTCTGGAAATGGCGGCTCACTGTGGCGGGCGGTTTCCTCAGCATGCTGGGCGGCATGGGCGTGACCCTGCTCTGGCAGAGCCTGGGCAACCCCCTGGGCCTCAAGCCCATGCTGGTGGCCCTGCCCGCCTCCTTCCTTCTCTTTCTCATCGGGAACATGATCGGCAAGCCCATCGACCGCAATGCCGAATCCGTCAACGAATGCTAGGGAGTCCCGCATATGTCCCAGAACGCTCTTGATCTCATATTCGTAATCGCCATTGTTGTGGAAGCCGCCCTCATCCTGGGAGGACTTGTCAGCGGCGTCTCGGCGCTCGGCTACATTCTGCCCGTCATCGTGGCCTGCGTCTGCACCGCGCTGACCTGCCTCGCCATCCGCGACTTCTTCCGGCAGCACCGCTGATGCCTCTTATCGTCCGCTCTCCGGGCAGGCAGAACCCCCGGAGAGCGGACGGAAAAAGATTCCATCAGCTTCGTCGTCTTGTGAACTTCTCTTTCCCCCCTGAAGGGAGCGTTTCAAACCATAAAGGAATTTTTGATGAACATGATGGCGACGCCTCTTGCTCTGGACAGGGAAGATATTCTGCGTGCCGCAAGGGGCAAGGGCGGTCTTCTGGGCAGGCTCTTCGTGCGCGCTCCGCTGACCGAGATCCGGCTGGAATACGTCAGATTCCTTCTCGTGCTTCTGCCCTATACGGTCGAGGCGCGCAAGTTTCCCTTCCGCAGGCATGACGCCGCCGGCATCATGTCCGTAGCCGTCAACACGCTGTTCGGCACATGCGCCATGAAGGACGCCGAGCTGACCCTCGCCCCCGTGGACGGCGTTCATTTTCAGGGCGGAACCTTTGAAATGGATGAGACGGAAGCCGGAGAATGCGCAAAAAACTTCGCCCGGCGCGTCGTCATGCGGCTGTGCCGCAATCTGCCGCACTTCGGCGAAGTGCGGTGCGAAAGCTTTTTCCGCCCGTACTGGATAGCGTATTACGGCGATCCCCAGGGCACCCGGCCCCGCTACCTGCCGTTCGAGGCCGACGGGCTGACCTTCAAGCGCTGAAATCAAAAACCAACAGGCCATGCATGGGCCAGAGCTGCTGACATTGTCGGCAGACTCAGGAAACGCTTTAATCAGCGTTTCCTTGACCAAGAGTCTTCAGCTTTCTCCACAGCGTGGATCTCGATATGCCGAGTTCTCTGGCTACAAGTGTACGGTTACCGTGAAACCTGGCGAAGAGTTCCATGATGTTCCGGTACTCCTGCTCCTTTTTCGAAGGAGCCGTTTCAAGAGGCTTTTCCTGAATATCCGGTCGGACGAAGATATCATCGAGGCTTATCGGCCTCGTCAGGTGCGGACGCAGAGCCGCATATCGACGCACGATGTTCTCAAGCTCGCGCATATTGCCGGGCCAGTCGTAGGTACCCAGTTTCTTCAGCAGACTGCGCAAATGCCTCCGGTCAGAAACATCCGATTCCGGAGCGAGTCTGAGAAGTATCCTTTCTGCCATGTCACCCGCACTGTCCGCATACTCTCTCAGAGGCAGCATGTGTATCTGGAGAATATTGAGCCTGTAATAGAGATCAACCCGGAACCGACGCCTGGCCACTTCCTTTTCAAGATTCCTGTTTGTCGCCGCAACGATGCGGACATCCACGGGAATCTCATGGGATGAGCCTATTCTTCGTACCTTTCGTTCCTGGAGCGCCCGCAGCAGCTTGGCCTGAAGCTCAAAAGGCATCTCGCCTATTTCATCAAGAAACAATGTCCCGCCATGCGCGGACTCGAACACCCCGGGAGCCCCTGCTTTCCTGCCGCCGGTGAAAGCTCCCGGCTCATAGCCGAACAGTTCACTTTCCATAAGCGTCGCGGGAATCGAAGCGCAGTTTATCGCGAGAAACGGCCCGGCCCGTCGTCTGCCGGCGTTATGAATGCTGCTTGCCATGACCTCCTTGCCTGTGCCGCTTTCCCCGGTGATAAGCACGGTTTCATCAGTGAGCGCGAAACACCTGGCCTTTTCCAGCAGCGCCCGGAAACGCGGGCTGTCTCCCAGAAAATCATCGAAGGAAAAGTGCGGCCTGGAACTTTTCGGCGCATAATACTTTCTGGCAAGTTCTTCCTTCTTCCGGATTTCCATCATGGTACTGAAGGTGCCTACAGCTCCGACGACGATTCCGTTATCAACGACAGGCCTGTAATCACCAATAATATCAATGTGATGTAACGAATGAAGGAAGTTTTCAACAGGTTCTCTGCTGGTCAGCACGTTTTCAAAGCAGTTGCCGGGAAGAACCAGCGCCGGACTCTTTCCAAGAGCGGCAGCACTGTCCATGCCGAAAATATTCTCGGCGCTTTTATTGAAAAAATTAATCCTGTTTTCATGATTGACTGTTATGACGGCTTCAGCCTGATATCTGAGAATGGTATCCATGCTGCGCCTGGAATAACGGTCGTATCTTCTGGTATCGGCAATGGAAAGAGCATTTTTTATGGTTTTCCTGAGTGTTGCCGGATTGACTTCCAGAGGGAAGACGGAAAAGCCGGCTTCCTGCGCCAGATTGCAGATGTAGCCGCCGCCGACAATGGCGCTGACGCCCTGTTCCCTGAATTTTTCGAGAATGTTTCTGTTGGTGTTGTCATCATCTCCGAAAAGAAAGTTCATGAACGGCTGGCCGGCCATTTCCCGTATGTCCCTGATGCGGGGATTCTCTTCCCGATAGTGTCCGAGAGCGACGCTTCCCGGACAGAAGGACAACGCCTCGCGAAGCGCCCTGATGATGTCGATATTGTTGTACTCAATGGGCAGAAGGGGAATTTTATCCCCGATGACGTCTTCCAGAAGGGTGGTCGTGCCGGGCATGGCCAGAAGAACTTCCGCTGTTGCCGGAAGAGCTTCCGTCACAAAACGGAGTACCTCCTCTACCGTCTTGCAGAAAAAGATATCGATCCGGTCAAGACCCTCTTCCGCTATGATCGTTTCGGCTTTGTGCACAAGAGAACGGTGTGAGGCAAGAATGAAAACGTCCTTCATCAACTATCCCGTATAAACTTGTATTTTTTATCTCATTTGTCGCATAATTGTTTCAAACATATGCAACATTTTGTTTTACAACGCAACACAAAAAACGCTCTGCGCCCGTGGTTATTTAACTATTTTTCATTTAAATCAATATATTATGAATTTTGGCACGAAACTTGATATAAAATATACAAAGATACTTTACCGCAAGGAGACACTATGATTCCTGAAACTGAACGCAAGAGTGCTGATGTTCTGGTTCTTGGCGGCGGCATGGCCGGCTGCATGGGGGCCGTTGCGGCGGCCATGGCCGGCCGCAGCGTCGTGCTTGTCGACAAGGCCTGGGTTGGGGGCAGCGGTGAAAGCTGTTTTGCCGCCGGCGACATCCTGTATTTCGATCCCGAAGAAGACGATCTTCACGAGTGGCTGGAACGCTGGAACCGAAACGGCAACGGCATGTTCGACCCCGAGTGGATGGAATGGTATGCCAAAAGCTCCACGGAAATCATCAATATGATGAACGAATGGGGCATGGATTTTGAAAAGGACGCCAACGGCAGATTCAAGCGCAAGCCCGGCCGCGGTCATAACCATGCCGTGGTGTTCCCCGGTTTCAAGATGATGAGAAAGCTGCGCGCCAAGCTGGAAAAACTGGGGGTGACCATTGTCGACCGTGTGCAGGTCACTGACCTGCTCACAAATAACGGGCAGGTGGTCGGGGCTACCGGCTTTAATGTCCGCACGGGGCAGTTTCATACCTTCCATGCCAGAAACACCATTCTCAGCACCGGCAGTTGCAGCTTCAAGGGGCAGTATCACGGTCAGGACATGGAATCCGGCGAAGGCAACACCATGGCCCTCCAGGTCGGAGCCGAATTCACGAACATGGAGTTCTCCAACTGCTACAATTCCACGGCCAAGGATTTCGACATCTGCGGCATGAGCAGATTCCAGCGTCTTGGCGGTCGCTTCACCAACGCGCTGGGGGAAGCGTTCATGGACAGATACGACCCCGTCAATAAAGACGGCGCGCTCCTGCATATTCTTGTGCGCGCCATGACCACAGAAGTGCGCGAAGGCCGCGGCCCGATATACTTCAATCTTAAAAACATGAAAGAGGAAGACCGCGAACTCAGCTATCGCATTGTGCCCACGTTCTTCGCCGCCTGCAAGAGCTGCGGCATTGATCCGTTCAAGGATTCCGTGGAATGGATCCCCGGCTTTATGGGTTCCACCAGTTCCGGGAGCGGCCTTACGCTGAAGTCCTTTGCCTGCGATACCACCGTTCCCCGGCTCTTTGCCGCCGGCGATATGGCCAATCAGGGGCTTCTCATCGGCTCCATTGCCGGCGCGGGCGCGGTTCATCTCGGCTGGGCCACGATTTCCGGATTCCGCGCAGGAGAAGGCGCGGCCAGGGCCTGTGAAGGTGCCGAGCTTCTGCCCGTGGACGAAGCTCAGGTGGAATCCATCAGAGAGAAGACGTTCGCCAAGCTTGGTCATGAAGGCCATCTTTCGATTGCTGACGCCATCTACCGCATCCAGTCCTGCGTCATCCCGGCAAAATACAATATCATCCGCTGCGGGGAAGATCTCCGGGAAGCGCTGGCCGCGCTCGATCAAATCGAAAAGGATATCGAAAAAGAGATTATTGTCCGCGATACGCATGAACTTATGCTGTACCACGAGCTTCGCGGCATGCTGACCACGGCCCGGCTGACCTTCACCAGCGCGCTGGAAAGAAGGGAAAGCCGTGGTTCCCACTACCGCACGGACTACCCTGACATGGATAAGGAATGGAATGTGTGGCTCAAGTCAAAGCTGAAGGACGGCAAGATCGAGATTACCAGGGAGCCTGTTCCGGCAGAAAAATTCGAACGCTACGGCATTCCTGTCTATCCGCTCTAACTATTTGCTTCATACATTACTAACGGAGTTTATCCATGCCCATTTTTGCCATAAATTCGGAAAAGTGCATTAACTGCGGAACCTGTGTGAAGATCTGTCCTCTTGATGTGTTCCGCGCCGGAGAAACCGTTCCGGAAATCCGCTATCGGGAAGATTGTCAGTCCTGCTTCCTTTGTCAGATTTACTGCCCGAAAGACGCCATCAAGGTCGATACCATCAGAAACAGGCCGACGCCTCTGCCGTATTAGAGCGTTTCCTTATTGAAATACTCCAGGCAGCGGCGCGCCTTATCGCTTAGCCGTGGAACCTGTAAGGTTTTTCATGCTGTCGGGAAGAGCCGTCATTTCCTGTGCGGCTCTTCCCTCATTCCGGGCCATCAACCACCATCGTGAGGACAACATGACCGCCTCGACAGCCGGAACCGGGCGTTCCGTTGATATCAAGCACTTTTTTCACATAGCTGTCTTTCTCGCCATAACATTTTTCTTCGGCAGGCTTGAACCCATCCCGCCCATAACGCCTTACGGCATGAATGTGCTCGGCGCGCTCATCGGCGTTGTGTACGCGTGGATTTTCATAGATGTCATCTGGCCCAGCATGATAGGCCTTCTTGCCATCGGTCTGCTGGACATCATGCCCATCAACACGCTCTTCAACAAGGGGTTCGGCGATCCGACGGTCGTGATGATGGTATTCATATTCGTGTTCAGCGCGGTGCTGGATGCCCATGGCGTGACACGATGGATTTCCATGTGGTTTGTCAGCCGCAAATGCGTGGAAGGAAGGCCATGGCTGCTGACCTTTGCCCTGCTGCTGGCCATAGCCGTTCTCGGCGGGCTGTCCAGCGCCACGCCGGCATGCGTCATCGGCTGGAGCCTGATGTACGGCATGTTCAAATTCTGCGGGTATGAAAGGCATGAAGGCTACCCGATGATGATGGTGATAGGCGCTGTTTTCGCCAGCCAGCTCGGCATGTCGCTGATACCGTTCAAGTCGCTGCCCCTGGTTGCCATCAGCGCATACGAGAGTCTTTCCGGCGCGACGGTCAATTATGCCATCTACATGTTTGCTTCCTTCCTGTCCTGCATTTTGTGCCTGCTGGTGTTCATCCTGGTGGGCAGGTTTCTGCTCCGCCCCGATCTGGGCAAGCTCGTCAAACTGGACATCAAAACGCTCATCAGGGAAGACGAGAGAAAACTTTCCGGCGTGCAGAAGCTTCTTTTCGTCTTTCTGGCGGCTCTTGTCGTGTTCATGATGCTTCCCGGCTTCCTGCCCGGGGATTTCGCCATAGCCGGCTTTTTCAAAAAAATAGGCAACACCGGCATATGCGTGCTGCTGGTGGCGCTGCTGACAGCCATCAGGGTAAACGGAAAGTCTCTCTGTCCATGGCGTACCATGGTCAATGAAGGCGTGGCCTGGCCCATCATCTTCATCCTGGCCTTTGTGCTGCCTCTTTCCGGCCCGATTGCCGATCCCAGGAGCGGCATCACGGCCTTCATGCTGGATATCCTGAACCCGCTGTTCGGCACGGGATCCAACATCACGTTTCTGGTCTGCATCGGCATTGTCGGCGTGATACTCACGCAGTTCATCAATAATACAGCCATTTCCGTTGCTCTCATGCCCGTTGTTTTCTCTTACTGCACCGCCAACGGCATGCTTGCCGAACAACCCGTCATTCTGGTGACGGTGGCATGCTGCCTGGCTTTTCTTACGCCTGCGGCCAGCTCCACCGCGGCCATGCTCCACGGCAACGAGTGGGTGACAACAAGGGCAATCTGGAAAACAGCGCCGCTTCTTGTTGTCTCGGCACTGTCCGTCGTGACGGCAGTCGTCATACTGACAGGAACCATATTCCTCTGACGCTTCTGAAAAGCCGGTGCAAGGCGGATTTTCCCCGAGGGGTGAACCACATGTGTCTCCATGCAGAACACAAGGCAGACCCGGCCTAGAATACGTCAACTGCAAAGGAAGCGGCGGCAAGAGGAACCAGACGAATGCCTCCGCAACTGTTCCTGAACACCAGCCCGACTTCCGCCTCCATTTCATAATGGCCCGGAACGGAAAAACGGATGTCCGTCACCGGCACGCCAAGCAGGACTTCCGGCGCGGAAGCCCCGTCAGGCAGTTTCCGCCATGTGACGCTGACGGAAGGAAATGCGCCCGAAATCTGACGCTCAAACGACAAGGCAACATTCAACGGCACGGTTTCCTCCACGGCGGCATGGCGCGGAAACCCGATATCTGCACGCACGGAACGGCCATCCACCTCTTTTTCCGCAGAAAAGACGGATGCCGCTTCGGAGGCGGGCGCGTCCTCCGGCATGACGCCGGAAAACGCCATACGCAGGCAAAGAAGCAATGCCAGACGAAAAACGTGCTTCACTGGAAATTCCTCCGTGAATGGATTGACAAAACGGCAGTGCCGATGAAATCCTTTGGCTCTGTCATAGAATACAGTGTTGAACATATCCTTGACCACCGGAGGCGCGAGCGCAGCGAACTGCGGAGCGTCCCCCCGCCGCACGGTAATGCGGCATGGAGGGAGCGGGGAGTGGAACACGGGCTGCCTTGCGGCAATGAATATTGCCTCCTGTGCCGGAGTAAAACGATACGCCCCGCGCAACGCTATCAACACGGTTCTATGACAGAGCCAATCCTTTTTGTATCCATTCCTTCACGATGTTCCGGAAAAGGCGGCGGTTCCGCCGGGTACCGAGGATATCATGCCGAAAGCAGTCCCGTCAGCTCCCGTTTCCCCGGCGTCCAGACAGATGTCCGGTCTTCCCTGTCTCAGAACGGCATCATGGCGCAGAGCAGCGCCTCTGTTCCGTGACATGGACAGCGTAATGGACGTTTTCCTGGAGCGATGGACGGTCTATATGCAGGCTGCTGGCTATCTGGTTTTCACCACCGCCCGGCGTGCCGACTGCATTGCCGCCTGTCACTCCCTTACAAACCATATCGTGCGCCACCTGGATGCGGGCTATCTGCCCACATTTGAACGTCTCGCAGGCAACAGCGACAACTGGGCGCAGGATCTGGTGGCTTCAGGGCTGCGCCATATGCGGAGGGGCATTACCGGAACCATGTACCTGGGATGCTTCAAGACCTTCATTCATGCCCTGGAAGACGCCGTGCACGCCCTTTCCCCAGGCAGGCGCGGCTCTCCGCAGCGTATTCTCGACGACGCGTGCGTTCTTCTGCGTCTGTACGGGGCCGCTTTTGAAGAAATATGGATGGAAGTCTGCCTGACTGTTCAGCGTGATGAGCATCATTCCGACATGGATGAGGTGCTGCGCCGCCTTACGCTGGAAAAGTGCCGCTTTGAAAACGTACTCAATACCACGTCCGACGGAGTGCTGGTCATGGATGCGCAGTGCCGCGTCACCACCGCAAACCGTTCTCTGCGGCAATATGCCGGAGAAAATCTCACAGGACGTACGGCCTGGGATATTCTGGGCCTGGAAAGCGATTCTCCCGAGGAATTTTTCCGCTACTATCCTGTCGGGCAGACCGTGGAAGTCACTCCTTTCGGCGGCGATCTGGTATTCCGCCTGTCCGTCTCCTCTCTGGGGGATATCAGTCTGGCCAGCAGCGGCGAGTATCTGGTGCTGCTGACCAACATCACTCCCCATGTGGCGCAGAGGGAAATCATGGAAGAAGTCATCCGCGCCAGAACCGCCGCGCTGGAAAAGGAAAAACGCCAGCTTGAAGAGATGAACATCACGCTGCGCACCGTACTGAATAACGCGGCGGCCGAGCGCGATCAGTCCAGGGCGGAACTTGCCGCTTCCCTGCAAGATTTTCTGGCTCCCGCTCTGGCCCGGCTGGTGAACACCCAGGATAAAGCCGCACGACGCAGTCATGCCGCGCTTATACAGGATCAGGTGCATCGGATGCTGGGCCGGACAGGGGGAAACTCTGATGCCGGAAACCGGCGACTGGCCAGACTGACCCTGGCGGAACTCAATGTCTGCCGTTTTATCCGGGCAGGGCACAGCACCAAGGAAATCGCGGCCGCGTTCGGGATTTCGCCGGAAACGGTACAGACCCACCGCAAAAATATCAGGCGCAAGCTGGGTGTGCGCGGACACGACGCCCAGCTTGCGGCTTTTCTTGCGGCTCATCCGTTCCATGGAGACGAAACGCCGTCTCGGGGCAACGGCGAGGGACACGAGATCGGGTAGGTTCCTCTCCCCGAAGTCTCCCCGATTATTCCCTCTGGCTTTCTTTTTCTCTGTCTGGCTATAGTTTCATCAGAAAACCCCTGATGGAGCTTCCATGACCCCGCCCCTCTCCCCGTTTTCCTCTGTCCCCCTGCCGGAAAGCGTTTCCGTCGCTTCCCCCGTCGCGCCGGAAAAGATGGCTCAGACCCTGCGAGATCTGTTCGCCGCCCGCAACAACGGAGCTATGTTTTCCGCGCTGGAGCGTCTGGCCGACTTCCGTGCGGCAGGAGAGCGCGCTCTTCCCGCAATGCCTCCGTATGAGGCAAGTGCCTTTCGTGAAGCCGAATATGCCTTCAACCGGATTTTTGTGGGGCCGGGCCATGTGCCCGCTCCGCCGTATGCTTCGGTGTATCTTGACGCCGAGCCGCTGCTCATGGGCCGGGCCGCAGTCTCCATGCGGGATCTGTTCAGGAGTATGGGGCTGGCCGTGCGGGAGGAAGACAATCTTCCTGAAGATCACCTTGCCTGCGAGCTGGAAGCGTGGCTTGTTCTCCGTTCGCTCGCCTCGGCGGATGACGGCGCGCTGCGCCGCAGCGCGGACGAGGCGCTTCTCTGGCTTCTTGACGGACACATGCAGATCTGGATTCCCGAATTTCTGAGCCGGGCAAGGGCGGAATCCATGCCGGAACCCCTGTCCGATGCGCTGGACTGCCTGGAGGCATGGCTGCTGTCGGCGCAAAATGCGCTGAACAGGGAATGAGTCAGCTCCCCTTCCCGGACGGGAACCACGCAGATGCGCTCCCCGGAGAGAGGGAAGAATGCAAACCACAAAGGAAATGCTGATGAACAAGAGCAAATTCAGGCGTCCCGATGCCATGGATCGGCGCGGCTTTCTCAAGGGGCTGCTGGCGGCGGGAGCGGCTGCCGCCCTGCCCGGCGGTCTGCTGACGGCCCGGAACGCGACGGCGGCGCCCTTTGATCCCGGTGCGTATCAGGTATTCCGCAACGCCTGCCCGCGAAACTGCTATGATACCTGCAGCATAAAAACCTATGTGCGGGACGGCATAGTGCAGTTTGTGGAAGGCGCGCCGGAGTCCACCTTTACCAAGGGCGCGTTGTGTGTGAAAGGCTATACCTATCCGCGGCGGCTCTACAGTCCGGATCGTATCAAGTATCCGATGATTCAGGATAAGCGGGGTTCCGGTAACTGGCGTCGCATTTCCTGGGATGAGGCCATGGATCGCATCGCAGACAAAATCCTTGAGATAAAAAAGCGCGACGGCAGTCTGCTGGGTCTGGGCCTGACCAAATATTCCGGCAACTTCGGGATCACCAATTATGGCGTAGAGGGGATGATGTCCTCTCTGGGCTATACCACCCGTTTTGTGGGGACGCCGTGCTGGCCTGCGGGGATCGACGCCCAGAATTACGACCTCGGCGACATGTGGTGCAACGATCCTGAAGATTTTGTCAAAGCAAAATATATCATCGTCTGGGGGGGCAATCCGGCCTGGTGCTCCATGCACAGTATGAAATACCTGTATCAGGCCAGAGAAAACGGCGCAAAAATTGTGGTCATCGATCCTGTTTTCACACAGACTGCGGCCAAAGCCGATATGTACTGGCGCGTGAAGCCCGGCACGGACGGCGCGCTGGCCCTGGGCATGGCCCGTCATCTGCTGGACAAAGGGCTGGTGAATCAGGACTTTGTGAACAACTATGCCGTCGGCTACGCGGAATTTGCCGACTATCTGCGGCAGAACGTGACTGTGGACTGGGCGTCGGAAATTTCCGGTATTCCGGCCGAGGATATCCGTTCCCTTGCCGAGGAGTTTGCCGCTGCAAAACCTGCCACGGTATGGATAGGCTACGGCATGCAGCGTCATACCAATGGCGGAGCCATGGTCAGGGCCATTGATGCCTTTGTGGCAATGACGGGCAATATCGGCGTGGAAGGCGGGGGCGCGCGTTACGGGCAGATGCGTACCTGGGGATTCAACTACCACGCCATGATCCGGAAGCAGCCGGAAGGTTCGATCGGCTTTGTCGGCGCCACCGGGCCGAAAGGGGAATTCGACTTTGCCGGAGAGAGCGGCACGGCCTACAGCGATCGCGCCCTGAACATCAACAAGACGGCTCAGGAAATTCTGGATGCAAAAGATCCCGAGCTGAAAATGCTGTGGGTATCGTGCAAGAATCCCTTTGCTCAGGACTTTGACCGGAACAAGCTGGAAAAGGCGTTCGCCAGGCTGGAAATGGTGGTCACGGTCGATCAGTTCTTCAACGAAACCGTGCAGCATTCCGACATCGTTCTGCCCGTAACCACCCTGTTCGAGGAGTGGACGGTCAACGTATCGTACTGGCATTACTGGCTGTCGCTGAACGAACAGGCCGTGAAGCCCATGCACGAGGCCCGCTCCAACATTGAGATCGCCGCAGCCCTGTCCCGGGCCATGAACAAGAAGGCTCCCGGGTCCTGTACCTTCCCGCAGGAAGTGGACGGCAGGGAATGGATGATCAAGGAGTTCAACAAGGGCGTGTATGACTATTTCGGCATTTCAAGCTGGGAAGAGCTGCGCAACGGCCCGGTCAAGGCAAAACTTTCCAGCTCTGCCGCCTGGAACGAACGTGTGTTCATGACGCCGTCGGGCAAGTATGAATTCCGCTCCGATCTGTGCGCGCAGAACGGCTTCAAGGCTCTGCCGGAATATGTGCCGGGGCGCGAAGCCACGGCTCCCTTCCGTCTGCTCACGCCGCATGTGCAGTTCGGCCTGCATTCGCAGTTCGTCAACCTGGACTGGATGGAAAACTTCTATCCCGAACCCTTTGTCTATATTCATCCCGACGCTGCCGAAGCCAAAGGCATCCGCGATATGGACAGCGTCCGGGTATTCAACTCCACAGGAGAAGTAAAGGTTCGGGCCAGACTGACTTCCAATGTGGCAAGAAACTGCGTGGTCATGTACGAGGCATGGTTCCGCAGGCTGGCCTTCAATGTTCAGAATGTGGTGGATGACTGCGCCGCGGACATGGGCGCCATGAAAACCGGTGCGCCCGGCGTGGCCATTCACGATCAGTTTGTGGATATCGCGCCCGCCGGGTAAGGCGCGAGCGCGATGCATCCGCGCGTCAAGTTCGGATCCGGGCGCGCGTCAGGAACGGATTGCCTTCGGCTCATCTGTTCCCCTCCCACGGATCATGCAAAAACGCACTTTTCCCGGCACGATGAATATCAGCCCGCGAAAAGGACGGGGGAAAGGATACCTGCATGAATAAACGCTATGCCTTTTTAATGAATGCCGACAAATGTATCGGCTGCCGGGGCTGCGCCATGGCCTGCAAGAATTTCAACCGGCTTGAGCCGAGCATGGTGTGGCGTCAGGTCTATCCCCTGGCCGAGTCCATCTATCCTCACCGGGAACGGGCCTTTTATTCCCTGGCCTGCAACCATTGCGACGACCCCGCCTGTCTGCGGGCCTGCCCTACCGGCTCGTATGAAAAGCGCGAGGACGGCATTGTCGTTCACCATCAGGAAACCTGCATAGGCTGTACCAACTGTGTGCGTTCCTGCCCCTACGGCGCACCCCGCTATAATGCGGAGGAGAAGCACGCCGAAAAATGCAGCATGTGCCGGGAACGCATTGACGCCGGCCTGCTGCCTGCCTGTGTGCAGGCCTGCCCTGTCGGGGCGCTGGAACTGGTGGATCTCAACACGCTGAACGAACCCAACGCTGTGCAGTTTCCGGCCGGGTATCCGTCCATGCCCCGGCTCAATCCCGCAACCCGCTTCATCCTGCCGCGGATGCCGCGTCAAATCAGGGGGCAGTCATGACCGCCGAATGGCCTCTCATCGCATTTACTGTACTCAGCCAACTGGCCGCAGGGCTGGCCGTCTTTCTGGCCCTGCCGGGCCGCCCCGCCTCACGGACGGGCTGGCTGTCGGTCTTCGTGGTCGGGGCGGCGGGGCTGCTTGCCTCGCTGTTCCATCTGGGTCAACCCTTGCGGGCGGCCTCCGCACTGAACGGACTGGGTACGTCCTGGCTCAGCGCGGAAGGGCTGCTTTTCGGCGTGTTTACTGCTCTGGCAGGCATCACGTGGCTGCGCGGCGGAACCGGCATCTCCGCCGTGGGGGCCGCGGTCGTCGGCATACTGGGCCTTGCGGCGCAAGGCATGACATACGCGCCCGAATCCATGCCCTTTGTTTCCGGCGGCCTGCCCCTGTTTATCTTCTTCCTCAGTGCTCTGACGCTGGGAGCCGTATTCCGCCCCCTGTCCGGCGCGGAAGGAGAAACGCGCAGCTTCGGGGGAATCCTGCCCATCTGCCTGTGGATGCTGCTGGCCGTGCTTGTCATCGCTCCGCTGACGGGACTGGCGGCGGGCACCGTCATGCGGGCCTCGGCCCTGGCCTGGCTGCATTCAGCCTGGTACTGGACAGGACTTCTGGCCATAGCGGCGACACTTGTTCTGGTTCAAGCCGACCGCATGCGTCCCGCGCAGAAAGCCCTTGCCCTTATCAGCGTGCTGTGCATACGCGTCGCGTTCTTCGTCGATACCGCACATACGGCCGTCTGGATAGGTTTTCCCTATTGAGGGATGCTGATTTGTTCTGTGAATACATCAGGTTAGACTGATGCAACCCTCGTCTTGCGGAGTTCAGCCGTCCAGACCGCAAAACGGTTTGAAGGAACACACGCAAACCGCTCGCCCTGCGGCGCGGCAGCTCCGCGACCCGCTCGCAATTCTCGGGGCTGCCGACTTTTGCCGGCAGCCCCGACAGTTCGTTCATTTAACGGGAAAGTAGATTCCCCTCCTTAACCAAAGTGATCAAAGCCGGGAGCAGTCCACGGCGTGCCGTTGAGCGTCATCCCCCCGGCCCGGACTTCTCCCAGCCTCCGCGCTCCGAGAGTTTCGAGGGCATGCTCCAGTTCCGGCGGACACGTGCCGATCAGCGCGTAATCCTCCCCTCCCCGGAAGGCGAACCTTGCCGCGCTCTCGCCCTGTTCTCCGGCAAAGCGCAGCACTTCAGCGTGCAAAGCGGCATCCGGCAGTTCGATATCCGCGCCGAGACCCGTCCGGCGGCTGTCCAGCAGGCGGGGCAGATCCCGCGCCAGCCCGTCGGACAGATCCATCAGCCCCATGCGCACCGCCGCGCCGCTCCTTTCCGCCAGTTCCGCCAGGGCAAGGGCAAATTCCACACGGGGTTCCGGCGCGAGGTGCGCCGCGCAGGACGCAGGATACTCCCGTCGGACGCGGGCAACGTCTTCCGGCGTCCCGGCATTCTCCAGAGCCAGCAGCCCTGTGCGGGCCAGCCCGATTTCCCCGCATGCGAATATCACATCTCCGGCCCGGGCCCGGCTCCGCCTGAGATCAGCGCATTCCACACGACCCCATGCGGTGACGGAAAAATGCAGCACGCCTGCACGGGCCAGATCCCCCCCTGCCAGAGCCATATTCCAGCGACCGGCCAGATCAGCCATGCCGGAAAAACAGGCGTCAAGCCATTCTCCGCTTTCCCGACCCGTCAGTGTCAGTCCGAGGGCAAAGCCTTCCGGCTCCGCACCGGCGGAAGCAAGATCGCTCACATTCACGGCCAGAGCCTTCCAGCCCAGTTCATACGGCGTGAAGTAGCGGGTGCGGAAGTGGGAATCCTCCACGAACACGTCGCAGGTCAACGCCCGCGGAAGCTCGGCAGGCGCAAGCAGCGCACAGTCGTCCCCGCGCCCCAGCAGCAGCCCCCTGCCGGAACGCGGGAAATGCGCGTCCAGCAGGGACAGAATATCATCCTCACTGCGCGGAATCATCTTGCGCTCTCCGGCGCTGACTGACATACGCTTCCCCCTGTCCGATCCGGCCGTCCCGTACCAGGGACGGCCGGTGTTTTTCCTTCCCGGGCATCTGCAGAAAAGACCGCTTTTCCGGGCCGCTGACCCGTTTCCGTCAGGAGGAGCGATTCCCCCCCGCTCCCCCTTGGCACTACCGGAATCATCCCATACGGCATGAAAGCGTCTAACGCATATAGTTTTCATACAGGAGCGGGAACTGCTCCTTATGGGCGATCAGCACGCTTTCAAAGCGTTCCTCGAAATATCCCTCGCTGGGTATGGCGCCGTTGCGGGCCTTGAGCGCCTCTGTGGCGGCATCTCTGCGGGCCCGGAATGCTTCGGGACTTTCGTCGTCAAGAGGCATGACCTCCTCCGGAGGCGGCGAAGTCATCTGAATGAACCGGCTGACTTCCTCCAGCAGCTTCCGCAGCAGCGCGGGATCAGACGGCAGAGCCGCGTCACCCTTGACCGCCGTTTTCTGCATGAAGGAGAGAAACCTGGTATTGAACCCCTCCAGGCCGCGAACCCGGATGATATCCAGACTGTCGGCGGATTGCAGGATCATGCCCTCCACGGTCTGCTGTCCCGCCTGGCCATGTGTGATCAGCCCGGCCGCCGCATCCCGGTACGCATCGACCGCGCCTTCTCCGCGCAGGTAGGACCGCAGTTTTGCCGCGCTCTTGTCCTCGTCCATATCCGCGCCGTTGGAGCGCCTCCCCGAGTCATGGAAGGCGATGGCCCGGTACAGGGCATATTCGTCCACCTCGAAGCCCGCGCGCTTGTAGATTCCGGCCAGCGCCTTTCCGAAAATCAGCGCCCGGCAGACATGCTCGCGGCCGTGAATGCCCGTGGGATCGAAGTCCATTTCCTTGGCCCGGTACAGTTCCAGAATATCGGGCAGTTCTCCGGACTTGAATCTGTCGAAGGAAGGATCGACAGGAATACCGGGAGCGGGCATGGACTCAAGCCGGACGAGAATGGCGTCCTCATGCTGTTCCTGCCGGAAATCAAGGGCGTCAAGATACAGTCTGATCCCATGTTCCCGGCAGAATTCCCGCGCGCGGCTGATGACAGCCCTGTCAGCCATGTCCGCCATGATATGAATTTCGCTGACGTCGGTGCGCAAGTCCACTCCGCCGTGGATCTGCGCTTCCACATAATTGTTCACCCGGGCGTTTATGCGGGTGGGATCATCGGTGCGGGCGCGCACGCTGTCGATAACTTCACTGTCCACGCCTTCCAGCAACTGATGCATGCCCTCATAGGTGGCCACGGGATTGTCCGCCACAGCCCGGCTGGAAAAATGCTTGAGCAGCGCCACATCCAGCAGCGCGCTCAGACTGTCGAACTCCTGCCGGGTCAGGGGCCGCCCGTCGAGCAGAGCTTCTTCCGGCGCAAGATTGAGTACATTCTCAAAGCGCTCGCTGCTGCGCAGGCCGAAACTCCTCCCTTCCAGCTCGGTCAGCCGGGCCGCATAGCGTTCCAGCAGAGCGTCGGGCAGTTCCACCCGGTCATAAGGCTCGGGGAAGCCTCCCACGGCGTCGCGCAGGGCGTCGGACATGGACGCCACACGTTCGGGCGTCACTTCCTGGTGAAAGGCATGAAAGGAATCCTTGGGAGTAAATGTGGCGCGGGTCTGTTTGACCTCATCCTTCAGCACCACATAGCCCTGCACCGAATAGTTGCCCGCCGCGCCCAGTGTGTCGCGCCCGATGTTCAGAGCCGCGGAAATGGGATGATATTCCCCCCGGACGCCCTGCTGACGGTCAATATCCGCCACGCCGCGAAGCTGCTGCTGTTCCGTGAACAGACGACGATCCGCGTAATGAATGCCCTTGTCGATGCCAAGCTGGAAATAGTTTTTGACCTCGGGCGCGGAGGGCGCCGCGCCGAAAAAAATGTCCGGATCAATATTGATGGTCAGATCCGAACGCCGCAGGGTATCCACAAAAGTGTCCACATCAAGCGGAGCGGCTCCCGGCGCACGCAGCGCGGCGGCGGCGCCGGCGCTGATGTTCAGATGCGGCCCCTCGCCTGTCCGGAGATAATGATCGCTTTGAAGGTTCAGATCCTTCCAGGCGGCCATGCGATCCGCCTCGGCCAGAACATGGAGCGTTGCGGCGCTGATATCGCCGTCCGCCGCCCTGCCCGAGGCGTCAGCCGTGACGCGATCCGCTATTTCCATATTGATCAGGCCTTCCATTTCATTCAGATCTCCGAGCGCGGAAGCCCCCCATGCAGCCGGGTCCTTGTCCGCCGCAATACGGGCATGGAGAACGCCGGTGGAGCTCAGCCCCCGGAAGGCGTCCAGCAACTGCCGGTTGCTCATGGCCGATACCTGCCGGGCAAGACTGTCATGGAACATATCCTCAAATTTCTGAAGCTCACGACCGCGCGGAGACGGCCCGAGACAGTCCGTACGCAGCCGGGTCAACGAGGCCATAAGCGCGTCCGCGTCTTCCGCCCCCCGGCATTCCGCAAGCCGGCCGAGTGCGGCGTCCATGCGGGCATCCACATGCGCCCGGGCCTCCTGACGGACACGTTCGGCCGTCACCTCCACGACAAACTCGTCCGGAGCGGGGATCACAGAGGATGAATACGGAGCCGTCACCTCCAGTCCCCTGTCCGCACACGCCTGGCGGGCAGCTTCATCCAGCGCATCGGCAACGGCCAGCGCCCCGGCGCAGTCGTTGACGGCCATAGTGCCGACAATATCCGGCCCAAAGGCCGTACTCCGCGTGAACAGGGCGACCAGTCCTTCTCTCATGCCGGTATTGGCCAGATTGGCCTGCAGACGCCGGAGCTGCCAGTCATCGAGGCCCTCCAGCAGCGCCCTCGCTCCGGCCCGGATATCCGCTTCATAATTCGTGCTGCCTGTCCCGCCGGGGCCTGCGGCCCTCTCTGCGGCGTGGAAGCGGCAGGCACGTCCGGCCAGAGCCAGATCCTGGATCAGTCCGCCGAAGTCGGGCCTATTTTCGCACAGCCGCGCACCCGCATTGCGGAAGCATTCGCCCACGGACACAGGGGAATCAACGCGCGGAGGCCTTGCTCCGGCCGCGATCTCGGCCAGATTGCCCACATGATCGTTCACCACGGCGGCAGTGATCCGCTCCATCACCTCGCGGGTCAGCGCAGCCGGACCTTCCTCACTGCCCGCGCCGTTAAAGACCAGATCGGCAATACGCGCCTTCATGGCTTCCCGATCCGCCCCGGTCAGCGCAATATCCGCCAGCCCCCACCGCGCGGCAAGCTCCCGCACCGCATCGGCCAGAATTCCGTCGAATGAGCCTGCCGCTCCGGCAGCCTGCGGATCAGGCGGCGCCATGAGTTCATCCATGTCGAACATGACTTCGTTGCCGATGCGGGATTCAAGATGCGAAAGTTCGCTCAGAGCGCCAAGAGCCTCCCGTACGGGGCGGAACATTTCCGCCAGTTCGGAGCGGGCATGTCCGGCAGGGGGATTGCGCAGCGCTTCACGCATATTGGCCAGCATGACATGCACGCCGCCGCTCTTGGACAGAGGGTTTCCCCTCTTCAGCAGGGCAAGCAGCGCCTCATCGCCCTTCGCTCCTTCCTGCAGGGATTTCCAGGCGTGACCCAGCCTGTCGGGAATACGTTCCTTGCGACTGCCCGCCGCACTGCCCTTGCCTCTGGTCTGGATGAAACTCAGACCATGTCTGATGGCGCTGAACAGATCCGAGGCCCGCTTCGGACGATCCGGCACGTCATCACGCCCGGCTGCATGTTCTCTTCCTGAAAGGGTATTCATGCGGCAACCGTGGGATTCGGCCTTGAGGAAAAGGCGGCGGGCAGGCACTCCACCCTCTCCGCCGGGAATAACCCCGAACAGTACCGTAGCGTGGCCGTGCGGAAGACCTTTCATGCCGCCAGGCATGTCAATGCCGCGGTGGGTATTGCGATGGCCGTCCACCTCTGCGCTCTGCGTGTCGTTCAGATGGCTTGAGCTGCGCTGGTATTTTTCCGGACAGCGGTTGAGAAACGCCGCCAGACGGCCGTCGGCATCCTCGATGCTGAACGCTCCCTCGGCGAACCCGTTGCCGGAGGCCTGCGCCCGCGCTTCCAGAAACAGCATGATATCCGCCACATCCTGCGCGTCCGGCGCAGGCAGTTCCCCCCCGCCTTGTACAGCCTCCAGCAGAGAGCGCCCATGTTCAAGACGTGCTTCCAGGGTCGCCGCGAGATTTTCCCGCGCGGCGGCGCGATCCAGACGGGGCAAAGACTTGATCATGCCCGCCAGACTCCTGCCGGAAAACGCCACCGCTCCCCCTCCCGGCATGTTGACGCTGACGGTTTCGGGCAGCCCGGCCCGCGGCCCCATGAAACCTTCACGAAACCAGCGCCCCACCCTGCTCCGGAAGCCTTCCCCGCCGGGATCGGCGGCCCCGGCCAGATGACGATCGGGAGGAGGCATGTCCCGAAGCGCCCGCTCTCCCGCTTCACGGGGAGCAGCCAGCGTCCCCGCGTCAACCGCAGCCGCGCGGGCGCGTTCAATTCCCGCCGCGCCGCGCCCTTCCCCAGCTCCATCGGGCGGCAGCAACGGCGCGTTCAGAGCCGTGCGCAATTCTATCTGCGACATGACACCCCCTCCTTCCGACAAACCGGAGGCCTGAATATCTCGTGAATTTCTGAGTGATATTGAACGGATCGCTTCGCTGAAGCCACGGTTTCGGCTTGCTCACGGCGGCTGCCCCACCGCTCCAGGCTTGTGCGCCTGACGGTCGGTACTCCGAAATATTTCATGCTGCGGAATATCAGACCCTCAGCATCCCGGCGCTTCCGGGCAGTACCGCGCTTCCCGCTTCCGGCTCCAGCCTGCTCCGCCAGTAGCGCGCGGAACCAACCAAAGAGGAAAACAGATCAATAAAGTCAGCCGGAGACATGGGAAGTTCCATCATGCGATGGACGACCAGCAGGCCGCTTTCTCCGTCGATGGCCAGAGTCCCGTCGCCGGAAGCCGTCCACATGTAATTGGCGCACAGCAGGTCATGCAGCAGCTCCGCATCCGCAGGATCGGGCCGTCCGACGACGATACAGGCCACAATTGCGCTCAGGCCCGAATCACCATCCTCTTCCATGAAGAGCGCCGCGCCCATATCCTGATCCAGGCCGAACAGCACCCTGCCCTTTTCATCGGCTTCCAGAGGGCCGCACTCCAGCGCGGCGGAAAGGGCGGCCAGGATCTCCGCAACATTTGAAACCATTCCCATTATGCATCCTTTTTTCGCCAGAATTTCATTACCGCCCGCCCTTGTCAAACCATATGACCATATGGAACTCGCGCGGCGTGCCTCCGGCGCATTAAAAGCAAAATCCATGCCGGAGACGCGACGGGCGGAAGAAGGCGGCTTTCCTCCGCATGACTGCCTTCAACCGCACGCGCACGCATGTGACAGCCACCAAAGTGGGCATTCCGAACCCCAACGATGTTCACACCCCGCAAAAAAACAGGCGCGGCCGCGCAGCATGACAAACATCTCCAAGCCTGCCGCGCATGGCATGGCTTTTGCATATATATGGCCAGCCGCCTTGCATCCCCCGCAAGGCCATGCGATATTCATTTCAGAGTATTTCGCTCATGAAATGCTCTACTTCAGTCAAGCAGGGCGAGACTGGAGCCGCGACATCGAAGCAGCCGCAATTCACTTGCGGCGTAGAGCCCCGGTGGAGGCGTGAAACCTGCTGGCCGGAACACAGGGTCTGGCCGGCAGATATTTTCAATAACAAAACACTCTGGGGAAAATTTGCCTTTCCCGTCAGTGATTCCTTAAAAGTATGGAGAACAGCATGCCACAGCCCATTGCCCTTACATTCAACAATCTTGCCCGCCTTGCCCAGGCCGGGAACGGCAATATCATCGTCAGGGACGGCGGCCTGCAGACCACCGGAAAAGTCGGCGCGTTCTTCGCTGCCAAAGCCGCCCACCGTGCGGCGGGAGAGGCCCTGCTTCAGGGCGTGCGCCAGCGGTACGGCGATGCCGTGGCCGACGCTCTGGCTCCTGATCTGCGGACTGTGCGCGAACAGGGCAGGCCGCTCGGTGCGCGCACGGCGCGCGATGTGCTGGCAAAAGCCGCTGAAATGTCCGAAGGACTTGTCCGGATCAATACAGACATGGCCCGTCATTTCATCATGGCGAATGCCGGGCCGGGCGATACCCGCAACCTGGATGCCTCTTTCGGAGAATTCTGCGCTGCGCGCGGTCTTGATCCCGCCGTCCGGCAGGATCTGAAGGCCGCCTTCGGAGAGGCCGTCCTTGAGGCCGCCCGGAACAGCACAACGCTGCTCAGCTTTGCGGAAATGAGCAGGGCCGTGTCCACAGCATCCCTGCCAGGCATGAAAAAAGCCCTCAACATCGCCGCAGCGGAACAGTTCATGACCCGCGGCGCGGACGCCGCAATGGACGCCTTTGCCGAAAGGCTGAAGCTGAACGCCGCCCAGAGGGAAAACCTGCGTCCTCTGGTGGACATGGCCGTCCGCCGCGAGGCGGAAAACACCGAGGGAGAACTTACCGCGCAGGCGCTGTCCGAAGCCGTCTCAGCCGGCACCCTCCCCGGCATGGACAACTTCGCCTACGCCTGCGGCAAGGCCCGGCTTGACGACGCCGCCGCACGGGACACCATGGACTGGGCTGCCCCGGACACCATGGCGGACGCAGCCATGCTGACGGCTCAGCTTGCCAGGGGAGGAGGCATCGCGCTGAACGCCCTCGCCATGCAGTGCCTGCCCGTCATGCGGGAACTCCAGCCCGAAGGGCTGCTCACCCGCGAGACGCTGTGGCAGGGCTGCTTCCATGAACCCATGCCGGAAAACCTGAGAGACGCCGCCCCCCGTCAGTTCAACGGAGCCATGTTTGATCGGCTGGTCAGCCAGCTTCAAGAAGCCGCCCCGGGCGATCCCATGGCCGCGCCGAACGGCATGGCGACACTGTCCTCCGGAATCAGTCTGGACAAGACGCTGGAAAGCCTGCATGGTCCCGTAACGCTGACGCTCGCCGACTTTGCCAATCTCCCCACTCTCACGGCCCTGTCGCGGCTGGGAACGCTGGAAGAGGTGGAAGCCTCACTGGCAAAGGATCTCGGCCGCCGCGGCACGCATAACAGACTGCCGGACTATACTCCGACCATCAGCTTCGGCATTGCCGGAGGCGAGGCCGAAACCGTGCATATTCAGGACACTTCGGGCATGAACGAGAAAGACAGGGCCGCCTTTGCCGGAGGCGAACCTTCCTCCATGTCCCGTGACCTCGCCGCCCGCGCGCTGCGGCTCTGTGGAGGCAACGAGGCGCAGGCCCGGCAGGTGATCCAGAGCATGGGACAATCCGGGGCTTTTCTGGTACGCTCGAACAGTCCTGTTACCGGCATCTTTGAAAGCGAGCACTCTCCTCTGGACATCGACATCCGCAGGGAGGAAAACGGCAACATCACCATGCGTTTCTACAAGCCGGAACAGTCCCCTCTGGACATCGACTACACCTATACCATCACGCCGGACGGACAGGGCAGGCTGAAGGCATGCCGCATTCAGGCAAGGCAGCCCGCCGCTCCTCAATCCGCATAAAAGGAAATCTCCATGCATGAAAGCTTCGTTTCCCTCCTCTCCACCCTTGCTCCCGTACTGGGCCTGCCGGAAATCTCCGTTCGGGAGGATGATCCCTCCTGCCTGCTGACCATCGACGACTTTGAGATCAGTCTGCGCTATTTCCCCGTTTCCGATCTGGTCATGCTGTCCACCGTGGCGGCTCCGCTGCCCGCAAGAGGGCGGAAGGAACTCTTCGCCGCTCTGCTGGATGCCAATACCTTCTTCCACGGCACGCAGGGTTTCACTCTGGCCGCGCGGGAGGATACCGGCGTAACGCTTCAGGGCGTCATGCCGCTGCGGATGCTGGACGGCGCGAACATCACCGTCTGGGTGCAGAATTTCATCAATATGGCGGAACACTGGCAGGAAAAATGCCTGAAATACGACGCGGGAACAGAAACAGCCGAACCGGCTCCACTGCCGTTCCAGCAGGGCATGCTGCGGGTGTAGGAGTCCGCCGCAGGCGGTTCCTCCCCTTATTCCTCCATGGACAGGTAGGCCGCAAGGATGACCTTCAGTCCGAAACCGGGGAAGTTGACCCGGTACTTGTCCGGAGGCAGGGCTTCCACAATCTTGCCCCGGCCGAAGACCCGATGACGGCAGAATCCGAGTTTCTCCGCCGGCGCGGCGTCCCGCCCGCCCGCAGACTGCCCGCCGGAAGCAGGTCGGGAAACAGTTTCTTCCCTGTCCGGATGCGCGGTGATATCCGCCAGATACTCGTCATCGGGATCACGGGACGCTCTGGCCGCCGCGCGGGCGATCCGCGCCTCCCGCCGCGCCGCTCCGCGTTCTCCGGAAAAAGGCCGCGCGGAAAACCGCGGCGCACGGGGCAGAGGATTGCCGTCTTCATCAAACAGATCGTCCGCGCCTTCATCCCATATATCGTCCGGCTCCGTCCGGCGTACCGGCGGCAGAAAGCGGGAGGAAGGGGAGAACATCGATCCGGGCAGCACGGCGGAATCGCGCGGAGAAGCGTGCGCGGAACACGCGGGGCCGGATTCGCGGCCTTCCGCACGGCGCAGAGCCATGACGCCGCCGTAGGTTTCATAATACTCGTCAATGCCGTCCAGCGGAAGCTCGCGCACAAAGGGGCTGGGAACAGCCGGCTCCTGCCCGCCCGCGCTCCGGCTGTACAGGCTCATGGGCACAAAAAGATCGAGGCTGTCCCTGGCGCGGGTACAGGCCACATACATCAGGCGGCGCTCCTCCTCATAGTCGTCCGCGCGGGCCAGCGCGTGACGGGAAGGAAAACGGTCTTCCACCAGATCGAGTATCAGCACGGCGGCCCATTCCAGCCCCTTGGCCGAATGCACGGTGGACAGCACCACCCTGCGGCGCAGATCCGCATCCGCTTCGTCGTCTTCAGGGCTTTCCAGAGCCAGATCTCCGATGAACGTCCCCAGATCATCGTATCCCGCCGCAATGGTGGAAAGTTCCTCCAGTCCCTGCTGACGGCGCGGCCAGTCGTCGGGATAGACGATCTCCAGACGGGGACGGTAATGCTCCAGAATATCCGCAATGATTTTGACCGGACGCCCGGCAAAGGGGCGCAGTGAAGCCACCAGCTCAAGATCGGCCAGAAAATCGGGGTATCTGGCTCCGGCCTTGCGCAGAACGGCGGCATCCCCCGCGGCCGCCGCGTCATACAGCTTGCGCGAAGTCCTGGGGCCTATCCCCTTGCTCAGGGCGGCAATACGCTCAAACGAGGGCAGATCCAGCGGATTCAGCACCAGACGGGCAAAGGCCAGCACATCCTTGACGTGCGAGGCCTCGGCATAGCGCAGTCCTCCATATTTGCGGAAGGGAATGCCCAGTTTGTTCAGTTCCACTTCCAGATGGTACGACTGGTAGCCCGCGCGGAACAGTACGGCGATTTCCTCCGGGCGCACGCTGTCCAGCAATTCGGCTATGCGCCGGGCCGCGATTCTGCCCTGCGTGAGATCGCTCAGAGGCCGGTACAGACGCACGGCGGGTTCGTCCGCACATTCACGGCGGGAGAAAAGCCGCTTGCGATATCCTTCGGGAGCGTTTTCCAGCAGGGCGTTGGCCACATCCAGCACGGGCTGGACAGATCGGTAGTTCTCCTCCAGACGCACGATGCGTGTGCCGGGAAAAAGTTTGGGAAAGTCCAGGATATTATGCACGGTTGCGCCCCGGAAGGCATAAATGGACTGGGCGTCGTCGCCCACGGCCATGACCCCGGCCTTTTCCCCTTCTCCCGCCAGCAGGCGCACCAGACGAGCCTGCACCCTGTTGGTATCCTGGTACTCGTCCACCAGCACATGGCGGAAGCGCCGCCGCTGGGCGTCCAGCACATCGGGACGTTCCTTCAGCATGGCTTCCAGCTCGAAAAGCAGATCATCGTAATCCAGCAGGGCATGCTCCCTGCGATAGGCGGCATAGGCCTCACCCAGCCGGATGATATCGGAAGCGTGGGGCAGCAGATGCTGGGCCTCCCGCCGCAGCACGTCTTCCAGCTCCATTTCCTTGTTGCGGGCCTTGGACAGCAGGCTGATGACCGTCTGCGTCCTGGGGAAGGAACGATCCCCCTTGCCGATGTTCAGGGCCGCCTTGCAGTGCTGGATGGCGGAGGCGCTGTCCGCGCTGTCCATGACGCTCAGCCCCGCGCCGCGTTCGAGCAGCCATTCCGGCTGCCAGCGGCGCAGCACGGAAAAGGCGAAGGCATGGAACGTGCCGCCCTGAACGCCCATAAGCTGCTGCTCCAGCAGTATAGACGCTCGATCCAGCATTTCCTGCGCGGCCTTGCGGGTGAAGGTAAGCAAAAGCATGGAAGATGCATCGCAGCCCTGCTCCACCAGCCATGCCAGACGGTAGACAATGGTGCGCGTCTTGCCGCTGCCCGCTCCGGCGATGACCAGAAGAGGCCCTTCCCCGGCGGTGACCGCCTCGCGCTGGGCTTCGTTGAGCGTGGAAACATCAAGCATGGGGAACGTCCTCCGCCGCGTCTGCCTGCGGAACATCCCGCTCCGGCAAAGGTCCTTCCCCGGAGGACGGAGCGGAAGCGGCGCCTGCCGCTCCGCGCAGCATGTCCCACAGCTTCGTCATGCCCATCCCGCTTTTGGCGGATACGGGCAAGGGAGCCGCACCCCGCAAAAAGATTGCCCATTCCCTGCGCCGGGCCTCGCGTTCACGCTGACTGCACTTGTCGGCCTTGGTCAGTACGGCCAGCACGGGCAGATTGCGGGAAAGGGCAAAGCTCACCATATCCCTGTCCGCCTGCTGGGGGGGCAGACGACAGTCCAGCAGAACCACCACAGCCTTGAGCTGCGGTGTCCCGGTCAGATAATCCCCGATAAGCTCACCCCAGGCCCGGCGTTCCGCCTTGCCGCGCCGGGCGTAGCCGTACCCCGGCAGATCGGTGATGTAAAACCCTTCCGGCACGACCCGGAACAGATTGATCGAGCGCGTCTTGCCCGGAGTGGAACTGACCCTGGCCAGCTGCCTGCGCCGGGCCAGAGCGTTGAGCAGAGAAGACTTGCCCACATTGGAACGCCCGGCCAGAGCTATCTGTGGAGTTTCGCCCATGCCTGCAAGGGTTTCCCTCAACTGCTCGCGCGTGTACAGGGTTGCGGCCAGTTCCAGCGTGGATTCACGCTTCGCGGCGCGGGATTCTTCCGACTGCGCTGCTGTCGGCGCGGGACGGCTCTGAGACATGCTACCTCACCGGAAAAGCGCGGCGCACCCTCCCGCCGGAAGAACGAGCCGCGATGTTGACAAGACGGACGGTATCGACAAAACTGACTGCTTTACAAGGCGGCAATTCTAGCCTTGTCCGGCACAAAAGGCAACGCGGCGGCGTCCGGACCGGCCGAACCGGGCATGCCGGTCGCCTTCCGGAAGGACAGCATCCGATGAAAATTCTGATACTCAACGGTCCAAATCTCAGCGCGCTGGGCAGGCGTCAGCCGGAAATCTACGGCAATGACGGCATGGATGCCGCGTTCGCCATGATCCGCGACATGCTCGGCCCCCCGCGCCCGGGTGAGGAGCCTGTCGAACTGGACTACTTTCAGTCCAACCACGAGGGAGAACTCATCGACCGCCTGGAAAAGACGCGGCAGGACGGGCCCGGCCATGCGGACGGCGTGGCTTTCAACGCGGGCGCGTACACTCATACCAGCCTGGCGCTGGCCGACTGTCTGGCATGGATCGGCGTGCCCTGTGTGGAAGTGCATATCAGCAACGTGTTCGCCCGCACGGAAGACCCCATCCGCCGGCAGAGCCACATGGCGAAGAAATGCATCGGCGTCATTTCCGGTTTCGGCCTGATGTCCTACGCTCTGGCCGTACTGGCTCTTGTCCGCCATATCCGGGAACAGGGGCGGAACTCCCCCTCCGTGGAGATCTGAGAGCCCTTATCCATATCAATCAACGAAACCACTATCTGGAGACAGCATGTATTCCACCACCGACTTCCGCAGAGGCCTGAAAATCGAACTGGACGGCACACCCTACGAAATCGTCGAATTCCAGCACTTCAAACCGGGCAAGGGCGGGGCCATGGTCCGCACCAAGCTGCGCAACATCCTCACCGGCCGCCTCGTGGACAATACCTTCCGTTCCGGCGAAAAGGTCGGCCGTCCCGACATGGAACAGCGCGATATGCAGTTTCTCTATCATGACGGCGACGATCTCATCTTCATGGATCTCACCACCTATGAGCAGCTTCATCTCAAGGAAGAAGTGACCGACGGAAAATCCAGCTATCTCCTTGACGGCCAGCAGTGCCGCGTGCTGCTCTACAACGGCGAACCCATCGACATTGAAATCCCCCTCAGCCTTGTCCTCAAGGTGGTCAAGACCGAACCCGGCGCGAAGGGCGATACCGTTTCCAACGTGACCAAGCCCGCCACCCTGGAAACCGGCGTGGTGGTGCAGGTTCCGATCTTCATCAATGAAGGCGACATGATCAAGGTTGATACCCGCAGCGGCGATTATCTCGGCCGCGAATAGGCGGAAACGAGAAGTCCGGCATGCTTCCGGCGGAGGCAGGCCGGACGGCGCGTACAGCCGGCAAAAGGAATTCAGGTTTCAACCCTCAGCCGTCCCATCCGCCGATGCCGCAACCGACGGACAGAGCAGCTTCACTTTGAAACTGCTCTCGAAGTCAAGCGGATCGAGACTTCGCCGCGAAGCCGGAGCAGCCGCAATTTGCCTGCGGCCCAAACTCCGGCTTCAGGCATGAAACCCGCTGGTCGGAATACGGGGTCTGGCCGACAGGTATTTCCAATGACAAAATCCTCCTGGGGGCGTGCTGACTGTCCCTCCCTCTCTGTCAGATTCACCTGACCCCCCTGAAGCGGGAGGTAAAACCATAACGGAACTTTTTGATGAACGGGCAGAAACTCATCCGTGAGCTGACTGGGCTCTTCTTCGTCTTCTGCGGGCTGTTGATCCTTCTCAGCCTGTGGTCCTATGACGTGAAGGATCCCACGCTCAACCAGACGGTCAGCGGAGGCGCTGCCGTCAAGAACTCCGCCGGCCTTTTCGGCGCCTGCCTCGCGGGGCTTCTGACGGATATCTTCGGTTTTGCCTCGTATCTGTGGGCCCTGTTCTTTCTTGGCATGGGCGCGGGCCTCATGACCCGCTTTTTCATTCTGCCCTGGTACCGCTGGTTCGGCTATCTGCTGCTGGCGGCCTGTCTGCTCACCGCGGCCGAGGCATGGAATATCGGCATACGGGACGTGCGGGGCGGCGGCATTCTCGGGGCATGGCTCTATGCCAGAAGCGATCAGGTATTCAGCCCCGCCGGTTCGGCTCTGGTCTGGTTTTTCGCTCTGCTGGCGGCCATGGAGCTGTCGTTCCGCATTTCATGGCTGGCACTTACCAGCCGCGGCGTCAAAGCCACGGCGGAACAGATGAGAAAACTCCCCAAAGCCAAGCTGCCCTCCCTGTCCGGAAAGCGGCCCGGCGGGCTTTTTCCCGCATCGGAAAAGCCGCGGCCTTCCGGCGGCAAACCAGGACTGTTCAGCATCAGTTTCGGCCTGAAAAAAAACGACGGCGTCATTGACATCGAACCCGTGGCGAAAAACAGCGGCAAACCCGCTGCGCCTTCCGCCCCCTCTTCTCCGGACAATGCTCCGAAATCGTCTTCCTCTGCCTCTTCCGCTGCAGACGCGGAACAGGAAACCGTCCGGGAAACGGAAAGACCGCTTTCCGGAAAGACCGCCGGCAAACAGCCGGACGCCAGACCCGGCGCTGCGGAACCTTCCCGCAGGGGGGCGGAGAAAGCGCCTGCCGGAAAAGAAGGCAAGGGGCTGTTCGGTTTCCTGCATGGCGGGGGGAATGATGCCGCTTCCGAGTCCCCCTCCCGCCTTCCTCTGCCTTCTCTGGATTTGCTGGCCCAGTCCTCCAAAGAGGAAAGCGCCCGGAAGCCGGATCAGGCCCTGCTGGAAAGCAAGGGCGCGGCACTTATGGAGTGCCTGCAGAATTTCGGCGTCACGGCGGAGCTGGCCCGCATCAGCCCCGGCCCGGTCATCACCCTGTTTGCCCTGCGCCCCGCTCCGGGCGTCAAGGCCGGACGCTTCGCCCCTCTTTCACAGGATATTGCCATGAGCCTCAAGGCCGAGGCGGTGCGCGTGCAGGCCCCCATTCCCGGCACGGATACCGTGGGCGTTGAAGTGCCCAATGACAGGCGCGCGGTGGTGCGCTTCCGCGATATCGTGCAGAACGAAGCCTTCCGTTCGGCCCCTTCCCTGCTGACGCTGGCTCTGGGCAAGGATATCGCAGGCGCGCCGCGTACCGACGATCTGGCCAAGATGCCACATCTGCTGCTGGCCGGGGCCACGGGGGCAGGCAAAAGCGTATGCCTGAACGCCATTCTGCTCAGTCTGCTGTACAAGGCGCGGCCCGACGAGGTAAAGCTGCTGCTTATCGACCCAAAGGTTGTTGAGTTTCAGATATATGACGATCTCCCTCATCTTGTGCATCCGGTGGTTTCGGACATGGAGCTGGCCCGCAATGCGCTGATGTGGGCCGTGGACGAAATGGAACGGCGCTACGCCCTGCTTAATCTGCTCAGTGTGCGCAAGCTGGACGACTACAACCGCAAGGTCCGGGAAATGGACGATCCCCGTTCGCGCGAGGGCGAGGAACTTTCCCCCCTGCCGTATATCGTCATCGTGGTGGACGAGTTCGGCGATCTCATTCTGAACAAGGGCAAGGAAATCGAAAGTGCCATTGCCCGTCTGGGTCAGAAGGCCCGCGCGGCGGGCATCCACATCATCCTCGCCACCCAGAGCCCGCGCGCCGACGTGGTGACAGGGCTGATCAAGGCAAATCTGCCCAGCCGCATCGCCTTCCGTACTTCCGGCCCCACGGAATCGCGCATCATTATTGATCAGGGCGGGGCCGAAGCCCTGCTCGGCAACGGCGACATGCTGCTCAAGGCCAGCAACGGCAAACTGCACCGCCTGCACGGAGCCTATGTAAGCGATGCAGAGGTCGAATCCGTGGTCGGACACTGGAAGTCACTCCAGACTCCCGACTACAAGCTGGATTTCCGCGAGTACGGCGAAAACCGCCCGGATGGAAGTTTCGGCGGCGAGAGCGGCGAAGGCGGGCCGGAAAAGGATGACGTGCTTGACGACCCCCTGTACGCGGAGGCAGTACAGTTTGCGCGGGAAAAGGGCTTCGTCTCCATTTCCAAGCTCCAGCAGCGTTACCGTATCGGCTTCAACAAGGCGGCGCGCTTTGTGGATCAGATGGAACAGGACGGCCTCATCGGCCCGCCCGCGCCTGGAGGCAAGCCCCGCCAGGTAATAGGATGAATTTTTATGCCATGTGGCGTGGAAGGGGAACTTTCTCCAGAAAGTTCCCTCCCCTTCCCCAATCTCAAATTCAGCCCTCACTCTCAATCATTCAGCCTCAAATCGGTAATGCGCTTGGCCTTGGAGAAGGTACGCGGCAGCGCGCCGGGATCGACGATCTCGACGCTGATGCGGGCCATGATGCGCTTGTGCATCTCGTCGCCGATGGCGCGGGCAATCCCCGCGTCGTTGCCGGAACCGACGCCCGACTGACGCTCCACGCGCAGGCGCATGTAGTCGAGCCCTTCCGAGCGGGTAAGCTCAATGTGGTACTCGCCGCCCACATCGGGATAGAGGTTCAGCACGTCGGCAATCTGGCCGGGATAAATGTTCACGCCACGGAAAATGATCATGTCGTCCGAACGCCCGCGGATGTGCCCGTGGCGCGGGATGGGGCGCCCGCAGGGGCAGGGTTCGGGAATGAGTCGGCTGAGGTCGTGCGTACGGTAACGGATGAGCGGCACGGCTTCTTTGGACAGAGACGTCACGACCATTTCGCCGACTTCGCCTTCGGGAACGGGCTGGAGCGTGTGGGGATCGATGATCTCGATATAGAAAAGGTCCGCCCAATAATGGATGCCTTCCCCGACCTCGCAGTTCAGGCCCGTTCCGGGGCCGTACATCTCGGTCATGCCCGCGATGTCGTAGCTGGCCTCAAGGCCGAGTTTTTCGGTGAAACTCTGGCGCATTTTGAGGCTGTGCGGCTCGGAACCGAAAATGATCTTCTTAAGTGCGATCTTGTCGCGCAGATTGTGGCGCTCCACTTCCTCGGCAAGGAGGAGGGCCATTGACGAGGTGCAGCCGATACAGGTGGTCTGCAGGTCCACAAGAAGCTGGAGCTGCATGTCGATGTTGCCGGGGCCCACGGGGATGGTGAGCGCCCCGAAGCGCTCGCTGCCGAGCTGGAAGCCCGCCCCGGCGGTCCACAGGCCATACCCCACGGCAATCTGCATACGGTCTTCCGTGGTCAGCCCGGCAAGCTCGTAGCAGCGGGCCATCTGGAGCGCGAACGTGTCCACGTCCTTCTGGGTGTAGGCGAGGATTTTGCGTTTGCCGGTCGTACCGGACGAGGCGTGCACGCGCACGACTTCGGAGGGCTCCACGCAAAGCAGGGGCAGGGGATAGCCGTCGCGCAGGTCGGCCACGTCCGAAAAGGGCAGACGGCGGACATCATCAAGCGTCTTGATGTCCTCGCCGCAGGCAATGCCCGCGGCGGCGAGCTTGGCGCGGTACTGGGGGCTCTTCATGGCCTGCTGCACCGACCATCGGATGCCCGCGAGCTGGTGTTCGGCAAGGAAATCGGCGGGAAGATGGGGAAGGAAGCGGGGCTTGGCAGGTGACATGGCGTCTCTCCGGCAGGGGGGCGGCAACAGGGTTGCCGGTTGTCTTTTCGACGGTAAACGGCTAGTGTCGGTCGATTCAAACAAACGAAAGTTTGCTATTTAGCAGAAAATATTTTGGAGGGAAAGTACATGCGCGTGCTCATCATCGGGTCCGGCGGACGCGAACACGCTTTGTCGTGGAAGGTCGCCCGAAGCGGAAAAGCCGAGAAAATCTACTGTGCTCCCGGCAACGGCGGGACCGCGCAGGAAGGCGAAAACATCCCCCTGAAGGATAGCGACGTCGCCGGTCTGGTGTCTTTTGCCAAGGGAAACGTCATTGATTTCGTGATTCCCGGGCCGGAGCTTCCCCTCACCCTCGGCGTTGTGGACGCCATGACTCAGGCGGGCATCCGCTGCTTCGGCCCGAGCCAGTGGTGCGCGCAGCTTGAGGGCAGCAAAGCTTTCGCCAAAGACATCATGCAGAAAGCGGGGGTTCCTACCGCCGCCTGCGGCGTGTTCACCGAACTGGAAGCCGCCAAGTCCTTTGTGGAAGAAAAGGGCGCGCCCATCGTCATCAAGGCGGACGGCCTTGCGGCGGGCAAGGGCGTCGTCGTGGCCCAGACCAAGGAAGAGGCGCTCGAAGCGCTCGACCAGATCATGGGCGGCGTGTTCGGCGCGGCCGGAAGCCGTGTGGTCATCGAAGAATTTCTGGTGGGCGAGGAAGTGTCGCTGCTGGCGTTCTGCGACGGGAAAACGGCCCTCCCGCTGCCTTCCGCGCAGGACCACAAGGCCGTTTTCGACGGCGACACCGGCCCCAATACCGGGGGTATGGGCGCCTACAGCCCGGCCCCGATTGTGCCCGATGCGGAGCTCGAAAAGATGGCCGACATCGCCATCCGCCCGATCCTCGCCGAAATGGCCCGGCAGGGGCATCCTTTCACCGGTATCCTTTACGCAGGCCTGATGATGACCAAAGACGGCCCGAAAGTTTTGGAATACAACGTCCGTTTCGGAGACCCGGAATGTGAGCCCCTGCTGATGCGCCTTGAAAGCGATCTGCTGGAGATCATGGATGCCTGCATCGACGGGCGGCTTGATGAGGTCAAGCTGTCCATCCGGCCCGAATCCGCGCTCGGCGTGGTCATCGCCGCCGAAGGCTATCCCGGCAGTTATCCGAAAGGAATGGAAATCAAGGGTATCGACGCAGTGGACGCCCTGCCGGACACCAAGGTGTTTCAGGCGGGCACGAAGCGCGAAGGTTCCCGCACCCTGTCCAGCGGAGGCCGCGTGCTGTGCGTGACCGCGCTCGGGAAGGGGCTTGCCGAAGCCCAGAAGCGCGCTTATGAAGCTGTCGCCAAGATCGACATGGAAAAGAGCCAGCACCGTTCCGACATCGGTGCGAAGGGCTTGAGGAGACTGTAGTATGGAAAAAGCCAAGGTAGCTGTCTTTATCGGCTCCGCATCCGACGAAGCCACCGTCGCCCCCTGCGCCGACATCCTGAAAAAGCTGGGCATTCCGTTCCGCTTCACGGTGACTTCCGCCCACCGTACCCCCGAACGTACCGCCGAACTCGTGGATTCGCTGGAAGCCGCGGGCTGTGAGGTGTTCATCTGCGCCGCGGGCATGGCCGCCCATCTCGCCGGCGCGGTTGCCGCCCGCACCATGAAACCCGTTATCGGCATTCCCGTCGCCGCGTCTCCGCTCGGCGGCATGGATGCGCTGCTGGCCACCGTGCAGATGCCTCCCGGATTCCCCGTCGCTACCGTCGCCCTCGACAAGGCCGGGGCCCGGAACGCCGCTTGGCTGGCCGCCCAGATCCTCGCGCTTCATGATCCCGAGCTTGCCCATAAGATCCGTATTTCCCGCGAGCGGTTCAAGTCCGACGTCGCCGTCGCCGGGGCTGAGATCGAAGCCAAGTACTGTTAAGTTCCGTAAAAAATCCTACGGGGAAGGGGGCTCATTGTAAGGAGCGCCCCTCCCCGTACTCCTCTCCTCAAACGCTCGTGCCGCAAGTCCGGGAAAAGGCATCCGCCGTTCCCAAAGGGATTGAAGGGCACTTTTCCTAATGGACCCCCTTCTTTATGAATGAACAACTTTCTCTCATCCAGAGGTTTCGCAAGACCGTGATAGGGGAATACGCCGAGGCGCTCATCTGGGCGGTAGCTCTGGCTCTGGTCCTGACCACGTTCGTCGTGCAGGCGTTCAAGATTCCGTCCGGCTCCATGCTGGAAACGCTCCAGATCGGCGATCACCTGCTGGTCAACAAATTCCTCTACGGCCTTCGGAATCCTTTCAATGACGACTACCTGATCCGCGGCGTCGAGCCCAAGGTCGGGGACATCATCGTGTTCCGTTACCCCAAGGATCGGAGCCTCGACTACATCAAGCGCATTGTGGGCGTTCCCGGCGACACGCTGGAGATGCGGAACAAGGTATTGTACCGCAACGGCGTTGAAGTGCAGGAGCCGTACACGCAGCATTCGCAGCCGCTCATCATGATTCCGGGCCGCGACAACTGGGGGCCGATCACCGTGCCCGCCGACAAGTTTTTCGCGCTCGGCGACAACCGCGACGATTCCGCCGATTCCCGCTTCTGGGGCTTCCTTGACCGCAACGATATCCGCGGCAAGGCGTGGCGCATCTACTGGTCCGCCGACGGCCTCAGCAACATCCGTTTGAACAGGATCGGGAGAGCCGTCGAGTAGGCGGGAAGA
>OLFV01000263.1_pt1 | contig 64309 bp, 51 predicted proteins | sample 1605551 | NCBI WGS metagenome assembly OLFV01 (sample SAMEA3888922, study PRJEB22519) | human gut metagenome | biome: human gut; feature: human-associated habitat; material: faeces | place: Denmark | collected 2011 | reverse complement strand
AAAGATATATATATATCTTTGCAGGCTCAAAAAGAAAGTGACGAATTCAGTTCTCAGTATGGACTGAATTGAAGGCTGATATATATACTGATATGTATAATGATTTTGGTAAACGTTCTATGAAAAGTTTCATAGCACTTATAGTCTGTCTGCTTGCGTTTTCCATTTGCCCGGTCAAGGGCCAGAACGTAGCGCTCAAGACAAATGTCCTCTACGATGCGACGGCTACGGTCAATGCCGGTGTCGAATTCTCGATTGCTCCGAAATGGACGATGGATATTTCCGGCAACTATAACGGATGGAGTTTTTCAGACAACAGAAAATGGAAACATTGGCTCGTGCAGCCGGAAATCCGCTGGTGGTTCTGCAACAAGTTCATGCGCAGTTTTCTCGCCTTTCATCTTCTCGGCGCCCAGTACAATGTCGGAAATCTCCCGACAGACTTCAAGTCATTCGGCAAGGATTTCGCTTCATTGAAAAACTACAGGTACCAGGGCTGGATGGCAGGGGCCGGAATCGGCTATGGTTACGACTGGGCCCTGTCCAGGCATTTCAACCTTGAATTCGAGCTCGGAATGGGTGTGATATACACCGGATACGAGAAGTACGATTGCCCGCAGTGCGGCAAGAAAGTCGATGAAAATCAGAAATTTATGATAGCGCCAACAAAGGCTGCTCTAAGCCTTGTTTACCTCTTCTAATAGGACATTGACATGAAAAATATATTTGCAATCGTAGCAGTTGTCATCTCAACTGTCTTTACAATGTCTGCCCAGACATTTGCAGACGGGCAGGTTGAGGCACAGAATGTATGCCTCGAGAAAGTTTCAGGAACTGTGATGCTGAGTTTTGACCTTGATGTGAGCAAACTGACTCTCCCCGCTAACAAGGGCTTTGTGCTGACTCCGGTAATTGCCGGAATATCAGATACATTGAGACTCCCCGCAATCGAAATGCTCGGAAGACTCCGCCATATATATTGGCAGAGAAACGGGGTTACGGCAACACAGGACCCTCTTGTTGTGGCGCGACGTCATAATGGCGACCCGCAGGTGGAGCACTATGCCTACAAGATTCCCTATCAGCCGTGGATGAAAGGCTCACGTCTGGTTATAGAACAGGCTGACTGCAGATGCGCCCAGAAGTTGGGAAACGTAACATTGACAGTCCCGTCAGAAGAACTGGAACCGGAGGTGGAAAAAACTCCGTCAGAAGAGCCAGTGGAGTGGGAATTCGCTTACATCATGCCTCAGCCGGAGGCCGTGAAACAGCGTGCGGAAGAAGGTACGGCACGGCTGAACTTCGAAGTGGACAAATATGACATAAGACCGGATTTCGGAAACAATGCTGCGGAACTGAGGAAAATAAGAGAGACCATCGACCTTGTAAGAAATGACAAAGACGTGAAACTCACCGGAATATATCTTCATGGTTATGCCTCTCCGGACGGCCCTTATGCGCATAATGCGGAACTGGCCAAGAATCGTACGCGCGCACTGGAAAAATACCTTGAGAATTATTATAATGAATTGAACAGTAGTCTTTTCTCGGTGAATTCCACTCCTGAAGACTGGAAAAGATTCAGAGAATTTGCGGATACTTGCGGTTTCCCGGGAAGATGGGATGTGCTCAATATCATCGACAGCAATATGACTCCTGACGAAAAAGACTGGACTATTATGATGCGCTATACTACGTTCTACAAGAATGTGGTGCTTCCTGTCGCTTACCCGTCACTGCGCCGCACAGACTACAAGGTCACATACGACGTGCGTAATTTCAGCCTTGAAGAGGCCCGGAGAATTATCAGAGAACGTCCACAGAAACTGTCCCTGAACGAGATGTATCTGGTTGCGAACTCTTATGTAGAAGGAAGCGATGACTTCAACAATGTCTTCGATGTCGCAGTCAGGATGTTCCCTGAAAGTGAAATTGCCAATGTCAATGCAGCCTGCGTGGCTCTCAAAAACGGCAATATGAAGGATGCCGCAAGATTTCTGGCCAATGCGGGGGATTCTCCCGAGGCCAAGAATGCCAGAGGCGTATTTGCGGCAATGAACGGAGACAATGAAGCTGCATTGGAACTGTTCTCACAGGCAAGTTCACTTGAGGCGGTGCGTAACAACTATAAGAAAATCAAAAACAATTAAATCCTATATTATCAATGAAAACAGGTAAACTTATTTCTATCGCTCTCTTGAGCCTTGCTGTGGCTTGCTCTAAAGAGAACGTCACCTCTAATCAGGGAGGTTCTGATGCAAATCAGTACATGGCTGTGGATATCGCTATGTCAGTCGGCTCTTCTACCAAAGCTCCTTCGGACTATCGCGACGGATCAGAGGCCGAAAGCACTGTAAATGTGAAAAACTCCATTTTCCTTTTCTATGATGCATACGGCAACTTCCTTACCTCCGGTGTCATTTCTGCGACTGAAGGCTCTGTGGATGAGAACGGAAACCTCAAATTGACAACAAATAATCAATCAGGTTACGTAGAGAAAGAGTCCAAGGCAGTTATCGTGCTCGGTCCTACAAGACTCCGTCCTGCACTCGTGCTTGCGGTTCTCAACTATGACAATTGCGACGCTCTCAGAAATCTGTCGCTTGCTGATGCTCACACACAGGTGGACAAGAGAGAGATTTCTACTGAAGCGGGCAAGTTCACAATGACCAATTCCGTATATGTTGACGACGGAAAGAATATCGTGAATGCAACTCCGATTGCAGCTTCTTCCGTAAAGGAAACAAAGGAGGAAGCTCTCAAGTCTCCTGTCCAGATTTATGTGGAGCGCGAGGTTGCCAAGGTGAACATGAAAGCCAAGGAAGGCTTGAAACAGACTGCAGAAGGAAAAATATGTTTCGAGACTCCAAATGCAGAAAGTGTTCTCAACGGTGTCAAGGTTTCTGCCCGTATAGTCGTTGACGGTTGGGCTGCAAATGCTTTCAACACCACTTCATATCTTGTGAAAGATGTTCCGGCTTCATGGCTTGTTACAAATCCTTTCGCGAACTGGTATGACGAAGCTGCCAAAAGGACATTCTGGGCTCAGGACCCTAACTACTCAGGCTCAGAGAAGTATGTTTTCGGCCGCACGCCTGAGGATGAGCCGGGAACATACAAGAATGTCAAGTATCTGTCTTGGAACGATGCCGCTAAGAACAAGGTCGATTCATACAACTACATGTATGAAAATACTACTGACAAAGCATCCGCAAGAGTAAATGGCGGTGAACTTGTCAATGTTCCAACCATTCTCATTGCGGCACATGTGGAGACAGCGAAGACCGGAGCGGCCTGGGAAAGGCAGGACATCTACAAGTTCGGCGGTCTTTTCTACACGGATGCTTCATTGAGAAATTATGCTGCCGAGCAGATTCTCAAGGGAAAACTGTATTGGGAATATACCACAGTAGAAGGCTTGAAAAAAGCTTCTGTGCTTCCGGATCAGGTAATAGCAAAATTTGTTGCTAATGTTGTCGACAACTCAGGTTCCGTCAAAGTCGAAGTTGAAGCACTTACAGCCCCTGCAGAAGGTGCAAAACTCATGAAAAAAGAAGGCGAGTCTGCATCTGAAATCGAATCGGCTAACTGGGCCAAGACTGTTGAGGACATTCTTAACGGCGAGAATGGTTTCAATATTGCCAAGAAAGAGCTTGTATGTTTCAAGGACGGTATGTGTTACTACCAGGTGCCTATCAAGCATAATCAGGCTGCCGAAGATGTTACTTATGGTACTGTTCGTAACCACATCTATGAGCTCACACTTTCCAAGATTGCCAAAATCGGTAATCCGGTATTCGATCCGGAGGAGAAACTCGTTCTTATCCCTGGAGAAGAGAAGAACTACTACGTATCTGCAGAACTCAAGGTTCTCAAATGGCGAGTTATTACTCAGGATGTTGTAATTGAGTAATCTGTAATTGCTGTCGGCACAGACAGTGAATTTTTCGGGCGGACGGCCTTGACCGGCTTTCCGCTTGCCAAAGACCGGAGTCGTTCCGGCAAAAGTAGAAAAACAATGAACAGAAAGGCTGATATAATGAAATTGTCGAAGCGTATCCTCGCAGTGACGGCTCTTTGCAGCATTGCTGCAATGACGGGCTGTGTTTACGATGACATTGACGACTGTCCTACACGTCGGTACGTTCAGATTCGATATGACAAAAACCTCAAGTCAGCGGATGCCGCTTCGTCAGAAGTGAAATCCGTGAACATATATGCTGCAGATAAAGATGGAACGGTGGTTTATGTGAAAACATCATCGGCTGCAGAATTGTCGGAGAACGGATATCAGGTGAATATCAGCGACTTGCCGTCTGGGAACTATACATTGGTAGCCTGGGCGGAAGGAGAGCAGAGGAATCCCGATTCCTATATGCCGATTTCTGTTATCCCGGGAAAGACTCATGTCAATGAACTCAAGCGCATAATTAAACGTAACCCGTCCGGTGAGGTAGAGAAAGACTTGACCCCGCTTTTTCACGGAATGGCTGAAAATATGGACCTTACGGACTTCAGGACAGGTGGCGTTCGCCGCGCTGCGCTTTCCCTTACCAAGAATACCAACAATGTGAGAGTCATTCTCCAGCATCTTTCCGGAGAGCCTGTGGATGACAAGAATTTCAAGTTCTTCATTACGGACGACAATGGTACGACAGACTGGAACAATACATTGACAGTATCAGACTCAGTGAGTTACAAAGCCTGGTCAGTAAGCTCGGGAAGCGCGTCTATGGAGAAGACTTCGTCGAGCAGAGCCGTCCAGACTGAAATAGGTGTGGCTATGGCAGAACTTACCGTGGGGCGTCTTGTAAAAGGACACAGGCCGATACTTAATGTCTATAATACGCACGGAGTCAGAGTTATTTCCATTCCGCTGATAGATTACGCCCTGCTGATAAAGGGACACTATAATTCGACGATGTCCGATCAAGAATATCTGGACAGGCAAGATGAATACAATCTGACTTTTTTCCTGGATAAGGAGGACCGTTGGGTAAGTTCGAGCATATTGATCAATTCCTGGAGAGTGATACTTGACGACATAGATATTTAGGATAATGCAGATGTTGATGTCCTGTATAAATAAACTGGTTGCAGTCAATGCCCGGTGTGCGAAGATGGTCACGGCAGCACTTGCCGCGCTCATCCTGACTTCGTGCATATATGACAGCAAGCCGTGCGATATCGAATATCCCGATAACGTGCCGGCTTACCTGACTGTAACTCTTAATACAGGGGAGGTCAGCAACAAGATTCCTGGCAGGACAAAGACTTCATTGACAGAAGCTGATATGGAGTCAGGCATTGACTCTGAATCACTTATACACTCCTACAGAATCTGGATCTTCGCGTCGAGAGAGTCCGGAGACGGGGCGCAGCCGATAGGTTTTGCAGAACAGACTGGACTTGCCGGCACGGAAAATCGAGTCGTAAGCATAAAACTCCGTACTGGAAAAATGAACGGTGTCGATATATATGTTCTTGCCAATGCGGATGGCTGTTCCGGACTGATGTCTGGAGACGGCAGCGTGATGACAAGAGGACAGCTCAGAACCGGAACCGTAAGCGGATTCGGCATCAGTTCTGATATGAAACCTGAGGTGATGACGGTCCCTTCTGCTGGCCTTCCTATGTCGAGGGCGCTGACCAATGTCCCGCTTCAGAAGTATGTGTCTGAAAGCATTGACCTGAAAAATTCTATAGAGATTCCTCTTCTTAGGGCTGTGTCCAAGTTTCAGTTCTATATGGCCAAGGCCGAGGGAAATGCGGACATCGACGGTCTCAGTGTTCTCAATGTGGAATTTGGAAAAGCCGAGGCTTCTGCTACCGGCGTTTCCGGTAGTTTTATTCCTCAGTCGGCATTGGCCTTTACGCGGTCGGTGGATTTTGCTGATGTGAAGAGCCTCGATTATTTGTACACTTCATCTGCGTTCCTGCCTGAAAATGTGGGCTATTATTCCCAGACGGTCAGATATACAGGCAGTTCAAATGTCTTGTTCAAGGCAGCGGACATAAGTCCGGTCAAGGATCCCACCGTTTTCAGAAGAGGCTTGGACGAAAACGCGCAAGCCTATGCTGAAAGAATGAGAAATGCAGGTCTGACATCTTTCTCTTCGTATTTTTTGGAGTCCGGTCAGGCGCTTAGGGGAATTGTCAACTATCAGTTCTCTGCCAACAAATCCAGGAAAGTTTCCTTCAACATTGCCCCTGACGAGTTCCTCAGAAATCACGAATGCATCATATATGCCTATGTCCTGAACGGGCGGGTGGAGGTAGAAACCACGCTGAAGTATCAGGTAATCGACTGGAAGAGCAAAGAGGACGTTAACATTGATTTCAACTGATTATGAAGTTCAGGTTTTTACATATTGCCATATTGACAACAGTCCTGCTGTGGGCTGCTACCTCGTGTATATGGGAAAAGGGAACTGACGTTTATGAGGATGATGTCGTAGTGGTTTCCTTGCCTGTGGAGAATCCTTCTTCAGAATCCTATTCGATGGATACCAAGGCGACCGATGCAGAGGAAAGGGCGCTGAAAAATCTGTATGTGTATATTTTCAATGAAAGTGGAGCATTGAAAGGCTTTGCGGCATTCAACAGCGGACTTAACCAGTCCACATCGGATACAAAAGGCAAATACGGAACAGTAAAAGTCAAGACCACAGCCGGGCGCTCATACATCTATGCTGTCGCAAATGTCTATCAGGAAGGAACTTATCCTCTCAAAACCACTATGAAGGACGGTATCAGGGAAACAATATCGCCTTCGGATGGCCTTCCGATAAATCTTTCTTGGGAAGCGGTAATGGATGGCAACGTGAACTTCACCCGCAAGCAGTTTTTGGCGCTTCCGTTCAACCGCAAGCCGGAAACAATTCAGGTTTCCAGCAGTTTCCTTATGACAGGGGCGGCTAATGGAGGTAATGTGGTGAATATCAATAAAGAAGGTCGTGTCGAGACTACATCTTCCGGCAATGAAGATATGATCCGACTCACTCGTGTCGTCTCCAAAGTCCGTTTCAATATCGGCATTGCCCGTGGTGAAGTAGGGAAAAGCTTCAAGGCTGAGCAATACCGCATTGTCAATGTAGCCTGCGTCGGCCCTCTTTTCTCTTCCGACGATGCCGGCATCGAAAAAATCTATTCTGTCGAACCGGTACAGACCAATTTCAATAACATATCCGGAATTTTCGCGCCAAATGATGTGGATGCTTCCGGAAGGCAGTATTTCGAGGTGTATCTGCCTGAGAATAAGCAGAATGCGGTCAATAAGGTGACTAAGTGGCACGAGCGTGAGGCTGACGGGATGTCTATACCGAAAGCTTTTGTCAATGCCCCTGAGTTCGGAACCTACGTGGTTATCGACGGAACATATACCGAGCAGACCACAAGCTACACCAGAAATGCGGCTGTTACGTATTACGTTCATTTGGGAGACTGTACAGCGGATGTCAATGACTATAATGTGGAGAGGAATTCCACATATACGTTCAATGTCTCCATTTCAGGTGTGGACAATATCATTGTCGAGGCAAAGCAGGAAAACCAGACGCAGGAACAACCTGGAGCGGAGGGTATCGTGATGGAATATGGTACTGCAGGGAAGACACTTTCATTGGACAGCCATTACGAATATATGGTGATGCGCTTCTATATGAACGATAGCAAGATGTTGAAGGATAAGGGCTTAGGCTATGTGTATCAGATTTCCGATCTCGGCAATCAGTCAGAAGTTATGATGGTGACAGACAATGTGACCGGAAACTTGAATGGCGCCACTACTGACTGGGTGGAATTTGCCATAGGCGGTACATATTCATCCTCGGCAACAGAGCGTGGAACTGCGGTAGCTTATCCTGGAAAAGGAAAATCGTCGCTCTACAACATCAACTCTTTCCTTAAACTACTCTATGACAATGCGGATGTCATAACTTTCTGGACAGGCGGGTCCAAGGCAAATCCATACATTGATGTTACATGCTTCATCGACGAGAATTATTATCCGTCCAAGTCATGGAACGAGTATGTGAATGATGTCCCTAAGAGGACATTCTATGTAGCCAACTCGGTCAGTGAAAGTAAGGATAATAGAAGTGTGTATGCCACAGTCGCTTACGGACTTAATCAGTGTAATATCCAGACTTTCTATGATAGAGCCCATGCCGGAACTGTGGTTGCCTACGGATGCGAGACTACGAATGATGAGGCAGGGAAGGGCTTTTCTGCTGCTCCGGTTTCCAGTGGAACCGACGACTGGAACGGAAGGAACAATCAGATCAGCGATTTGTCGAAGTCTAACTACCGCATTTCATGGAAAGATTTGGCTTCCAACAAGAGTTTCTACCGTGCCTGTATGTCCAGAAACAGGGATTTGAATGGTGACGGAGTTATAGATGATAATGAGATACGCTGGTATGCGCCTACGCTCAAGCAATATGCAGGACTCTGGTTGGGAGAGAATGTCATCAGTACGGACAGCCGTCTGTTCAACAAGCCTACTTCAATCTTGGGAAACGCACCGTACAATGATTATGCGGGTGGTAACCGTATGATATACTGGACTTCCACAAAAAATGTCTGTGATTATTTTGCGGAAGAAGGTATGGCCACCAATAGTGCCACATCCGGGAAGTGGTCTGCTTCTTATCTGAGATGCGTACGCAATCTCCAGTCATACGATGAAGGCTATGACAAGACTCCGAGCGAGTATTATACTTCCACCAAACAGGATGGTTATACGAAACTGTCGCTCGATAGAATCGATGCGAGCGCATTGAATGTTTCAGGAGAACAAGGCGAACTGAACAATCATAATGAACGTCAGGATGACAACAAGCCTGCAAAAAGTTTTCTTGTCGCATCCCAGATTCTTTCAGGTACAATGCAGACAGTTGTAGAAGGGACATATACTTGTGCGCAGAATTATACATATGACTCGAATTACAAGTGGCGAGTTCCAAACCAGCGCGAGTTTATCCTGATGTATCTGGCAGGTCAGGGGGCAAACTACAGCACTTGCCGTACAGGTTTCTCAAATTCTGCATTCCGATATGGCTGGCAAACTCAAGGAAGCCTCATTACGATGTTGTATCCAGCTCAGAAAACATATGGTGTCAAAGTTCGCTGTATCAGCGTGTTGCAATAATCGTTTCTAAATTTGTCACAGATTTTCTGCACTCGTTTATGTGAATTTTCGCATTGATTTTACCACCGTATGTAGATTTTTACCGACTATCTTACATGTCATTCTAAATTTTTAGTCTTTACTTTGCACCCAGAGTCCGGGACGAACGTATAAATTGGTAACCGGACGTCTTCTAATAAAAACTGAGAATTTAGAAGCTGATATAGATAGATTGGATCTATTGCTTCTGACCCCCAAGAGATACGGATGTGAAAGTTCGTATCTCTTTGCCTTTTTAAGGGGCATGCTTTTGGATGCCGCTGTTTATTTCTTTATGAACAGAGTCTCAGGACAAAGTCCTGAAATCGATTCCCTGTGCGTGATTATGATAAGAGTCTTGTTCTGTGAACACTCACGCAGATTTGCAATCAGCGCTTTTTCGGTTTCCGCGTCCAGAGCTGAAGTCGGCTCGTCCAGAAGCAGAATGCCGCCCTGTCTGAGCAGGGCTCTAGCTATGGCGATTCTCTGGGCCTGTCCCTCGCTAAGACCTGCTCCGGATTCCCCGCATACCGTATTCAGACCGTCAGGCAGAGACCAAACGAAGTCTGCCATAGCATAGTGGAGTGCCTGGCGGATTTCATCCTGTGTGGCATCAGGACGTCCGAGCAGGAGATTGTCCAGGATAGTGCCGCTTATAAGTGTGTTGCCCTGGGGAACATAGATGAAGTTGCCCCTTGTGGATGGTGAGGCTTTAAGGACATTGTCCTTGTTGTATATATAGATGTTGCCATTGTCAGGCTCCAGCAGAGCCAGCATCAGGCGGATCAGCGTGCTCTTGCCGATACCTGTCTCGCCGAATATGGCCGTGAGGCTGCCCGGCTTGAAATCGTATGAAAAATTATCGAAAATCAGTTTCTCTCCATCAGGATATGAAAACGTCAGGTTCTCTATCCTTATTCCGGATGTTCCGTCCAGTACGATGTGCTTGTCAGTGTCTTCCGTCTCGATGTCGTCGATTTCCCTGAGCCTTTCAGCTGATGCTGCCGTGCGGATAAAACCGGGTACCTGACGGCTGAGGTCAAGTATAGGCCTCTGAATCTGGGAAATAAGCTGGAGGAATGCCGCCATCATACCGAAGGTCATTGCCCCGTTTTGCAGACCATATACGCCCCACAGCAGTACGGTAGCATATCCTGCACCGGCTCCGAGCCTTATCATTGTCCTGGAGAACAGGGCGAAATCCGTCTTGGTTATGACCTTTTCCTCCAGTTCGTCCTGCAGCGAGTTGAGCCTTTCCCTCGAGTAGTCAGTATGTTCCATCGCGGAAATGAGTGTCCTGTGCTGGATGTTCTCCTGAATATGGCTCTGCACGCTGCTGTCCGAGTCCTTGATGTCCCTGGTCAGCCTGCGGAGTTTCCGGAAACAGCTTTTGCTCAGTATCAGTGCGACAGGCATGATGAAAAATACTGCCAATGCAAGTCTGTAGTCGATTTTCGCGATGAAATAAGTGGCGAGAACCAGCTGGACAAGAGTACCGGTGAGTTTTGGAATCGTATAGCAGACTGTTTCCGTGATTTCAGTAACGTCATCCATCAGCCTGTTCAGCAGGTCGCCCGAGTGCATTTTTTCCTTGCCGGCCCATTTCCCGGTCATGATTCTTCCGAAAAGCCTGCTTCTGACATCGCCACGGAGTGTTATTTCGCTCTTGGCTTCGATTCTTGCGCTTGCTATGGACAATGCCTGCTGCAGCAAAATGCACCCTCCGAGTACAAATGCGAAAGTCAGAATCCTTCCTTCCGCGTCACCTGTCGCAATGTCGATCAGATGCTTGCTTACCCAGATAAAGAACATTGACACGGAAAAATATGCCGCTTCAATGATGCAGCACAGTATTACCTGCCATCTTGTTTTGCGGGAAATCTTCCAAATCCACTTCAGGTCGTTCCCGGCGCCCGATACCAATGCCATATTCTGCTGATTATGAGGATACTTCCGAAAGTTACGAAAAAAGGCTGAACAAATTTCTTTGTCAGCCCTTTAACTTGTGGAGATAGACGGAGTCGAACCGACGACCCTCTGCTTGCAAAGCAGATGCTCTAGCCAACTGAGCTATATCCCCGTTTTGCGTTTGCAAATGTAGGAACAATTTTTTATATTTACAAAATATGAATGAATTTTTTTAGAATATGGATGCGATTTTTGTGAAACCGCGCGTGGAACTGCGCAGAGCAACTCCTGCAGATGCTCGATTTATTTCGTGGGTCGTGCTTGAGGCAATGGACAGAGAGCATACTGAATTTGCTTCCAAGCCGGGCTTGGAGGCCGTGTTGGAAAAGATATGCAAGCGGGAAGATACACTGTACAGCTGGAAGAATACATGTGTCGCTACCTACGGCGGGAAAGTGGCCGGAGCATTGATTGCATATGACGGGGCCTCCTATAAAGAAACTGCTGACCTTACTTTCTCATTGATTTCCAAAGCATTGGATATGGACAAGCCGAATCCCGGCACAGAGACTGAGGCAGGGGAGTACTATCTCGATTCTTTGGCCGTGGCACCGGAATTCCGTGGCCACAGCATAGGCAGCATATTGATACAGAATGCATTGGAAGAAGCGCAGGCTCTTGGATTTACGAAGGCGACTCTTCTTGTGGACAGCAGGAAGGACTATCTTCAACGCCTCTATGGCCGTCTCGGCTTCGAGAACGGAGAAACTGTGATATTCTTCGGGGATGAATATATAAAAATGTATCAGGAGATATAAAATGAAGAGATTTTTCGTGTCAATGCTGATGGCCCTCGTGCTGTCGGCATTGTCTTTCGCGCAGAACGGAAGGATAGTCACCGACGAGTGGCTGAGTCAGAACTACACCAAACGTGAGGTCATGGTCAAGGTCCGTGACGGCATACATATATATACTGTACTCTATGAGCCGAATCAGGAATATCTTGCAAAACTCGGCAGAAAAACCTCTCCGGTGATGCTTCAGCGCACTCCTTATTCACTGAAGCCTTATGGGCTCGCTCCCGGAGAACTTGGCGGGAAGAAGGCCGGTTCGGGGTTCGGCGGCTCTCTCAAGGGAGATATGGCCAATTATGTGGCTGACGGCTATATAATTGTGTATCAGAATGTAAGGGGCAGGATGCTGAGCGAAGGAAAATACGAGCAGATGCGCCCTTATGTGTCCGGCATTGACGGCGCTGCGGATACTGTCTATATGAAAGGAGTCGTGCAGACCGATGATGCCACGGACGTCTATGATTCGATAGAGTGGATATTGGCCAATACCGCGAACAACGGAAAGGTAGGAGTGAAAGGAGTTTCATATCCGGGATTCTATGCTACGCTGGCCATATTGTCCCGTCATCCTGCCATCAAGGCGGTTTCGCCGCAGGCGCCTGCTACTGACTGGTATATGGGCGATGATGCACATCACAACGGGGCATTGTGCCTGACAGATTCATACAGATTCGGTTCCGGCTTCTATCGCGAAATGAAGAAGCCTGATACAGTCGCTCCTTCAAGCCTTGTCCGCATTGACGGGAATATCTATGACTATTTCAAGGGCAAGTCCATTTCCGAATTGTCAGCCTTTTTCGGCGACTCACTCCGTTTCTGGAGCCAGATGATGGTCCATCCGAATTACGACACCTTCTGGAAAGACAGGGACCCGAGCCGCCATCTTAAGAATATCACTGTCCCTGTGATGGTTACGGGCGGATTCTATGATGCGGAGGACTGCTATGGCGCATTCCGTACCTATGACATGCTGAAGAAAATGTCGCCTGACTGTCCGCTCTACCTCACTGCCGGTCCATGGTATCACGGCGGCTGGAACAACCGCTCTGCAAGACATCTTTCCGACGCATGGTTCGGCGAGGCTACCGGCGCTTATTATCAGGACAATGTGGAATATCCGTTCTTTGCATATTATCTGGACGGCAAGGACTGCGGCGAAAGACTTCCGCGTGTAAATATCTGTCCTTCAGGCGAGACCGTGCGCGGCGTTATGGAAAACCGGAATGTTACAGATTTGTGGGAAAGTTACGATGTATGGCCGCCTGTAGAGGTGAGTTTCCGGAAACTCTATCTTTCGGGAGAAAATTCATTGACCTTCGGACAAGGCGGAGAGGCTTATTCAATGTCTTCTGAGCCAATGCCTTATAACCGTTCCATCTCATCTGATCCCGCTTCTCCTGTTCCTTACATGGACAGTGACGCGAGCAGCCGCGACAGGGCCTATATGGTTGCTGACCAGAGATTCAGTTCTGCACGCAATGATGTCGCCACCTACACGTCACCTGTTCTGGAAAAGGAACTTCATCTCGCAGGACCGGTCAATGTTCATGTAAGCGTCTCCGTCGCGCCCGAGGACAATGCCCGCCTGACAGACGCTGACGTCATTGTGAAACTGATAGATGTCAGACCTGACGGCTACCAGATGCTGGTAAGAGCTGATGTCATGCCGCTCAGATTCAGAAAAAGCTTCGAGAAACCGCTGCCGCTCAAGTCAGGCAAGAAGGTCAATGCGGATTTCACGATGTGTGACATTGACCATCATTTCCTCTCTGGGCATACGCTTATGGTGCAGGTGCAGGCTTCATGGTTCCCGCTCATTGCCATGAACCCTCATACTTATATGAAGAATCAGTATGAAGCAGAGGCTACAGACTACAAGAAAGCGGTCATGACCATCTGGTCAGCAGAAAGTTATCTGGAACTGCCGGTCATTTCGTTCTGATTCTGTGAAAACTCCATCCGAGGCCGATCATCAAGTTGTTCGGCCTCTTTAGGTCTGTAAGCTTGTAGCCGATATTCAGGAAAAGACGCTTGGTGAGACTGGCCTTGAGATTGAACACCTGATAGAATCCGTCGAAATCGCTTCCGTTATAGATGATGTTGTGGCCGACGCCGACTCCTACCGTGAAAATCGGCATTATCAGCTCTGCCCTGAGTGAGAGGCCTGCTGCCAATGATTCTTTCAGCGGAGGTCTTCTGACGAGCAGCTTTATCCCGTCTTCAGTATAGTCGGTGCCTGCTATGTGGCTTCTGAGGTTGGCGCTCTCATCATATTGCAGATCCACGGAAAGACCTGCTGCAAAGCACTTTCCGACGCGGTACATAGGGTTCAGGTCGATCCCGGCCACAGCGAACTTGTTTCCGAGTATATAGGCATTGTCCTCATATATTAGACCTTTCGAGCGCAGAGCGCCGTAGAGTGTCACGTTCAGCGACATCCTGTTTATGAATCTGCTTTCATCTTTCTCATCCGGAATGCTGCAATATGGCCTGGTGCCGGACCAGATGTCATTGAATCCGTAATCTGCTTTGCGGCTCAGCTTGGCGCCCGGTTTTCTCATGCTGCATTCTCCGAAACCGTAGGTGCCGCCCACCTTGATGCCCAATGTGTTTACTCCGGCGTTGGGATATCTCGTGTTGCCGTTAGAAAAATGCGAAATATCGACTCCGAAGAACAGAGTCGCCTGATTTACAGGGCGGTAGGTGATGATGAGACTTGCATTGATATAGGCATTGACCTTGCTGCCTACCACGGTGTTGTAGATGTTGGATTTGCCGTCAAGTTCCTCATCGTCGTGAAATGGCTTCCAGCCGAATGATGCGCCGAAATTCCATTCATAATCAAGTGAGAGGCGGCTGGCGAGTCTGCATATCTGTGCTCCCTGGAATATATAGACCGCAGTCGGCATGCCGATTTCCTTCTTGTCGAAAAAGGTGTTCCAGCCTACTCCGATTCCCTGATATGCGGTAGGGAACAATGTCCCGAATGTGCTGGACGCGGGGAACTGGTAGGAGTATTGAAGATGTGCTGATGCGCTGTAGTTCAGGGGCTTGCCTGTTCCGTTCTCTCCTCTGAAGAACTTGTGGGTCGGCATCAGCCATGCTCCTCTGGCATTGATTCCTATTCTGTGTGTGGACGGAGTGTTGCGTGTGGAATCGCGCGGAACCGAGCATGACGCGGACGTGTGGGCCGAACCGGTCCAAACATTCAGTGTCATCAGCAATAAGGTCAGAAGGGTAGCCCGCAGAATCTTTTTCACAACTTTCCGTCTTGGTTTTTTCAGAGACCGAAGTTAATCCCTTTTTCCAATGTTTCCAAAAATTTTTGCTTGTGGAGCAGCCGGTAAAGTCATTTTGCATATTTTGCGCAAATGTTATAAATTAGCACTTTTGAAGAAAAAATCGGAAAGATGACCAGAGAGGAACTAATCGAAAAAGTTAACGGAATTCTGTCAGAAGAGTTTGAAACAGATGTGACCGAAATGAGACCTGACGCACCTATGCTTGAGGTTCTGGATTTGGACAGTCTAGATATGGTGGATGTTGTCGTGCTCGTGGAGAAGAATTTCGGATATGTTATGAAGAAAGAGGATTTCGCCAAGATCAAGACTTTTTCTGACTTCTACGATTTCCTGCAGGGGAAAATCTGATTCGTCGCAATATTTTCGCGCAATGGCAAAGAACTGGCAGGGAAGGTCCCGCGGGGGACGTACTGGATATGAGATTTTCGTCTTTCTGATCAGACATTCGGGAGTCAGGACAGCCTATTGCCTGTTGGCCTTCGTGGCATTGTACTTCATTCCAGCGGCACCGCGTTCCACAGCGGACATCTGGCGTTATGCAAGAAAGATCTTAGGTTACGGACCGCTGAAATCTGCATTGTTCATCTACAGGAATTATTTTTCTTTCGGGAAATCCATCATTGACAGGGTCGCAATATCTTCCGGCTTGTCGGACCGGTTCCATTATAAGTTCGAAGGCTACGAGGCGCTGCTCGAGGCATTGGACGGGAACAGGGGAGCGATAGTCATAAGTGCGCATTTCGGCAACTGGGCTGCAGGAGAGCCGTTTTTCAGACAAGGCAACACCAAGATGTCGCTGGTGATGTATGACAATGAACATGCAGATATCAAGGAGGTCCTCGAGGAAAACCGTTCTGCTGACGCGTCTTTCAGGATCATTCCTGTAAACAAGGACCCGCTCGCGCACGTGTTCATGATATCGGAAGCCCTGGATGAAGGCGAACTTGTCTGCTTTCTCGGCGACAGATACGTGAACGAAGACAAACTCCTGACCTCTGAATTGATGGGACATAAGGCTGATTTTCCGTTCGGCCCATTCCATCTGGCGGCAAGACTGAAAGTTCCCGTGTTCTTCTATTTCGCTGTGCGTGAGAAAGATATGACATACAGGTTCAGTTTTGTCAATGCCGAAAAACCCGTCTCTCGTAAAGGTGGGGAAGACATGATATTGGACCAATTCATCAAGTCATTGGAAAACGAAATGAAACAGCATCCGGAGCAATGGTACAATTACTATGACTTCTGGAAATTGAAAAAATAACTGACTATGGACAGCAAGTACAAGGGGAGAAGAATCTCGGCTCTCGACGCGCAGAGGGCGGCCCATGAAATCGCGTTTGCGCCTGTTGTGTTTCAGGTAAGCCGGCTCATGATCAACTACGGCATTTTCGAAATGCTCGAAGCTGCAGGACGTAGTGTTCCTGCAGGACTGACCGCCGAAGAAGTGGCTGAAAAGGCAGGAATCTCGGTCTATGGCGCCAAAGTACTGTTGGAGTCGTCTCTGACTGCAGGAACCGTATTCCTCAATGACGGCCGTTTCACGATTTCCAAAGTCGGATGGTTTCTCCTCAATGACCCGATGGTGCGTTCCGATATTGACTTCAATCATGACGTGAACTACAAGGGACTTTTCCATCTGGATGAGGCTGTGCGCACAGGAAAACCTGCCGGACTGAAGGAACTTGGTCCCTGGCCGACATTGTACGAAGGGCTTTCTTCTCTGGAGCCCCAGGTGCAGAAAAGCTGGTTCGGCTTCGACCATTCCTATTCGGACAATTCATTCGAGCAGGCTCTGCCACATATATTTGCGTTCCCGACGGCGACGATTCTCGACATTGGCGGAAATACAGGCCGTTTCGCTCTTAAAACCGTGAGCGAAAATGCTCATGTCAATGTTACAGTAATGGATCTTCCGCAGCAGCTTGCTATGCTGAAGGACAACATTGACGGGAAAACCGGCGCCGAAAGGATCCATACTGTAGCAGGGGATCTGTTGAATCCGGAAACGGTCATTCCGGGCGGTTTCGATGTGGTCTGGATGAGCCAGTTCCTCGACTGTTTCTCTGAGCAGCAGGTAGTCAGCATCCTTTCACGCGTCGCTTCCGGGCTGAAGCCTGGCGCCCGTGTATATATTATGGAGACGCTCTGGGACAGGCAGAAGTTCGATACTGCGTCCTTCGACATCGCGCAGACAAGCGTGTATTTTACCGCCATGGCCAACGGCAACAGCAAGATGTTCTACAGCAATGACTTGTTCAAGATGATAGAGACTGCCGGCCTGCGGGTGGATGAGATTGTCGATAATCTCGGCTATGGTCACAGTCTGATACGTTGTTCTCTTGCAAATGCTTAAAGGAAAGGTATTTATATCGGCCTCGGCGATGGTGACATCTCTCGGCGAAGGCGTGGAACGGAATTTTTCGGCCTTGCTTCGTGGAGAAGTCGGCGTGCGTCGTGTAGTAAACCCTCGTGTTTCCCAGTCTCAGGTTACAGCCGGGATTATTCCGGATTCCGTATATGATGCTTTATACGAGCGTTATGACAGGCAGCGGACATTGACATTGACGGAAATCATCGCAGTTCACTGCATCAGTTCCGTTCTCGGACACCGCAGCGCGGACGGCATCGGACTGGTGATAGCTTCAGCGAAGGGAAACATTTCGCTTCTCGAAGGCCATAGCGCGGAGTGGGCAGAGTTCCACGAGGAGACCGGAGTGGTGGCGGGAGTCGTGGCTCGGCATCAGGATTCGCCAGGCTCTCCTGGTGCGGACTCAGCTCTGCTGCTCGGCCCGATGGCCAGGAGAATCGCCTCCAGGTTCGGGATCAATGCGGATGATACATTTGTAGTTTCCAATGCCTGCATTTCCGGAATTACGGCTGTTGCAGTAGCCAGACGACTCATTCTTTCAGGACGGTATAAAGAGATGGTCGTGGTCGGTGTAGATACTCAGAACCGATTCATTACCAGTGGTTTCGCGTCCTTCAAATCACTTTCAGACGATGTCTGCAGACCTTATGACGAATCACGTTGCGGACTGAATCTCGGTGAGGCGTGCGGGGCGATGTTATTGACCACGGAAGGGGATGGTGTCTGCATAAGCGGAGCGGCATTGACCGATGACGCGAACCATATTTCAGGCCCGTCAAGGACTGGTGACGGACTGTATTTCGCTATGCGCAAGGCAATGGCGGAAGCAGGTGCGGACAATGTGGATATGCTCCAGATGCACGGCACCGCCACTGCATATAATGATGAGATGGAGTCCAAAGCCTGCTCGCTTGCAGGGTTGCAGAACGTGCCTGTGCAGAGCCTGAAGCCATATTTCGGGCATACGATGGGGGCTTCCGGAGTGATAGAGACCATTATCGCGGCTGAAGAACTCCGTAATCAGATTTTGGCCGGAACACCGGGCTTTGAGACGCTCGGAGTCCCTATGCCGCTGAATATCAGCCGGTCCAATGTGGAACTTCCGTCCGGAAAACTGCTTCGGGCATTGAAGACAGCCTCCGGTTTCGGCGGAACCAATGCGGCGCTGCTTCTGGAATACCATCCTCAAGATGCGCTTTCGTGCGAGTCTCCCGTGAAGGTCAATGCAGATGTTCTCAGAACGGTTCTGGTCGAATCAAGTCGCATCCTGCTGAATGATAAAGAGGTGTATTCTTCGGACTCTGGTGATTTCCAGGACTTTATACGCTCTGCTTTCAAGACAGTCTGCGCTCCGAACATGAAGTTCTACAAGATGGACAGTCTGTCCAAACTTGGCTACGTCGCATCAGAAGTTCTTCTTGACGGTATTGAGTATGGAGAAGAGGACTGCGGACTCATTTTGTCAGGAGTTTACGGCAGCCTCGATACGGATATCCGGCATCAGCAAATCATTGACACAGAAATAGATGCCTCCGCGAGTCCTGCCGTGTTCGTCTATACGCTTCCGAATGTGGTGGAGGGCGAAATTTCCATCCGTCATCATATCAAGGGTGAGAATACCTGGTTCTGGTCAGATGACAGGACGCTTTCGGATGTGCGTGAGTATGCTGCACTGTCAATGTCTGCACAGGATATGAAATATTGCATTGTCGCTCACATTGATTTTCTGAATGGCAGATATTTCGCTAAATTTGAACTCTTGGTCCGCCGATAGCCGGACATTGTTATTCTGATAATTGTAGAAATTATGGATGAACTTATAGAAAAACTTAAAGCCCAGCTCATTGAGGCTCTGAATCTTGAAGAGATTACGCCTGAGGACATTGACCCGGAAGCTCCTCTTTTCGGGGACGACGGGCTCGGGCTCGATTCTATCGACGCGTTGGAAATTATCCTGCTCCTGGACAAGGATTACGGCATCAAGCTGAAGAATCCTGCTGAGGGAAAACAGGTGTTCTATTCGGTCAAGACCATGGCCGACTATATCCGCGAACACGGGAAAACTGCTTGATATGGAAGTCTATGTGAGCGGGCTTGGTGCGATTTGCGCGGCCGGGACCAATGTAGCAGAATGTCTGGAGTCAATGCGGAGCGGCCGTTCAATGCTTGCTCCTGTGAGACGTTTTAAGACTGCTCTCGGGTTTCCTGTCGGTGAGGTATGTCTTTCTGATGACGAACTTAAAGGTGCGTTAGGCATTGACAGACAGGAAGTTGCAAGTCGCACGGCTCTGCTCGGGCTCAAGGCTGTGGACGAGGCATTGACAGATTTCGTCAGCCGTAGTGGCAAAGCAGAAGGGCTGAAAGAGTTCCGCTGCGCATTTCTGTCCGGTACTTCGGTTGGCGGAATGGATTTGAGCGAAGTTTTCTGGCAGGAGCACCGCGATGACCTTGCTGGCGGCGACGCGAGAAGTCTGAGCATGCATACGCCAGGGGATGTTACCTCGATGATGGCGCATTATCTGGAGTCCCGTGGGGTCAATATAGTTTTCAGTACGACCATAAGTACGGCTTGTTCTGCTGCCGGCAATGCTATTATGCTGGGAGCCAAGATGTTGCGTGAGGGATTGTGCGATGTGGCCATTGTGGGTGGCACGGATTCGCTTTGTCGTTTTACGATGAACGGGTTCAATTCTCTGCGTATTCTTGATCCGGAAATCTGCAGACCGTTCGACGAGTCGCGTGCAGGGCTGAATCTGGGTGAGGGTGCGGGTTACCTTGTGCTCACTGCCGATTCTGAAGGCGCTGTCTGCAGGCTGACCGGCTGGGGCAATGCCAATGAGGCTTACCATCAGACGGCGAGTTCGCCTGAAGGTATAGGGCCGGGATTGTCAATGTCCGCCGCACTTGAGCAGGCTGGTCTGGATCCGTCCGACATTGACTTTGTCAATACGCACGGGACTGGTACTCAGGTCAATGACCTTGCAGAGAGCAATGCCATGCTTCGGGTTTTCGGTGGTGCTGTTCCGCCGTTCAGCTCGCTCAAGGCCTATACTGGGCATACTCTTGCCGCTTCTGAGGGAATAGAGGCTGTGATGGTCTGCAAGTCGTTGGAACTGAATGATTTGTCGTTTATGGGCTCGTGCGGTTTCTCCTCTCCGATTCCGGAAACCGGTCTTGCGCCGTTTATTAGGGGTTCTCGCCGTTACGCTTCTCCGATTCCGGAAACCGGTCTTGCACCGTTTGCGACTCGAGATGGTTCTAAGCCACGGTTGCGCAACATATTGTCCTCGGCCTTCGGCTTCAGCGGCAACTGCGTCTCTCTCGTCTTTTCGGATATCATTGACACTCAATCTTCTAAAGCACTTTAGCCATGCTGTTCATTCCGCATAAACATTTATATATCAGCGATGCTTCATATGTCAGTGCAGATGAGCCTGATTATAAGGAAGTTATAACTGATGTGAATTCGAGGCGCAGAATGGGGCGGCTCCTGAAGATGGCGGTCTGGTGCGGGCTGAAGTCGCTTGATGGTGTCCCTTCTGAGAGGGTGGCCGGAATCATCACATCTACGGGTGCCGGCTTCATGAAGGATACTATCTCTTTCGGTTCAAGCATTTTCGACAGGGAGGAAACTCTGCTGAATCCGTCACCTTTCATGCAGTCCACTTTCAATACGGCATCCGGTTACATTGCATTGATCCGAAAAATTCACGCCTACAATACGACTTATGTGCAGCGGGCTGATGGTTTCGCTGCGTCTCTTGTCGATGCCGCAATGCTGCTCGATGATGCGGGTGAGGGGAATGTGGCACTGGTCGGTGCCTTCGACGAGGTTACGCCTGAGGTCGATGTCATAAGGCAACGTCTTGGTTTATATAGGGTCGGGGACGGTTTCCTTCCGTTGGGAAAAGGCGCTGCTGCATTTCTGCTCAGTGCCGCGATGCCGACTGACGTTTCCGACTCCTGCCCGGCAACTGAAATGTCCGCAGGGTTGGGTGGTGGTGATGGTTCCGAGTCTGATTCCGGGCGGGGTGGTGATGAAGCCGGTTCTGTGTCTGCCTCTGAGCGGGGTGGTGACGCAAACTCCGAGTCCTCCACCGGACCTTTGCGTGAGTCTGAGTCTGCCTCCTGGCCGTGTGATGAATTCGGCTCCGAGTCTTCCTCTGAGCAGGGTGGTGATGCAAACTCCGAGTGCTCCACCGGACCTTTGTGTGAGTCTGAGTCTGCCTCCTGTCCGTGTGATGAATTCGGCTCCGAGTCTGCCTCTGAGCGGGGTGGTGAATTCGGCTCCGAGTCCTCTTCCGAACCACTGCACGAGTATGGGGGGACCTCATCGCGCTCGCTGAACGGCACCAAAGACGGCAACGCAGCTCTCCGATTCTGCGGCCTCGCGAATCTTTCAGACCTCTCGAAATGCGCAGAGAATCCGATCGCTGAACTGTTCGGAATCAACGCCTGTGTCAATGTCATAAACTGCGCCGACCACGTCGAGTCTCTCGGAGCGTTCCGTTCACTGCTTCCGGTATTGCTTTGTAAGCTCATCTCGGAGCAGAAGATTCCGGATGGTTATACCGCGATAGTGGATGATGTCAATGAGGATAGCGTTATCGTCTTGTTACATAAGTAGTTGGAATTGGTTTCGATATGTCTGTCATCACAATACTCTGCATACTTGCTATTGTCCTTTCCATAACAGTCTTTATGGTCTGGGCTTCTGCCAGCATACGCTCAGGAGTATATGTGCGGGCATTCTGTCGTGAGAAGACAGACCGGAAAGTGGTTTATCTGACTTTCGATGATGGGCCGCATCCGCCTGAAACTGAGCGTGTTCTGGATGTCCTCCGTGAACGTGGAGCCAGGGCGACTTTCTTCTTGATCGGCTCCAAAGTCTATGGCAATGAGGCGGTTCTGCGTCGCATGCTTGAAGAAGGACATGCGCTCGGGCTGCACACTTACAGCCACGCCGGCACTTTTCCGTTGTTGTCTTTCGATAAAATGCTGGCCGATGTCAATGAAGGGAAACGTGCAGTGGAAAGTGTCGCCGGCAAGAAGATTTCATTGTTCCGTCCTCCTTTCGGCGTGACGAATCCGACTATCTCCAAAGTAGTCCGGACTCTCGGTCTGCATACTGTCGGCTGGGATGTAAGAAGCTTTGACACAATGTTTTGCAAGTCGTCAGAACATTCTTGTAAGCAGTCTGGATATTCTTGCAAGCAGTCTGGACACGACTGGTATGTCCCTGTTGTAGAACGGATTATGAAACAGGTGCGCCCCGGCTCTGTCATCCTCCTACACGACAGACTATATGGAGCAAGCGATCTCCTCGCCCTCCTCCTGGACAACCTGGCCGCCTCGGGCTATGACTTTACCCGCGCTTTGCCTAATACTCTGATTTCCTCTTCGGATTCATCGGAAACCAACCTTTCCTGACTCTCTCCCTCTGTTCGAAAATCTCCAATATGCTCCACAGGCAAGAGCACCCCACGACTCCAAGAATAGGGCTTGCTACGCTGTTCTCTACCAGAAGGCTTGCCACGATGAAGGCCAGTCCGGCAAGCGCAAATGCCCACCAGCATTTAGTGCCGAAATAATACTCGCTCTTGATTACGAGTGGGTGAAAAAGTCCAATTACCAAAAATGTGATAACTGCTATGATTAAACCAGAGTAGTTCATGTGTCGTATTCTGTCTGTTTGTTTGTCTGTCTGTTTGTCTGTCTGTTTGGCTGACTATCTGTTTGACTGTTTGTCTATTTGTCTATTTGACTGACTATCAATCAGACCGTCCGTCTGTCTGTCGATCTGTCTGTTTGTCTGACTATCTATCTTTTTATCTATCAGACCATCCGTCTGTCTGCCACCTGCCGCAGCATTCCATCCCTATTGTCCGCAGGGGTTTGGAAATAATTTCCGCCGCAAATATACGCAATCCCGCGTGATTTGCCAATCAGTCGTGGTGAAGGTTGCCAGTCACGTGTGCAAATTCGGCCTTTTTGCCCCCGTCGTTCCTTTATTTCATTGTTACGGGTGCAGATCATGGGTTTCTGCCCCCGTCGTTCTTCTCATTGAACTCCACGTGTGCAGATCTGGCTCTTTTGCCTCCGTCGGTCTTCATGGATGTTGTCCCGAACTGCGGCAAGAACCCGCTCAGCTCAGGTGCTTCGCAATTCGCCGCGGGCTATGCCGCAGTTCGGCTTACTCATCATTGTGATGTTCGCCATGTACTTCATTAAGATAAGGTAAGTTACCGCGCGCCTGTGCCTGCGGGGGTCCCGAGATTCTCGTGTGCAAATCTGGCACTTTTGCCCCCGTCGTCCTTTCATTTCATTGTCACGGGTGCAGATCGTGGGTTTCTGCCCCCGTCGTTGGATCCACGTGTGCAAATCAGGCCTTTTCGCCCCCGTCATCCCTTTATTTCATTGCCACGGGTGCAGATCGTGGGTTTTGCCCCCGTCGGCTTTAATGAATGTTGTCCCGAACTGCGTCAAGGGCCCGCTCAGCTCAGGGTGCTTCGCAATTCGCCGCGGGCTATGCCGCTGTTCGGGTTCCCCATCATAGTGATGGCCGCCCTGTGCACATCATGAAAACAAGTTAGGTTACAGCGCGCCTATGTCTGTGGAGGTCCCGAGATTCACGTGTACAGATCCAGCTCTTTTGCCCCCGTCGTCTGGATTTCCGGAACTTTTACTGGACAGCAATGTCATCTGCTCTATAAATGCATATCTTTGTAATCTCATTATATCAAATAGGTGGTGATAAAATGTAGAACGGAAAATGGCAGATAGTTGGATTCCGGTAGAGGATGAAATGAGGAGGAAAAAGAAGATGAAAAGAGGAGGGGAAGAAAGAAGAGGGGATGAGGATGGAAAAGAAGAGAAAAAGAAGAGGGGAGGAAAAGAGGATGAAATGAAGCATCTCTGTTATGAGCAGGAATGGCTGTTGTATGTTGTTACGGTTTGCTTGACAGCTGGCTTTACCATTGCAGGCTTTTATGCGCTCGCCGCTGCTGGTGATATCAGAAAGTTACCATTGCGGAGATTGGTGATGATAGCAATTGTTGGCCTGTATTCTATCAGAGTTATAGTCGGGATTGGTTGGCTGTTGTATGAGTTTACTTGTCTGCAATTCTTCTCGACCTTAGTGCCGGCGTTTCTCGTCTATTGCTATCTTCCCGGATTGAAACGAGATGTTAATAATCAAATGCTCCCTTAAAGAGGAGATAGTCGGGCACTCTTAAAAAGATAGTCGGGCACTTCCTTAAAGGGATAATCGAGAACATCAAGAATAATATGTATTTTCGCATTCATGATAAAGAAATTTCCTATTATACTTCTCGATTTTACAGGCATATATGATTATGAATCGTTTGCCTCTGGTCATAACATCACCCATGTTGATTGCCGCAACATAAATGGTGTGGACTGCTATTGTGATGAGGAAGGAAGGAGAAAACTGCATAGTCTTCTTGCTCCATATCCCGCTCAAGCTCTACATTTTATAGATTCCGGCGATTACCATTACCTGACAGAATATTGGGTATCAAAACTCCAGGGACCTTTTACACTAATTGTATTCGACCACCATCCGGACATGCAACAACCTCAATGGGAGGGTGTTGTCTCATGTGGCGGTTGGGTGACAGATGTATTAGAGAAGAATCCATTTGTAAGAAACATCATTATCGTAGGTGCTTCAGACGAACTTATATCACAAGTGCCTGTTCATCTAAGAGAAAAGGTGATGTTCTACAGTCAAGCGGAAATCGACCATCACCAGGCATGGCCTTCAAAGGCGGGCAAACTGATACATGAGCCAGTATATATTTCCATAGACAAGGACGTGCTTAGGAAGCAAGACGCCATTACTGATTGGAGCAATGGAGACATGAGCCTCATGCAGATGCAAGCCGTGCTGCGCATTATCTATGCCCACGAAAAAGTAATCGGCGTGGATATAACAGGCGAATGTTCTGCAACGCTCGACTATCTTTCTGAAGTAAAGGATGCGTCGGTAAACAACAGAGCCAATGAAGAACTGATGAAAATGATATTGACGGAATAATGTCGTTTGCGGCCATATTGGAATCGGTAGATGATGTGCTGCCAAGCGCATATGATAGACCGAAAAGACTCGCAAAGATTCTCTAGCTGTTTTTAAAGGATTACTTATATTTGTAATCGGAAAAAATAATAGAGTATGAAGAAAATTGCATTGACAATGTTGCCTGTGGCATTGACACTTACCTTGCTGGCGGGCTGCGCGCCGAATGGCGGAAAATCGGGTGGCGAAATTACTAATCCTGTCATTGACAATATCATGGCGCGGAGAAGTGTGCGTGCGTACAAGGCAGTTCCTGTCGGGCGCGACACTATGAATGTGATTCTGAAATGCGGAATCAATGCTCCGAACGCGATGAACAGCCAGAATTGGGAAGTCCGCGTCCTGGACAATGCGGATGAGATTGCTGCGGTGACTAAGATTTTTGCGGAGGCGAATCCGGATCAGGCAGCGCGCCCCGGTTTTGTGAATATGTTCCGCAATGCTCCGACAGTCGCTTTCGTGGCACATAAGGCAGACGCCGGTATGTCACAGATTGACTGCGGATTGCTTGGCGAAAACATGATGCTCGCTGCCCAGTCGTTGGGCCTTGGCACATGCTGCCTCGGCGGTCCTGTACGGTTCTTGACAGATTCGTGCCCGGATTTCCTGAAGAAACTCGACTTCTCGGAAGGTTACGAACTGCTCTTCGCCATCGCTTTCGGCTATCCTGACGAGTCACCGGCCGCAAAGCCGAGAGACGAATCCAAAGTCCGCTTCGTAGAGTAAAGCGGGGCTACTCCTTTTCGTAGATCGCCTTGTTGTTCTCTGACTCCCAGATCTCGACCTTGTAGCAGTTCTCAGTTTCGTCGCATATCCATTTGGCGATGTTTTCTGCAGTAGGGGAGAACGGCAGCACCTCGTTCAGATTCTTATGGTCAATGCGGGACATTATGTTCCGCTTGATTTCCGTGAAGTCCGTCACCATCCCGTCATCGTTCAAAGTCATTGATTTACAATGTACTATCACGATCCAGTTGTGGCCGTGAAGTTCCTCACATTTGCACCTGTGGTCCGTCGTCACATAATGCGCTCCGGACACCTCGAATCTTTTGCTTACGTAATACATATTTTAATCATTATATCCCCGTCAGTCCTGTGACGGGAAACTTATATAAGAATATCAGTTAAGGAATGACAACGTGGTGATTTCCGATAGGGGAGCGCAGGAAATAGTCGGCGAGCCGGGGCGCTTCCACGACAATCTGCGTGCGGCAAAGATTGTCATTGTATTGATTTTCAACGACATTGACATTCTCTAAAAACATTTCGGTGCAGTCAGGGGAAATTTTCAGAATCTTCGCCGGGCCGGCAGGTATGATGCCGTGCACCGCAACTCCTATCCCCGATTCGAAATGCGTGTCATAGCAGTAGCTGCTGACGATGCTCAGCGGTACGGTGCAATGCGCAAAAAGCAGTTTGTCTCCGTCAATGCGTGACAGGTTCGCCTGAAATCCCGGTGTCCCGAATTTTTTGAGCGCAACGCACATTGACAGCAGTGTCGGCACATCGCCTTCGCAAGTCGCCACAACTCCCTGACTATTAAGTATTGCCAATGCCATGCACCCGGTATTGTTCAATGCCGTAAGCAGGTCGAAGCATCGCAGGGTAACGCCTCCGAGGCCGTATTCATCCACTATTGATTTCATTGCACAATAAATGTCGAGAGCTTTCCCGAAGTCGGCCTCCGTGATTGCTCGCCCGAATTTCGGTTTGTTCAATGCATTGAGTTTCAACCCTTCAAGATGCTTCCTGTCAGGATTCTCCGCGCGACGGACAAGTTCCTTTATGTCAATGTCAATGATTTCCACGCCCAGTCGTTCCTTGGCTGTCTCGTAATCCACATTGCTGGAAATCAACCAGTCAGACGGTTTCCCGACCACGCCGACCTTCATCCCGTCCAGTATCCGTCCCATGTCATAAGCCTTGACATGGCATTTGTTCCCGGCTGCGAAACCTTGGCGCAGTCTGTCTGCGATAACCTCCGGACTACCATGTATGATTTCGCCCGGATAACCGTTCCTGTTCAGGAATGACAGTATCTCCATTGACGCTGCCAATGAATTGCTCTTGCCGCTGGTTAGCAGTCTTATCGGCTTATTGTCAGGCACTTGCAGATGCCCGTCGTTGCAGAATACGCTCTTGAAAACGCCCTCTGTCCCGCCGGTCCTGACATAGATGACATTGCCCAATGTCTCTCCATATCCTGTGAAATCTTCGCCCCGAAAGTCAAACTCCTCACCGAGCCTCTCCTCGATCTCGCGTATGAACATCTCTTCCGACGGCTTCCCTGCCGCCTCGCTATGCAATCCTGATGTCAATGTGTGTAGTGTGAGCATGTCAATATTGTTTTACGGCACAAAAATAAGCAAAAAACACCTTGTGCGAAAGCATCTGTCTTGCATTTAGAACTACTTCCCGGTCTTAGAGGTTGCAAGAAGAAACTGGCCTGAGGTAGCGTCAGTTTCCGTTCACCGGCAACACATTTACGATTATCCCATCGTTGCCGTTATTTTCGCAACAATTATATCACAGACTCATATTCTCCACCCCAAGACTCTATATGACTATAAGATTAGAGTATCGCAGCACACTCAAAAAGGTAAATAAATATATATTCATATTAAGTTTTATTTGATATTTAATAATATATATTTGCGGAAAAATTCAAATATGGAAAAGATACATACTCCATCCGAAGTTGCCGAAAACATAAAGAAAATCATTAGGCAGCAATACAAAGGCCTGAACGAATATGCTATGCATAAGAATATTACGCCAACACAGTTATACACAATACTCAACGGAAAAGAGTAGGCACTTCTGGTAGCTGCGACGGATTTTTTCTATGCTGTCAGGGATGAAGATCGGCTGCGGGATGAATACGAACTGAAATCCGGTGACATTGCCGAGGATGAAAAGCTCCGCTTCGAAAAGGCGCTGAAAAAGGCGAGGTTTGAAAAGGCTAAAGTAGGATGCCGACTGATTGATCTGCTTAACATCGGATGGGCGGAAGATAATCCGGAATATGACATTGAAAAGCCGATAGTTGACGAATGCGACTCCGGAAATAGTGAACAAATAAAAAACGATATGAAACTGCACGAAGCTATTGAGAAAGTGCTGCGAGAAGCATCGACGGCACTCACATTTACCGAAATCGCGAAACTCATAAACAGGCAGGGATTATACGCCCGAAAGGACGGTAAACCGGTGCCGGCGAGTCAGATTTCCGCAAGAGTAAAGAACTATCCTCTCCTATTTGACATTGATAGGAGTGTTTCACCAATTAAAATCAGCATTTCAAATGACAACAAACTCTAAACAAGGCTTGGAGCCTATAGTATGCAATGAACCGAAGATCCTGATACTCGGTTCCCTTCCTGGCGACATTTCCATCGAAAGCCAAGAGTATTATGCAAATCACAAGAACTTTTTCTGGAGAATCATAGCGACAATAACAGGCTCTCCTGTGCCGCTCAGCTATCCGGCAAAAAAGGAGATGCTTGCGCAAAGTCATATTGCCCTCTGGGATGTTTACGCCGCCGCAGAACGTATTGGCAGCAGCGACGGGAATATCCGTGGCGGAGAGTTCAATGACATAGTCGGATTTATCAGAAAGAACCCGACAATATCAACAATTGTGTTCAATGGGAAAAAGGCAGCCAAGTCTTACGCGCAATACTTGAAAAAGCATCCTGATACGATAAACATAGTAGGACATCTGCACACCTGCGCATGCCCAAGCACAAGCCCGGCAATCCTCTGCACGGGACTGACTTTTGATGACTTGTTGAACAGATGGAAGGATATTTTGATTTGACACAAACTTTTCTTGTATGAACGGAAGACCTGCCAAAGCAAACCGAGTCAAACCATTGGGCTGGATTTCAGAACCGTTATCTGGAGGTACCGCTGCGAAAGCGAACAAATCTGGAGGAAATGCCGTTTGATTTATGTAAAAATTTCGCCACATTTGTAGTTCGAATTGGGAAAAATTTAATGACTGCGGAAGGAAATATTCTTTGGAATGAATTTAGGCAGACGGGGAGCAGGAAAGACTTCAAGCGGCTGTTTGACGCTTACTATGACACGCTTGTCCGCTATGCCTGGTGGTTTCTTAAGTCAAGAGAAGACTCGGAGGAGGTGATTCTTGACCTCATGCTCCATTTGTGGAAAAACCGAGAGTCAATAGACATTTCGGAGTCCTTCCATTCATATCTGAGGACATCAGTGCGTAACCGCTGCCTCAATAGGCTCAGGAAAACGGACTTGTACGCATATCTCGACATCATGCAGGACATCGAGTCTCCCGAAAATGTCGATGCTGGACTGAATATGGAAGACATCAGTTCCGTTGTGTGGGCTGCAATGTCGTCGTTGTCTGAGAAATGTCAGGAAGTTTTCAGTCTGTCGCGGAAAGAAGGCATGAAAAACTCGGAGATTGCTGAAAGGATGGGGTTGTCCGAGAAGTCGGTGGAGGCGTACATCACCAAGAGCCTGAAAACCATACGCCTGAATCTGAAGAAACACATGATTCTGCTAATATTCTTGGGACTATGACATGAAAATAGTGCAGGATAATCACTTCCCTGTCGTCAAAGGAACGACCGGACTACAGAAAAAAACTACGGGATACCTAAAATTTTATTAGGGTATCCCGATTTTTTTGTGTCAATGAATATGAAAAGAGCAAATTGCCTCTGATTGAGGATTATTTTTGAAGGTTTTCTATTATCATAAAAAACCACAAAGTATAATATATGGATACAAACACAGACCTTATCATAAAATCATTCGGAAAGAAATTGTCGGAAAGTGAAAGATGCGAACTCGAAAACTGTCTTGCCGACGAGGAAAACAAGAAGAAATATGCAAGCCTGAAGGCCGTATATACAAAGGCTCTAGAGGCTGGAAGTCAGATCAGTCCGGACACGGCAGCTGGATGGAAAGCATTTCTGAACAGGATTAAGCCAGGCCGACGCAGGCTCTCAAGGACATGGAGGGTGGCGACGGTGGCTGCCTGCGCGGCGGCTGTCGCTTGCGTTTCAGTTCTGCTGTTCAAAGACCTGTACGACGAGACCATAAAGTTGCCGACAATGGATGAATATATCGCGGCCGTGGAAGAAATGCCTGGGCTCAAGGACACGAGACTTGTATTATCCGACGGGAAATCGATAGACATAGATTCGCGATATTCCGAAATTATAATTTCCGAAAACGGTTCATACTCAATAAATTCCGTAAGCATAGAGTCCTCGGCACATGAAGGATACAGTAGGGTGATTGTTCCCGAAAGACACTGGGTTCACCTCGTCCTGCCCGACGGAAGCCGCGTGGATCTGAATTCATCCTCCGATTTTATATGTCCGTCCACGTTCTCTGAAACAGAGAGGCGGGTTTATGTCTGCGGCGAGGGGTATTTCTCCGTCGTCAAGGATGCTTCACGGCCGTTTACAGTCAGCGCCGACGGAATGAAGGTCAGCGTGCTCGGAACTGAGTTCAACATGAAGTCGCGCGACAATCTTTCGGAAGTCACGCTAGTGCAGGGAAAGGTCAGCGTAACTAACGATGGGGGAAAATCCTGCATCCTGTCGCCATCCGAGCAGGTTCGACTCGAGAACGGGGAGTTGACGGAGGCACAGGCCGTGGACACGGAAGCGGTGACCGGCTGGACCAAACCGCGCATGATCTGCCGAAATCAGAACATCGAACAAGTGGCCGAAAAACTTGCCATATACTACGGAGTGAAGTTTCATTACACGGAATCACTCAAGGACATTGTCATCAACGGAAAGATTGACCTTCGAGAGGAGCTTGAAAGCGTGCTCAACACGATTGAGTTCACAGCTCCAGTAAGTTTCGAGACGGATGGAGACACAGTTGAGATACATAGGACAGACAAATTTTAGAGTCGAGAGAAATAGATTGACTCATATTTCTAGATATCAAAAATAAATTGCTACAAATTTAATAATCAATTAAAACTGAATCAATGAATTATCAGAAGCCACAGATGGACGTACTCGTCCTCGGGTGCGACGAGAGATTCGCCGCATCCACCATCAGCACCGACCAGATTTACTTCGAGGAAGGAACCATGGACAACGAATTTAACACGGAAAACAATTGAAAAACAAATAACCAACACATGAAAAGGATATCTATACTTATGGCATTGGCAGCCGTCTCTCTCGCTGCTTGTCAGAAAGAAAAGACACCGGAAACGGTCTCAAGAAACATCACGATTAAGGCTCAGACCATTTATGCCCCGACAAAAGCGGGGATCAGGGACGATTCACGGGCACAGTGGAGCATCGGTGAAACTGCTGCATTGGTCTCACTGTCAGACTACTCCGTCCACGAATCAGCGGCCTTGACATCAGAGGACATAACGAATGAAGGAAGTCAGGCTGCGTTTTCTTTCAGCGGAATCGCTGACGGCAACTATAGGCTCGTGTCGCCCAAAGTCGAGGTTTCGGAAACAGGCGTGACTTTCAGCGTTCCGAGCTCCCAGACCCAGGAAACTTCGGGAGTTTCCGGCAACAGACTATTCCTCGTCGGCGGCGCAAAAGGTTCAGTTGAAGGGCAGCTTGTGGATATCACGATCGGAGCGGAAAGCAGTTCCGGCGAGGCATACTTCCGCATGGCCGGAGCGCTGCTCAGGTTCAATGTATTCAGCAGCACCGCCTCCGGCACGGAGCAGCTCAGGAGCATCAGCGTAAGCACCAGCTCGGCACAGATTGCAGGCAGCATCACGGCAGGCTTCGATGGAGAAGTGAACTCCGTCAAGGGGTCTGGCAATGAAGTCAGCGTTTCTGTACGTACACCGGAGATTGTCGTGGCAAAGACCGCTGGTGAGGCCAAAGGAGTCTATGCAACCGTGATTCCGACAAAGGTCGCAGCAAATGAAGCAGGCAGCGTGACCTACACCATAACCACGGACGGATCTGTCTATCAGTTCGTTTCAAAGGAGGAGAAGGAATGGGTCGCCGGAGCGGTGAACGTGGTGAACATTGACCTTGATGCCGCCACAAAGGTTGAGAGACAGGCACCGATAATGTCCTCCACCCACCCACAGGCCAAGGGAGACTTCCCGATGACTGAGGTCGAGCCGGGCGTATATAAGCTTGAGCATCAGTGGCTCAGCGGTCAGGAATACGACATCTGGTTTGCCGCCGGCACAAGCGGATTCTACTACGCGCCAGTCGATCCGTGGGTTTCAGAGCAAAATCGCGTATTTGACATAGAATACACGAAGGAAGTGCGTTCCCTCAAAATCCAGTCTTACGGCGGGAAGAACTACGGGGAAAAATACTACACCATAATCCTCGACACCAACACGAACAAACTCTCGATGATTCAAGAAACCGGCGAGAGGTTCTGGATCGTGGGAGACAACCTCAGTTGGGAGATGAATAAGTATGAAATGACCGTAGACAAGACCGCGGGTAAGGCAACTTGGTACGGTTGGTTCAAAGCGGCTAGCAACTTCAAGATTCACGGCGAGAATATGTGGGCGGAGAACACTTGGAATGGTCCGAACAACTATGCCGGTTCCGGAGAGTGGTACTTCAAGGACTGTTCCCGCGAGAACGGGATTACTCTGAACAGCGATGGTATGAAGCAGTGGAGTTGCGAAGCAGGCTACCACAAGGTAACCTTCGACTACAAGGCCTCCCCTATGACCATCAGCATCGAGAAAGTGGAGTCTCTCGAACTTTCGGTGAACGGAACTGCAATGACATACGCAGGAAACAACGAATACACCGCGACCCTCAACTTCACCAAGGGCGAGCCTGTGACCTTCGGCGGGTGCAATGACCTTGAATATGTAAGGCAGGACCCGGACTTCCTCAAGGACGGCAAGTTCAACTCAAAGACGGGGAGATACACGGTCGTGCTACGCTTGGGAACGCGCGAGAACAGCTGGTCTGATTCCGGGAATCAGATTCCTGACAATTCTTGGACAATCTTCAGGTCTGAGAACAATGGAGGAGTATATTCAACACTTTTCCTAAGCGGTGAAGGGGTCGCGTCGGTTACAATAAAGAATTGCGTCGGCTGGAAGGTTGACGGAACCGCTCTTGCGTTCATGGCTGAAATTGGAGACAAGGTCTATCAGTTCACAGGCCGTTACAGAGAAACATGGTGGAAGCTTGAGCCTTATGACAGATGGGCCAACGGCCTAAACTTCAAATATTTCGGAAACACCGGGTGGAGCGGAGGCATCGTGAGCGGTGTCAACCTTAACGACAAGACCGGGAAAATCACCCAGGGCACTAACGGCAACCTCGGTTGGACGGACGCTAAGTCAAAATGGGACGACTACGGAACCTACAGGATGACAGTCGACATGAACACGAACCCGCAGACCGTGACTTTTGAGAAACTGTAGCCCCACAGAAAAGTGAAAAACAATTCTCATTTTTTGAAACACATAAAAGCAAGAACGGACTAATGAAGAAATTCTTATCGGCCTTAATGGCCTTGTTCTGTATGGCATCAACATTCGGAGGCTCGGTCCTGGCGCAGGACGCGGGACTGAGCCTTTCGATGACCGATCAGTCAATTCAAGACTGCATCGACCACATAGAACGGACGACTGACTATGTTTTCATCTTCAACAAAGACATAGACACAGGGCAGCACGTCTCCATATCTGTCAGCGGAGCGACTATCAACGAGCTGCTTCAGAAACTCTTTTACGGAACCGGCATCGGGTATAGCATCCGGGGGAAGCAGATTTCCTTGAGTAAAACGGCGCCGCAGAAAAAAACATCGTCCACGCACATTGTAAAGGGAGTCGTGACTGATGACAGCGGAGAAGAGCCTTTGATTGGAGCCGGGGTTCTGGTCAAAGGGACCGGCACGGGAACAATCACCAACGATCTCGGTGAGTATAGCATCGAAGTCCCTGAGAACGCCACGCTGATATTTTCTTACATCGGATTCCGCCAGAGCGAGATTCTCGTGGGGGACCTGGCAATACTGAATGTCAAGATGATGCCGGACAACGAGATTATGGACGCGGTGGTCGTGGGCGCAGGTACGCAGAAGAGAATTTCCGTGACCGGTTCAATCACCGCCGTGGCGGGAGACAAACTCCGCGCCCCGTCATCATCGCTCACAAACAACCTTGCCGGTAAGCTTTCCGGAGTAATTTCAGTCACCACAAGCGGCGAGCCGGGAAGCACGTCTTCATTCTACATCCGCGGAATCAACACCTTCGGCGGACGCTCCACCCCTCTCATAATGCTGGACGGAGTTGAGATTTCCGCCGCAGACCTGAACAATATCCCCTCCGAGACCATCGAATCTTTCTCTATTCTCAAGGATGCTTCCGCCACGGCGATTTACGGGGCACGAGGAGCCAACGGAGTCATGCTTATAACCACAAAGACGGGAACGGAGAATACGAAGGCGAAAATCAACGTCACCTACGAGCACTCGTTCCTCCAGCCGGTAAATGTCGTGGACTACACCGACGGCGTGACATTCATGGAAACATACAACTACGCCCATAGGATGCGGTCGTCATCTCCGCTTCAGAAATATAGCGACGTGAAGATTGAGGGAACGCGGAATCACGTGAACGAGTACGTCTATCCCGACGTAGACTGGTACAGCCTCATGCTCAAGAAGTTCACGATGAATGAAAGGGCGAACATCAACATCCAGGGAGGAGGTTCACACGTGACATACTACATGTCCCTTCAGCTCAACCACGACAGCGGAATGCTGAACGTTCCGAAGAACTACTCACTGGACAACAACCACAACCAGATGAGGTACATCTTCCAAAACAACCTCCAATACAAAGTCTCAAATTCGACAACACTCGGACTGAGGATGAACGCGCAAATTTCCAACCTCAAGTCTCCGAACACATCGTCTGACGCGATTTTCAAGGAAATTTACAAGAACAACCCAGTGCTCTATCCGGCCGTATTCCCAGACGACGGATGCGGTCACATGAAGTTCGGTTCCGAGTTCATAAGTTCGGGAAGCTACTACACCAACCCTTACGCGAACATGCTCAACTCTTTCAAGGAGGTGAACGAGAACAAGCTCAATGTCTCGCTCAACTTCGACCAAAAGCTTGACTTCATCACTCAGGGGCTATCCCTCTCTGCACTGGTCAACTTCAACGCTTGGTCATACGCTTCATACACAAGGTCGCTTTCGCCATATCTCTACCGTGTTGCGCCCGACAGCTATAACGTCGTGGCAGACAAATATGTGCTCGACCTGCTCAAGGAAGGAGAGACCTACATCAACCAGTCTGGAGTCACCAAGACATCGGACAATCTATTCTATTTCGATGCAAGGGCAAACTACAACAGGCGCTTCGGAAAGCACACCGTCACGGGAATGCTCATGTACATGATGAGACAGTACCGCACATCAGTGCTCCCGAGCCGCAACCAGGGATTCTCCGGACGCGCTACCTACGACTACGACAACCGCTACCTCGCCGAGGTGAACTTCGGCTACAACGGTACGGAAAGGCTCGGCAAGGGCGAAAGGTTCGAACTCTTCCCGGCTATGTCTCTCGGATGGGTGGTCAGCAATGAGAACTTCTGGACTCCGCTGAAGAATGTGGTGACCCACCTCAAGATTAGGTCATCCTATGGACTCGTTGGTAGCGACGAGACTGGAGGCAGCAATGCTCCGTACTATATGTATATGTACAAGGTCAATCTCTACGGAGGACCATTCTTTCAGTCAGGAATGCAAAGTGACTATTCCTACAATTACAACGGGCCGATTATCACGGACTATCCTGTCGAGAACCCGTCATGGGAACGCTCGAAACAGTTTGACTTAGGTCTGGACATCCATCTTTTCAACGACCTCCAGATTGTCTTCGACTGGTTTGACTACCAGCGGGAAAGAATACTGATCGAGAGGGCGTCATTCCCAGACATCATGGGATATATGGGAGTGAAGCCGTGGGCAAATCTCGGCAAGGTAAACAACCGGGGCGTGGAGTTCAGCGTCAACTACCGCAAGGAAATTATTCCCGAACTCACCATCGACCTGCGTAGCAACTTCACCTACACGGCGAACAAACTGGTCTATAAGGACGAACCAGAGTACGACTACTCATGGCAGACCCAGACAGGAAAGCCGCTCAATGCCCTATACGGATTCATCTGCGACGGGTTCTTCTCCGACGAAGAGGACATCGCCAGACACGCCGACCAGAGTTTCTTCGGAAGTCACGTGATGCCGGGAGATCTGAAATACAGGGACATAAACGGAGACGGAGCTATCACGTCCGAGGACAAGGTGATGCTCTCTCCTTATGGAAGCACTCCGCGCATACAGTATGGTTTCGGCATCAGCGTGACCTGGAAAAAGTTGGACGCGAGCGTATTCTTCAACGGCTCGGCCAAGCGGAAAATTATGCTTGACCCGAGTTCGATGCAGCCTTTCAACCAGTCATGGACGGCGGACCGCAACCTGATGCAGTGGATTGCCGACGGTTACTGGAAAGAAGGCACAGACAACTCCAAGGCCGTGTGGCCTAGGCTCGCAACCGCACAGGCACAGCAGGAAAACAACCTCAATCCGAGTACATTCTGGATGAAAGACGGCAGTTTCCTCAGATTCAAGACGCTTGAAGTTGGATATTCCTTCCCACATTGCAGGGTCTATGTAAGCGGCGACAACCTTGCCGTATGGTCGAAGTTCAAGTATTGGGATCCGGAGCTTCAATACAGCACCTACCCTCTAAGCCGGACCTTCAACGTCGGCGTTCAGGTCAATTTCTGAGGAAAAACGAGGTGACGACACATAATAAAATTTAAGACAATGAGACACAATAAATTGCCATATTTATTCCTTTTATTTTCCCTGACTGCGGCAGTTCCTTCCTGCGGATTTTTGGACGTGGTACCGCCGGAGACCGAGGGGCCGGACGATTTTCTTCTGGAAGCCGAGGACGCGCTGAAATATCTGTACGGATGCTACGGAACTCTTCAGAACAAGAACACGAAGGTCCTATCCTACAACACGCTGGCTTTCGGCAGCGATGAGATTGTGGGACCGGAGACGGTGTATGACAACTTCCGCAAGCAGCAGTGCAACCAAATTACCGGTTTCAACGTGGCAGCAAACGGAGGCGTGTGGAGCGACTACTACACTGGGATAGGCTACTGCAACAAGTTTATTGCCGACCTCCGGGCAACGCAGGTGAAAAACCTCACGAACAGCGACAGGACTGCATACCTTGCGGAGGCGAAGTTCCTCAAGGCCTATTACCACTACAAACTGATGTCGGCCTGCGGTCCGATTCCGATCATTGATGAGCAGCTTCCGATGTCAACGTCCAAAGAGCATATTCCTGGACGTTCGCATTTCGACGCGTGCACTGACTATGTAGTTCGACTATGCGACGAGGCCTATCCTGAACTGGAGACAGGCTTCGACAACAACGCCCGCTACTACGGACGCGCGACCAAGCTCGCCGCAAAGGTGCTCAAGGCCAAGGTGCTCGTGCTTGCCGCGTCGCCATTGTGGAACGGTTCGTTCTACGACAAGTCATGGAAGAACGAGAACTTCGAGACCCCGGGCTATGGTCATGAATTAGTCTCTGGAACTTACGACCCGGCAAAATGGGAACGGGCCGAGAAAGCCTGTCTTGAAGCCATTGAGGAGGCTGAAGAGAACGGGCACAGGCTCTTTTCCGTTGAGGATTCGGAGGTTCTCAGAGCCGCCGACGGCATTCCGCTCCCGAGAATACCTGTAACGGACGAGTCGGCGAGGAAAGAGATTGCCAAAAAGGTCATGATGTTTCGCTACCTCAGCGTCGCACGTCCTAATCAGGGAAACAAGGAGATCCTTTGGGGAATGTTGTGGCTCACGAACGAGATTTGCTCATGGGCGTCATATCCCCACTATGTACTCGTGAAGGAGAACGGGCAGCCGAAAGGAGGCTGGGGAATGATAAGCCCGACACTTCAGAGCGTAGAGTCCTTCTTCACGAAAAACGGAAAGCGCCCGGCCGATGACCCTGTCTTTCCTAGCGAGGGAGACTGGTTCAGACGGGCAGGTTTCGAAGGAAGTCAGGAAAATGTAATCAACCTCTGCGCGAACAGAGAGGCACGGTTCTATGCTGCAATATCTTTTGACGGGGATGAATACTCCCCGGTAATCGCCAACGGTACGCCGCTCTTCGTCAACGCCCTGAATCCGGACGAGAATGGCTACAATACAGACAAGTATGGTGTGAACAACAATTCCAGAACAGGATTCTGGAACAAGAAGTTGGTGCACCCGAACACTCGCTATGATAAATGGGGCAACGACAACACCGGTTCAATGACCAACCACCCGTGGGCGGTTTTCCGTCTTGCAGACCTCTACCTCATGTACGCCGAGGCATGTGCCCACACAGGGCACATAACCGAGGGCCTGGACTACCTCAACCGAATCCGCCGCAGAGCCGGAATCCCGGAATACACAGCTGCCGAAGTCAGTGGCTCCGAGGCCTTTCTCAAGGCCGTGCTGGAAGAGAGGTTCTGCGAGCTATATCTTGAAGGCTGGCGTTTTGAGGACATAAGGAGATATGTGAACGGTGCAAAATATATGGGACACGACAACTATCAGGGTCTCAACGTTCTGGAGAAGAATCCCTCTTTCGACTCGTTCAACGTCAGGACGCAGGTCGAGCAGCAGTATATGTGGCACAACAGGATGTACCTCCAGCCGGTGCCTGATGCCGAGGTGTATGCCAACCCGCAGATGGTCCAGGCTCCGCTTTACTGATAGGCTGCCCCATGATTTCTAAACATCAGAAGAAATGAAAAGATTCATATTCATACAATTGGCCTGCCTCGCGCTCGCCATTTCGTGTTCGGAACGAAAGGAGATGGACATCTTCCCCGAACATTACAAGACCATCATCTACATCAAGGAAAGCAGCACGGAATATGTGACCATCGATGCGACCGCCGCCGACCGCACGCTCGACTTCACCGTCTGCAAGGCCGGCAGCGACATCGGAACAAGGGTACACGCAGAACTGACCCCACTCCTCCAGAGCGAGCTTGACGAGAATTTCAATGCTGGCGGTGCTTCGGTCAGGTACATGATTCTGCCGGAAGATACCTACACCATGGACACGCCTCTCGTTCTGGATTTCTCTGAAAGCGAGACATACAAGGTCATCGCCTGCACCCTCAATTCGGAAAAGTTGGCACAGCTGAGCTCGTCAAATCCCGGAACGCGCTATGTCCTGGGATTCAGGCTCAGCAGTGAAAGCACTTCTGTGAATGAAAAATGCGCTACATATATGTGCGAGATAAGCGATGTCATCGTCCCTACAATCGGTTTCGAGAGGGCCGGGCTCAACCGCGTCAGCGCGGCAATAGACGAGACATGGCCTGGAGACAAGATGGAAATCAGCATACCGGTAGAGGTAAAGTCGCTTGACAACAGGTGGGACATAGACGCCAAGGTAATCGTCGATGAAGAGTATCTCAAGACATACAATGCCGTGAACCTGACCGATTATGCCCTTCCGGCCGACGGCTATGAGGCATCTACATCAGTCTCCCTGCACTCGACGGAGCAGAAGGCTTACGTGAAGGTGTCGGTCGGCGGAATCTCAAAGTTGCTAAGGCCCGTCATGATCCCACTCCGGCTTACGGACTCGTCACAGTTCAAGGTGTCGGAATCCGACGGAATCTGCGCCATTCTCATAGCCCCGACAATAAAGTATCCTGTGGAATTTGACCGCACCGGATGGAAATGGCAGGAATGCTGCCACGAGCCATGGGAGAACAGCGGCAATTGCAGCGCGTACTACATGATAGACAATGACATAAATTCCTACTGGCACTACTCATGGGAAGCGTCAAGTCCATGCAAGGGTCAAGAAAACCACTGCTTTGTCTTTGACATGAACCGGACGGAGACCATCACCGGCTTCGGGTACATCGGGCGTCAGAATATGTGGTCCGGCAACGCGCTGAACGCACTGAGCTTTTTCGTGAGCGACGACCCGGCCGTATGGGGGCAGTCCGTTCATGACCACACGAACTGGGCGAAGATTGTCGATGCTGCAAGCGTTGACAGCGGCAATGCGGAACAGAGCATCCCATCACGACTGTTCCGAGGACGCTATCTCAAGGTCATGATTGCCGGTTCAAACGGCAAGGAAGGTAACAACGGCGTCATGAAAGGCTGCATAGCGGAAATAAAGGTATATGGCAAATCAAATTAAAAATATGATGAAAAAGAGAATAATATCATTAGTTCTTCTTGTTCTGGCTGTCGCCTGCGGCAAGGGAGAGGGAAGCGCGAACCCAGTGCATGACCCTACCGGAAAGTTCGTTGTAGTCAAGGGTACGCAGCTCTATCAGGCGGACGGAAGCAGTTTCACGATAAAGGGAGTCAACCTCAACCACTGGCTTACACCGGAGTCATATATGTTCGGTCTGAAGAACATCTCCGTCACTGAAACAGACAAAGCTTTCAGACAGATGTTAGGCGACGAGTACATGAACTCGTGGTGGAAGCGCTTCATGGAGAATTACTTCACTCTCGACGACTTTCTCTATCTCAACTCCATCGGGGCGAACACAGTACGTATGCCTCTGACCTACAAGATGTTCAACGACACCTTCTATCTCTGTGACAACAGCCCTGAAATGGGATTCGAGTTCATTGACAGGGTGGTGTCCTGGTGCAAGGAAGCCGGACTCTACCTTATTTTGGACATGCACGTGGCTCCGGGAGGACAAAGCGGTGCCCCTCACATCGACGACAGCGATGGCTATCCGAAGCTGTTCGAGAGCGAGGAGAATATGGAGGAATTTTGCAGAATCTGGAAGAAAATCGCGACCCGCTATGCCGATGAGCCGATAGTACTCGGATATGAACTCCTCAACGAACCGATAAAAAAGGAATATGAACGCCTCTACCCATATCTCCAGCCCACTTTCGAGAAGGCGGCTGCAGCAATCAGGGAAGTCGATAAAAATCATATCCTTATCATAGGAGGAGCGAACTTTTATGACGATTTCACGCCTCTTACAAATCTTGCCTTCGACTCAAAGATTCTGATGACGCGCCACCGCTACGGCAGCACGGTCGTCAAGGGCGACGCTGAACTTCGCGACAAATACGGGCTTCCCATCTTCATAGGGGAATTCGGGCATTGGAACGGAGGCACGGACATGACGGCGCAGATTGTATCAAACATGAAGTCTTCCGGAATCGGCTACACCTACTGGCCTTTCAAGAAGATGGACAATTGGGAGTCGCTGCTCGGATTCGACACTCCGGAAGGCTGGCAGCAGATTTCTGCCTTCGTGTCGGCCCAGCGCGACACTCCGGTTCAGATTCAGATTGCCTTGGGAAATATCGATGTGGAGAAGGCAAGGAAAGCGATGGAGGATTACCTCGAGAACTGCCTGTTCCGCAACTGCTTTGAAAGGGCGGAAGTAAAGGAAGGGCTTCAGTTCAAATAGAATGCGTATGAAGAATACATTGAAAATATTCGTTGCCGCGGCTCTATGTCTGGCCGCGACATCATGTGCGGACAAGTCGCCGCAGGACAGAGAAATGGATCGCTTTATATCCTCACTCATGAAGAGGATGACCTTTGAGGAAAAAGTGGGACAGCTGAACATGCCCGACCATGGGACTATGACCACGGGAACCGGAGCGTCATTCAACATCGCGGAGCGGATAATCAAAGGCGAGGCAGGTGCGATACTAAATGCGAGGGGATATAAGAAAATATATGAACTTCAACATCTTGCAGTCGATTCGAGTCGTCTTGGAATACCACTGCTGTTCGGAATGGACGTCATCCACGGCTATCAGACAGTGTTCCCTATTCCACTCGGCCTCTCCTGCACATGGGATATGGAAGCAGTGGAGGAATCCGCCCACATTGCAGCAGTGGAGGCCAGCGCCGACGGCACGAACTGGACATTCAGCCCTATGGTTGACCTGGGGCGGGATCCGCGCTGGGGACGGGTTGCGGAAGGAAACGGAGAAGATCCCTATCTTAACGCCAGGATAGCCGAAGCTATGGTTTGGGGCTATCAGGGACGGCCCGGTCACCGTTTTGAAAAGGAGGACCAGATTATGGCCTGCGTGAAGCATTTCGCCCTCTACGGAGCTGCCGAGGCGGGACGGGACTACAACACGGTGGATATGAGCCGACAAAAGATGTTCAACGAGTATATGGTGGGTTACAAGGCCGCAGCCGATGCCGGAGCCGGAAGCTTCATGACCTCATTCAATGTCGTCGATGACGTGCCCGCATCCGTCAACCGCTGGCTTATGACCGATGTTCTGCGCAAACAATGGGGTTGGAACGGATTTGTGGTAACGGACTACATTGCAATCAATGAATGCGTTGACCACGGAGTCGGAAACTATCATGAAGTCGCTGTCAAGGCCCTCAAGGCAGGGGTCGACATGGATATGGTCGGAGAGACTTTCTTCACACAGGCAAAGTCCGCCGTCGAAGCAGGTGAGCTCAAGATGGAGGATGTTGACCGGGCATGCCGGCGGGTGCTTGAGGCTAAGTACAGGCTCGGCCTATTCAGAGACCCGTACAAGTTCTGCCGTCCGGACGATGTGGAGAGCAAGATGTACTGCGAAGAGCACAAGGCAGCCGCACGCCGAATATCGGCGGAGTCTTATGTGCTGCTCAAGAATGAGGACAACCTGCTTCCGCTTGAGAGGAAGGGAACGATAGCCCTCATCGGGCCGCTCGCTGACGCCGCCAGGAATATGCCTGGAACATGGTGCGGAGCCGCAACACTTGACAAATATTCCAGCCTGCTTGAAGGAATGAAGAATGTTGCCGGCGGCAATGTCAGGATTCTATACGCAAAGGGTTCCAATCTGACAAGGGACGAGCGGCTCGAAAGGAACTCCACGCTGTTCGGCAAGACTCTCGTCAGGGATTCCCGCAGCGAGAGGGAAATGATTGCCGAGGCCGTCGCAACCGCACGCAGAGCGGATGTCGTCGTGACTGCTCTCGGGGAATCCGCCGAGATGTCAGGAGAGTGCTCCTGCCGCTCGGATATCACGATTCCTGACGTACAGAAAGACCTGCTCAAGGCGCTTATAGCAACTGGCAAGCCTGTAGTTCTCGTGCTTTTCGATGGTAGAGCCCTTACCATAGACTGGGAAAGCCGCAATGTTCCAGCCATCTTGAATGTCTGGTTCGGAGGTTCCGAGGCGGCATATTCCATCGCAGACGTGCTCTTCGGTGACGTGAACCCGTCAGGAAAGCTCACTATGACCTTCCCGCAGTCAGTAGGCCAAATCCCGCTCTACTATGCGCAGAAGAATACCGGCCGTCCGGCATACAAACCCAAAAATCCCGAGGACTGGTTCTGGAAATACCGTTCCAACTACCTCGACATCAGTAACGATCCCGTCTATCCTTTCGGCTACGGACTGTCCTACACAAAGTTTGAATATGGGCCAGTGGAACTGTCCTCTTCTCAAATAGCGTCCGACGGCAAGGTCGTCGCGAGCGTCGTCGTGACAAACACCGGCAAAAAAGCCGGCAAGGAAGTGGTGCAGATGTATATACGCGATGTCGTCGCATCTTCGTCACGCCCTATGCGCGAACTCAAGGGATTCGAGAAAATAAGACTTGAACCAGGAGAGAGCCGCACCGTGAGTTTCGAAATCGAGCGCGATGCCTTGTCTTTCTGGAATATGGATATGGAATATGTCTGTGAGCCGGGAGAATTTGAAATTTTCATAGGACCGGACTCTACGACTGAGAACAAGGCGTCGTTTGTTCTGATGTAAAAAGCTTCTAAGTCAGTGTAAGTATGAATATTCAGAAGTTTTTGTCCATAATCATCGCCATGGCCATCGGGACAGCCGTTTCTTTCTCCAAGGTTATCCCAACGCCCGTCTTCTCCGACAATATGGTGCTCCAGCAGCAGAGCAAAGCAGCGATATGGGGAGAGGCAGCTCCAGGAAAGAAAGTGAAGATTTCAGCATCGTGGTCAAAGTCAAAGTTTGAGGCGTATGCCGATGAGAACGGGAAATGGTTCACGAGGATTTCGACACCCAAGGCCGGCGGTCCCTACAGAATCGTTCTTGACGATGGAGAGCGGACAGTCATCGACAACGTCCTCATCGGCGAAGTCTGGCTGTGCGCCGGGCAATCCAACATGGAAATGCCTATCAAGGGATTCAACGGGCAGCCGGTGAAGGGCTCCGCGGAAACCATACTGAACGCGAAGCCGGAAATCCCCGTGCGGCACTGTTACGTAAAGAGGGAGACCTCGCTCACTGTGAGAGACAAGTGCACGGCGACATGGACGGAGAACACACCGAAAGACGTAGCCGAGGCAAGTGCGCTCGCATATTTCTTCGCGTCCAAACTCCACGATGTCCTCGGTGTGCCGGTAGGCGTCATCAACGTGTCATGGGGTGGCAGCTGCATAGAGGCATGGATGAGCAAGGAACTGCTTGACAAGGAGTTCGCGGGAGAAATGGACATGAGGGCATACGAACTCGGACGTTGGCCGAAAGATTTCAAGGGATTTGTCCCGGCATGTCTCTACAACGCCATGCTTCATCCTTTGGCTCCATACACGGTCAAGGGCTTCATCTGGTATCAGGGATGCAACAACCGCAACCGTCCGGAGCAGTACAGAAGACTCCAGCCGGCATTCGTAAAGATGCTCCGCGATGAGTGGGGCGATGATTCCCTGCCATTCTATTTCACCCAGATAGCCCCGTTCAAGTACGGAGGCACCGAGGATGACCCTCGGACCGGCTATTTCATGTGGGCACAGGCTCAGACTTTAGAGAAGATTCCGCACAGCGGGATGGCAACTACCGTTGATGTCGGGGAAGCCAACTGCATTCATGCAGCAGACAAGGCCACGCCCGCGCATAGGCTCGCATATCTCGCTCTGACAAAGGACTATGGCATCTCCGGCCCAGATGTGGATACTCCAGTTGCGGAGTCGTTTGCATTCGGGAACGGCACGGCGACAGTGACATTCCGCTGCGGTCCTCAGGGTCTCTCGCCCATATCCACTGACCTTCATGGATTTGAACTGGCCGGAGCAGACCATGTTTTCCATCCCGCGACCGCACGAATTGACGACAATGACTGTAAGGTCATTCATGTCCGCTCCGATGAGGTCAAGACACCGGTGATGGTCCGTTACTGCATGAAAAACTGGTTCGTGCCCACGCTCTTCAACTGCTTCGGCATCCCTGCCAGCCCTTTCCGCTCCGATGACCAGGAATAATACATAAGTCGTCTGCGGTAAAATTTCTCCAGCGTCTTGCATTTAGGACTACTTCCCGGTCTTGGAGGTTGCAAGAAGAAACTGGCTGGAAGCATTGTCGTAGAACACTTTGCCGTTTAATTCGCGGAAGTACCTGAGAATATATTCTTCGGTGGCATTTTTCAGAGGCCTTATGTCATATAGTTCCTCAAGCGTTTCCGAGAACCCTTTTCTGAAACGGGAACGCAGAGCCGCCCTTGCATTCGAAACGTCGTTTCCGGCTGCGTAAGCGTGGAGAATATACAGGAAGTTCACCTCGAAAGTCATGAGAATCAATGTGTCCCTGTCGAATAGTCTGTCCTGGAACTGGTACTGCATATCATTGCGCCAGCAGAAAGGTAACTTGTTGATATATAGATCGGTTGTGCTGAACGGATTGTCCGCCTCCGTGAAAAACTTTCCGCGTATGAAGAAATTAGGAGTCGGGCAATATCCTTCTGTTGATTCATCCCGATACCTCAGTCCGAGGCGGCCATATTCTTCCGGAGCCTTATACGAAAGCGTGATACATTCCTGAATGACATTCCGGGCATACGTATATTGTTTATACACAGACTCTCCAGCGATTTCATTGCCATCCAGATAGTACTTGCTGTCTCCGATATAATAAACCTGTCCCTTTCCGAAAGGCGCCTCATCCCTGTATATATGGTCAATGATTTTTCCGTCCCGCTGCTCGCGCAGACCATTAGGCAGACTGTCCTTCTCATCGCTGATGAGCCTGTCCGTCATCGCCTCGAAAATGATATTGAAGTCTCTGGCTATCAACGCCTCACCGCGCGCTTTCTTGGCATTGACCTTTTCACTTTTCGCGAAAAATGCGTAGAGCAGGTTCCAGAGCAGCACAAATTCATCTTTGAAGTACCGTTCCCTGATCGATTTCAGGAGCCGCGTCCCCTTACCTGACAATATCATTGACCTGATTCTTCTCGGCGGTATGATTTTATAGGCCAATGCCGGTGCCGCGTCGAACATGAAAATGTCCTTGAGATAATTCAGGACAGAGTAGAAGAGCGAAATCAGCTGCTCGTTGTAGTCAATTTGTTTGTCGTGATTGAGCGTGTCGAGGTAAAAAGGCTGATTGTCAATGATATATGCCTGAGAATGATTGACGGTCTTGGCCCAATGAATCCTGTTCTTCCCGCTGTGCGAGATGAGGCTGCAGTACGTCAGGAGAGTCTGGTGATTCTTGTGGAAATCGATGAGGGACAGGACAATGTCAATGAGGGTGCACGAATCCGTGCCTTTGCGAGATGTTACCTTCCGGGTCTTGTTTCCCTCCATGATTATCCCGGAGTCAGGATAGTCGCCTTGGAACCGCTTGATGGCCAGGTATATCCAGACTGATATGGAAAATATGTTTCGGGCCAATGAATTGTCTGCATTGATCTTGTCAAGGAAGGGATAATGCGTGAATTCGTCAATGTCGTATTTTCCGAATGCGGTCAGCCTGTCTCCGGATGCTTTCAGAAAGACTTTCGGGAGAATGAATATCGCGTCTGCTGCAGATGGTGAAAAGAAATATCCTGTACAGTTCATGCGGACCCTGTCGTCTGCCGGTGTCGTATAGCAGGTGGCCGGAAGGTCCAATGCCTTTATGAAAGAGGCATCATAGTTTGCATTTTCGAACAGGATAATCATCTGAGTTATTGCTTATTGGCGAATTCTATGGCTCCGGAGTCACGTCTTCGCCGGTCTGTATCGGAAGTACGTTCATGCTGTACATGAAACCGAGAAGGAGGTCGGAGCCCCGATCTGTAAACAGGTCATTGAACGAGAACTCCTCTACTGAGTATTCGCTGATATGGGCGCGGAAAAATTCATCGCCGCGCTCCTCAGAATCCCGCTGCTTCATGCTCTCCTTTGACATTGACCTCATGAAATTCTGCTCTGTCAGGTATTCGTCTTTACAGACTTCGCTCCAGAGATAGAACATGACTTTGCTCTTGAATTCGGCTTCGTCAATGTCGGATTTTATGAAGTAGTTTCCGAGCTGTTTGTCTTCGGATTCGGTGACGCGGCGGATTCTGTCATTGACCGCTTTCAGGAAATCATTCCAGCGGAACCTCTTGTCACTGAGTTTGATAGTGAAATGGTCCGAGGTGGCGCCGCTGTATTTTATCGGCACATATTCCCAGTCCCAACGCCGCTTGAACGCGCTGTCCATCGGGAAAAGCGACTGGTCTGACGTGTTCATCGTGGCAAGTATGTGCAGGTTCGGCGGAAGTCGAAGTTTGCCGCCCTGTATCCCTTCAGGCTCACTGTTTGGGTCAATGCCTTTGGACTTGGTCAATTCCGTTTTGATGTAGTCGCGAAGGTCTTTGTCTGCATCGATAGAGTATTCCGAATAGCCGTCGCTTCCTCTGTCGAGCAACTGGAAAAGGTCGCCGAAAATCTGTGCGCAGTTGCCGCGGTTGATCTCCTCGATTATCAGATAAACGGGTGTGTCAACGTCCTTGTATGCTTCGATGTAAGCGTTTGTAAATGTTTGAGGTACAAATGAATATCTTATGGTTTCGCCGTCGCTTTCCGGCTTGTATGTTCCTACAAATGTCGAATAATCAGAGTCCGGATGGAAAGTGGTGCGGAACACTTTCTTCCCCTTGGTTTCCGTTTCCACCTTGTACGACTTTCCGCTCCCCGGATTTCCGAAGTAGATTTTCTGTAGGGTCGGGGAGGAGGTGGATTCTGTGTCTGATGTTATCGGAGGGAACTCGTATTTCCCGTCGCGAAGATTCTTCCAGGCATTTATGCCTCCGGAGAAGTATGCTTCACTGCCGGAGTTGAAGCCACCATCTGTCAGCAGTTGCCCGGCCTGATTCCCATAATACTTTGTGATTGCCTCACCATGGATAAATCCAAAGTACATGCAGAAGTCATTTTTGGATATTTTTCTGTCAAGATAATCTTGATATCCTTTTTTACAGGCCTCAATCAATTCTTCTTTAGATGTTATTGTCTCTTTGAACGGTACCATATCTACATCTGTCTAAGTATATGTTCAGCAAATAGTTTTACGCAATCCACATTCACTGCGTTGCCGAATTGTTTGTATGCTTGTGCTCTTTTTACATCGGGGATAAAACTGTCAGGGAAACTTTGCAGCCTGGCACACTCTCTTGGCGTGAGATATCTTTTACGTGAACCGATTATTGATGTCTGAACGATGGCGACCAATGCTGGAAAATATGAGTTTGTCTTGACTCTTATACCGGAAGGGCGTAACTGAAATATTTGTTTCCAGATGTCCGGGTTATCTGTCTGTCCGGCTTGCCATTCAAGTTTCGCTTTTGCTCCAAAAAACAATGGATTTGTTCTGGCTCTATTTAGCCACGAGTCGATGAATGGACGGTTGTTCTTGTATAACTCGTTGTTTTTCAGAATGAAATTGCGCTTCCATAATGGATACTGAGTCAGGTCTTCTGAAGAATCCAAATCGCACAATCTGTCAGACCAGATAGGAAATCCCGGTAATCTGGCTACTTTAATGTTCTGTATGAATTCATTCCATAAATCAATGAGGTTTATCATATCGTCCGATATCCGATATCCTTCAATGTCTGGAATGTTGCTGTCGTCTTCAAGAATGCTTTCTATCGAACAAGATTCTTCTGGCAATTTGAAATCGAACGGCGCTATTTCTCCGATATCTTTTCTTATGCACATTATATAGACTCTTTCTCTGTGTTGGGGAATACCTATGTAATGTGGACTGAAAATAACGGGTTCTGGAAGCAGATTGTATCCCAATGCCTCCAGCTTATCATGAATCACTCTCCAAGTGTTTCCGTGGTCATGACTTGCAAGGTTGCGGACATTTTCAAGGAGGGCATATTTAGGCTTATGGTATTCAAGTATTCTGCAAACATCGAAAAACAATGTTCCTTTGGTTTCGTCATCAAATCCCAGTCTTTTACCTGCTTTTGAAAATGCTTGACAAGGAAATCCTGCACAAAGAAAGTCGTGAGATGGGATGTCTGATGCGTTGATTTTCGTGATGTCTTTAGCCGGCTCAATGCCATAGTTGGATTTATAAGTTTTGCGGCAGTCATCGTCAATGTCACATGCAAATACGCATTCTCCTCCCAATGAAGATAGTGCCTGATGAAATCCTCCTATCCCGGCAAATAGGTCAATAAATAGGGACCATCATCGGAAAAGCTGAATAACAGGGCGTTGCACCTCACTGAAAACGAGATGCAGGCGCTGCCGGTTGCGAATTTCTTAAAAAGACTGTAAATTTACGGGGATTTAAAGAAAGCAAGAGATTATGCCAAATAAACGGTTGACATTTATTGACCCTTTACCCACCCGAAGCGGGCGAGAAAACGCATGAGGGTCTTGCGGTCGACATGGCATTCTGCTGCGATTCTGCGATACGATGCGCCGGACTCCAGCATTGACAAAATATAATCTTTCCTATGGTAGAGCTTCAACTTCACAGGGTCATTGACGGAACCCCTCGGTCGGCCGAGCACGATTCCCTCGGCCTTTTTGCGGGCGAGGGCTTCCTTTGTGCGCTGGCTGATGAGGTTGCGCTCGATTTCGGCGGACAGGCCGAATGCGAATGCGAGAACTTTGCTGGGGATGTCGTCGCCGAGCCGGTAGTTGTCCTTGATGGTCCAGACGCGGCAGCCGCGCATCATGCAGATATTGAGTATCTCCATGATCATGAACAAGTTGCGCCCGAGACGCGACAGCTCGGAACATATGATGAGGTCGCCGCTGCGGACTCTGCGGAGAAGTTTTCCCAGTCGCCTGACCGACCAGTCCTTGGTGCCGCTGATGGTCTCCTCTATCCAGCCGTCGATGGAAATGCCTTGCCTGTCGCAGAACTTGAGGATCTCAAATCGCTGATTCTCAACTGTCTGCTTGTCGCTGCTCACTCTGATGTATCCGAAATTCATAATGCTCACTCCACAATCATGAAAGCCGTCCGGATTATCCGGGCCGCTTTCCCCGCACTATGTCGGATGCATAGACAAGCACAGTTATTCCAAAATTAGCAATTCCAGGTAACAAAGCCAAGACAAATGAAAGAAATCTCAACTTCAAAACTTGTTGACGGATACAAGAGGGCTTTCATTGATTCTAATGTCAATGCGGAGCCGTCATATACTCCTCAATTTGTCTCCAACTCCAACGGCAACAAGGTGTTGACTGAAATCGAAAGCGAATTGCGGGAGTGCTCGTCAATGCTTATGTCCGTGGCATTCATAACAAAGGGCGGAATCACTCCGCTTCAGGGCGTGTTGAAAGAACTGGAGGCCAAAAATGTTCCTGGCAAGATTCTGACGACCGATTATCTGACGTTCAGCGATCCTGAGGCTCTCGATACGTTGGCTGGTCTCAAGAACTTGGAAGTCAGGATGTACCGTACTGACAAAGTGGGCTTTCACACGAAGGGTTATCTCTTTCATAATGGCGATGACATCAGGATATTGGTAGGCAGTTCGAATCTTACCCAGAATGCCATAACGAGGAACTTTGAGTGGAACACTAAAGTAATAGCCACTGCAGGCGGCCAATATGCGAAAGACATTGAAACTGAATTTAATAGTGTTTGGGAAAGTTCGGTGGATTACAATGAATGCAGGGAAGAGTATTCGCGGCAGTTTCGGGAGTCCAAGGCGCAGAAGGCTGCATTGAACAAACTGGTCTCGGAACTCGACCTGTCGTATTCGCGTGTCATTGAACCGAACAGGATGCAGCAGGAATTCATGTTGGAGGTGCTGCGTCTGTTGCGCTCGGGGCAGAAGAGGGCGCTTCTGGTGTCGGCGACCGGAACAGGCAAGACCTATGCTTCGGCTTTCGCTGTCAGGGCAATGTTGTCTGCTGAATTGTTGTCCAAGAGGAAGGTGCTGTTCCTGTCTCATCGAGCGATGATCAATGTCCAGGCGGAAAAGAGTTACCGCAAGGTGATGGGTGCGGCGTTCAGGACTGCGCAGTTGTCAGGAAACTGCCAGGATATGTCAATGATAAAGTCGGCGGATATGCTTTTCGCTACGATGAACATGATGGCAAAGGATGATTTCAGGGCGTCGAATTTCGCTCCGGATGAGTTCTCTGTTATCATCTTGGATGAGTGTCATCGCTCAGGTTCAGAGAGTTACCGTAAAATCATCGATTATTTTACTCCGCAGTTCCTGCTCGGCATGTCTGCTTCTCCTGAAAGGACTGACGGATTCGATGTGTACAGCCTTTTCGACCACAATATCGCGTGCGAAATCCGTCTCCAGACTGCGCTTGAAAACGACCTTCTCTGCCCGTTCCACTATTTCGGAATCCAGGATTTGAAGGTCAATGGCGGTCAGGTGGATGTCGGTGATTTCAAGGACCTTACGAGTGAGGAGAGGGTGAAGAACATCATTGACGTGGCTGAATATTACGGGTATAGCGGGGACAGGGTGAGGGGACTTGTCTTCTGTAGCGGGACTGATGAGGCCCAGGCGCTGTCCGCATTGTTCAACAGCATTGACAAGAAAAATAGCGGCCGCAAGTACCGTACTGTGGCATTGACAGGAAAAGACAGCGAAGCGGTTCGCCGGAAGGCGGTGGAGATGCTTGCGGCGGATTCGGTGGATGAGGATGAGATTCTGGATTATATTTTTACGGTCGATATTTTCAATGAGGGTGTGGATATTCCTGAGATCAATCAGGTGATCATGCTCCGGCCTACGGAATCGGCGATTATTTTCGTGCAGCAGTTGGGGCGCGGCCTGCGCAAGGCCAAGGGGAAGGAGTATGTGGTGGTGCTGGACTTTATTGCCAATTACGACAATAACTATCTGATTCCTATTGCGTTGTCTGGTGACAGGACCGGAAATAAGGACAATATCCGCCGGTATCTGATAGAGGGGAACAATGTTATCAATGGTGCTTCCACGATTTATTTCGATGCTGTGACCCGCAAGCGTATTTTCGAGTCCATAGACGCGGCGAGTATCAATACCAGGCAGATTATCATGGACAGTTATCGTCAGTTCAAGATGAAACTTGGCCGCAGACCGGCGTTGACAGATTTCGACAAATACGGGGAGATGGACCCGCTGCGGATTATTTCGTATGTGGATGGTGAGTTGAAGAAGCGTCAGATGGCTTCGTATCATGGCTTTCTGGTGGCTTTCGATGATCTGGACGAGACGCTTACGCTGGAGGAGAACCATATTCTCGAGTTCGTTTCTCAGAAGTTCGCGTCCGGGAAGCGGCTCAATGAGGTCCTGATGCTGGAGGTCCTGTCTCGTGCAGGCGCGTCTGATGATGTCCTCGATTTATGGAAAAGGTCAATGTCGGAGCACGGGCTACCTTGTGGAGAGTATGCTGTGCGCAACATGATTTCTCTGATGACAGGGGAGTATTATGACTGCGGTTCTGGAGGAAAGCGCTTCCGTGACTGTGTGCTGATGGAGGCTCGGGCTGGTGGCTATAGGGTTTCGTCAATGTTGAGGTCGGCATTGGCAAATCCGGATTTCTGTTCGGCGCTTGAGGATGTATTGGCTTTTGCTATAGGACGTTACGAGACATATTATATGTCCGATGAAGGGCTTGTTGTAGGACGGAAATATACTTATGAGGATGTGTTCCGTCTGCTGAACTGGAATAAGAATGCTGTGGCTCTGAATGTGGGCGGGTATAAATATGATGCCGAAACCAAGACTTATCCGGTGTTCGTGAATTATGACAAGCCGCTGGAAATCAATGATACCATACGTTATGAGGACCGTTTCGTGGATCCTACGACTCTGGTGGCGATTTCCAAGAGCAAGAGGACTTTGGACTCTGCGGATGTGATGACGGCTGCGGACAGTGAAAGGCTTGGAGTGCGGATGTTCCTGTTTGTCCGTAAGAATAAGGATGACAAGGAATCGAAGGAATTTTACTATCTTGGCAGGATCAGGCATGAGGCGGGCGGTATGCTCAAGCAGTTCGTGATGCCGAATACTGATGTGTCCGCTGTGGAGATTGAATATAAACTGGAGACTCCGGTGGAGAAGAATCTGTATGATTATCTGACGTCGGAGAATGTGTAATGGGTCGGAGAATGTGTGACTGGTCGGAAAATGTGTGATGACTTTATAAAATATTGACAATGAAGACAATAAATGTGGTGGCTGCGGTGATTATGAAGGAAGGCAGGGTGTTCGCGACGCAGCGCGGATATGGTGAGTTCAAGGACGGATGGGAGTTTCCCGGCGGCAAGGTTGAGGCGGGGGAGAGCCCGGAAGAAGCGCTCTGCCGTGAGATCCGTGAGGAACTGGAGGTTGAGGTTAATGTCGGTGACCTTATCGATACCATCGAGTACGATTATCCGGCTTTCCACCTCTCCATGAAATGTTATGCCTGCACGATTGCCGGCGGCAGTCCGCACCTTCTTGAGCACGAGGCCGCCCGCTGGCTCTCCGCAGACCAGCTCGACTCCGTAGCCTGGCTCCCCGCAGACATTACATTGATCCCGAAGATCGCAGGACTGCTGTAGGGGCGTGGTTGCGATGGTCGGATGCGGTGGATGTAGCTGGCTCTGATGTGGTTGCGATGGTCGGTCGGATGTGGTGGATGTAGCTTGCTCTGAAGTGCTGGTGGATGGCGGGCGGATAGGTAAGTGTCTCCGTAAGCGTCACCGCGGTTACGTATTGACGCGTTTTTAGGTTTAATTTTCGGTTGTGGCGCAGCGCGTAACTCTCTGAATACTAGTGCTTTAATCATTTTCAGAGTTGCGTTTCGCTCTACTCTGAAAACAGTTAAATCACTGATAATTAACGCTTTACAAGGTGCGCCAAGTGTGTCGTCCTGATAAAAGTTTACCAAAAAGAGTAAACTTTTATGGAATCTAAATGCTAGCGGGCGATGCGGCGCGCCAAGGGAAAAATGCTGCGCGAGTACTTCTCGGGTGTGTCTGTAGAAAGCCTGTCAAGGAGGTATGGCTACATGTATCGCGACTCTTGACATTTTTCCGGATATACGGATTTTTTCAAAAAATTCTTATATTTGGGCGTATGAAATGGACTAGACAAAATCTTTATAGCCAATATGTTTTGGCTATCTTATGTTTGTTGTTTTCGGCACGGGGCTCCTGGGCATCAGAATTCGTGTCAGGGCCAAATCCAAGCAATATGACGCAGAAGGTCGCCGACAAGGTGACCGGCAAAATCATGACTGCCGACGGGGAACCGTTGGCGGGAGCGAACGTGATGATACGCGGAACCAAAATCGGAACTACAGCTGACATTGACGGCAACTACAGCATCAATGCTCCGGGAGAAGGTGAGTCTTATGTGCTTGTGTTCCAGTATCTTGGAATGAAAACTAAGGAAATCACGGTAAGTCGGCAGAGATTGTTGGACGTGCGTCTGGAAGAGGACAACGAATTGGAAGGCTCAGTGATTGTCGGAGCATATGGCACGAAACAAAGTAGGGAAGACCTCATCGGAAGTGCGTTTCAGGTCAATGCCGAACAACTTAAGGATAAGCCGAAAACCCGCATTGACAATCTCCTGAGCGGACTTGTGCCTGGCATGAGCATTGAACCGAACACGGATGCTGCGGGTACGACCAGAAGCCGTTACGAGACCCGGATCAGGGGTGAGGCTTCGCTGAGCGCGTCTAACGAACCTCTTTGGGTAATCGACGGCGTGCCTGTCTATACGGGTGGCAGGACCAACCAGATGGCTGGGACATCATATACAGTTTCTCCGCTGTCGTATCTGAATCCTGATGACATTGAATCGATTACGGTGCTGAAAGACGCAGACCAGGTTACCATTTACGGTGCCGACGGCTCCAACGGCGTCATCCTCGTGACCACGAAGTCAGGCACCAAGAACAAGCCGCTGTCAGTGAGCGCGAGAGTTAATTTCGGCGTCGCCACCATCGACAAGAGCACCGAATTCCGCATGATGAGCCAGAAGCAGTACCTCGAAGTCGCAAAAGAGGCTTGGGTCAATGCCGGCAAGAATCTCAATACGTTCCCTTATCAGGACAATGACTATAACTCGTATTCTACGACAGATACGGACTGGTCCAAGGAGTATTTCGGAGTGGGGACGAACTTGTATGCGGATTTGTCCCTTACCAGCGGGACGGACAAGATGTCCAATTATGTGACAGGCTCTTACTATCGCACGAACAATACCGTGAAAGGGGACAGTCAGCAGCGTTTCTCATTCAGGACCAGAAACACCTATGACTTCACCAATTGGCTGAAAGTCAATGCCCAGCTTTCCGCTTCATATAATGACAATGATCTGTTTCCTCTCTACAGGGGCTATCTGGAAACATTGCCTATCTTGGAGCCTTATCTGAACGACGGCTCGTTCCGTCTGTACAATAAGGTATATGATTCCGCGACAGGATGGTCAATGCAGAAGTTCACTAAAAACGAGGTCCCTGACCGTGAGGCCAATACTAACAGGCTGCGTTCCGTGGTGACTTCGGCCAACTTCTCTGCTGAGGTGAAAATTATTGACGGACTGAAATTTACGGCCCAATATGCCATTGACTATACCCACAGTCATGAGGATATCTACTATTCACGGATGACTCTTGACGGCATGGATTCTGCCGGAAATCCGAAGGGCAGTTCCAGAAGGGCGGACGCCTCATATATGAACTGGACCAATGTCGAGAGGCTGAATTTCGACAGGAAGTTCGCGGACAGGCACAGCGTGAGCGCGTATGCCGGCATTGAACTCAGGCAAGTAAAGTACCAGACTCTTTACGCTACCGGCAGCGGCTTCATGAATGACAACATACAGGAAGTCGGTTATGCTGACGAGTCGTCCAGAAAGGGCTACAGTTCAGCCAATATCGAGAGGAAGATGTCTTTTCTCGGAAGAGCCGTATATTCTTACGATTCAAGGTATTACGCTTCTTTCAATGTCAGGCGTGACGGTAACTCCGACTTCGGTGAATACTCACGTTGGTCCAACTTCTGGTCTGCAGGTCTGTCATGGAATGTCCACAAGGAGAAGTTTTTCCATAGCGAACTGGTCAAGATGCTGAAATTCAAGGCCTCGTTCGGATTCACCGGAAACTCGCGTGTGGATACCTCCGGAGCCGACGGAACTTACGTTTACGGAAGCAGTTACTCCTATGCCGGAAGCACCGGAACCGGGACTCTCGTGGGAGAAGACCAGGATGATCAATGCTGGTGTACGTATCGAACTCAAGAAGATTCTCGACATTGAACTGGAATATTATGACAATGTCACAAGCGACATGCTGAGCAAGATATATGTTTCGCGCGTATTGTCCTCAGACAGAATCTCTTCCAACATAGGAAGGATGAGGAACACCGGCATTGAACTCTCCCTTTCCAGCACCAATTTCGCCCGCAGAAACTTCACATGGACGACGAATTTCAACATGGCGCACAACACCAACAAGATACTTGAACTGTATAACGGAGTCCCGACAAGTTTCGGTTCCTATGCGTGGATGGAAGGTTATGACTCCCAGACCTGGAACCTTGTGAGATGGGCAGGCGTGGATCCGAGCGACGGTTCTCCGATGTGGTACGACAAGAACGGCAACGTCACCCGTACATTCAGCACCGCAAACCGCGTCCCTGGCAAGACCAGGACACCTCTTCTGAGCGGAGGACTTGTGAACAACATGAGCTGGAAGAACTGGACATTGTCATTCCAAATCAATTATCTGATAGGTGGTTACGCATTGCCTACCTATGCGGGCATCTACTTCAAGGACGGATATGACATTATAAGTGCCAACCAGGCCGTGGAAGTATATAAATACAGATGGACCACTGCAGGCGTCCCTGCCAAGTTCCCGAAGGTCTCCAACCTTTCTTCGAAGTCTGCGATGAACTCCACAAGGTTCCTTTACAACAGGACCAACTTCGACCTGACCAATGTGGCATTGACATACAACATTCCGCAGAGTCTGCTTGCGAAGATGAGGCTCAAGAGCGCTTCCGCCTCTCTCATAATCGACAATCTGTATCTGTTCACGCCGGACCAGAAGAAGGGCCTGAACTCATATAAGACAATGATGTACGGCTATCCGCGCACAAGGACATTGACCCTGGGCATCAATGTGGGTTTTTAGGTCAATGCAGAATTCAGGAGGAGATTGAACATGAATATCAATGACAATATGAAGACTCTCAAGAATATATTTGCTTTTCTGATGCTGCTTCCGGCGATGGCCTCATGCCATTTCCTGGAGGTAGAAAAGACCGGCAAGACTTCCATAAAGAACTTCTACTCAGATGTTTACGCTTTGGATGCTGCGGTGAACGGCATTTATGGGCTTACGTACAAGTTCTATGACAACTATATGGTCCTGTATCCGGAAGTGGCCGGCGACCTGATCCATTTTCAGATAGCAACGTCCGAGTGGCGGCAGCAGTTCGACTTCGTTTCGGACGAGAACGAGGAGACTACGGCAGTGGGATATATCTGGAAGAACGGATATGAGATCATTGCCAATGCCAATGAGGTCATCCAGTACGGACCTTCCGTGTCTGACCGTTTTCCGCAGCAGGCCGCGACTGTCCGCAACTATATCGCCCAGGCCTATTTTCTGAGGGCTTTGGTTCATCTGGACCTCTGCCTCGTCTATGGCCAGACCTATACGTACAGCAGTGATGCTTCCCATCTCGGAACTGCCGTGATGACTACGATACCCGATGTGAAGTCCAAGATAGCAAGGAGTTTAGCTTCAGTTACTTACAAACAGATTCTCGACGACCTCCAGACTGCGCTGGATATGTTTGCCGACGGCTGGACCAAGGGCTGTTTCTATGCCTCTCCAGCGGCTTGCAAGGCATTGATGGCCAGGGTGTACCTCTATATGGGAAACTATGCTGACGCCAAGAAGTACGCTTCGGAAGTAATATCTGACTATGGTCTGTCATTGACACCGCGTGCGGATTATGTGGCGATGTTCTGCGGCCGCAAGGAAGGTCAGGAAGCGATATTCCGTCTCAACGGCCTTTCAGGAGGCGCAAAGTTGAGGTCAATGTTTGACTACACCAGTCCTCAGATGTATCCGTCCGGCAAACTTCTGGACATTTTCGCTTCTGACGCTGATGCCTGGACCGGTTCAGATGTCCGTTCCGAACTGCTTTCGTATAAAGCTGCTGATGGAACGGAGTATTCCGGGATATGTATGAAATTTATTGATACTGAAGATATTGATGAGACGCAGAAGCGATATGACCCGTTTGTTCTCAGGCTTTCCGAGATGTATCTCATCCGGGCTGAGGCGGCTTGCCATGACGGGGATACTGATACTGCAGTTTCGGATATAGCGGCTCTGGAAGCTAGGGCTAGGGGAGTGAAGGCTTCTGACATCAATGTCACGTTCTCAAGCATTGATGATTTGGCCTGGATTGTCCAGAGGGAGAGAATCAAGGAACTTTTCCTTGAGGGCCACAGGTTGTTTGACTTGACCAGAAGGCATGAGACATTGACAAGAGATGTGGCCTGCGGCTCGTCAGTATTGACATTGACTTATCCGGACGACAGGTTCGTTCTTCCGATTCCGCTTGTCGAACTGGATGCGAACAAGTCGATGCAGCCCAATCCGGTAAACAGTACACAGAGGTAGTTGATATTTAATGGTTATGAGGATGATTGATAGAATTTTATGGAAGTTGCCGTGCCTCCTGGCAGCATTGGCATTGACAGGTGCCTGCAATAAGATTGCGACATTTGACGGTGCTTTCGTGGCTTTTGACACCGCGAAGTCGTCTGTGGTCAGCATTGATGCGGAAGGTGAGTTTACCGGCTCATATACAGTACATTACACCGGGCCTAAGCCGTCCGCTCCAATCGTCGTCAGTTTTGCAGTGACTTGCGGAGACGGATTGTCGGAAGGCATTGATTACAAGGTGGCTACGGTCGGCGGGAAGATTACGTTCATGCCCGGCATTTATGAGCAGGTAATCAAGATTGACTGGCTGCCGCATGATATTGATGAAACGAAGGACAATACGGTCACGATAAGTCTTTTGTCGGCTGAAGGGGTTACGCTCGGTTATCCTGGACCCGACAGGCTTATGAAGGACCTTGTGATACGTAAGTATAACTCTAAATGATTGATTTAATTAACTTTATAAACTTATGAGTAAACGAACTTTTTTGGCTGCCCTGGCGAGTGTAGCACTCCTTGCAGCCTGTGACAAGAGCAAGGAAGACGAGGTCATCCCCGTATCTTTTTCTTCTTTCGGCTTCTATGCCAAGGACAATGCAGGTGTCCTCAAGACTGATTATATTGAAGAAAATTTCAATTCTGATGTCATCAGTTTCACCCTGCCTTACGGTACTGACCCTGACGCGCTCAAGACTCTGGTTCCTGAGTTCACGGTAACGGAAGGGGCTTCTGTCAATGTTGCTGATGCCAGCGGAGCACCTGACGGAAAAGACCTCGTCAGCGGCGTTTCTGCAATTGACTGTTCTTCTGATGTCCAGCTTGTCGTGTTCCTGAAGAACAACTACAAGGCTTACAAACTTTCGGTAAAGATTGCCGAGCCGGCTAAATGGAGCAAGTTGGCGGAGACGGCGCTTAATGTCAAGTACACTCCTGCTCTTGCTGTCAATCCTAAAGACGGTGTCCCTTATGTGGTTGGTACTTCCCCTAATGAAAATGGCTAGGCTGCACCGCATCTTTTCAAACTGGATGGTGCTGAACTCAAGGATGTTGCAGGTGCATTGGCGATTGCCAAGGCTGATGGCGTAAGTCTCAGCTTCGATCCTACCGGAGTCCCTTATGTGGCTTTTGCTGATGGTGCTTTCACCAACAAGTTTTCTGTAAAGCGGGTGGCCGACGGTAAGGGTACTTATGTAGGTGAGGGAGGCAAGATGTTCGGTACTTCTGCCACTTTTAACTCTGTATCAGCAGTTTTCCCTATTTCAGAGAATGATGTCTGGTGTGCTCATTTTAATAACACCAATAAGGTCGCTGTGCCTAGGAGGGGATTGAACCTTGCGCATTTTGACGGATCTGCTTGGACCAACGGTGTTGCCATTGCCGGCAGGGAGCCTGCTTCTTATGCGAACGGTGTCTTCGGAAGAACTATAAATGGGGTGCCTTATCTTTATGTTTACGGTACCAAGACATCAAAGGTTCCAAGCCATATTTCCCTCTACAAACTTGACGGAGGAAACTGGACAACAATCTTCGAGAATCTTGAAGTGCTTGGCACAGATGGTCAGCCTGTCGGAGGTTACTCCGCTTTCTTCTCAGACTTTGACATCGCATCAGACGGTACCGTTTATCTTTTGTTCTGCGTTCTTTTCAATGCTGCCGACGATTATCAGATAGGCGTTGTCAAGTATGATCCGGCTACTGGAAAGCAGGTTATCGTCGGTGGTGTAAAGACAGATACGATTAACATGACCAGCAGCACCACTGCTTCCATGGCATTGGACAGCAATGATGTCCCATACGTCTCCATTTCATATAAAGATGGCGATGTGATGAAGACAGCAGTCCGTCATATTGACTCCAAGACCAAGACCTGGTCTGAACTTGTTACTCTGGCTTCCAATTCGAATTTCTCAGACATTGTCTTTGCTGAGGATGGTACGGGATATATTGTTACGAGGGAGACTGTCGGCGAGGATACTAAGTATGTGCTTTATTCGACAGCAAAGTAATTGATTTGTAAATTATGAGCCGGCCATGTCTCTGTGGCCGGTTCTTTTCGTTTCCGTGGGCGTATGACTGGAGATAAGTCTTTGAAATACACGTTATTGATGCTTGCATTGGCATTGACCTGTACCTTGGTGGGAAGCGTGCGTCTTTCTGGTGCTGACGGTGGTGGAGTCCAGAAGGCCCGCGGTCGTGTCCTGCGTGTGGCGCTGGTCGGTGACCCGCAGGTGGATGATTCGACGGAGATGGGTTATGCGCGGCGTTCGGTTTATCGGGAACTGTATGGGCGTCGTGACCTGGACATGTGCATTTTCCTCGGGGATCTGGTCAATGACAATATGTCCTTGCTTCCTGAGTCTGTGGGAGTTGTCGATTCGCTGCCATATCAGTGTTTCATGGTTCCGGGCAATCATGACCGTGATGTTTACCGTGGCCCGAAATCGTCTTCATATAGGCCTCGGGACCTTTCCACATGGCGTAGGGTTGTCGGCTACGTGGACACGTCTTTTGTCCGTGGAAGTGTGCGTTTTGTCCTGATGAATAACGTCCGCCATTCTGATTCCGGGATGACGGATTATGTAGGAGGATTTACGGACAGGCAGAAGCATTGGCTTGATTCTGTGTTGAACAGGTGCGTAGGGGAGACCAGCGGCAAGAAACCGTCTCGTGCCGAACGTAATACATCATTGACAATACTGGCTACTCACATTCCTTTCAGTCAGATGAAGGGCCGCGATTCCGTGCTGGCATTGGTTCCGGACACCTCGCGTCTGTTGCTTGTCAGCGGTCATACGCATTTCGTTTCCCGTGATGATTCCCTCCGCGAACTCATTGTCGGTGCTGCATGCGGCAGTTGGTGGCGCGGTGTGAAGGATTCTGCCGGAATTCCTTATGCTCTGCAGAGTTGCGGGGCTCCGAGAGGTTACTTTGTGGCCGATATATATCGCGACGGTATCTATGACCTGTCCTATAAATGCATTGGCAGGCCTGCTTCTGACCAGTTGTCTGTCTGGGCGGTTCCGTCTGACTCTACAGACTCTTCTTATCGTCTGTATATCAATGTTTTCGGCGGTTCGTCTGAGGGCATTGTCCGCATCTCCGGTCGCGGGTGTAGGAATTGTGCGTGTGAGCGGAGTCAGATGGCTGCGCCGGAAGTGGAGCAGGTGATCCGCCTCAATGCTTCCCGTTCCCGTGATTACCGGAAGGCCCATCGCGACGAGTTCATTCCTCTCCGCCGCAAGCCGTCCCCGCACCTCTGGCAGACCGTCGATCTCATTCCAGGCCCCCTGCCTGCTTATGTCAATGTCGTTTACCGTGACACCCACATGCGTATCAGGCAGCGCGTCCATATCTCTTACGTGCAGGAATAATTCGGAGCCAGGTTACATTATTTGCTGTAAATTTAAGCAAATGCATTAACTTTGTCGGTAACGTTATAACACTATAATTATGATCGGATCAAGGATTCTTCTTTTCGGAACAGCCGCTGCGCTTCTGTTCAGTGCCAATGTCAATGATGCCTCTGCCTGGGGCAAGAGAGAGCATGCCGCTATCGCATATATTGCGGAGCAGAACCTTTCTCCAAGGGCTGCTAAGGCCGTGTCGGAGATTTTAGAGGGGCAGACAATGTCAAGTTACGCATCATGGCTGGACTACTACAAGCCGCAGATGATGATGAAGCTCACTGAGCCGCAGAAAGGAAAGATGCAGAGAACTATCCCGCACACGTTCCAGGTGGACTCTTCGCTCAGGGCATACCGCTATCCGGAGCACAGCTGCATAACTGTAATTGAAGAAAGCATTGACAAACTGAAGAACCGGGCTGATCTGGATGATTCCACAAGGACTCAATGCCTGCTGAACATCATTCACCTGGTGGGAGACATGCATTGTCCCGGACATGTCATTTATGCGGACAAGAGGGACCGCCACATCGGCGGTTTCGACATTATCTATCGCGGTACTCCGATACGTTATCACAGAGTCTGGGACAGTATGGTTACCGGTGAAACTTTCGCCGGTGGCATACAGGACTTGGCGCATTTCGCATTGACCTCCAGCAAGAAGCAGGTCAAGAAATTCTGCTCCGGCACCATCTACGACTGGGGAACTGACACCGCCACATCCACATGCGAAATCTGGAAAATCAAGGAAGGTGAAAAAGTGCCAAACACATACATGTACGACCACTGCCGAATGGCGCTCTCCCAGATTGAAAAAGCCGGATACCGCCTCGCCACAGTGCTGAATTCGATATTTTAGGGAAGGCAGCACGAAATTGCCTCATCATTATTCATCGTCTTTCTTGTCAAGCAGCTTCTCAGAATACCGCTCCTTTGCAATGGCTATAGCTCGTTGCAGTTTTTCTGAAAGAAGCTTCTTGTCCGGCAATTTTGTATAGTACTGAGCAACCTTTATTGGACTATCCTCCTCAAGCATCAGATATTCAATATGTTCCGTATTTCCTTCAGAACACAGAATCAATCCTATTGGAGAATCCTCGCCCTCTCTTCTCTCATTCTTATTGAGATAGCGCAAGTATAACAGCATCTGCCCCTCATATTCTGGCTTGAACTTTCCAAGTTTTAGGTCTTATGCTGCGTAGATAATTATGTTGTGTTAATGAGCCAAACGGCTCTGATTGTTAGTCTTTTTAACTACAAGAACACAACATAATTTTCGAGTTTTACAA
>OLFV01000254.1_pt1 | contig 65593 bp, 52 predicted proteins | sample 1605551 | NCBI WGS metagenome assembly OLFV01 (sample SAMEA3888922, study PRJEB22519) | human gut metagenome | biome: human gut; feature: human-associated habitat; material: faeces | place: Denmark | collected 2011 | reverse complement strand
ACTTACACTGTTTTTGAATTGTTAAAACCGTGTAAAGTAAATCTGTATTAAGTCATAATTAAGAAAAAACGAGTGAAAGACCCCTCGTCAACCTATAAAAATCGCTTCAGAAACCTCTAAAATCAATTTTTTGTTTGTAACACTTTTTTACTGCCAGTACAATATTTGCATTCTCTAAATTAATGTTATTTTGTAGCTAAACGTCCGTTATCTCGTCAATAATCAGTATTTTTGCAGATTAATTGTATAAGAAACATAAGATAACGACAATAACAATATGGTGAAAATAAAGATAGTGAACCGTGGCCGTCAGCAACTGCCGGCGTACGCTACCGAGCTGAGCGCAGGCATGGACTTGCGTGCCAATATCGACGAGTCAATCACGCTCAACCCAATGGAGCGCCGCATCATACCCACAGGTCTGTACATTGCGCTGCCTCCGGGATATGAGGCTCAGGTGCGCCCACGCTCAGGCTTGGCACTGAAGCACGGCATCACTGTGCTCAACTCGCCCGGAACCATCGACGCCGACTACCGTGGCGAGATAGGCGTGCTGCTCATCAACCTCTCTACAGAGCCGTTTGTCATCACCGAGGGCGAGCGCATAGCACAGATGGTGATAGCACGCCATGAGCAGGGACAGTTTGAGGTGGTTGAGCAACTCGACCAGACCGAACGCGGTGAGGGCGGATATGGCCACACCGGAGTGAAGTAAAGCAGCAAACACACAATAGCAATGAACCCATACAAGAATCAGATAATCGGCATCGGAGCAGCCGCCCTGCTCGCCATTGCCCCAGCCATTGCTACGGGCATCGACAATCGTACGCGAGGCGTGGCTCAGCGACTCGATGCCGACACGATGACCATCAGCGCTAAGGAACTGCTCGACGCCACACCGTTGGCAGACAGGCTCTTTCTCGATGCGGTGTGCAGCCAGCTTAGGGGCGACGACTCTACAGCCCTTCGCCTGCTCGACTCGTGCCGAGAGGTAAATCCCAATGCAGCCGAAGCCTACTATCGGCTGGCACAACAGTACTTCGATACGGGCAACGACTCTATAGCCACGAAGTATATGGAGCGTGCCGCACGTCTGCAACCAGCCAACGACACCTATCAGGAGAGCGTAGCCGCAACGTACATACAGCAGCGCGACTACGACAGCGCCATCAAGGCTTACGAGAATCTCTACTCGCACCACCGCGAGCGCACCGACGTGCTCGACATACTGGCGCGTCTGTACGGTGCCAAGAAGGACTATACACGCATGCTCTCGACCATAGAGCGCATAGAGAAGATTGACGGCGAGAGCGACGAGCTGACATTTATGAAGATGAATGTATACGAGATGCGCCACGACACCAAGAACGCCTACCGCATGCTCAAGGCTCTGAACGACGCCCATCCCAACGAACCCAACTATAAGGTGATGTTGGGCAACTGGCTGATGAACCACAGCCGTCGCGACGAGGCATTCAAATGCTTCCAGGGCGCACTTGCCGACGACCCGCAGAACGCCTTCGCCCTCAACTCGATGTACGACTACTATCGTGCCGGAGGCGACAATGCGGCTGCCGACGAACTGCGCGAGAAGATACTGTTCAGCTCGCAGACCGAATCGAAGACCAAGGTGACCATGCTGCAGCAAGCCATAAAGGAGTCGGAGCAGAACGGCGGCGACAGCGTGGTGGTGCTCAATCTGTTCGATCGCACCATGGCAGCATCGCCCAAGAATGCCGACATATCCAACATGAAGGCTATGTACATGAAGCTGAAGGGCATGCCCGTCGACTCCGTTAATGCCGCCTTCGAGCACACGCTCACCTTCGAGCCCGACAACAACCTGGCTCGTATCAAGCTGATACAGGACAAGTGGGAGAAGAAGAAGTGGGACGAGGTGATAGCCCTGAGCACTGCCGGAACGCAATACAACCCCGACGACATGACCTTCTACTACTTCCTCGGACTCGCCTACTTCCAGAAGGACGACGACGACCACGCTCTCGACGCCCTGAAGCGTGGCGCCGACGAGATTGACGACCACGCCGACCCCGACATGGCAAGCGACTTTTACGGCTCGATGGGCGACATCATGTTCAAGAAGAAACAGCAGGAGGAGGCATTCGAGGCTTACGACAAGAGTCTGAAATGGAAAGAAGACAACATCGTGGTGCTCAACAACTATGCCTACTACCTCTCCGAACTGCGCCGCGACCTGAAGCGTGCCGAGCAGATGAGCTTCAAGACGGTACAGGCTGAACCCACCAACGCTACCTATCTCGACACCTACGCCTGGATTCTGTTCCTGCAGAAGCGATATGACGAGGCACGTGCCTACATCGACCGCGCTCTGCAGAACGACACCGACACCGTCAACGGACCGAGCGCAGTGGTGATAGGACACGCCGGCGACATCTACTGCATGTGCGGCGACACCGACCGTGCCGTGGAGCTGTGGCAGCGCGCGCTCAAGGCAGGAGGTGACAAGGCGGTGCTGACACGAAAGATAAAGACAAAGAAACTGAAGATAGAGGAACAATAAAGAAAAAAATGAAACGACTAATAACGATAATCTCTGTAATCGTCTTGCTCGCCTCGTGTGCCAGCAAGAAGGCTGTGACCGACGGCAGCGCCACTACCGGACTGTCGAAGACACAGAAGTCAGAACAGCAGGCGTTCATGAAGCGTGTGCTCGACAATCAGGTGCAGGCACGCAACATCGTGGCAAGCGCCGACTTCCGACTGGTAGCGGGCAACAAAGACCTCAGCTGCGACGGCAAGATAAGCATGCGTCGCGACGAGGTGATACGACTGCAGCTGCTGCTGCCCATTATACGTACGGAGATAGCACGCATCGACTTTACACCCGATTATGTGCTGCTCGTAGACCGTTTTCACAAGGAATACATCAAGGCATCGTACAAGGACGTGAGCTTCCTGGCTGACAACGGACTGTCGTTCTACTCGCTGCAGGCTCTGTTCTGGAACCAGCTGTTCCTGCCCGGCGAGAAGACGGTGGGCGAGCAGATGCTGCAACGATTCACGTGCAGCCTGACCGACGTGGCTACAACAGTGCCCATGGGCTACAAGAGCGGCAAGATAGAATATCAGTGGAAGGCATCGAAGGCTACAGCGCTGATAACAGGTGCCGGTGCCAACTATGAGAGTGCGGGCCACGGCAAGTCGTCGCTCATATGGACCTACGACAACTTCCGCACGTTTGCAGGCAGACAGTTCCCGCTGTCGCAGCAGTTTGCCGTGACCACCGACATCACCGGACGCCAGCAGGCAGCGCAGCTGACGGTGAAGATGTCGTCGCCCAAGAACTCAGCCGACTGGGACGTGGAGACTCAGCTGTCGGGCAAATACAAGAAGATAGAGGCACAGGACATACTCAAGAAACTCATGTCAATACAGTAAAAGCCAATGAAGCAATTTATAATGGCACTTCTTGCCACAGCGATGCTTGCCGCTCCTACGGATGCCACGGCTCTGACGCTCATGCAGCAGCGCCAGCACACCACGACGCAGGCCAAGAAGAAGCAGGCGGCAAAGACGCCAGTAAGAAGAAAGACCAGCACAAAGAGAAAGACTACCGCCAAGAAGACCACCGCCCGAAAGAAAACAACCAAGAAGGCGGCACGCCCCACTTACTCTACAGCCGAGATACGCGGACTGCAGAGCAAGCGCACAGCCATGCAGAAGGAGATAAAGAAGCAGGAGGCCGCGCTGCGTGCCAATCAGGCGGATGTGAAGAAGCGTCTCAACGACCTGCTCGTCATCAACAGCGAGATAGACAAGCACCAGAAGAACATCGACGGCATACAGAAGGACATACAGCACATCGACGGCAATATCGGACTGCTCAACGCACAGCTCACGACATTGCAGAAGCAGCTGCAGGACCGCAAGGCTAAGTATGTGAAGTCGATGCGATACATCAACCGACAGCATACGTTGCAGGACCGACTGATGTTTATCTTCTCGGCGAAGAACTTCGCCCAGATGTACCGACGACTGCGCTTTGTGCGTGAGTATGCCTCATGGCAGAAGGCGCAGGGCGAGATGGTGAAGCGGAAGCAGGAGCAGGTGAACGAGAAACACGTACAGCTGCAGCAGGTGAAGGGCCAGAAGAACAATATGCTCTATCGTGGACAGCAGGAACGAAAGCAGCTTGAAGGCAAGCAGCAGGAGCAGCAACAGGTGGTCAACTCGCTGCAGAAACAGCAGAAGACCATACAGCGCGTCATAGACAAGCAGCGTAAGGACGCTTCGGCAATAAACGCCCAGATTGACCGACTCATTGCCATTGAGGTGGAGAAGGCGCGTGTGCGTGCTGCCGAGGAGGCAAAGCGCCGTGCGGCTGAGGCTGCCGCTGCCAAGAAACGCCGTGAGGAGGAACTGGCACGCAAGCGTGCTGAGGCTGAACGCGCACGTATAGAGAACGAACGCCGACTGCGTGAGGCACGCGAGGCTGAGGCACGTGCCAAGGCTGAAGCTCGTGCTGCACAGGAACGTGAGGCTGCCGCCCGTGCCGAAGCACAGCGCCAGCGCGATGCCGAGGCTAAGAGAAAGGCGCAGGCTGCGGCTGAGGCTGCGGCACGCGAGGCTGCCGAACAGAAGGCTGCCGCCGAACAGCGTGCACGCGAGGCTGCGGCTCAGCGCGAGGCTGTGGAGCGTAAGGCACGCGCCGACGAGCAGCGCTCCACCAAGGAGATAGCCCAGGCACGCAAGGAAGTGGAACAGACCGCCACCATGTCGTCGGTAGATCGCATGATGTCGGGAGGATTTGAGGCCAACAAGGGTCGTCTGCCAATGCCTGTCACGGGCAGTGCACGCATCGTCAGTCATTACGGACAGAACTCCGTGGCAGGACTCAAGGGCGTGACCATCGACAACAAGGGCATCAACATCATGGGTCAGCCAGGCTGTCAGGCACGCGCGATATATGATGGCGAGGTGAGTGCCGTATTCGGATACGGCGGTTCGTACGTGGTGATGGTGCGCCATGGTGCCTACATATCAGTATATTGCAACCTGCGTTCGGTCAATGTTCAGCGCGGACAGAAGGTGTCTACACGTCAGAGTCTGGGCACAGTGGCACAGGATAATATCCTTCAGTTCCAGCTGCGCAAGATGCAGAACCGCCTGAATCCTGAGGCGTGGATTGGAAGGTAAAAAGGAAGCCCCACAAAGCCCCACAAAGCCCCACAAAGCCCCACCCCCAGCCCCTCCCCCGTAGGGAGGGGAGTAGTATGCACTGCAAACTTGCATGTTTTTGTGGTTATTGTTGTTGTGTATCGGCTTTTTGGGGACTATAGAATAGAAAATGCAGTAAATATTTGTGTACGTTGCGAAAAATTAGTAATTTTGCATCGTTCAGTGGAATGAGGGGCTCCGAGAGAGCTCCTCATTTTTTATTCTCTAATGTATTTATATGATAGACAAAAACACCGTAAAAAGTATTGTTAATGAGTGGCTCGACGGCAAGGAATACTTTCTTGTTGACGTGGAAGTAAGCCCCGACGACCGCATCGTAGTTGAGATAGACCATGCCGATGGCGTGTGGATTGAGGACTGCGTGGAGTTGAGCCGTTACATCGAAGATCATCTGAGCCGCGACGAGGAAGACTACGAACTCGAAGTAGGTTCGGCAGGATTGGGTCAGCCCTTTAAGGTGCCGCAGCAGTATCACTGCTTTGTGGGCAAGGACGTAGAGGTGCTTGATGCCGATGGACTGAAGTACAAGGGCGTGTTGAAGAGCGTCGACGGCAATGACTTTGTGGTGACTGTTCAGGAGAAACAGAAAGTGGAAGGCAAGAAGCGCCCGCAGCTTGTGGACGTAGACCGCACATTCCAGATGGATAAGGTGAAATATACAAAATACTTAATAAATTTCAAATAAGCTATGGCAGCAGCAAAGAAAGACGACATTGTGAGCATGTTCGACTCGTTCAAGGAATTCAAGGAGACCAAGAACATCGACCGCACCACTTTAGTAAGCGTTCTGGAAGAGAGCTTCCGTAACGTTCTGGCAAAGATATTCGGCAGCGACGAGAACTTCGACGTTATCGTCAACCCCGACAAGGGCGACTTCGAGATTTACCGCAACCGTGTGGTTGTAGCTGACGGCGAGGTAGAGGACGAAAACAAGCAGATAGCCTTGACGGAGGCACGCAAGATAGAGCCCGACTACGAGGTGGGTGAGGACGTATCAGAACGTGTTGAATTCGCCAAGTTTGGCCGCCGTGCCATACTCAACCTGCGACAGACCCTCGCATCGAAGATTCTTGAGCTTGAGCACGACTCGCTCTACAACAAGTACAAGGACCGCGTAGGACAGGTGATCGCAGCCGAGGTTTATCAGGTGTGGAAGCGCGAGGTGCTCGTAGTAGACGACGAGAACAACGAGCTCATCTTGCCTAAGGCAGAGCAGATACCTGCCGACCTGTATCGCAAGGGCGAGACAATACGCGCCGTCATTGAGCGTGTAGACAACGAGAACAACAACCCCAAGATTATACTTTCGCGCACAAGCCCAATGTTCCTGCAGCGCCTGCTGGAGGCTGAGGTGCCCGAAATCGCTGAAGGACTCATCGCCATCCGCCGCATAGCACGCATGCCGGGCGAACGCGCCAAGATTGCCGTTGAGAGCTTCGACGACCGTATCGACCCCGTAGGAGCCTGCGTAGGCGTGAAGGGTAGCCGCGTACACGGCATCGTACACGAACTGTGCAACGAGAACATCGACGTAATCAACTACACCGCCAATACAAAGCTCTTCATCCAGCGTGCGCTTTCGCCCGCTAAGGTGTCGACCATCAAGATTGACGAGGAGAACCACAAGGCTGAGGTATATCTGAAGCCGGAGGAGGTGAGCCTTGCCATCGGCCGTGGCGGTATGAACATCAAGCTCGCGTCAATGCTGACCGAGTACACCATCGACGTATTCCGCGAGGTGAGCGAGGAGGATGCCGACGAGGATATCTATCTCGACGAATTCTCTGACGAGATCGACCAGTGGGTAATCGACGCCATCAAGGGCATCGGTCTCGACACCGCCAAGGCCGTGCTCAACGCACCGCGCGACATGCTTGTTGAAAAGGCCGACCTCGAAGAGGAGACCGTAGACAACGTGCTGAAAGTGCTCCGCGCTGAGTTCGAGTAAGCGGATATTGCATATAAGGGGGCTTCAGAAACCGCGAGGTTTCTTGGAACTCCCTTAGCGAGTATCTAATAGGAACTCAAGTTTGGCATGTTGCGGACATGCTGTAAGTAATTAATAATAAAACCCTAACAAAGCAAAAGGAAAAGACGTAAACAGAGTAGCGACAAAGCAGAGGTAGGCAGACGTTTTACTTTTTTACTCTTTTACTCTTTTACTTTTAAAACAGATAAATATGAGCATCAGGTTAAACAAAGCATTACGAGAGTTGAATATAGGACTCCAGACGGCAGTGGAGTTCCTTGAGAAAAGAAGCGAACTGGGAGAAGTGAAGGCAGAGCCGAGCTTCAAACTGAGTGACGCTCAGTACAATGCCCTCGCCGGAGCATTCCAGCAGGACAAGGAGGTGCGTTCTCAAGCTGAAAAACTCTTGCAGAAAAAGCCGAAAGAGAAGAAGAAGGACGACACACGTGCCGAACGAATCCTTTCATCGTCTACCCAGCAGCAGTACAAGCCGTTGGGCAAGATTGACCTTGACAGCATCGGAAAGAAGCCTTCCGAGCTGAAGCCAGCTGCACCTGAGGCTCGTAAGGAGCCTCAGGCCAAGACTGCTGCCGTAAGTCAGAAGCCGGCAAACAACAAAAATACACAGGGCAGCGAGGCTACTGCCAGCAAGACTGTGGAAAAGACGGAAACAAAAAAAATACAAAAGCCAGTGGTTCAAGACAAAGAGAACAAACCCAAAGTGAAGCAGGAGCCTACTACGGCTGCCACAAAAACGGATGCGAAACCAGCCGCAACCACCGAACAGAAACCAGCCGCTGAGACCACTAAGACGGACTCAACACTGTTCACCACAAAGAGCGAGAAGAAGATGCTCAACACACCTAAGGTGAACGTACTCGGCAAGATCGACCTCAACGCGCTCAACCAGAGCACACGCCCCAAGAAGAAGTCGAAGGAAGAGAAGCGTAAGGAGCGCGAGGAGAAGTCGCAGCAGCAGCGCGGCGACAAGAAGAAGCGCGAACGCATCAACAAGGTGCGCGTAGACATCAATGCTGCTGCCAACCAGCCTGGCGGACAGGGTGGCAAGAACACCAACGCCGGAGGCAACGGTGGCGGAAGCGGCAAGAACAAGAAGAAGAATCGCGGACGCGGACAGCAGAAGCCTGCTGAGGTGAACGACGAGGACGTAGCACGCCAGGTAAAGGAGACGCTTGCACGACTCACAAGCAAGCAGAGCCAGAACAAGAAGGGTGCCAAGTATCGTAAGGAGAAGCGTGAGGCTGCTCAGGAAAAGATGAATGAGGAGCGTCGCGAGGAGAAGAAGGAGAGCAAGACACTGAAGCTGACCGAGTTTGTGACTGTTTCGGAACTGGCTACGATGATGAACGTATCGGTAAACCAGGTGATCGGAACACTCATGAGCGTAGGTATCATGGTGTCGATCAACCAGCGTCTGGATGCCGAGACCATCAACCTCGTGGCTGAGGAGTTCGGATTCAAGACCGAATATGTCAGCGCTGAGGTGCAGGAGGCAATCACCGAGGTAGAGGACGACGAGAACGACCTCATCCCGCGTGCACCGATTGTTACCGTGATGGGTCACGTAGACCACGGTAAGACATCATTGCTCGACTATATACGCAAGACAAACGTTATCGCAGGTGAGGCTGGTGGTATCACACAGCACATCGGTGCATACAACGTTCAGCTTGAGGACGGACGCAAGATAACATTCCTTGATACTCCGGGTCATGAGGCGTTTACCGCCATGCGTGCCCGTGGTGCTCAGGTTACCGATATCGCCATCATCATCATCGCTGCCGACGACGCCGTGATGCCTACCACCAAGGAGGCGATAGCACACTGTCAGGCTGCCAACGTACCGATGGTGTTTGCTATCAACAAGATAGACAAGCCGGGCGCTAATGCCGACCGTGTACGTGAGGAACTCTCTGCCATGAACCTCCTCGTTGAGGAGTGGGGCGGTAAGTACCAGTGTCAGGAAATCAGTGCCAAGAAGGGTCAGGGCGTTAACGACCTTCTGGAGAAGGTGCTGCTTGAGGCAGAAATGCTTGACCTCAAGGCCAATCCTAACCGCAAGGCTACAGGCTCTATCATCGAGTCGTCGCTCGACAAGGGTCGTGGCTATGTTTCGACAGTGCTCGTAAGCAACGGTACACTGCGCGTAGGCGACAACATCATCGCCGGAACATCATGGGGCCGTATCAAGGCTATGTTCAACGAGCGTAACCAGCGCATCGAGTCGGCAGGACCGGCTGAGCCGGCTATCATCCTCGGTCTCAACGGTGCTCCTACTGCAGGTGACTCATTCCACACTCTTGAGACCGAACAGGAGGCTCGCGACATTGCCAACAAGCGTCTGCAGCTGCAGCGTGAGCAGGGTCTGCGTACTCAGAAGCGTCTCACACTGTCGGACATCTCTCACCGTATCGCACTCGGATCGTTCAAGGAGCTCAACATCATCGTCAAGGGCGACACCGACGGTTCAATCGAGGCTTTGTCGGATTCGTTCATCAAAATGTCTACCGAGAAAATCAAGGTGGACGTTATATACAAGGCTGTGGGACAGATTTCGGAGAGCGACGTTACGCTTGCCGATGCTTCCGATGCCATCATCGTAGGCTTCCAGGTGCGTCCTTCGGCAGCAGCACGCAAGCTTGCTGAGCAGGAGGGTGTAGAAATCAATACCTACTCAGTAATCTACGACGCTATCGACGACGTCAAGTCAGCCATGATCGGTATGCTCGACAAGGTGAAGAAGGAAGTTATCACCGGTCAGGTTGAGGTACGCGAGGTTTACAAGATTTCTAAGGTCGGAACCGTTGCCGGATGTTACGTTACCGAGGGTAAGGTACATCGTGCCGACAAGGCTCGCGTCGTACGCGACGGTATCGTGGTTCACACCGCCGAGATTGCAGCCCTCAAGCGCTACAAGGACGACGTTAAGGAGGTTGCCACCAACTTCGAGTGTGGTATCTCGCTCGTCAACTTCAACGACATCCAGCAGGGTGACGTGCTCGAGACCTTCACCGAGATTGAGGTTAAGCAGACTCTGTAATAATACTTACATAAGCAAAATTGCCGTGTTGGGAATTAGTTCCTTGCACGGCAATTTTTTGTTATAATAAAATAATGTATATTTTTCGTTAAATCACTACGGATTTAGTAATTTTGCATTTTAAAACAGAACGTCGGAATGCACGGCTCAAATGAGTGCCCGGCATCCGGCTAACTTACTGCAAAAATGGAAAATAAAGATACAAAAAATGCCTTTGTGCGCCAGGTGGCAGAGCAGAAATACGAATACGGCTTCACCACCGACGTGCATACCGACATCATAGAGAAGGGACTCAACGAGGACGTTGTGCGGCTGATTTCCCAAAAGAAGGGTGAGCCGGAATGGATGCTCGAGTTCCGATTGAAGGCGTTCCGCCACTGGCAGACACTCGAACAGCCCACATGGGGACATGTTCATCTGCCCGAAATCGACTATCAGGCAATATCCTATTATGCCGACCCGCTCGCAAAGAAGCCCAAGGACGAGAAGAAGGAGATTGACCCCGAGCTGATGAAGACATTCGACAAGCTTGGCATTCCACTTGAAGAGCGCCTGGCATTGAGCGGAGTGGCTGTAGATGCCATTATGGACTCAGTGTCGGTGAAGACAACATTCTCACAGCATCTTGCCGAAAAGGGCATCATATTCTGCTCTATCGGCGACGCCATAAAGAATCATCCCGACCTCGTGAAGCAGTATCTCGGTTCGGTAGTGCCGTATCGTGACAACTTCTATGCAGCGCTCAACAGCGCCGTATTCAGCGACGGTTCGTTCGTATATATCCCGAAGGGCGTGCGCTGTCCGATGGAGCTTAGCTCTTACTTCCGCATCAACGCCCGCAACACGGGTCAGTTTGAGCGTACTCTCATCATTGCCGACGACGATGCTTACGTTTCGTATCTCGAAGGATGCACCGCTCCGATGCGCGACGAGAACCAGCTGCACGCCGCTATCGTGGAGATTATCGTCAACGACAACGCCGAGGTGAAGTACTCAACTGTGCAGAACTGGTATCCGGGCGACGAGCATGGCAAGGGCGGTGTGCTCAACCTCGTGACAAAACGCGGTGACCTGCGCGGTGTCAACTCAAAACTGTCGTGGACTCAGGTGGAGACAGGTTCTGCCATAACATGGAAGTATCCGTCGTGCATTCTGCGTGGCGACGGCTCGCAGGCAGAATTCTACTCAGTTGCAGTGACCAATAACTATCAGGAGGCAGACACTGGAACGAAGATGATTCATATGGGCAAGAACACCAAGTCGACAATCATCTCGAAGGGAATATCAGCCGGGCACAGCCAGAACTCATACCGTGGACTGGTGCGTGCCACAAGCAATGCCGACAACGCCCGCAACTATTCGTCGTGCGACTCGTTGCTGCTCGGTTCCGACTGCGGTGCACACACCTTCCCATACATGGACATCCACAACGACACGGCTGTCGTGGAGCATGAGGCTACAACCTCAAAAATCTCAGAAGACCAGCTTTTCTACTGCAATCAGCGTGGCATACCGACCGAGCAGGCTGTAGGACTCATCGTGAACGGATATGCCAAGGAAGTGCTCAACAAGCTTCCGATGGAGTTTGCCGTTGAGGCTCAGAAGCTGCTGAGCGTATCGCTTGAGGGAACAGTTGGATAAAAGGAGTTTTGAATTTTGAGTTTTGAGTTTTGAATTATCGGCAGAGCCGATTTTGAATTGAACATTTTTGAATTTTGAATTCAAAATTGATAAAATTCAAAATTGATAAACTCAAAATTGCGGCTTGCCGCAACAATTCAAAACTCAAAACTCAAAATTCAAAACTCAAAATTCAAAACTCAAAATTCAAAACTCAAAATTCAAAATTCAATATGTTAGAAGTAAAGAACCTCCACGCCACTATCGCTGGCAAGGAAATACTCCGAGGCATCAACCTCACAATCAAGGATGGCGAGATACACGCCATTATGGGACCTAACGGTTCTGGCAAGTCAACTCTCAGTGCTGTGCTAACTGGTAATCCTCTCTATGAGGTAACGGAAGGCGAGGCATGGTTCAACGGCAAGAATATCCTTGAGATGAAGCCTGAAGACCGAGCACACGAGGGACTCTTCCTCTCGTTCCAATACCCGGTGGAGATACCGGGCGTGTCGATGACCAACTTCCTCAAGGCTGCTGTCAACGAGAAACGCAAGTATCAGGGTCTGCCCGAACTTAAGGCAGGCGACTTCCTGAAGCTAATGAACGAGAAGCGCAAGATTGTAGAACTTGACTCTAAGTTCACACGCCGCTCAGTAAACGAGGGCTTCTCGGGCGGTGAGAAGAAGCGCAACGAGATATTCCAGATGGCAATGCTCGAACCGAAACTTGCCATACTCGACGAAACAGACTCAGGACTTGATGTCGACGCAATGCGCATCGTTGCCGACGGCGTTAACAAGATGCACAATCCCGAGACATCAGCCATCGTAATCACTCACTACGAGCGTCTGCTCGATATGATTAAACCCGACGTTGTGCACGTGCTCTACAAGGGACGCATCGTGAAGACTGCCGGACCAGAACTTGCCAAGGAGATTGAGCAGAGAGGATACGACTGGATTAAAGCAGAGATAGGAGAGGAGTAATAATGAACAGCGAACAACAATACATCGACCTATATCGCGACACACGCGAACAAATCTGCGCACACAGCGCCGACGCACTGAACGCCGTGCGTGACGCTGCTTTTGCTGATTTTGAGCGCTTGGGTTTCCCGTCGCGAAAGGTTGAGAGATATAAATACACAACCATCGACAAGCTCTTCGAACCAAACTACGGATTGAACATCAACCGTATTGAAGTGCCTGTCGACCCGTATAAGGCATTCCGTTGTGACGTGCCCAATCTAAGCACATCGCTCTACTTCATCGTAAACGACCAGTTCCGCCAGGCTTTGCAGCCTAAGGAGAATCTTCCGGAAGGCATCGTAGTGGCGTCGCTTGCCGATTATGCCAAGCAGAACCCTGAGTTTGTTGCCAAATACTACGCCCGTCTGGCAAAGACCGACGAGGACGGCATCACCGCTCTCAATACAATGCTGGCACAGGATGGATTGCTGGTGTACGTAAAGAAGAATGTTGTAGTTGACAAGACTGTACAGGTGATAAACATTCTGCGCTCTTCGGTAGACCTGATGGTAAACCGTCGTGTGCTGATTGTTATGGAAGAAGGTGCTAATGCTAAGTTCCTCTTCTGCGACCATGCTGCCGACGACAGCCAGTACCTTACAACACAGATTATCGAGGCTTATGTCGGAGCCAACGCTTCGCTCGAACTGTACTGCATGGAGGAGACTCACTATAAGAACACACGTGTGTCGAATGTATACGTTGAGCAGCAGCGCGACTCACGTTTCCACCATAATGTAATCACTCTGCATAACGGAGTTACCCGCAACCGTCTTGACGTGATGCTTAAAGGTGAAGGTGCCGAGTGCTGGTGCAACGGTTGCGTGATAGCCGACAAGACACAGCACGTCGACAACAACACGCTCATCGACCATCAGGTGAGCCACTGTACGAGTCACGAGCTCTACAAGTATGTGCTCGACGACAAGTCGACGGGAGCGTTCGCAGGTCGTGTTCTCGTGCGTCATGGAGCACAGAAGACTGTCAGTGAAGAAGTAAACCAGAACCTTTGCACCACAAAGACAGCCAGAATGTACACCCAGCCGATGCTTGAGATATACGCCGACGACGTGAAATGCTCGCATGGCTCTACCGTAGGACAGCTCAATGATGCCGCATTGTTCTATATGCGACAGCGTGGCATCAGCGAGAAGGAGGCCAAACTGCTCCTTGAGTTCGCTTTTGTCAATGAAGTGATAGACCAGATACAGCTTGAACCACTGCGCGACCGCCTGCACTATCTTGTAGAGAAGCGATTCCGTGGCGAACTGAGCAAGTGTGAAGGCTGCAAAATGTGCAAGTAAATTGAAAATTAAGAATTGAGAGTTATAATTGTATTACATTTCATAACTCTCAACTCTCAATTCTTAACTAATATACAAATGTACGATATCAATAAAGTTCGCGAGGACTTCCCAATACTGTCTCGCACCGTCTACGACCGCCCACTCGTATATCTCGACAATGCGGCTACGACACAGAAGCCATTGTGTGTGCTTGATGCCATGCGCGATGAATATCTCAACGCTAATGCCAACGTACATCGTGGAGTGCATTATCTGTCGCAGCGTGCCACCGACCTGCACGAGGCTGCCCGTGAAACCGTACGCAAGTTTATCAATGCTCCCAAGACTGAGGAGATTATCTTCACACGCGGCACAACGGAGAGCATCAACCTTGTGGTGTCGTCGTTCTGCGAGGAGTTTATGCACGAGGGCGACGAGGTGATAGTGTCGGTCATGGAGCATCACTCCAACATTGTGCCTTGGCAGTTGCAAGCCGCCAAGCGTGGCATTGCGCTCAAGGTGATACCGATGGACGACAGCGGAAAGCTCGATATGGAGACTTACGAGCAGCTGTTCAGCGACAAGACCAAGATTGTCAGCATAGCCCATGTCAGCAATACGCTCGGAACAGTCAATCCGGTGAATGACATCATCCGCATAGCCCACGACCATGGCGTGCCCGTATTGGTAGACGGAGCGCAGTCGACTCCTCATTTTGCAGTAGACGTGCAGGCTATGGACTGTGACTTCTTCGCCTTCTCGGGTCATAAGATTTACGGTCCGACGGGCATCGGAGTGCTGTATGGCAAGGAAGAGTGGCTCGACCGTATGCCGCCCTATCAGGGTGGAGGCGAGATGATAGAGAGTGTGAGCTTCGAGAAGACGGTGTTCGAGAAACTTCCGTTCAAGTTTGAGGCAGGCACTCCTGACTATGTAGCCACTCACGGACTTGCAACCGCCATTGATTATGTGTCGGCTCTCGGCATGGACAACATCGCCCGACATGAGCACGAACTCACCGAATACTGTATGAAGCAGTTGGCTGAGATACCCGATATGCGCCTTTTCGGCACCACCGAGGGTAAGGATGCGGTAGTGTCGTTCCTCGTTGGCGACATACATCATCTCGACATGGGAACATTGCTCGACCGTCTTGGCATAGCCGTGCGCACCGGTCATCACTGCGCCCAGCCCGTAATGGACCGTCTTGGTGTGCAAGGCGTAGTGCGTGCATCGTTCGCACTGTATAATACAAAGGAAGAAATCGACGCTCTTGTCGCTGGCGTGAGAAGAGTTAGTCAGATGTTCTGATACGCTTATTTACCTGAATTTTCACCAGGCTATGGTTTTGAAGCCATAGCCTGCACAAACTGCTAACTATGGAACTCGAACATATTCTTTATTTGATGTACGGCATGTGCATCATGTTTCACTTGATGATGGCTTGGATATTCAGCCGTCGTGGTCTGCCGTTGTCCAAACGACTGATAGGTGCTCTTATGCTGTTGATAGCGTTTCAGTATATCAAGGACTTGCCATGGGTGAGTTTTTTTTTATACCGACGATTGTTTTCGTGATCGTTTGTCAACGTGTTTAGACATGGTCACCGTACCGGTTTACGCCATGGTGTTGTTCGAGTTCTGTCGTCCAGGTTTTGTTACGTTGCGTCGTGGCTTACTGGCTGAGTTGCCGTTTCTGATATTCTCCTTATTATATATAGTCTTTGTCAACTCATTCTTTTTCTATGCTCTTATAGCCATGTCTATTGCCTATGGCACATGGTGTGCCGTGTGGACACTGCACGAATTGCCCAAATACCACCGAAGACTGAAAGAGGAATACTCGTACGATGAAGAAATCAATCTGCATTGGCTTCGTGGAGTAATGATATTTTTCTATATTATACTTGCCGCCTGGGTATATCAGGTTTTATTCAAAGGCTATTTCTCCGACCTGGTTTATATGACTGTCTCGCTTGTGTCGTGGTCGGTAGTGTGCTATTTCATCAACAGACAGGACGTTGTGTTCCGCGAAGTGGTGGGTAGCAGTGGCAGTGGGGCGACGGATAGTAGTGATATTGAGGCGCAGACAACAGACAGCCCAGAACAACAATCATGTCCGCAACCTGCAGTTCCAGCTCCCGTCAGTGTGGAGTCCTCGCCACAGACATCAGATGTAGACGAGCAGATGGTTGCTGATATATATAAAGCCTTCGAAGAAGACAAGATTTATCTTAATCCGAAACTACGTCTGTCAGACCTTGCTGCACGTATCGGCACCAACCGAACCTATATGAGCCAGTATTTCAATCATACGTGCGAACAGTCGTTCTACGAGTATGTGAACAACTATCGTGTGCGTCATTCAATGGGGCTTCTGAGCGACACTGACTATACTCTTGAGATAATAGCAGAGATGTCCGGCTTCAATTCGCTGTCAACATTCCGACGCGCTTTCATCCAGAAGAATGGATGTAGTCCGCAACAATATCGAAGCGAAATGGCTTTGTGAGAGTCGCATAACGTGCGTTTCGCAAAGTTTTGACAAATGGACTCCAACTTCTTTTGTTTTTTTGCGTCTCACTTTTTACTTTATGGTACATCATTTTTACTGAATGACACGCGTTTAAAGAAACAATTTTCTACCTTTGCTATCGCTGCTTAGAGATAGAACACACAAGGTAAAATGAGCAGGAAAGTGACGACACAGAAACTTCAATATATAATGGCTCATGTGCTGCGTGTAGACTGAAGGTTGTACACAAAGCAGATTGATGAGCTGAAACAATGAATTAAAAAATCAGTAATGTAGAATCGAACATTATTTTTGGGCTGCAAGAGTAGCAGCTATTCTTTTTTAGAAACAGAAAACAAGTAAAAGCAGTTTGTAATTGTTTGATAATGACAATTTGAATCGGGCCGTCTGACAGTGATGCCAGGCGGCTTTTGCTTTTTATATGCAATTACACTTAATTCACTTGAATAATTTGGCTATTTCGATTTTTATTGCGTAATTTGCGCCTAATAACGAAAACAATAATCTACAATGCAATATACTATTAATGTAAGAGGCCGACTCGTTGACCTCTCACAACCCATGGTAATGGGCATACTCAATGCAACACCCGACTCTTTCTATAGTGGTTCGCGCAAGCAGACAGAGGCTGAGATAGCCGAGCGAGCCAACCAAATCATTGCCGAAGGTGGCAGAATCATTGATGTCGGTGCCTTCTCGACACGTCCCGGTGCTGAAGTGGTGAGTGTTGAGGAGGAGACAGCGCGCTTGAAGCGCGCCCTCCAGATAGTGCACCGTGAGCAGCCCGATGCCATAGTCAGCGTCGATACCTATCGTCCGCTTGTGGCACGTAGATGTGTAGAGGAGTTCGGTGCCGACATAATCAACGATGTGTCGGAGGGCGGACTGACTGGCATTGTAGGTCAGGCGATACACGAAGAGGGCGACATGTTTGAGACGGTAGCGCGCCTTGGCGTACCTTATATATTAATGTCGGTGCAGCCCACGCTTGAGAAGATGATGCTCGGTTTTGCCGAAGAGGTGCAGCGCCTGCACAGCTTGGGTGCCAAGGACATCATACTCGACCCCGGCTACGGCTTCGGCAAGACGCTTGAGCAGAACTACGAGATTATGAAGCATTCGGAGCGGTTGCTGGAATTTGGTCTGCCCGTGCTCGTGGGCATCTCGCGCAAGAGCATGATATACAAGCTTCTGGGCGGCGACCCTACTACATCGCTCAACGGCACCACCGTACTCAACACCATAGCTTTGCAGAAGAGAACCTCAATACTTCGTGTGCATGATGTGAAGGAGGCGGTAGAAGCAACTCGGTTGCTTCAACAATTTTGAATTTTGAATTTTGAGTTTTGAATTGTCGGCTTATAGCCGATTGTGAATTGTTCAATGTTGAGTTCTCAGCCAACATATACTATATGAACTCATCATTTAAAATTCAAAATTCAAAACTCAAAATTGCGGTAACATACCGCAATAATTCAAAATTCAAAATTCAAAACTCAAAATTTAGAATATATGTTCGCATTCGGAATAAAAGACATCATCGACATATTGCTTGTCGCCTTGATGCTCTACTACATCTACCGTCTGATGAAGGAGAGCCGCTCGCTCAATGTCTTCATCGGTATTATCGTGTTCGTAATGGTGTGGCTCTTCGTGAGCCAGGTGCTTGAGATGCGACTCTTGGGTGCCATTATGGACAAGTTGGTAAGCGTGGGTGTAATCGGATTGATAGTGCTCTTTCAGGAAGAGATACGCCGATTCCTTTACTCGCTTGGTGCTCATCAGCGCTTCAAACAGTTCACGCAGCTGTTTATGGTAGGCGGCAAGGACAAGAAGAAACTCATCGACAAGGAGACCATCATGCCCATCGTGCTGGCGTGTATGGATATGTCGCGCGGCAAGGTGGGCGCACTCATGGTGATAGAGCGAGGCGTACGCCTTGACGACATCGTGGACACGGGCGACCTTATTGACGCGCGTATCAACCAGCGGCTCATCGAGAACATCTTCTTCAAGAACTCGCCGCTGCACGACGGAGCCATGATTATCACCGGCAAGCGCATACGTGCCGCCGGCTGCATTCTGCCTGTTGCCCACAACCATGACATTCCCAAGGAATTAGGACTGCGCCATCGTGCCGCACTCGGCATTTCGCAGGACAGCGACTGTATTGCCATTGTGGTGTCCGAAGAGACCGGAGGCATCAGTGTGGCAATAAAAGGCGAGTTCCAACTGCGTCTTTCGGCTGAGAAACTGGAGAATATCCTATCTAAAGAGATGAACTTCTAAAATAAATGAGTTACGCGGTGCGTAGCTCATTTATTTTTACTAATTTTGCAAAGTCAATGTGACAAAACAGCTAAACACGAATTATTAAAAACTAAAGTTATTCCACATAATTATGAACTTACTTGAACACATCGTTGCGCGCGCCAAGAGCGACAAACAGCGCATCGTGCTCCCCGAGGCTACCGAGGAGCGTACACTTAGAGCAGCCGACCGCGTATTGGCCGACGACATTGCCAATCTTATCCTCATCGGCAACCCTGAGGAACTCAAGACTCTCGCCGAGAAGTGGGATCTCCACAACATCGACAAGGCAACAATTGTCGACCCAGAGAACAATCCCAAGGCCGAGGAGTATGCCACACTGCTTGCCGAACTGCGCAAGAAGAAGGGCATGACCATCGAGCAGGCTCGCGAACTCGTGAAGAACCCGCTCTATCTCGGTTGCATGATCATTAAGACAGAGGGTGCTGACGGTCAGATTTCGGGTGCATTGAGCACAACTGGCGACACACTGCGTCCTGCTTTGCAGATTATCAAGTGCGCTCCGGGCGTGACATGTGTCAGCGGTGCAATGCTTATGCTCACACACGAGCATCAGTATGGCGACGACGGCATCATCGTTATGGGTGACGTTGCCGTAACACCGGTTCCTACAGCCGACCAGCTTGCTCAGATTGCTGTATGTACAGCACAGACTGCACGCTCAGTTGCCGGCATCCAGGATCCGCGCGTTGCTATGCTCAGCTTCTCAACTAAGGGTTCTGCAAGCCACGAGGTTGTAGACAAGGTAGTTGAGGCTACACGTCTGGCTCACGAAATGGCTCCCGAGCTCAAGCTCGACGGCGAGCTTCAGGCTGATGCTGCTCTCGTTCCTGCAGTAGGCGAGAAGAAGGCTCCTGGTTCACCTATTGCCGGTCATGCCAACGTACTCGTTGTTCCAAACCTCGAAGTAGGTAACATCTCTTACAAACTCGTACAGCGTCTCGGCGACGCCATTGCCATCGGTCCGATCCTTCAGGGTATCGCACGTCCGGTCAACGACCTCTCTCGTGGTTGCTCAGTAGAGGACATCTACTACATGGTAGCTATCACAGCTTGCCAGGCAATGGACGCAAAGTAATAACGCAGATGCGTTATTACAATTTTGAGTTTTGAGTTTTGAATTTTGAATTATCGGCAAGCCGATTTTGAATTTCCCAATTTTGAATTGGCAGGAAGCGCCTTACGCCTATGAGTGACTTTGGTAAACTCTTGGAAGAGAAGTGTATGAACTTCTCCATTCGTATAGTCGGATTGTGCAAATTTCTGAACGAAGAAAAGCACGAATACCGAATTGCCGACCAGATGTTCCGAAGCGGAACAAGCATTGGCGCAAATGTAGCTGAGGCACAGTGTGCCATAAGCAAGAGCGATTTCATTGCAAAACTCTACATCTCTTTAAAAGAGGCTAACGAAACTCTTTATTGGCTGCGCCTTCTGCAAAGAACGCAGTTTATTAACAACAGGCAGTTTGAGTCTGTAAATAATGATTGTGAAGAACTAAAGCGTATGCTTGTATCCATCACAAAAAAGATGACAGACAAAGGTGATTGACCAAATCAAAAATAAATAAATCAAAATTGCGGCATTGTCGCAACAATTCAAAACTCAAAACTCAAAACTCAAAATCGGCTGTAAGCCGACAATTCAAAACTCAAAACTCAAAATTCAAAATTCTAAACATGAAAATCTTAGTATTGAACTGCGGAAGTTCATCAATCAAATACAAGTTGTACAACATGGACGACAACTCTGTCCTCGCAGCAGGCGGTGTTGAGCGTATCGGTCTTGACGAAGCATTCATCAAGGTGACTCTGCCTAACGGCGAGAAGAAGAAGATCATGCACGACATGCCCGACCACAAGGAAGGTGTCAACTTCGTATTCCAGTGTCTGCTCGACTCGGAAATCGGCGCAATCAAGAGCCTTGACGAGATAGATGCAGTAGGTCACCGTATCGTGCAGGGTGGCGACCTCTTCGAGAAGAGCGTCATTGTTGACAAGAGCGTAGAGGATGGCATCGAGAGTCTGTGCGACCTCGCTCCCGTTCACAACGCCGGACACCTCAAAGGCTTGCGTGCTGTAGACAAGCTCATGCCTAACACACCGCAGGTTTGCGTGTTCGACAACGCCTTCCACAGCACAATGCCCGACTACGCTTACCTCTATGCAATTCCTTACGAGTTGTACGAGAAGTATCACGTACGTCGTTACGGCTTCCACGGAACCAGCCATCGCTACGTTTCACAGCGCGTTTGCGAGTTCCTCGGACGCGACATCAACACTCAGCGCATTATCACCTGCCACATCGGCAACGGTGCTTCTGTATCAGCCGTTAAGTTCGGCAAGTGCGTAGACACATCAATGGGTCTCACTCCGTTGGCAGGTGTTATGATGGGTAGCCGTTCGGGCGACATCGATCCTTCAGCCGTTACATTCCTCATGGAGAAACTTGGCAAGAAGCCTCAGGAAATGGCTGACTTCCTCAACAAGGAGAGTGGCGTGCTCGGTATTACCGGCATCTCAAGCGACATGCGCGAGATTGAGTCGGCAGCCGAAGAGGGCAACGAGCGTGCTCAGCTCGCTCTGAAGATGTACAACTACCGCATCAAGAAGTACATCGGCGCTTATGCAGCTGCAATGGGTGGCGTTGATATCATCGTTTGGACAGCAGGCGTAGGCGAAAACCAGGTTGGCACACGTCTCGAATCATGCTCAGGACTCGAGTTCCTCGGCGTTAAGATGGACGCAGAGGCCAACAAGGTGCGTGGCGAAGAGGCCATCATCTCTGCTCCTGACTCAAAGGTTACCGTTTGCGTTATCCCGACTGACGAGGAGCTGATGATTGCCAAGGACACAATGAACCTTCTCCAGAAGTAATCAAATCTTACGATAATGCCCTGGATAGGGCAGCGCAATGGGTGCGCCAGGACGAGACTGCGGTTTCGTCTTGGCGCACCTTTTTTGTTGATGCAAATCTTTTGTGCTCAAAACCAATAATCTCGCAATTCAAAACTGATATTCTCGCAATTTTTTTTTAACTTTGTAGAGCGCATGCACCGTGTCTGAACACGCCCTGCAGGCGCAACGTAATTCTGCAAAAATCAATACATGGACATACAGGAATTCAACAATACAAAGTGGAGCCGTAACGTGATACTCGTCGACGGCGACTACGTCGACTCGGTGGCTTTCAATCTTATAGTCAACTTCGAACGTATGCTCGGCAGACGCATACCAAAGGCCGACACCGCACGATGGATTGACTGCGTGGCTCTCGACGGCGGAATGCGCGAGCAGCGCGACGCCGACGGCGAGACACAGGTGATATTCATACACTCCAAGGACAAGCCCGCGCTCGACAACTTTACTCCCGGTTCTTACGAGGACGACCTCAATGCACGTGCCTTCAAGGACACGTTGGGCGAGTTCATCATCAGTTCGTATCCCGTAGAGGAGGTGGTGAAGCACGACGACTTCTTCCTCGACATACTCAAGACGGTAGTCAACCACAAGGACGTACACCGTGTCATGGCAATACCCAACGCCGAACATCCCGCACTGTGGGACGCTCTGCGCCACGCCCTGCGCGATGTCGACGACGAGGACAAGCGCGTCACGCTCTTCGCCATGCAACCGCTCGAAGGCGGCAATTTCCGTCAGGAGATACTGGGCTACTCGCTCATGAACGCTTTGGGAATAAAGGGCAGTGAACTGTAATGCTCACCCTTCCGGATGTCAGAAGCAATTTACTTGATTAAAACAAACTAAAATAACAGGAAACAATGGGAAAAGTACTTATGATCGGCGCCGGTGGCGTCGCTACAGTTGCAGCGTTCAAGATTGCACAGAACGCTGACGTTTTCACCGATTTCATGATCGCAAGCCGCACAAAGGCCAAGTGCGACCGCATCGTTGAGGCTATCGGCAACCCTAACATCAAGACCGCTCAGGTGGATGCCGACGATGTAGAGCAGCTCAAGGCGCTCTTCAACGACTACAAGCCAGAGCTCGTCATCAACCTCGCATTGCCCTATCAGGACCTCACCATCATGGAGGCATGTCTGGCTTGCGGATGCTCTTATCTCGACACCGCCAACTACGAGCCTAAGGACGAGGCTCACTTCGAGTACTCTTGGCAGTGGGCTTACAAGAAACGCTTTGAAGATGCCGGACTGACAGCTATCCTCGGATGTGGCTTCGACCCCGGTGTTACAAGCATCTTCACCGCTTATGCCGCCAAGCATCACTTCGACGAGATTCAGTATCTCGACATCGTCGACTGCAACGCAGGCAACCACCACAAGGCTTTCGCTACCAACTTCAATCCCGAAATCAATATCCGCGAGATCACTCAGAAGGGTCTCTACTGGGAAGACGGAAAGTGGGTGGAGACCAAGCCGCTCGAAATCCACAAGCCGCTCACATATCCTGAGGTAGGACCTAAGGAGAGCTATCTGCTCCACCATGAGGAGATTGAGTCGCTCGTGAAGAACTATCCTACCATCAAGCGCGCACGTTTCTGGATGACATTCGGCCAGCAGTACCTCACATACCTTGACTGCATCCAGAATCTCGGAATGTCGCGCATCGACGAGATTACCTATGAGGCTCCGCTCGCCGACAATCCTAACGAGAAGGTTAAGGTAAAGATAGTTCCTCTGCAGTTCCTCAAGGCTGTGCTGCCTAACCCTCAGGACCTCGGCGAGAACTACGACGGACAGACCTCTATCGGTTGCCGCATCCGCGGATTGAAGGACGGCAAGGAGCAGACCTACTACGTTTACAACAACTGTTCGCACGAGGCTGCCTACAAGGAGACCGGTATGCAGGGCGTAAGCTACACCACCGGTGTTCCGGCAATGATCGGTGCCATGATGTTCTTCAAGGGTCTGTGGCGCAAGCCGGGCGTTTGGAACGTCGAGGAGTTCGATCCCGATCCGTTCATGGAGCAGCTCAACAAGCAGGGTCTGCCTTGGCATGAGATCTTCGGAGGAGACCTGGAGTTGTAAAAATTTTGAGTTTTGAATTTTGAGTTTTGAATTATCGCTACGCGATTTTGAATTGTTCAATTTTGAATTACTTTAAAATTACGGTCTATGAGTGACTTTGGACACCTCTTGGAAGATAAGTGCATGAATTTTTCTATTCGTATAATAGGACTATGCCGATTTCTGAATGAGGAAAAGCATGAATATAGAATTGCTGACCAGATGTTCCGCAGTGGTACGAGTATCGGTGCAAACATCGCGGAAGCACAATGCGCAATAAGTAAAAAGGATTTTATTGCAAAACTATATATATCGCTTAAAGAGTCAAACGAGACTTTGTATTGGTTGCGTCTTCTACAACGAACGCAATATATAACGAACAAACAATACGAGTCTATATATAAAGATTGTGAAGAACTGAAACGCATGCTTGTGTCCATAACAAAGAAAATGACAATAGCAGACAATATACAAGATTGTTCACAGCAATTCAAAATTGAATAATTCAAAATCGCGTAGCGATAATTCAAAACTCAAAATTCAAAATTCAAAATTGCCGAAGGCAACAATTCAAAACTCAAAATTCAAAATTCAAAACTTAAAATATGGCTAAATCAGAAGAACTTTCACTCGCTCAGGAGGGCAAGCTCAAGGCACTCCAGGCAGCGATGTCAAAGATAGAAAAGGACTTCGGCAAAGGCTCCATCATGAAGCTTGGCGACGAGCAGGTGGAGAATGTCGAGGTGATTCCTACCGGAAGTATCGGCCTTGACGCTGCTCTTGGCGTAGGCGGATACCCGAAGGGACGTATTATAGAGATTTATGGTCCGGAGTCGTCAGGTAAGACAACACTCGCCATTCACGCTATTGCAGAGTCGCAGAAGGCTGGCGGCATCGCAGCCTTTATCGATGCCGAGCACGCTTTCGACCGTTTCTATGCGGCAAAGCTTGGCGTTGACGTCGACAACTTGTGGATTTCGCAGCCCGACAACGGCGAGCAGGCTCTCGAAATAGCCGATCAGCTCATCCGTTCGTCTGCCATCGACATCATCGTTATCGACTCTGTAGCTGCGCTTACACCTAAGGCTGAGATCGAAGGCGATATGGGCGACAACAAGGTTGGCCTCCAGGCACGCCTCATGTCGCAGGCTCTGCGCAAGCTTACTTCTACAATCTCCAAGACCAACACTACATGTATCTTCATCAATCAGCTGCGTGAGAAGATTGGTGTGATGTTCGGCAATCCCGAGACCACTACCGGCGGTAACGCTCTGAAGTTCTATGCATCAGTACGTCTCGACATCCGTAAGGTAACGGGCATCAAGGACGGCGACCAGATTATAGGCAATCAGGTGCGCGTCAAGGTTATCAAGAACAAGGTGGCACCTCCGTTCCGCAAGACCGAGTTTGAGATTACGTTCGGCGAAGGCATCTCTAAGGTGGGCGAAATCGTTGACCTCGGCGTAGAGTACGGCATCATCCAGAAGTCAGGCTCATGGTATTCGTACAACGGATCGAAGCTGGCACAGGGTCGCGACGCCACAAAGTCGCTGCTCAAGGACAATCCCGAACTCATGGAAGAACTCGAGGGTCTCATCAAGCAGGCAATAGCCGACCACAGAGAATAGAATACACAAAAAAAGAGATGGCAACACATTCAACCAAACGGTTAGATGTGTTGTCATCTCTTTTTTGCCATATCGTCACCGGTATCATGCCGTTGTTGCAGGCTTATTTCTATGTATAAATGATTATATGTCTAAAGGGGAAATACACCTCCTGGTCCATCCGATCCGTCGCTGCATTCGTGGCTTGTGCCGTTCGTGCGTGTGCGCGGTCATTAAAGATTAATAATGTGAGAATGTGAGGGACGTGGATTATTCCTCGTTAGCACGGAGCTGCTGAACATAGATAGCGTGCTCCATCTTGAGACGCTTCAAAACAGAAGGCTTGTTGTACTGCTGACGAGCGCGGAGCTCCTTTACAACGCCTGTCTTTTCGAATTTTCTCTTGAACTTCTTGAGTGCTCTTTCGATGTTCTCACCATCTTTTACTGGTACAATAATCATTTTTTTTACTTTTAATTAATTTGGTTATACATGTTTGCGGCATTGTCCGCAAATCGTTGTGGGGTTAATTTTTAAAAGCAGCAGACCGTCCACACCAAGCATGGTATGACCTGCCGCTTTTGTCGTCGCTACCGACTGGGTTTCACACCCTGCCGTTACAGTGCGTGCACCGGATTATTTTCCGTGGTGCTCGTCAGATACTGTCAACTTCTTGCGGCCATGAGCGCGGCGAGAAGCCAACACGCGGCGACCATTCTTTGTAGCCATGCGCTCGCGGAAGCCATGCTTGTTTACGCGGCGACGATTGTGAGGCTGAAATGTTCTTTTCATTGTCTTGTTTTTATTTATTTGTTATATGTTCACACTTTTGGGTTGCAAAATTACTCATTATTTTTGAAACGACCAAGGCTTAAGGTCCTTTTAGCCATGATTTTATGTATTTTTTTGTAAAAATGCCCCTCTTTTCTCGCTGAATACGTATAATAATAAAAAAATCAACCGCCCATTGCTCATTATTGAGTGAATTTCAGTAACTTTGCATCGTCTTAACATAGACACACTCAAACACTTGGGCTATTTTCAGGTATTCGCCCCGTGTATGAATGTGACGGATAAGACAAATGATTGTAACGAACAGTACAATCCGTAGTAACGAATAATTAATAATACAATAATATACACAGCAATGATCAATTCACAAGACATCAAGATGGGAACCTGCATCCGTATGGATGGCAAGCTGTTCTTCGTCATCGACTTCCTCCACGTTAAACCAGGTAAGGGCAACACATTTATGCGCGTTAAGCTTAAGAACGTTGTTGACGGCCGCGTGTTGGAGCGTCGTTTCGACATCTCTGAGAAGCTCGAGGACGTTCGCGTAGAGCGCCGCCCCTACCAGTACCTTTACAAGGAGGGTGAGGACTATATCTTCATGAACCAGGAGACTTACGACCAGATTCCTATCTCTGGCAACCTTATCACAGGTGTTGACTTCATGAAGGAGAGCGACATCGTCGAGGTTGTTTCTGACGCTTCTACTGAGACTGTTCTCTTCGGTGAGATGCCGGTGAAGACCAATCTGCGCGTTACTCACTCAGAGCCGGGCATCAAGGGCGATACAGCTACAAACACTCTGAAGCCTGCTACTCTTGAGACTGGCGTTGAGATTCGTGTACCTCTCTTCGTTAACGAGGGCGACCTTGTACAGGTAGACACACGCGACGGCAGCTATCTGCAGCGCGTTAAGGAGTAAGAGACTCTTGAAAGTAAAGAGCTTTTAAAGGTAAAATAGTAAAAGAGTAAAAAAGTAAAAAGCATTTGGGATGACGTTATGCGTATGTCCGTAATGGTGCTTTCTACTTTTTTACTCTTTTTCGTTTTACACATTCCACTTTGCTCTTTTCGTTTATCTCTTTTCGTTTTTCACTTTTCACTTTTCTCTTAAACCATGAAGTTCAGTTTTATAATTCCAGTATACAATCGTCCTGATGAAGTTGACGAGTTGCTCGACAGCCTCACACGGCAGACGCTGACCGATTTTGAGGTGATAGTAGTTGAGGACGGTTCGGCTGTACCATGCCAAGACGTGTGCAATAAATATGCCGACAGACTCGACCTTCACTACTTTGCCAAGCCCAACAGCGGACCCGGTCAGAGTCGCAACTACGGTGTGGAGCGTGCCAAGGGCGAGTATGTGCTCATACTCGATTCCGACGTAGTGCTGCCCGAGAACTATCTCGTAGCCGTCAACGCCGAGTTGCAGCGTGAGGTGGCCGATGCGTTTGGCGGACCCGATTCTGCCCACTCGTCGTTCACCGACACTCAGAAGGCAATAAGCTATTCTATGACATCGTTCTTCACCACAGGTGGCATACGAGGTGGCAAGAAGAAGCTCGACAAGTTCTATCCGCGTTCGTTCAATATGGGTGTGCGTCGTGATGTGTACGAGCGCTTGGGCGGATTCTCCAAGATGCGCTTCGGCGAAGATATCGACTTCTCTATCCGTATATTCAAGGCTGGTTGTCGCTGCCGCCTGTTCCCCGAGGCATGGGTATGGCACAAGCGTCGCACCGATTTCCGCAAGTTCTTCCGTCAGGTGTACAACTCCGGCATTGCACGCATCAATCTCTATAAGAAATATCCCGAATCGTTGAAGCTCGTACACATGCTTCCTATGGTGTTCACAGTAGGCGTTCTCGCCATGCTCCTGCTCTGTCTGGTGCTGTTGGCTGTAAGCCCGGCGTTGGCATGGGTTCCGCTTGTTCCGTTAGTGCTCTACTGTGTGCTGATATTCGTTGACTCGTCGTGCGTGAATCGTAGCATTAAAATAGGTTTCCTCAGCATCATCTCAGCCTACATACAGCTCATGGGCTACGGCTTCGGATTCATCGAGTCGTGGTGGAAGCGCTGCGTCAGAGGTAAGTCGGAGTTCTCTGCATTTGAAAAAACATTCTACAAGTAGTTGAGAATTGAGAGTTGAGAATTGAGAGTTATGATTACTCTTAATGCTAAAACGATTGTATATACATTGATTAATGAAATCTGTTGAAAATCTATTGATATGCTACCTCATAAAGAATCTATAATCAAGCAAAAGTCGGAAGCCTTTTCCATAAGGGTGATAAGGATGTACAAATACCTTTCTTCCCAAAAGAACGAACGTGTTTTGTCTAAACAGGTTCTTCGAAGTGGAACAAGTGTCGGGGCTAATGTGAATGAAAGCAGGAATGCTCAGAGTACTTCCGATTTCATTAGCAAGCTTAGTATTGCTTTAAAGGAAGCCGACGAAACGACTTATTGGCTGAAATGTCTTTATGGAGGTGAATATATAACTGAGGCGCAATATTCATCAATGAATAATGATATTCAAGAGATAGTACGAATCCTTGTAAAGATAATAAAAACGACTAAAGAAAGGCATTGTTTATGAATGGTATAACAGACAAAACAAATCATAACTCTCAACCCTCAACTTTCAACTCTCAACTCTCCATCACCCGATGGGCTGATGGAGACCGACCGCGTGAGAAACTCATGGCGAAGGGTCCTGCGGCGTTGTCCGATTCCGAGTTGCTTGCAATTCTTATAGGGTCCGGTTCTACCAAGGAGAGTGCGGTGGGATTGATGCAACGCATCCTTGCCGACTGCGATAACAACCTCAATACGCTTGGAAAGATGTCGCTCAACGAGCTGATGAGCTACAACGGCATTGGTGAGGCAAAGGCCATAACGATTATCGCCGCTTGCGAATTGGGCAAGCGGCGACAGGCTGTTGGGGCGGCAGAGCGGCCCGATATGGGTTCTGCCATGGCGGTATATGAGTATATGTTGCCCAAGATGCAAGACCTTGACACCGAAGAGGCGTGGGTGTTGCTGATGAACCAGCGCATGCGACTCATCAAGGCGGTGCGACTCTCGCACGGCGGACTGTCGGAAACGGCTGTCGATGTGCGCATCATTCTGCGCGAGGCGTTGCTCAACAACGCCACCGTCATCACCCTTGTCCACAACCATCCTTCGGGCAACACACGGCCCAGCGGCGACGACGACCGTCTGACCCTACGCCTGAAGAAGGCATGCGAGACCATGCGTATATATCTGGTCGACCACGTCATCGTCACCGACGGACGCTATTTCAGTTATTCGGAAGAAGGAAAACTGTGACAACCAGGGGAAGTCAAGAGTCTAAGCAACACGCTCCGAAGGGGCAGAAGCACATAGCCCAGGGCAACACCCTGGGGTAATAAACCACCAAAAACAATACGCCCTGTAAGGGCAAAAGCGTCAATCATTAATGCTTTTGCCCTTACAGGGCGTATTGTTTACAACATCTTTTTACCCAGGGTGTTGCCCTGGGCTATGCGCGATTTGGGCTTTCAGCCCGCGTCTCTTGAACTTAGACTCCCTCTTTTATGCCTTCTTGTATTTCTTCAACCACATTCCAAACCACGCAGCTGCAATCACGAGGGCAGCTGCTCCAATCGCATAGCTCACGCCAAGCGGCAGTCCGAACGCTGTCTTCGACACAGCCAGGAACGTCGTACACACACAGGTCATGAACAGAGCGGGTATGAGTGTGATGACGTATGGCTTCTTTTCGCGTACCAGATAGACGGTGATGCTCCACAGAGTGAATACCGACAGCGTCTGGTTGGCCCATCCGAAGTATTGCCATATCGTGTTGAAACCGTCGGGATTGCTGATCTGCCAGATAAGCAGGGCGAACGATACTACGAACAGCGGAATACAGATGTACAGACGGTTTGCCTTCGGGAGCTGGTTAATCTTCAATGCCTGCGCAACGATGAGTCGTGCAGAACGGAAAGCCGTGTCGCCGCTCGTGATAGGAGCAGCCACAACGCCCAGCATTGCCAATATTCCGCCCAGCACACCGAGCCAGTCGTTGCACACAAGATTTACAACCATCGGGGCTGAAGTATGGAATCCGTTGGCAGCGCCACCTGCAATCTGCTCATAGCCCGGCTGCGGAGCGTCGTAGAAGAACCACATTGCCACCGTAGCCCAAACCAGAGCCACCATGCCCTCGGTAATCATGGCACCGTAGAATATAGGCCTTCCCTTGCGTTCCGACTTCAGGCAGCGAGCCATAAGCGGACTCTGCGTAGCGTGAAAACCGCTTATCGCGCCACAGGCTATAGTGATAAAGAGGCAGGGGAAGATGCTGTCGGTGAAGCCGGCAGGGTCGGTCTGCTGTCCCATGTTGCCCAGTCCGTCCCACAGTTCGGGCAGAGCCGGCATCTTTACAAATAGCATCACCACCAGAGCCACAGCCATAAACAGCAGCGAGAAGGAGAAAACGGGGTATATCTTGCCGATAATCTTGTCGATAGGCAGCATAGTTGCTACGATGTAGTAGGCGAAGATTACGCCCATCCACATCACCTTCGAACCGCCGATGTTGCCCAATATCTCAGCCGGACTGTACACGAACACCGTTCCGACCATGATGAGCAGGAACACGGCAAACACCAGTAGTACCTTGGCAGCGGCACCTCCGAGATACTGGCGTACCAGCGACGGCAAATCACTACCGCCATTGCGCAGCGACAGCATGCCCGAAAGGTAGTCGTGAACGGCTCCTGCAAAGATACATCCGAATATGATCCACAGATAGGCAACGGGTCCGAACTTGGCGCCCATGATAGCTCCGAAGATAGGACCGGTGCCCGCAATGTTCAGAAACTGAATCATGAACACCTTCCAGTAGGGCATCGCCACGTAGTCGACGCCGTCGGCTTTGGTAATGGCAGGGGTGGGGCGGTCGTCGGGAGCGAACACGCGCTCAACGAAACGGCCATAGATTGCGTAGCCCAACACAAGGGCTACGAGACAAATTACAAATGTTATCATTTCTTACTTGTTATTAGTTGCGACGTGCAAAAGTATAACTTTTTTGCGAGAAATGATAATAAATCGATAATATAAAAACGCTAACTGCGTAAGCAAAAAAAGAAAGCGTATATCCCTAACCACAGCGCGGACGGGATATACGCTTTCTTTATGTTATGTTCAGTCTATTATTTTAGTTCTGATCGTCAGGTGTCAGAGCCTTGTTGTTCTCAATCTCTGAGATAGGAATCTGATAACGGAAGTTGCGTGACTCCTGATCGAGCTTCAGACGAGCAGCTGGCAAGTGGTTGTTGTGCGGGTCGGTAGAAGTTCGGTCAAGCGGAATGTTGAGACGACGGTTGTCGAGGAACTCGATACCCTCACCCCAGAACTCAACACGCTTCTGGAAGTTGATCTCCTCAATGAGGTCGGCCTTGGTGTTGCCCTTAGCGTAGGTATAGCTGGGCTGACGTGTCTTCATGAACTCCTCAAGAGCAGTCTTAGCACCTGCGAGGTCGCCCTTATGAGCCAGAATCTCTGCCTTCATGAGGTAAGCCTCCTCCGAACGGAGATAGATGTAGTCGCCAAGTTCCCAACCTGGAGCGCCACTGCCCTGAGCAATACTCTTTGCATTGGCAATGACAGCGTCACGGCCAGAACCGATGAACTTAACAGCCTGATACTCACAAGCTGCAGGAGCCATAACATCGCGCTTCAAGGTGAGACGATCACCCTTGTAATCAATACCTGTAGAACGGTCGCAGCAGAACCACTTCAGACGCAAGTCGTCGTCAGCAATCTTGTCTACAAACGGACCATAGGCAGCACGCCATACGCCGATACCTGCATATCCGTCACTGTAGCTGTCCATCTGCGAGAACCACGACATGTATGTAGTAGTATTGTCGGCAGTGATGTCGCATCCATACACTACGTCAGGAAGATTGATATCGCTGAATCCCTGAAGAATCTGATCCTCGCCCTTAAGAACGGGGAAGTTGTCGACTATCACCTGTGCATAGGTCAGAGCCTGATCCCAATCGTGAGTAATCATGTATGCACGTGCGAGGTAATTTGCAGCAACGCATCCGTCAAAATCGGTAGGATCTGTTGTCTTCTGCATGCCGATTTTATTGAAGATGTCGTATGCAGTGCCGAGGTCGCCCTTAATCTGATCCATAACCTGCTTGACAGTGCTCAGAGGCTGGTCGCCCTCAGTATTCTCTGTTACGATAGGTACACACTTCGACTCTGAGAAGTCGTAGTGCTGACCCTTGCCCCACTTGGTGTCGTCGCATCCTACATAGTAGCTCTGCTGATAGAGATAAGAGAGCTGCAGGTAGGCATAACCACGCATGCCGAGAGCTATGGCACGATACTTCAAGACTGCCTCATCGGTAGTTTCCGGATCGATGGTCTTGAGAATCTGGTTGGCATTGTCAATGCAACGATAATACTCAGCCCAACGGTTGGCAGTAGCAACGTAGTTCTGTGCCCAATAGTCGCAAAGATAGTGATAAAGACTCATACTGAATCGGTCGGTCATAACCATATCGTTGCCCATAAGCGATGTAAGATAGTCGAAACTCTTCTGTCCGAAGTAATTATGTGACATATCTTGCTTGACATAACTCTGCATGTCGCTGTATATACCAGCTACTGCTGACGAGAACACCTTGTCAGGATTCTCATTGGCAAGCTCTGTGCGACGGTCTTCCGTCAGATATGTGTTCTGCTCGGCATCGTCGATACAGGAGGTGAAGAGTGGAAGCGACGCAAGTGCCAGCAAGAATATTTTTCCTTTTTTCATTGTTTTCCTGTTTTAAAATTTGATGAACTTAGAATGTGATGTTGATACCGCCGGTGATTGTGCGCATTGGTGAATAGCCACCATAGCTGCTGTTGCCGCCACTCATTGAAACGCGCGGGTCGAAGCCCTGACGCTTAGAGAAGAGAGCCAAGTTGTCACCTGTTGCGAACACGCGGATAGAACCGATACCCCAACGCTTCATCAAGCTTGACGGCAATGTGTAGCCGAGCGTAATGTTGCGGATGCTGAAGTAAGATGCACTGATAAGGTGGGCATCTGATGTCTGAGTGTATGAGTTAGACGAGTTGTTGGCGTTCCAGATAGGATACTTACCCTTGCCTGTCTCCGGATTCCATGTATCCCACATATCTCTGTTGTGGCCTACGTAGAACGAAGCACTCATACCGCTGAGGTACTGTGAGTCGTATGCCCATCCGCCAAGCTGGAATGCAGTAGCGATGTTCACGTCGAAGCCCTTGTATGAGAATGAAGTATTCAGACCACCGTTGAAGTCGGGCAGAGCCTGCTTGCCAAGCCAGTACTTTGTAGCCTCGGTATATTTGCCTGTAGTAGTCTGGCCGGTAACGTTTCCATTCTCGTCCTTTTCGTCTTTATACCACATTGGGTTGCCCTTCTCGTCCATACCTGCATACTTGTATGTGAAGTACTCGTAGCGGCTCTTACCCTCCATGAGCTTGAATGCACCGCTTACGATACCGTCCTCACGGTTCTCCTCAGGCAGTGTAAGCACCTTGTTAGAGTAGTGTGAACCAAGCAATGTAACGGTCCACTTCATATCCTTGTTCTTGATGATGTCGGCGTTCAACTCAAACTCGATACCGTTGTTGCGCATTGCACCGATATTCTCCCAGTTGTAAGGACGGCCACTTGATGTTGCCAAAGGACGCTTGAACAGCATGTCGTCAGTACGACGTGTGAAGAAGTCGATGTTACCGTAGATACGGTCGAGGAAACGGAAGTCAAGACCGAGGTCGAATGTCTTCTGAGTCTCCCAAGAGAGGTCCTTGTTGCCATAGAAAGCTACTGCGTAGCCAAGCTTTGAACCGTCCCATGTCACATCATACATGTCTACATACGGAGTGTAGCCATAATAATAACCCGGAAGGATAGCCTCGTTACCCTGTGTACCGTAAGATGCACGGAGCTTCAAGTCGTTGAGCCATGACTTGGTGCTCTCCATAAACTTCTCTGACGAGATACGCCATCCGGCACCTACTGACCAGAAGTTACCCCAACGGTCGAGGAAGCGTGATGTACCGTCGCGACGGAACGCAGCCGAGAGGTAGTACTTGTGAGCATAGTTGTAGTCAGCCATTGCGAAGTAGCCCTCGATGTTGTGAGTTACAGAGTTGCTCGTCAGTGACTGAATCTGACCACCATTGTAAAGCTCTGAGTTGTACGGATCGAAGAAGTTTGTCTTCTGTCCTTTCAGATAAGTTGTCTTGTATGTATAGTACTCATGGCCAAGTTTGGCAGAGAAGTTGTGATCCTCGTTGAACACATTCTCATAAGAGAGAATCTGGTTGAAGTTGCTTGTCATATCTGTACCACTTGCACGTGTGCCACGACCATTGAACGAAGCACCGTCGCCGATGGTAGGAGTCATGAAGCTGTTGCTTGTTACATTGGTGAAGTCGTAAGCATAGTTGGTCACGAACTTGAAGTTGAGCGGCAACTTCACCTCGATGAACGAACGTGTAGAGATGTTGTTGTAGATATTCTCGTTGATATCCTCGTTCATTGAGCATATGATGTTCTGGTTCTGAGCTGTAGGACGTGATTTTGTGCCGTCAGTTTGGCCTGTACCGGCATCATAAATCGGTTTGCCATTCTCATCGCGTTTCATGTTGCCCTGAGCGTCATAGGCATGTACCGGATAGATAGGAGCCCAACCGCGAGCTGTCTCAAACGGGTTAGAAGCCGAACCCGAAGACTCCTGTACACCGTTGCTCTTGGTGTGCGAGTAAGCGATGTTGGTACCCACCTTAAGCCATGACTTCAGCTGTGAGCTGACGTTGGCACGCATTGTATAGCGCTCGTATGAAGAACCGATAACGTACGACTGGTTGTCAAGATAGCCTGCTGACAAATAGAAGTTGGTGCGGTCGTTGCCACCCGATGCAGAAATGGTGTATTCCTGACGGAATGCCGACTTGAACAGTGCGTCAGCGAACGAGTCGTTGTAGCGCAGCTTGGCATTCTTATTAAATGTACCGTCGGTGTTGACGAGATACTCACCCTCTGGAACAATGTAGGCATTGTAGTTGCCCAGCTCGCCGAGCAAGCTGCTACTTGCTGTTTCTGCTGCCTCCGCAAGCGACTTGCCTGCTGCCCACTCTGTGTTGCGGATACCGTACCATGTAAGGCGATAGAACTCACTCTGGTCGGTAGCCATGTCATAGTCCTTGTAGGCACGGTTAGAAACGCCCCATGTGCCACGGAAGTTGATAGCAACCTTCTCCTTGCTGCCCGACTTTGTGGTCACCATAACCACGCCGCCTGCTGCACGCGAACCGTAAAGTGAGTTAGACACAGCGTCCTTAGACACTGAAATCGACTGGATATCCTGGGGGTTGATGTCTGACAATTTGCCGTTGAAAGGCACACCGTCGACTACGATAAGGGCTGCGTTGCTGGCAGACATAGAACCGATACCACGTACATAGATGGCGGCATCGCTACCCGGCTGACCTGAACCACTGAGCACCTGTACACCTGCTACAGCACCCTCAAGAGCACTTGATACAGAAGACGACTGCGCATTGGCAATAATGTTCTTGTTGACGTTTGTCACCGAACCTACAACATCCTGCTTGCGCTTAGTACCATAAGCCACTACTGTCACCTCGCCCAACTGCTCGTTGTCTTCCTCGATGACAATAACAAGATTTGTACGGTTGTTCACCTGCACGGTCTGGGGCTTGTAGCCGATATAAGTGACATTAAGCTTACTGTTAGCAGGCACCGAGATGGAGAACTGTCCATCACCAGCGGTAACGGCACCTACAGTCTTCGAACCTTCAACCTTTACGGTAGCTCCTATGATAGGATTGCCGTTGGCATCGGTGATTTTGCCCTTCACAGTACGATTCTGTGCCATAGCCATAGAGCTGGCAACGAGCGCTGTGCAAAGCGTGAGTGCAATTTTCTTTACCATAAAATCTCTCTCTTTTGGTGAATAATATAATTAATTGTATTTTTATCGAGCTTTATGTCTGCGATGGATATAACATGAGCCTCGCTACCTCTTGCCGGGAGGTGGAGAAAGCTATGCAAATATCGTATATGCAGTAAAAAAGTGTTACAAATAAAAAATTCATTCTAGAGATTTCAGAGGCTGTTTTTTATAGGGTTTGGCAGCAATTCACTTCGTCAGTTCTTCAAATGAACTACATTTACTTTCTAAATGGACTACTTTTGCAAGGCATAAGGACAACATTTGAATGCCAACTGTAGTCCCGTTGACGTATAAATGTAGCCCATTTGCAATAAAAATGAGGTTTTTTGCAAACGTACATTTTGCAAGTTTGGCTCATTACGATTATAACTATCTGAGTATGAATAATGTAGCTAAAACTGCGCAAAACTCGAGAATTTTGAGCTAAAGATTTCTTTGTGCGTTCAACTCGCAATTCTGAGCGTTAGAAATGCAAATATAAAACAAGTGTCTAACCTTTAAATACATTATTATTATGGTATATTTCAGAATAGAGATGGGCTTTGGACATGCCCCCAAAGGAAAGAAGTATAGCGCAACCAATGTAATGAATCTGGACGGAATGAGCTTTGCCATGGCTGAGGCTGAGCGCATGCAGAAACAAGCACGCCACAAGACTGCTGCCAATTATCTTACAGCTGCACGCTCGTTGTCACGCTTTCTCGACAATAGCAGATGGAGCTTTGCCGACATCACTGCCGCAATGCTCCAATGCTATCAGCGGTGGCTTTGCGACCGAGGCATACGTCTCAATACCGTGTCGGCATATATGCGCTCATTGCGTAGCTTGTACAACCGGGCGGCAGGCAATGTTGCCGACAATCCCTTCACTGCTGTCTTCACCGGCAATGAACAAACAGCCAAACGCAGCGTCACTGATGAAGAGATACGCCAACTGCTCGCACTGCAACTCGACCATCTGCCTCACCTCGCCTTTGCTCGCGACATATTCATGTTCAGTTTCATGGCTATGGGAATGCCGTTTGTAGACATTGCCTATCTGAAATGGCAACAGATACACGACGGCGTGCTGCACTATGCCCGCCATAAGACGGGGCATAAGGTGTGCGTGGCAATTGAGCCGTACATGACTGAAATCATCAGTCGGCACACAACGCAGGGTAGCGAATATGTTTTCCCGATACTTGCCGACACCACTGCCGCCAACATTCACCACACTTATCTCAAACGGTTGCGTGCGTACAATTACGCTCTCCACCGTCTCTCACAGCTTATCGGCAGCAATCGTACACTGTCGTCGTACGTTGCGCGCCACTCGTGGGCGAGCCTTGCCTATCGCTCGGGCATAGACATTTCGCTCATTGCCAAAGCTATGGGGCACACCAAACTCTCCACCACCTTAATATATATACGCGCGTTGTTCGACCCGTCGCTGGCTGATGCCAACAAAAAAGTGATGCAGTCGTTAGGCGTAATGTGACCTTGGAAAATCCGATAACTTGCCAAAACTGCGATTTTTTTTGAAGTTTTGGCAAGTTATCCAAATCGATAACTTGCCAAAACCGCATTTTTTTCGTAATTTTGGCAAGTTATCAATAAGAAATGGCTTATGGACAAGTTAATAGGAAGACATAAAGAGCAGTCGATACTGAATAACTGTCTTGAATCGGGACGTTCGGAGTTTGTTGTAATATACGGTCGTCGCCGTATAGGCAAGACTTTTCTTGTGCGTCGTTTCTTCAACGACACCTACGACTTTTCGTTTGTAGGCAAGCACGAGATGCCGCGCGAACAGCAGCTTGCCGATTTCGCCAAGGCATTGCAGCGCTACTCATCGTCTGAATTCGCCCCAGAACTGAAGAACTGGACACAGGCTTTCGATAGCCTTGCCAGACTGCTTGAGGCAAAAGATGCGAATAGAAAGAAAGTAATATTCTTTGACGAAATGCCGTGGATGGATACGCCAAAGTCTGATTTTGTGTCGTCGTTGGAGAATTTTTGGAATGGATGGGCAGCAATGCGCGACGACATAGTGTTTGTGGCATGCGGTTCGGCTACGTCGTGGATGATTGACAGCCTCCTACACAATCAGGGAGGACTGTTCAATCGTATCACGCGCAAGATATATCTGCGTCCGTTCCGTCTGTATGAAGTGGAACAATATATGGACGAACACCACTTCAATTGGAGTCGCTATCAGATAGCACAGTGCTACATGATATTGGGAGGTGTGCCTTTCTATCTGACACTTCTCAATCCGCACATGTCGTTATTGTCAAACATCGACGAATTGTTCTTTGCCGACAGTCACGCCATGCTCCGTACGGAACACAACGAACTCTACGCTACGCTCTTCAAGCGTCCCGACAATTATCTTACGGTAATTCGTCTGCTCACACAACGAAAGGAAGGATATACACGCAAGGAAATTTCAGAAAATACGGGGTTGGGTGGAGCTGCGCTCACGAAGGTATTGTCTGATCTGGAGCAATGCGATTTTGTGCTGCCATACGCACGCTACGGCAATAAGCGCAACAATACAATCTACCGCATTAAAGACTTCTACACTCTGTTCTTCTATAAATATATACAAGGTGTAGACACGAAAGACCCGCACCGCTGGACCCATCTGTCTTCGAGTCAGCAAGTGGTGAGTTGGCAAGGATTCAGTTTCGAATTGTTGTGTCTGATGCATCTTGACGAGATAAAGCAGGCTCTTGGCATCGACCGTATACTCAACGATTCAAGCGCATGGCGTAGCCGACAAGGCGGACATGGCACACAGATTGACCTTGTGATAGAGCGTGCCGACCGGAATATAAACATCTGTGAAATGAAGTTTTCCGGTACACCTTATATAATAAGCGCCGACTACGAACGTCGCTTACGTGAGCGTATGGCTATTTTCCGTGCCGAGACGGCTACACGTTGCAGTACACGCATGACAATGGTTACTACATACGGGGTTTTACCTGGAAAACATTCGGCAATTGTCGATGACGAAGTCACTCTCGACGACTTGTTTGCCGTGACCGACGAGACAAAATAATGGACACGAGAAGCTCAGTCTAACAAAAAGATAAAAATAACAAGTAAAGGCAATAGGCACTGCGTTGTTTTACTATCATATTGTAAAATATCGTAGTGTTTATTGCTTTTTTGTCAATTAAAAATTGACATATATTAAGTTTTCAATTGTAAACAAGCGCCTAAAAACTTGCACAAAAATCAATATTTATGCCATTTTATTGCATTTTCAACTTTCGTTCTGCCCATGTGTTCGTGCACAATAATCACAAAAGCTAAGTTACGACGGCTTTTTAAAAATCTTTTGTAATAAAAATACAACAAAACCGAACATTTTGTAGTAAAACATTTGCAACTGTGAAAAATAATAGTTATTTTTGCAAACGAATTTTAATATCTAAAAATATAAACAAATTCATCGTGGGCTTAACCCCACATAGGAAAACATAAAAGCAATAAGCAATTACTTCGACAAAAATAGGCTGACAATTACATGTTGTCTACACCTATTATATATATAGACGCAAAACGCAATAACATTACGCTCAACGTTGCAACTGTGTATGGATGATTCTCCACCTCCCGGCAAGAGGTAGCGAGGCTCATGTTATATCCATCGCAGACATAAAGCTCGATAAAAATACAATTAATTATATTATTCACCAAAAGAGAGAGATTTTATGGAAAAAAGAATCATGACTTTTGTAGCCTGCCTTTTCCTTAGTATAGGAATGGCACTGGCGCAATCTCAAGTTTCCGGTAAGGTCACCTCAGCCGAAGACGGACACCCAGTTGTAGGTGCCACAGTTAAGGTTGTAGGTCAGAAGAATACCGGTACAGTTACCGACATCGATGGTAACTTCTCACTGAACGTATCAGACAACGCGAAGTTGGAGATATCGTACATCGGTATGGTTAGCAAAATTGTGAAGGTTAGCAAAAACATGAAGATTGTTTTGGATTCAAACAACCACGCTCTTGACGAGGTTATCGTCACCGGTTATGGTGCTGCTAAGAAGTTGGGATCTGTTGTCGGTGCTATTTCCAACGTTGGTGAGAAGAAGTTGCAGACTATCGTGACCCCTAACTTTACCGATGCGCTTGCTGGTCAGGTTTCAGGTTTGTCTGTATTGACTTCTGCTGGTGACCCTTCACAGTCGGCTTCTATCCGTCTGCGTGGTGTCAACTCTATCAACTCATCTAACCAGCCATTGTTCATTCTCGATGGCTCACCTATTTCTTCAAGCTTCTTCAGCACATTGAACCCTTCTGATATTGCTAATATCACCGTATTGAAGGATGCTGCTTCTACAGCTATCTATGGTTCTCGTGCTGCTAACGGTGTTATCGTTATCACCAGCAAGCAGGGTAAGTACAACGAGTCTGTTCAGATGACAGTAAAGGCTCAGTATGGTATTTCTACTCCAACTGCTGATGGTACTACTATGATGAATTCAGAGCAGTACATCCAGTTCCGTGACTTGATCGGTCAGCCTGTTAGCGACAATATCAGAAACCTGGTAAGCAAGTATGGTATCAGCACCAACTGGCGTGATGAGTTGTTGAGCAGCTCAGCTCCAACATCTGATATCAATGCTACATTGCAGGGTGGTGGTCAGACTATGAACTACTATCTCTCTTTCAACCACCACGAGCAGGATGGTTTGATTGAGCAGTCAAACATGCGCCGTTCTACATTGGCAGCTCGTATCAATGCACGTCTTAACAAGTTCTTCAAGGTAGGCTACAGTGCCAACTTTGGTGTGCAGGATTATGCTGTAAACTCTGCATGGAATGATAAAAATGGTATCTATTTGAATAACCCATTGGTTGCTGCCCGTATGGCTTTGCCTTACGATGCTCCTTATTACTATTCTTTCGATGATAACGGTAATATGATCAAGGGCGACAGAGCAGCTATGCTCCTCTATAGTGGTATCACTATGCCTTGGTGGGGTATCTCTAAGAGCGATGTCTCACGTAAGCGTGTAACTTTGAATATGTCTCTCAACGAGCAGTTTACTCCAATCGAGGGCTTGACATTCACAGCTGTTCAGTCTTTGTTTGGCTATGACTATACATTGGATGGTAGAAACTTGCCTTATGATAAGGTTACTACTCCAATGGGACAGACTATTGCTGCAAGATCTGGTAGCGTACAGACAAACTTCTCTCGCTACTATGCTTATACCCTTACACATACTGCTGAGTATCGCAAGAACTTCGGCAACCACTATCTCAATATATTGGTAGGTGAGGAAACACGTCTCGAGAAGTCAAATGAGTTTGGGGCATACTCAAAGGGTCAGACTGATGAGCGCCGCTTGCTGCTTACTGCAGGTACAACAATAGATCCAGCTCAGCAGACTGATAGTCGCGAGAAGATTGTTGCCAACTCTATCTTCGGTAATGTAGAGTACAACTACCTGGAGAAGTACTATGTTTATGGTTCTCTCCGTCGTGATGGTAGCTCTAAGTTTGCTCCAGATCACCGTTGGGGTACATTCTGGTCAGCTGGTTTGAAGTGGGATGCTAAGAAGGAAGACTTCCTCAAGAACGTTTCTTGGTTGGACGCTCTCTCTCTGAGTGCTAACTACGGTACAACCGGTAACGACTCTGGTGCTGGTGCTTACGACTTCTATGGATTGTTCGGTAACGGCTCTAACTATAATGGTGAGGGTTCTATCACTATCTCACAGGCTAGTAACTATACTTTGACTTGGGAGACTGTGAGCAAGTTTAACCTGGGCTTGAACATCGGTTTGTTCGATCGTTTGAATCTCGAGGCTAACTACTACATCAACAAGACTTCTGATATGTTGATGGACATTCCTTACTCAATGACTACAGGTTTTGAGTCTGGTAAGGGTAACATCGGAGCCATGACCAACAAGGGTTTTGAGTTGTCTGCTAACTTGGATCTTATCAAGACTAAGGATATCCGCTGGACTCTTTCTGCTAACGTAGGTTACAACAAGAATGAGATTACTGAGTTGTTCGCTGGTCGCGATGAGTATGTAATTGCCAATACAGGTTTGAAGCTCCAGGTAGGTCACCCTTACGGTGAGTTCTACAGCGTTCGCTATGCTGGTGTTGATCCTCGTACTGGTGAGCCAATGTACTACGACAAGAACGGTAATGTTACTAAGAATTATAATGAGGAAGAGAACTCTGTATTCTTGGGTAAGAACCGCTATGCACCATGGATCGGTGGTTTCGGTACCAACTTCACATGGAAGGGTCTCAGCATTATCGCTGACTTCGCATGGCAGTCTGGTAAGTACATGACCGTAAATGATAACTACTTTATCATGAATGCTGGTCAGGGTACTTCTTTCAACCAGAGCGTAGAGATGTTGAACATCTGGACACATCCTGGTCAGATTACTGATATCCCAGCTTACGGCTATGATATCCAGTTCGATGACCACTTGTTGAGCGACGCATCATTCTTGCGTATGAAGACTCTTACTGTCCAGTATGAGTTGCCTAAGAAGTGGATGGCTGCAACACGTTGCCTCAAGGGTGCTAAGGTATTCGGTATCGCACGTAACCTCTTTACCATTACAGACTTCAAGGGATATGACCCAGAGCCAGATATCAACTTGGTTCAGTTCAACTATCCTAACACCCGTCAGTTTGTTATTGGTGCAGAGTTAACATTCTAAACTTACAAAAAAGAAAAAAAATATGAAGAAGATATATTTTTCATTGATGCTTATTGGTGCATTGACTTTCTCTTCTTGCTCCATGGACGAGACTCCTTTCGGCAAGTTGGATGACAAGACTGCTATTCAGAAAGCAGCAGACCTTCGCCAATTCCGCAATCAGCTTTATAGCAACATGCGCTCAGTAACATCTGGCGCTTGGCTTTACCGCTCTGACATCCAGATGGACGAGTTCCACGGATTGATCAACAACGGTAACCGTGAGGGTGTTTATTCTAACGGTACTTTCACATCTGCCGATAACGACCTCAAGGGTATGTGGAAGAGCGCATATAATGTCATCGCTAAGTGTAACTCTGTGATTGAGAATGCAGCTAAGTTGTCTGCTGATGCAACTTTTGCTGATGCAGACAAGACAGATTTCACACGCTACGATGCTGAGGCTCATTTCGTACGTGCCTATATGTATTTCTGGTTGGCAGAGCATTACTGCCAGACCTATACAAAGGCAGAACCATCTAAGGCTGCTTCTGGTCTTCCTTTGACCACAACTTATAATCCAACTGGTGATATCGCTACTTATCCAAGCCGTAGCACACTGGATGAGACTTATCAGTTGATAGAGGATGATATCAACGTAGCATTGACAGGTCTTCAGAAGTATGAGGCTTCTGGTGCTGCAGATGTAAAGGATATGGTTGCAGCGAATGCAGCTTATGTTTCTTCTTATGCTGTACAGGCATTGAAGGCTCGTGTAGCTCTTGTAAAGGGTGACTGGAAAACAGCTGCAGATAATGCAGAGGCTGTTATCAATTCTGGTAAGTTCCCATTGACAGAGATTGCAGACTATGCTAAGATGTGGACAGATGATGAGGGTACTGAGGTAATCTTCCGCCCTATGATGACCCCTACTGAGTTGGGTGGCTCTAATGGTGCAGAATACATCAACTCTTCAGAGACTGGTGCTGACTATATCCCAACATTCGCAGTATTGAATCTCTATGGTGAGGGTGATGTCCGTTTCAATACTTTCTTCAAGGTATATCAGAAGCTTGATGTAGAGGGTACAAATTATCAGGCATACGTATTGAATAAGTTCCCTGGTAACGCAGCACTCCGTACTGGTACAACCAACAACATCATGAACATGAGCAAGGTGTTCCGTTCTTCAGAGATGTATCTGATTGCTGCTGAGGCTGAGGCTCGTCAGGGCAGTACAGAAAATGCCAACAAGTACTTGAAGGCATTCCTGGCTAAGCGTATCGAGGGCTATGAGCCAAACGATTACTCAGCTAACACCATCTTGTCTGTTATCCTGAACGAGCGCCAGAAGGAGTTCATCGGTGAGGGTATGCGTATGATGGATGTTCGTCGTCTTGGCAAGGGTTTTGCACGTTATGCTACACATGATGAGAATCCTGATCTCGACGGTATCGTTGTGAAGATGGGCCAGTCTCTCTCTTATGCAGCTGATGATCATCGTTTCTTGTGGCCTATTCCAAAGACCGAGATGGATTCAAACCCTAACTTGGCAGGTCAGCAGAACCCAGGTTATTAATCTAGTTGTATCACAATAAAGAATAGAAAATATGAAATATATAAAATTGTTCATGTTGATGGCTGCATTAACCTTCTTCGCAGCCTGCTCTAGCGACGATGATTCATGGAACTCTGCTTCTGATGTTACTGTTGGAATGGCGCAAACTGAAATGACAGTAAATGAGGGTAAGGGTCTCTTTAACGTTCCAATCGAAGTGAAGGGCGAGACCAACGGTAATGTCTTCGTTACTGTTGAGCTTAAGGAAGTTGGTGCTAATCCTGCAAAGGAAGATGTTAACTATTATGTTACTGATAAGACTATCAACATCTCTGATGGTGTAGGCAACGTAGAAATCGAGACTGTAGACGATGATGATATCAACGATCCTCGTACTTTCCAGGTTACCATCGTAGATGCAAAGGGTGCTAAGATTTCTGAGAATGCAAGCACAACCATCACCTTGAAGGATAATGATTCTGAGTTCTACAGCAAGCTTCAGGGTAAATGGACTTTGAGCGGTGTTGACAGAAGTGGTAAACCAATCAGTTGGAATGTGACTATCACCGGTGCTTCTGATGAGAGTGAGGCTGACTTCAATAAGAAGCTTTATGTAGGCGGTTTTGCTGGTGAGTCAACCTGTGAGGCTGAGCTTTCTTACTATTTCGATAAGGAAACAAAGCAGGGTCGTCTGGTATTTGAAGGCATGGGTCAATATGCTATGGGTGCTTATAACTTTGGTGGAGATCTCGGTCCTTGCTATGTACTTCCATTCAATTTCAAGGATGGTAAGTTGACAGAAGACCCTATTGAGGGTGCATGGTCAGATGATATGAAGACTATCACCTTTGACGAGGGTATGATGGCAGGAATCCTTTACACTTATCCTGAAGTGAAACCTACAGGTTCAGCATTCTTCTTTGTAGGTAATATGAAGTTGACACGATAAGCCTTATGGCTTAATCAATGATAAAAATAGGAGAGAATGACGGTTTCAATAGGAACCGCCTCTCTCCTTTTTTCTTTTAAATCGTTTATCTTGATTTTGAAGAGGTATCAGACAATCAATTATTAATAAGTTCGTTATGAAAAGAAAACTAATTTCATTCATTATGTTAGCTTTGGCCACAGTTTCTCTTTATGCCATTCCTGCCAAGCCTGGTATCTGGAAGACACTGAAACTAGCCAATGGTCAAACAATCGAAGTACAGCTTCGGGGTGATGAGTTTATGAAGTTCTGGCAAGATAAGGATGGCAAGAACTATACGATGACCGAAAAGGGTCTGGTTACAGCCAATATGGAGAATCTTGTACAGCGCAGCAAGGAACTCAGAGCCAATAATCTGGGACCTTATCTTACAAGAGGTGGCTTGGTAAAGACCAATGCCCGTACCAATGCCCGACAGAAAGTATCTTATATCGGAAAGAAACGCTGCCTCATTATCCTGGTCCAGTTCTCCAACAAGAAATTCTCCATGGCTGATCCAAAGGCTTTCTATAACAGAGTAGCCAACGAAGAAGGCTTCAGCGAAGGAAACTTCCGTGGTAGTGTCAAGGACTATTTTCACGCACAGAGCAACGGTCAGTTCGACCTGACCTTTGATATTGCTGGTCCTTATACTCTTGCCAATTATGAGGTTTATGGAGCCAATTCACCTGGTGGTGGTGACAAGAATCCGCAAGGCATGGTAGCAGCAGCCTGCCAGAATGCCGTGAATGATGGTTGGAATCTCGCTCCTTACGATTGGGATGATGACGGAGAAGTAGATCTTGTATTTGTCCTATATGCTGGTAGAGGAGAGGCTTCAGGTGGCGATGAAAGCACGATATGGCCACACAAGTTTAATTTGCCGGTACCTACCCAGTATGGTGACAAGAAAGTATATACCTATGCCTGCAGTAATGAGTTGGCAACTGAAACCAGAGTAGATGGTATTGGTACCATCTGCCATGAATTCTCCCATTGCTTGGGTTTCCCTGATGCCTATGATACGCAATATAATGGTTTCTATGGCATGGGTACCTGGGATTTGATGTGCTCTGGCAGCTACAATGGCAATAGTTATTGTCCCGCCGGATATACAGCTTACGAGAAGTATGCTGCCGGCTGGATAGAACCAGTAGAATTAACCGAGAATGTTGAAGTGACCGGTATGGCTACTGTAGCTAAGGGAGGTAATGCCTATAAATTCACAAACCCTGGTTTCAGCGATGAGTATTATATCATTGAAAACCGCCAGCAGGAAGGCTGGGATGCGGAGCTGGCAAGTTCGGGTATCATGATCAATCATATCAATTATGATGAAAAGATATGGGAAATCAATATGCCGAATACCAATGATCCGGAGTATAATCAATTTGAGCATATCACATTCATTCCTGCTGATAACAGCAAGAAGGAAAATGATGAAAAGGGCGACGCCTGGCCTTATAATGGGGTCAATGCCTTAGGTAGCAAGACTACTCCTGCCGCAACCACCCAGCATGAAAATACGGATGGCAAGAAACTGATGAATATCTCTATCAGCGATATGGCGATAGCTGAGGATAAGACTGCATCTTTCAAGTTCATCAACTACAATGTTGCTTCTTCACAGGAGGGATACATCATCCACGAGACCTTTGACAAGTGTCAGGGTACGGGTGGCAATGACGGCAGTTTCGTGCCACCCATGTTGAGTCATGACTTTGCTACTGGAACCTTTGCCCCTGATGTTGATGGATGGACCTGCAATTATCAGAAGGGTGGAAACCAGTGTGGACGCTTCGGTACGACATCTGCAGCTAATGTTACCCTCACATCTCCAGAGTTCGAATTGAGTGGTGAAGCAAAGCTTACCTTCAAATGTGCTCCTGTTGGTAAGGCTGATGCCACACTCAATTTATCAGCAGAGAATGCAGAATTGGATATCCAGAGCATTTCTATGAAGAATGGTCAGTGGAACGAGGCTGTTGTGAAAGTAAAGGCACAGGGCAAGACAAAGCTCACCTTTAATTCTAACAAGGCTTTCTTTCTGGATGAAGTTTATCTGCAATCTACTACCACGGGTATCAATCAGCTGATAACAGATGGCAATGCTTCTTCTCCTTATACCTATGTATATAATGCCGAAGGTCAGCTGGTATGCAAGATGAAGACCTTCGAGTTCCATATGGACAATATTCCTGGCAATGGCTTGTTTATCTTGAAGTGTGGAAACAAGACCATGAAGATAGTAAAGTAAGTTATCGGACATATATCTCTCATATATATAATAAGGTGTATCCTTCTTGCCCCATACATCGGACAAGCGAGGAATGTGATAGAAGCATTCCTTAACAGTAAGCGGTCACTTTAGGTACGTTAAGCCCTAAAATGAATGCTTTTTTATGGTTCTTCCGTTAAATGCGTAGACGCTTGTCGTGGAGAACATATAGTTTTAGAGACATTCTATGGTGTCAACAGTCAGCCGTCGGAGGTTATGTGCGACGGATTCAACGCAGCGTCAGGCTATGGCAACAATTACTGTCGATGTGCTCAACATGCTCTACGCCCGTTACTATCTTGACACCAAGAACAATGAGAAGGCAGCAGAGTATGCCGAGAAGAGAGCAATGGCTGCCGACGACATCCACTGGGTATGGCCTATCCCTTCATACGAGGTTAAGGTTAACCCGAATCTCGAAAACGAGCAGAACCCTGGCTACTAATACATAGTAACAGAATACGTAAATAGACTGTAATAAAGAAAGCGTATATTCCTACCACGCGATTGGCAAGGGATATACGCTTTCTTTTTTTTATTACTGTTTGGATGAGGCTTAATCCTTCAGGCATCCTATTGGCACTACATACACACCGTCCTTGCGTTGGTAGGCAAAATCGCCGGCAGCAGTAAGAATCATGAGAAACGAGGGAGTCTTCATCTTGTCAGTATCGATTCTTGATGACAGCGTCTTAAGATTTTCAGCGCCTTCTTCAATAAGTTTGTCGCCACCGAGTTTTACTTCTATCAATCCATACTTGCCGTTGCGCAGATGTATCACGGCATCGCATTCAAGTCCTGTCTTGTCGCGGAAATGGAACACTTGGCCGTCGAGCGCTTCAGCATATACACGCAGGTCTCTCACGCATAACGTCTCGAAAAACAGCCCCATTGTATTAAGGTCTTGCAGCAAGTCGTCAGGTCCGAGTCCAAGAGAAGCTGTGCCGATTGACGGGTCGATAAAATATCTTGTGCTTGCTGTGCGTATGGCAGACTTCGACCGTAGATTGGGGTTCCACGCTTCAGAATCCTCTATGACAAATATTTTGCGCAATGCTTCTATATACGAACTGATGGTTTTCTCGCTTACTGTTTTGTCACCATTGGCTGACAAATCGGCTACGATAGTCCCGATAGTAGCTTGCGCACCTTGATGGCGTGCATATGAGCGCATCAAGAGTTTGGCTGTTGTAGCGCTTCGCTTTACACCGTCCACACGCGATATGTCTTTCTTTACTACGGCATCAACATAATCGTAGGCTTGGGCGAGAGCTGCCTTTTTCTCCAGTCCGCATGCAAACGGCTATCCGCCACGGCATATCAAATATGCAATGTCTGAAATATCAAGTTTGCAAGTTTCTGCAATGGGTCCACCATTGTCAAATAGGTGGCGCAAGCTGACCTTGCCCGACGATTCGCCTGACTCAAACAGAGTCATTGGGCGCATTGTAAGCCAACTGAATCTGCCTGTGCCGGAATGGTGCATGTCTTCCTCGCTTGCTGGAACGGCTGACCCAGTCACAATAAATTGCCCTACGTCGTGCCTATGGTCAATTTCAAAACGCATGCTGTCCCATAATTTAGGGGCAAGTTGCCATTCGTCAATAAGTCGCGGAGTATCACCGCTAAGCAATAATGAAGGGTCAAGTTCAGCCATACGCAGGTTGCTCTGAAGCGTTGTGGGATTGTCCATATACAATATGCTCTTAGCATGTTGTTCGGCTGTTGTGGTCTTTCCGCACCACTTCGGTCCTTCTATCAGTACAGCACCTTTTGAGGCGAGCTTGTCTGCTAATATTTTGTCTGCTATTCTGCTTCTGTATTCCATTGTGTTACAATTAATAAGTTCGTATGCAAATGTACAAATAAAAAATCGTATTTCCGCAGTTGGCGCGATTTTATTTCCGCAGTTGGCGCGTTTTCACTTCCGCAGTTGGCACGATTTCACTTCCGCAGTTGGCGTTTTTTTGTTATGGTTGCTTACGCAGGCTACGGCGAGGACGCCATAGCCTCCTACGGTTTGCTGTTCAAAATCACACCACTACAACATCTCAACACATATGCTATACAAACAATTCGTCGGCAGTGACAACTGAAGTAAAGATGTCGGAATATTCATTATGTACAAGTTCCGTACTACCTATATATGTAAGGTGGAACGTTAGCGAGGGATATTTCTCTTCAAGATATTGCAGACGGGCAGCAAGTGTCTGGGCATAGGATTTTGTCACGGCAAATGGCATGCGATAGAACTTCATCTCACAAACATTTACCACATCGTCGGCACGTTCTATAAGCAGGTCTATCTGCATACCGCCTTGTTCGCCGTCTCGGACAGTGTAAGCCGATTCGTTGGTTGATACACCGCCGATGTTCAATGCATTCTTGATTTGTGAAATATGTCGTAGGCAAACTTCCTCGAATGCAATGCCCCGCCATGCCGATATTTCACTTTCCTTGACATGGCATTGCCAATAATCAGGCTGCGTAATGCGCTTGCTCTCCTTGAAATGCAACCAGAACCAACAGAAGGAATCAATAAGTTTGTAGTGTTCGTCGCGCGATGAAGCTCCAAAGGGAACGTACTTCACAACAAAGTCGCTACCAACAAGTGCCTTTAACATTTTGGTCAGGTCGCCATTAGAGCTAAGTCCGGTTTTCTGCACAATCTCTTTTCGGGTGTATCCAGAATGGCGCGTACCCAACAGACGCACTATCTTCATACAGTCATCGGCATTGTCGAATATGGAATTGAACAGTCGGTCGAACTCATCGCCCAACTTGGCGTTGCGTTCAAAAAACAGTGAATCGATGTTCTGCGGCAGACTATAGGCAGCATTGAACATGTTCAAGTAGAACGGAATACCGCCCAATGCCATATAAGCTTGCAGCACATTGTATTTTGACATCTTTATGCCACGGCACTTGAAAAACTCGTCGCACTCCTTCAGTGTGAATGGCGACAATTTCATCTCGCCTGTAAGTCGTCCATACAATCCACCCTTATTGTTTATGATGTTGTCGAGCATCCATGATGTTGCTGAACCGCACACCACAAGAAGCAGATTGTGACGGGTGTTGCCCCAACCGTTCCAAAAGGCTTCGAGTGCTGTCAGAAATCCCGAACGCACAGTGTCCATCCATGGCAATTCGTCGATGAATACCACTTGGCGTGTGCCATTGTCGCTGGTCTCCAGAAAGCGTTCGAGCATAAAGAATGCCTCCATCCACGACCGTGGTGGTTGAGCATTCTCCATACCATGACGTAGGAGCGAGAAATAGAAGTTCTGCAACTGGCTTTTCAAGGAAGTCTTACGATGACGGTCGTATGGCGACAATCCCGTGTGATGAAACACCATATTGTCATGGAACACCTCATCCACAAGAAATGTCTTGCCCACACGGCGGCGGCCATAAACGGCAACAAATTCCGCACGCCCACTGTTGTAGTAGCGTCGCAATTCGGCTATTTCCTTTTTGCGTCCTATAATCTCACACATAGTATTCTTATTTTGTTGATATTGCAAATATAACAAAACATCCCCAAATCGCATAACAAAAATGCGTTTATTCCGCCACGAATGGTTTAAAACAACCACATGGAGCGGAATAAACATCATTTTAACTCAAATTTAACAGTTTGCTGCTACAGCTTGCAATTCCCTTACGCAGGCTACGGCGAGGACGCCATAGCCTCCTATATATTTCCGTAGTTGACACTAATCTACTTACTCTGTTGGCGTTGGCAGTAAAAACAATCATCTTTTTTTCGTTATTTGTTTTGCCTTTTGCCTTTTTTAGCGTATTTTTGCATATTCATATATGTGGTAATGTCAATCCGCCACATTAAAAACCTAAGATTATGCAAACAAGATGTCATCTTTCTGTTCTCGCCTTGAAGCAGGCTGAGAAGTATGGCGACCGTGCTGCCTTCACCTACAAGGACTTTGGAGGTACGGCATGGAAGCAGATGAGCTACAACCGCTTTGCCCAGCTGGTGAAGCAAGCATCCAACGCATTGCTCAACCTCGGCGCCAAGCCGCAGGACGCTATCGGTGTGTTCTCGCAGAATACCATACAGTATCTCATCACCGACTTCGGAGCCTATGGTGTGCGCGTGATTTCCATCCCGTTCTACGCCACCGCTTCCGAACAGCAGATACAATACATGATAAACGATGCCGGCATACGCTTCCTCTTCGTAGGCGAGCAGGAGCAGTATGACAAGGCTCACCGTATATTCGCTCTGTGCCACACGCTGGAGCGCATCATCATATTCGACCGCTCGGTACGCATTTCCACTCACGACCCTGCCGCCCTCTACTTCGACGACTTCCTGAAGCTCGGCGAGGGACTGCCTCGACAGAGCGAGGTGGAGCAACTATACGCACAGGCCAACAACGACGACCTCTGCAACATACTATACACGTCGGGCACAACGGGCGAGTCGAAGGGCGTAATGCTCACATACGGACAGTATGAGGCAGCATTGAAGGCCAACGACGAGGTGGTGCCTCTCAAGGAGAGCGACCGCGTCATACAGTTTCTGCCCGTAACGCACATCTTCGAGCGCGGATGGTCTTACCTTGCATTCTCCGAAGGATGCCACATCATCATCAATACCAATCCGCACGACATCCAGCAGTCTATGCGCGAGACTCATCCTACATGTATGTCGAGCGTACCGCGATTCTGGGAGAAGGTTTATCAGGCTGTGCTTGACAAGATCGACCGTTCGAGCGTAGCCAAGCAGCGTCTCTTCCGCCATGCCCTTGAGGTAGGCCGCCGCTACAACATCGACTGCAAGAGCCGCTGCAAGCGTCCGTCGCCACTGTTGGCCATGGAGTACAAGCTCGTCGACAAGATGATACTGCGCCTTGTGCGCAAGCAGATAGGATTGGAGGACGCACATATCTTCCCGACAGCTGGAGCTACCGTTTCGCCAGCAGTAGAGCGCTTCGTCCATTCGGTAGGCATCAATATGGTTGTGGGCTACGGCCTTACAGAGAGTCTTGCCACCGTTAGTTGCGACCGCGAGAACATGCCGTTCACCATCGGTTCGGTAGGTCGTCCTATCAACGGATTGCAGGTGAAGATAGGCGACAACGACGAGATATTGCTCAAGGGTTCCACCATCACACCGGGCTACTACAAGCGTGACGCTGTCAATAAGGAGGCGTTCACCGAAGACGGATTCTTCCGCACGGGCGATGCCGGATATATCAAGAACGGCGAGCTGTTCCTGACCGACCGCATCAAGGACCTCTTCAAGACATCTAACGGCAAGTACATCGCTCCGCAGATGATTGAGTCGTTGCTGCTTGTTGACAAGTTCATCGACCAGGTGGTAGTGATAGCCAACGAGCGCAAGTTTGTGTCGGCACTCATCGTGCCCGAGTTCCGCCTCGTAGAGGAGTGGGCCAAGGACCACGGCATCGCATTCGAGAACCGCGAGGACCTGTGTGCCAACGCCAAGGTGAACAAGATGATGATGGACCGCATACAGACTCTGCAGCAGCAGCTGGCGCACTATGAGCAGATAAAGCGATTCACGCTCATCGCCCACCACTTCTCGATGGAGTCGGGCGAGCTGACTAATACGCTCAAGATACGCCGACCGGTGATTTACAAGAACTTCAAGGAAGTGATAGACAAAATGTACGAAGAATGAGTATAGCGAATTTTGAGTTTTGAATTTTGAGTTTTGAATTGGTCGGCTACGCCGATTAGGAGTTTTGAGTTTTGAGTTTTGAATGTTGAATGTTGAATTGGTCGGCTACGCCGATTAGGAATTATTCAATTTTGAATTGTTCAACTCAAAATTCAAAATTCATAAATTCACAATCGCAGGCGTAAGCCGAGAATAATTCAAAACTCAAAACTCAAAATTCAAAATTCAAAATTGCCGCAAGGCAACAATTCAAAACTCAAAACTCAAAATTCAAAACTCATAAATGATAACAGCCGACCAATTGAAGGATTTGCTTGAGCGTGCCGACGCGCTCAATCACTATCTCAACATAGACCAGAAGAAAGTAGAATTTGAGGAAGAACAGCTGCGCACACAGGCACCCGACTTCTGGGAAGACCCCAAGCGTGCCGAGGAGCAGATGAAGAAGGTGAAGGGTCTTGAAAAGTGGATTAAGGGATATGAGCAGGTGCGACGTCTTGCCGACGAGACACAGCTCGCCTTCGACTACCACAAGGAGCAGCTCGTTACCGAAGAGGAGGTTGACGCCGACTATGCCAACGCCATAAAGGCGATAGAAGACCTCGAACTGATGAACATGCTGCGCCAGAAGGAAGACCCTATGGACTGCGTGATGAAGATAAACTCAGGCGCCGGCGGCACCGAGAGCCAGGACTGGGCACAGATGCTCATGCGTATGTATATGCGTTGGGCTGAGGCTCACGGCTACAAGGTCACTATAAGCAACCTGCAGGAGGGCGACGAGGCTGGAATCAAGAGCGTGACAATGGAGATTGAGGGTGGCGAGTATGCCTACGGCTACCTGAAGAGCGAGAACGGTGTGCACCGTCTGGTGCGTGTCTCGCCATTCAATGCCCAGGGCAAGCGCATGACATCGTTTGCGTCGGTGTTCGTGTCGCCGCTCGTCGACGATACCATTGAGGTGTATGTCGACCCGTCGAAGGTGAGCTGGGACCTCTTCCGCTCGGGCGGAGCAGGCGGTCAGAACGTGAATAAGGTGGAGACGGGTGTACGTCTGCGCTATCAGTATACCGACCCCGACACCGGAGAGGAAGAGGAAATCCTCATCGAAAACACTGAGAGCCGCAAACAGCTCGAAAACCGCAACAACGCCATGCGATTGCTCAAGTCGCAACTCTACGACCGCGCCATGAAGAAACGTCTGGAGGCGCAGGCTAAGATTGAGGCTGGCAAGAAGAAGATAGAGTGGGGCAGCCAGATTCGCTCGTACGTGTTTGACGACCGCCGAGTGAAAGACCACCGCACCAACTATCAGACCACCGACGTGGACGGCGTGATGGACGGAAAAATTGACGGATTCATCAAAGCATATCTAATGGAATTCCCAGTGGTAGATGAAAATTAGGAGTTTTGAGTTTTGAATTTTGAATTAGTCGGCTACGCCGATTTTGAGTTGTTCAATTTTGAATTGGTTGGACAACAATTAAAATTCAAAAATCAAAACTCAAAATTTCAAACTCACAATCGCAGGCGAAGCCGAGAATAATTCAAAATTCAAAAATCAAAACTCAAAATTTATATTACTATGAGCCAGAACAGTAAAATCAGAAAACAGCGCTACGCTAAGGAACAGGAGCGTAAGGGCAAGAAAGTAGTGGAATACATCCTTTGGGCATTCATCATATTGGCTGTGGCATTCATGATTTGGACCACAATGAATGTTTAATACAAACACACTATTCAAAACAAAACAATGAGTGGACTGGAAATAGAACGTAAGTTCCTTATACGAAAAGGCGGCTCCTGGAAGGAAGCCGCCTTTTCTTCAAGCCATATCAAGCAGGGCTACATGCCTTGCGAGTCGGCTACGGTGCGTGTGCGTACCCGCGACGATCGTTCGTGGCTCACTATCAAGAGCCATAGCAATCGTGCCGGACTGTCGCGCTATGAGTTTGAAAAAGAAATCAGCAACGACGAGGCGCAGCATCTCTTCGAACTGTGCCGCGGTGGTGTCATCGACAAGCGTCGCTGGCTGGTGAAGAGTCCCGACGGACAGCATACGTTCGAGGTGGACGAGTTCTACGGCGACAACGCCGGTCTGGTGGTTGCCGAGGTGGAACTTTCGTCGGAAGACGAGCCGTTCGGCAAGCCCGACTTTATAGGTGAGGAAGTGACTGGCGACCGCCGCTACTACAACTCACAACTCCTCGTCAATCCCTATTGCCGTTGGCGGGAGGAGTAGAGCCATATATATTAAGTATAGGAGCAAAAAAAATGACGAGATTCTAAAATCTCGTCATTACTTCTACAACAAACTTATCCTTCTCTGATGTGTGCGGTATGCCACCATCTTTATAGAAATACTTCTCATAGTTGAAACGGATGTCGCTAACGAACGGTTTCTTGAGGCTCAGTGTCACGCCGCCCGTGAGTCGTGAGCGCTGCGAATCGTTGACGATGAGCGTTCCGCTCTTGTCTGCCTTGCCGTTGAGGTAGCGTGTACCGTCGCTGTGGTCGCTCATGTAGTCGTAGCGCAGCAATGGTGTCACGTAGCGAATGAGTCCCTTGCCCGACGGGATGTCGTAGCTGATGAACGAGTCGAAGGCATGAACAGCCTTGAAGGCATCGTGAGCGTAGTGCTTGTACAGATACTCAGCCTCTACGTGCCAACCCTTGGCGTGCCAGTAGGCACCGGCATCGTACATCATCACATTGATGTGGTCGGGCTTTATCTTCTGTGTGCTCAGCGTCAGATTGAATCCGCCCGGCAGTAACATCTGAGCCTTAGCCGAGAAGTTGATGCTCTTGGTCCAGAAGTCTTTCTGATTGGTAAGACCTGAACCGTTGAACAATCCTGCCTCCAATATGATAGGAAATCCTGCATTGAACGAATATCCTAATGCTGCACCCACGTCGCGCACATTGCCCACTTGTTTGGCAATGAACGAGCGGTTGGCGAAATATTGCTGGTGGGGCGAACGGTGGGCGTCGATGGTGAACGGCACACGCATCTGTCCGATAGTGAACTGCAATCCCTGCACCGGCTTCAGTCGGGTGTAAGCATCGAGCATCTTTATCTTGCCTTCGTCGCAAAGGTCAATCTCTGCCTTATAAGATATAATAGGTGAAAGGCTGCCGTCGACACTGATACGGGCATTGCGCACCTCAAAGCGTCCTTCGCCCTCGCTGGTCTGATATTCGTATTTAGAGCGTATGGTACCGTGAATGTTCACCGGTGTGGCCTTGTCGGCATCGTTCTTCTCGGATGTTGCTGTCTGTTGTGCTGAGGCAGTGACTGCGGCAAGGCACAGCAGAGCCGATGTAATTGCTGTTCTCATCTTATTTTGTCATGTATTGTTTTTACGTCGGCAAAATTACTTATACCTTATTTTCGAGGCGTGTCGAATGTGTTATGATTGTGTTACAGGCAGAAATAAGCGGCTTTTTAAGGGCTGTTTGTTCTGTAATATCATTGTAACACTATCGTAATCCATGCGTCATTGTTTTTAAATTTCTAACTACTAATTTTGCAACCAGATAACAATTATAGCAGCACGCTAACATTTATATATAATGAAAGAGAAGAAGAAGGAATTATTAGGTGCGCTTAAGAAGCGACTTGATGGTAATGACGTAGTTGAAAATCAGGTTATTAAACTCGCATTAAAGAAACTGGACGGGGCACGCGACGATGGTTGGGGAGTATATTACTCCAAGAGTGGCCGTCGTCTGGTAGCCGCTAAGAAGACCATTGAGGGTGCCTATGCCGTTAAGGATGAAACACAGGAGATATGCGACAACGCCTTTTGGGGTTGTGCCTATCTGCGCAGCGTTGCCATGCCTGCCACAGTGACACGCATTGGCGACGAGGCTTTCGCCCGCTGTCTGTCGCTCGAATCAGTATGTGTGCCTTCATCTGTAGAAGAAATGGGCAAGAATCCTTTTGTAGGTCTTGACAGCAAGGTGGTCAACTGCCAGTCGACAGCTTTTGTCATTGACGCCAAGATACTTTATAATGCCGACCGTACTCGTCTCATTTCATGCATGACCGATGCTTCGATGATTATCGTTCCGAAGACCGTCAGCACAATCGGCAGCCTCGCCTTCACACGCCGCAGTAAGTTGAAGAAGGTGCAACTGCCCGACGGACTTGACCGCATAGGTCGTGACGCATTCAGCGATTGCGGTGCTCTCGAAGAGATAGTTATCCCTGCTTCGGTAATGACAATCGACCCTTACGCTTTCGCTGGCTGCGACCGCCTGCGCAAAGTTACCTTCCTCGGCACTCCGAAGCGTCTGGCACGCACGGCATTCAGCGATTGCGACAACCTTCTTTCAGTAATAGTACCCGACGGCGAGCAGAAAGCGTTCCGCAAGCTGCTGCATATTACAGAAGAGAGTGATATGATGGTGTTGGGAAATGAGCAGTAGCCCTACCCCCAGCCCCTCCCCCGTAGGGAGGGGAGCGATATGCTTTACAACTCACAACTTTGTAACAGATATAATAAAACTTTAATTCCCTATTTTCAATCCCCACGTTACATTTCACTCCCCTCCCTGCGGGGGAGGGGCCGGGGGTAGGGCTTTTAGCCTTATTTACATTATGAAAAAGCAAACAACCTACATAGATCGCGACGTGAGTTGGATGTACTTCAACCACCGCATTCTGCAAGAAGCCGAGAAGAAGCAGGTGCCTCTGCTCGAGCGTCTTTCGTTTCTTGGCATTTACAGCAACAACCTCGATGAGTTCTTCCGTGTACGTGTGGCATCGCTCAATCGCTTGGCTGACAGCGAAAGCCTGCCCGACAAGCGCCGCAAGGAGTTCAAGCGCACGCTCAAGACCATCAACCGGCTCAACGAGGAGTATTCGTCAGAATACACCAAAGTGATAAAGAGCGTGTTCGCCGAGCTTGAGGAGCACCACATCCGACTGCTCAAGGAGACCCAGCTCAACGACGAGCAGAAGCAGTTCCTCAAGCGTCTGTATTACGACAAGCTCAACGGCTCGACCAATCCCATCTGGCTCTCTGCCATCGACGACCTCAATACGCTTGAGGACAACCGCATTTACCTTGTCGTAAAGAAGACTCACACCGACTCGGAACGCAAGGTGAAGTATGCCGTCATAAAGGTTCCCGACCGTGTGTACGGCCGCTTCATACGCATACCGCAGAGCGACGGCTTCGACAACATCATGTATCTCGACGACGTGATACGCTTCTGTCTGCCGCTGATATTCATCGGCACCAAGCCGTCGACATACGAAGCCTACTCCTTTAAGTTCACCAAGGATGCCGAAATGGAGGTAGACAACGATGCCGACTACGGCGCTATGGAGAAGATTGCGCTCGGTGTGAACTCGCGAAAGCGTGGCGAACCAATCCGAGTGATATACGACAAGGACATGCCGCGCGACATGCAGAAGCGCGTTTTCGACCGTCTTAATGTGCGCGAACTTGACACTTCGCTCGCCGCAGGACGCTATCAGAACCACCGCGACCTCATGTCGTTTCCCGACTGCGGTCACAACGAACTGAAATACGAGAAGTGGCAGCCCGTGATGAAGCCCGAATTCCTTGCCGAAGAGTCGCTCTTCGAGCAGATACGTAAGAAAGACCGCTTCATACACGTGCCCTACAACTCGTTCGACGCATACATCCGACTGCTGCGCGAGGCTGCCCTGCGCCCCAGCGTGAAGGAGATAAAGACCACACTCTATCGTCTTGCCAAGGACTCGAAGGTGGTGAAGGCGCTCATCTGTGCCGCACGCAACGGCAAGAAGGTCACGGCTGTGGTCGAACTGATGGCACGATTCGACGAGGAGAGCAACATCAAGTGGAGCAAGCGAATGCAGGAAGAGGGCGTCAACGTAATCTTCGGCGTTGAGGGACTGAAGATTCACAGCAAACTGCTGTACATCAAAACCACCAAGGGCGACATAGCCTGCGTGGGTACCGGCAACTTCCACGAGGGCAACGCACGTGTATATACCGACTATCTGATGATGACCGCCCGCCAGGGCATCGTCAGCGAGGTGGCTAAGGTGTTCGACTTCATCGACCGCCCGTTCTCGCCGATGCGCTTCCGCGAACTGCTCGTGTCGCCAAACTCAATGAAGACGCGCATACTGCGACTCTTCGACAACGAGATAAAGAACGCACAGGAGGGTCGTCCGGCGTGGGTGAAGATAAAGATAAACCACATAACCGACCCCGATGTCGTAAACAAGATGTATGCCGCATCGCGTGCCGGAGTGCGCATCGACGCCCTTGTACGCGGCAACTGTTCGCTCGTGCCGGGCATAGAGGGCGTGAGCGACAACATACGCATTGTCGGTATCATCGACCGTTATCTTGAACATTCACGCATACTTATATTCTGCAACAACGACAAGCCACGCTACTTCATCGGCTCTGCCGACTGGATGCCGCGCAATCTCGTCAACCGTATCGAGGTGCTCACACCTGTCTACGACGACGAAATGAAGCGCGACCTCATGCGAACCGTCGACTACGGACTGCGCGACACTACCAACGGACGCATCGTAGACGGCCGTGGCACCAACGAAATACAACCCGTGAAGGAAGGCGTAGAGCCGTTCCGCTCGCAGGAAGAACTGCACATCGAATACAACAAGATATGAACATCGCCGCTATAGACATAGGCTCCAACGGAGCCCGACTGCTCATAAAGAGTTTCGACGACAACGCACCCGAGTCGTCACGTATACGCAAACTGCTCTTCATCCGCATCCCCTTGCGACTGGGCAAGGACGTTTTTGCGCTCGGCAAGATTTCGAAAGAGCGCCAGCGCATGATGCTGCACATGATGAAGGGATTCAACGAGTTTATGCAACTGTACAATGTGGAGCACTTCCGCGCCTGCGCCACGTCGGCAATGCGCGATGCCGAGAACGGCAAGAAGGTGATGCGACGCATCGAGAAGGCCACGGGCATCAGCCTGGAGATAATACCTGGAGCTGAGGAGGCGCAGCTGCTGTGCAACAACCTCGTAGAGAACACCGCCAGCACCGAAGGCAATTTCGCCTACGTCGACGTAGGTGGAGGTTCCACCGAAATCTCCTTGCTCCACGACGGTATATTGGCAGAGAGTCACTCGTTCAACGTGGGCACCCTGCGCATGCTTGCCGGAGCCGTGACTCAGGAAGAACGCAACGCCATGTGCCGCATGCTCGAGAAGTATGCCGAGGAGTTTCCCGGCACAAGAATCATCGGTTCGGGTGGCAACATCAACCGTCTCTTCAAGCTGTCGCACGCCAAGGGCGACTCGCGCACGCTGCCCGTAGACACGCTCAAGCAGCTCTATGCCGAGCTGGCACCGCTCTCCATCGAGGAGCGCATGCAGCAATACAAACTCAAGGACGACCGTGCCGATGTGATAATACCCGCTGCCGAGATATTCCTTCTTGTAGCACGGTCGCTCAAGTGCAACGAAATTCTCGTGCCCAACATCTCGCTTGCCGACTCCATTGTAGACGGCATATACAAGAAGAATAAAGAGTAGAGAATCCAAAAAAATAGAGTGATACGACATCTTATTGAATACCCAACTGTAGGAGGTTATGGCGTCCTCGCCATAACCTGAGCAAGCAACGGTGTAAAACAAGAACAACATTATCCGGTCTAAATTAACGATCGATAATGTTGTTCTTGTATTATAGCTAATGGTAAAGGTTCAGCAATAAATCAGAATAATCAAACTTTTGCAAAAATAATGCGTCAATTATTACTTCCAGAATAATTTGTCCATAATCTCGTAGCGCTTCTCCATATTCGCGTCTTCCTTTACGTATGTGTTTACATCGATTTGAAGAACGGGGGCGATGGATTTGCCGCTTGTGGTAGGCCAGTCAACGAGTCCGAGACCATTGGGGTTGCCTGTCTTCACGAAGTTGACGTAGTAGTTGCTGAAAATGTCAGATATTACGTAGTCTTCAGGTTGCCAATCGTACACACGATTGGTAGAAAGTGTGCCCATGGCATACTCTATATCGGCTGAGTGAACAGCACCGAGAGCACGCGGAGCGGCTGGAGTATCGGATGTTTTCTCTTGAACTCCACCTGCAAGACCGGCTACCTTGTCCTTCAATACCATGTCGGGACGTGGGTGGCAGTAGCGATAACGATATACGGGCTGACCGCCTGTGAGCTTGTGCATGTTGCCCCATTTCCATGTAGAGTAGTCGAGGAATATATCGCCTGCAAGATTGTTGCCCGGCTGTCCCATAACGTCAGCGTCGGTGTTGAGGCCATAGAGCTTGAAAAGTTCGTCGGTAGCGTCGCCGAATGTGGCTTTTACGACATTCTTCAAGTTCTCCACCGTGGGAGCCTTGCCGTAGAGAACGGACAGGGCATTCATCTCCTGGTTGTTGCCACCGATGAGCAATGGTACCTTAGTCTGCTCGCCATTGGCGAACACGTCGTATGGCTGTTTGGTCCAGAAATATCCGTCGATATTGTACGTGGGTATGTTCTTCACTTTAGCCTTCTTCATCAGTTCCTCGGCAGATAGGGCACGCAGGTCCTTGATGTCCTTGCAGCCAATAATCTTAGTTATTTCCAAGCCCTTGGTCTCAGCCTCCTTAAGAGTGGCAACCTTCTTCATACCGATCACCGAACCGCTCGAACCCATTGCCTGAGCAAACAGTCCTTGGCACAAAGGCGAAGCCATGAGTGCGCTTACCGACATAGAGCCAGCTGACTCGCCTACGATTGTGATGCGGTTGGGGTCGCCGCCAAAGGCTGCGATGTTGTCCTTTATCCATTTGATGGCAGCCACCTGGTCAAGGAAACCGTAGTTGCCCGAGCCTTTGTAAGTGGTTTCCTTAGAGAGCTGAGGATGAGCGAAGAATCCGAAAATGCCTTCGCGATAGTTGGCTGTAACGGAGATAATGCCCTTACGAGCCATTGCGTCGCCAGCGTAGCGTGGCTCGCTGCCACTGCCAGCCATAAGTCCGCCGCCGTTGAAGTAGATAAGTACCGGCAGCTTTTCGTTCATCTTCTTGGCAGGAGTCCAGATGTTAAGATACAGACAATCTTCGCTCATCTTCTTTGTGCCGAAGTTCATGTCGCCGAAGATATTTTCCTGCATAGGGTTGGGACCGAATTCCTTAGCTTGGCGTACGCCTTGCCATTTCTCTACTGGCTGTGGAGCCTTCCAACGAAGATCGCCTACTGGAGGTGCGGCAAAGGGAATGCCCTTGAATGTCTTTACACCCGACTCGTTTATGCCCTCAAGTGTGCCTTCGGCAACGTTTACTCTTGTGGGTTGTTGTGCAAACAATACTCCTGTGAGCAATGTAAGCATAAATGTCAGAAATGATTTTCTCATACGTATAATGATTTAGATGTTTTTATTAATGTCTTTTCTCTGTTATCGGTTCTATTCGTTCAGAGTCCAGCGTGTGTCGGGATTGTCGGACAATACACGCATGCTGAGCTTGCCGCCTCGGCAGCTAAGTACAGCCACTGTGGCATCCGTCTTGTTGTATCCGCCTCCTACATATACGGGAAAGTGGCATCCGTCAACGCCCTCAGGATAGAACTTGGCGTTGTGGGTGTGTGCAGCCAGCGCCACATCGAACGGTGCACGGCTGAGCATGGGCCCCCACAGTTCGGTGCAGGGACGGTAGGTGTCGGTGTTGCCGAATACAGGTATATGGCTGATGAGCACGTGATTGCGTGCCGACTTGAACTCACGGCTCGACAACTCCTTCTTTATAAACTCCGCTTGGTCGTGTCTTAGCTGCGTAAAGTCGTTGAGGCCGCCATATACTGGCGTTGAGTCGGGCTTGTCTTCGCCAAGGTCGAGTAGCATGAATCGGGTGTTGCCACGTGTAAATGCGCTGTAGGTCCTGTCGTTGTAGTAGCCTATCTGGTGGTGCATTCCAGCCGAGTAGAAGTTGCGTATCTCATGATTTCCACGCAGGAAAATGACGGGTTTCTCTGCACCGTTCACCTCATCAGCCAGACTGTGAATCATGCTTATGGCATGCTCGCGGTTGCGCGGTTCGGGTAGACAGTCGCCGTTGAATATCACAAAGTCGTAGTCGATGCCCTTGGCAAGCTGCTTAAGGTGGGCAAGAGTCTCACCGTGTTCGTGCAGGTCGTTGAAGACGAGGCACGTGAAGTCTTCGTCCTTAAGGGCAGGAGTGCGGAACGAGTAGAACGGAGTGCGCAGCGTGTCGGCACCGAAGTGGTTGGAGTAGGCTCCCTTATACAATATTTCCATTGCACACACGCGATAGTAGTAGCGTGTGCCGGGCTTCAGATTGTCGAGCTTGATGTTGTTCTCGATGTCGTAGCACACCTCTTGGCCGTCGAGTATGGTACGTGCGCGCTGCGTATGCTGTGTGTCGGTGCCATATTCTATCCAGCAGTGGCACACGCTGTTGGTCTGGAACATCACGTTCATTGAAGTAGGGGTGGCAAGCTGTAGATAAGGTTGCGTCGTAAGCAGCTTGTCGATGGGGGTAGGCAGCACAATGTCGGCAAAGATAGGGCGGTGGTCGGAGGCGAGAGTGTTCACTACTTCAGAGTGAAGCGTCACGGCAGGCTCGCCAACGTATGGCCTATACTGCTCCCAACCTTTCTCGGCAGGTCCCGGTCGGCGTACATCGCCATAGCTTTTGTACACGGCAATGTAGTCGAGACATTCACGTGGGTTGTCGGCAGGCCACGATTTGCCCTTGTTGTTGCATATATGGAAGCTTTTCTGAAACTTTTTTATGAATGGCGAATCGGGCTGGGCGTTAAGGTCGCCGGCTATGATGAATGGTTTGCTGTATTTCTTTGCAATATTCTCAATTATGCTTATCGAAGCCATAAGGTCGGCTTCGGTCAGCGAGAGGTGGGTTGCAGCAAATACGTAGTCGTCAAATTCTGCCACGAGCAGTGTACGTGCCTCCTCACGTCCGGGTAATGCGTGCTGTTCGGTTCTTATAGGACGCTTGCGCGAGAGTATGCCAATGCCGTATTTGCCACCGTCGAAACTTATGGCAGGAGCATACGAAGCATAGTAGCGCATGTGGTCGGCTATCTCGCCAAGCGAGTAGGTGTTATTGGTTCGGCGTGTCATGCTGTCAACCTCCTGTACGGCAACTACGTCGGGATTGATATTCTCCAGTACACCGGCTATACGCTTGTAGTCGAGTTTCTGGTCCATACCCACACCATGCTGTATGTTGTAGGAAGCAATGCGCAGCTGGCGTGGCAACTTGTTTGTACAGGTCTGTGCCTGCGAAGGAATGGCTGTAGTAATTGCTGCGGGCAGCAGAAACGAGAGTAATAAATGCTTCAATTGAGTGATAGTTTTGTTTTTAGAGATCATTTTTTTGTATTATAGTTATGGTTTCGAATAGCAAAGTTCGAAATAATTTGTGAAAACAGCAAGAAAACAGCATCACAATGTTTGAATAAAATGACTACAAGATAAACAAGAACTACTTTAATTATCCATACTATATATATTATAATGTGTACGCCTACATTTTAAAGTTGTAATTGCAAAGTAATATTAAAATCATAATAAAATTGCGCATTTTCTCTTTGAAAGTTTTGGAGATAACAGAAAAAGTACTACCTTTGCATCCGCTTTCGAGAACGAACGAAACCTCAAGCAAAACGAGATAAGTTTGGTGAAGAAAGTTTTAAAAGAAAGAGTTCTTTGAAAAGATTTACATAAGACAGATAAAGTAGTACAAGAAGCGAGAATGATGAAACACTCATTCTTGGGTAGAAGAAAAACGAACCGTCAAGTTTGTTTGGCTTTAAACTCTAATTTGGAAGCTCGTTCTGAAACAGATACAAACAAACAGCAATATCCGCCAGAGCTTAGAAAGGCCCAGCCGGCCCAGTAAGGCTTAGCATCAAGGAATTTGCTGGTAAAAGATATTTTACAATGTAGAGTTTGATCCTGGCTCAGGATGAACGCTAGCTACAGGCTTAACACATGCAAGT
>OLFV01000253.1_pt1 | contig 65621 bp, 63 predicted proteins | sample 1605551 | NCBI WGS metagenome assembly OLFV01 (sample SAMEA3888922, study PRJEB22519) | human gut metagenome | biome: human gut; feature: human-associated habitat; material: faeces | place: Denmark | collected 2011 | reverse complement strand
GCCATTAAGTCGGACAGAGCAAAAGTCGTTATGACCGCAGGCTGTATTTCGGAAATCGCTGACATAACGACTTATATTTATGATACTAGGGAGAGATAGGCAACTCGGAAAATCCCTATTTGCATTTTATCTGGCATATCCCCTGGGTTAATGTGCCCATTGGGCAGAAAGCACACCAAGCTCGTGGGCGATAATACAGCATAGCTGCCAAGGCCATAATCTCCGATGTTAGCATCAGACTATATAGCCCAAAGGCAAATTGAGCTGTTGCCGGAGCTACATTGCCACTATAAGCCCAGTTCCAAGGCAGATGAAAGGTCCAGAACAAGGTAACAAATTTCTGCAAGGAGGCTGCCCCACTGGATACCAGCCATGTAGTATAGATAATATTACCAAACATAGCAAAAAAGAACACCATAAATCCATAGCGAAAAGCCCTGCCATACATCCATGCTGGCATATCATGTCTTTTGGAAAAGCCTAGCTGACTGCCCAAAAATCTCAGCAACTGGCCTCTATCACAATAACGATTGCAAAACAGCTTATTACCGCCAATAATTGCAAAGAGCAATGGCAAGCAAAAGCTGATTAATCCCAGCCAGGCAAAGAGGATATTCACAAAGCCCAAGGAAAAATACAAAATGGACCAAATCCACAGATAATGATACCAATACTTCTGCTTCATGAAATCACCTCCACCTGAATGATACCAGCAGGACATTCCCTACTGCACAGTCCACAACCTACACATAAAGATGTATCTACTTGAGCATAACAGCCATGAAAAATGGAAATCGCACCTCTAGGACATACCTCCAGACAGCTGCCACAGGACGCACATTTTTCCTGAGTAATCCTCGCCTTTCGTTTTACCGCCATATTATTCCTCCTGTTTTTCCTCTGTTGCAAACAAACAGGACAGCAGCTTCTCTATCCGCTTATCCTTAATACTATAGGTAATCTCCAACCCCTTTCGCTGTCCCTCAATAATACCTGCCTGACGCAGCTTGCCAACATGCTGAGATACAGTAGACTGAGGCGCCTCCAAGCAATTTTGCATATGAGTTACATTACAGCTGCCATTACGCCACAAGCCTCTAGCGATACACAATCTAACCGGATGAGCCAATGCCTTTAGCATCTCTGCCATATCCTGTAGCTCTTTTAAATCCTTATTTTCTATCATAACACTCACCTCTTATTTTATATATTACAATATTACGATATATGTGTCAATATTCCACTAGGAAAAATCTCTTTCTTGACAATATATACAAAAAACATTACACTTATTATGAAATAAAGACATATTAGTATTTATTTCTCAATATTTTTATAGAGTTGACCAAGTGATTGAACAGGAGTTCATGAAGGGGTGCACCACCGCGGGTGTACTTCTTTGTGAGCTCTTTTTTTGGAGGTGAAAATAATGATTCAAGCCAAAATCAACGGTCAAATAGTGGATTTGGCAGAAAAAACCACTATTCAACAGTTCCTACAGGCTCAAAATCATAAAACAGACCGAGTAGCAGTAGAGCTAAATGGACAAATTGCACCTAAAAGTGCTTATGGACAACAGGAAATCAAAGCTGAGGATACTCTGGAAATAGTATCCTTTGTAGGAGGAGGCTGATAATATGCCATCACAGGAGGAAATCTATGCTGCCCTCTGCCAGCGTCATGGCAAGGCATTGCAGGATAAGCTGCAGAAGGCCAAGGTTGCCATTGCAGGTCTAGGAGGCCTTGGCTCCAATATTGCTATTGGACTAGCCCGCATAGGCGTAGGACAGCTTCATCTGGTGGATTTTGACCGGGTAGATTTAACCAATCTTAACAGACAGCATTACTTTATCCACCACTTAGGCCAGTACAAAACAGAGGCCCTAAAAAAACAGCTTCTGGAAATCAATCCCTATATTCGGGTAAGTACAGATTGTTTGAAAATCACAGCCAGCAATGTAGCTACTCTATTTTCAGATGCTGACATTATTTGCGAAGCCTTTGATGTACCAGAGAACAAGGCTATGCTGGTAAATACGGTTTTGGAGCAGCTGCCAGATAAATGGCTTGTTTCCGGCAATGGCATGGCAGGCTATGGCCAAAGCAATTTGATTCAAACCAAGGCTATCATGTCCAAATTTTACCTTTGCGGGGACAATATCAGCAGCAATGAAGCTCAGCCCCTCATGGCCCCAAGAGTAGCAATTTGCGCAGGACATGAAGCAAATATGGTGGCAGAATTAATTATTGAACATTTAGGAAAAGAGGCAGAAAAATGACTTGGAAATTAGGCAAGCATGAATTCAAATCCCGTTTTATTTTAGGCTCCGGCAAATATTCCCTCAATCTGATTAAGGCTGCCGTGGAAAATGCCCAGGCAGATATTATTACTTTGGCTCTCCGTCGAGTTAACGATGGCGGCATGGCCAATATTCTTGATTATATTCCTGAGCATATCACCCTTTTGCCTAACACCTCTGGGGCCAGAAATGCCGACGAGGCGGTGCGAATTGCCCGCTTGTCCAGAGAGCTTTGTCACAGCGATTTGGTAAAAATCGAAATCATGCGGGATAGCAAATATCTCCTGCCTGATAATCAGGAAACCATTAAGGCCACGGAAATTCTTGCCAAGGAAGGCTTTACTGTTCTCCCCTATATGTATCCTGATTTGAATGTAGCTCGAGACCTGACCAATGCAGGAGCAGCTGCCATTATGCCTTTAGGGGCTCCTATCGGCACCAACAAAGGTCTGTGCACCAAAGAATTTATTCAGATTCTCATTGATGAAATTGAATTGCCAATTATTGTAGATGCTGGTATTGGCAGACCCTCTCAAGCCTGTGAAGCTATGGAAATGGGTGCCGCGGCTATTATGGCCAACACCGCCATTGCCACTGCTGGTGATATTCCAGCTATGGCAGAGGCCTTCCGTCTAGCTATTGAGGCAGGTCACCTGGCCTACAAGGCAAAGCTGGGACGAGTTCAGGACAAGGGTAGTGCCTCCTCCCCTCTTACAGGATACTTACGGGACTAAGGAGAAGTGATTATGAGCAAGGATGAACATCTTAATGAAAGTATTATCAGCCAGGAGGCCAAAGCCTTTTTAGCCAAGGAAAACCGCAGCAACCATATGGAATATATGCCGGATATGGAGGTGCTGGACAGTGATTTGCTGGACAGAGTTGTGGCGGATATGGAAAGCTATGATTACGATAGCTATACAGCTCAGGATGTACGACAGGCTCTACAGCACAGCCGTAAGACACCAGAGGATTTCCGTGCCCTCCTTTCCCCAGCCGCTCTGCCATTTTTGGAAGAAATTGCCCAGCAGGCCAAATTGGAAAAAGAAAAGCATTTTGGCAATTCCATTTGTCTTTTTACCCCTATCTATATTGCTAATTACTGTGAAAACTTCTGCATCTACTGTGGCTTTAACCGTTACAACCACATTCGTCGAGCCCAGCTTACCTATGAGGAGATTGACAAGGAAATGGCAGCCATCGCCCAAAGCGGTTTACAGGAAATCCTGATTCTCACTGGTGAAAGCCGTCAAAAATCCACGGTGGAATACATTGGAGAAGCCTGCAAGATAGCCAGAAAATATTTCCGAATTATTGGCTTGGAGGTTTATCCTATGAACAGTGATGATTATGCCTATCTTCATCAATGCGGTGCGGATTATGTAACAGTTTTTCAGGAAACCTATCACGCCGACAAATATGAAACTCTCCATTTGGCAGGTCACAAGCGCATCTTCCCATACCGCTTTTGTGCTCAGGAACGAGCGCTAAAGGGTGGCATGAGAGGTGTAGGCTTTGCTGCTCTGCTGGGACTAGATGATTTCCGCAAGGATGCTCTGGCTACCGGTATGCATGCCTATTATTTGCAAAAAAAATATCCCCAGGCAGAAATTGCTTTTTCCTGCCCTCGTTTACGGCCTATTATCAACAACGACAAAATCAATCCAATGGATGTGCATGAAGCCCAGCTTCTGCAGGTGGTTTGTGCCTATCGGCTCTTTATGCCCTTTGCCAGCATAACGGTTTCCACCAGAGAATGTGCCAGAGTTCGGGACAATCTGGTAAAAATTGCTGCTACTAAAATATCTGCCGGTGTCAGCACTGCCATTGGTGAGCATTGCACTGAAGCAGAGGACAAAGGAGATGCACAATTTGAAATCTCAGACACCCGCACTGTTGACGATGTATATCAAAGCCTGCTAAATCATGATTTACAGCCAGTTATGTCAGAATATATCTACGTTTAAACCCTAATAAACACAAAATACCGACCTGAGCAAGAGGATTTTAATCCCTTACCAGGTCGGTATTATTTTTCTAATCAATCAGCCCTTGGCCTTGATATAATTAATCAACCCGCCGGCCTTGGCAATATCCTGTACAAAGCCTGGCAATGGCTGAGCGTGGAATACATCACCAGTGGTAAGATTCTCAATCACACCAGTGGAAGTATCTACCCGCAGCTTGTCACCATGATGAATTTTCTCCACATCATCGCCGATTTCCAGCAGTGGCAAACCGATATTAATGCCGTTACGGTAGAAGATACGGGCAAAATCTGCTGCAATTACCACAGGCACACCAGAAGCCTTAATAGCTACAGGAGCATGTTCGCGGGAGGAGCCACAGCCAAAGTTCTTGCCACCTACCAGAATATCCCCCTCTACCACATTAGCAGCAAAAGGAGCCTCCTGATGCTCATCGCTATCCTCCATGCAATGAGCAGCCAAATCCTTGGGATCAAAGGAGTTCAGATAGCGGGCAGGAATAATTACATCTGTATCAATATTGTCGCCGTAGCGCCAAACCTTTCCTTCTAAGCTCATCTTACTTTACCTCCTCTGGAACTGCGATATAACCGAGAATTGCACTGGCAGCTGCCACATATGGTCCAGCCAGATATACCTCGGAGTCAACATGGCCCATACGGCCACGGAAATTACGATTGGTGGTGGAAACAGCCTTCTCCCCTGCTGCCATAATACCCATGTGGGCACCAAGACATGGTCCGCAGGTTGGAGTGCTGACGGCTGCGCCAGCATTAATAAAGATATCTACCAGTCCCTCATGAACTGCATCCAAATAAACCTGCTGGGAACCTGGAATTACAATACAGCGTACATCTGGATGTACACTATGGCCCTTCAACACCTCTGCCGCCTGACGGAGATCCTCCAGACGCCCATTGGTACAGGAACCAATTACCACCTGATCTATCTTTATCTTGTCAATCTCAGACACTGGATGAGTGTTGCCAGGCAGATGTGGGAAAGCCACCACTGGTGTCAGCTTGGAAAGATCTATCTCAATTACCTTTTCATAGCTGGCATCCTCATCAGGAGCTACAGCCTCATATGGCTGCTGCACTCTGCCCTCTACATATTCCTTGGTAATTTCATCAAATGGGAAAATACCATTCTTTCCACCGGCCTCAATGGCCATATTGCTTATTGTAAGACGGTCTGTCATAGTCAGCTCTGCTACACCCTCGCCAGCAAATTCAATTGCCTTATAGAGTGCACCATCTACGCCAATCATGCCAATCAGAGTCAGAATGACATCCTTACCACAGATGTACTTTGGCTTTTTGCCAGTAAGTACAACCTTGATAGCCTTTGGCACCTTGAACCAAGCCTGACCAGTAGCCATAGCTACCCCTAGGTCAGTGGAACCAACACCAGTGGAAAAACCGTTGACTGCGCCATAGGTACAGGTATGGGAATCTGCACCAATGGTAAGCATACCAGGGCCTACAATACCCTTCTCTGGCAAAATAACATGCTCGATACCTACCCGGCCAATTTCAAAGTAATTCTTAATCTGATGCTTCTTGGCAAATTCCCGCACAGTCTTGGCCAGACCTGCTGCCTTAATATCCTTGTTAGGAGTAAAATGATCTGGCACCAGCGCAATCTTAGTATTATCAAATACCGGACGACCGATTTTCTCAAACTCCTTGATAGCAGGAGGAGCGGTTACATCATTGGCTAATACCATATCCAGCTGGCAGAAAATAAGCTGTCCAGCAGTTACAGAATCCAAACCAGCATGCTTGGCCAGGATTTTTTCTGTCATGTTCATTCCCATTACATACACCTCGTCATTATGCTACAAATAGGCTTATGCCACTATAGCATAAGCCTATTCGCTAAATTTCTAGTTTAATTTGCTTGGATTAGTCCTTGGAAAGGTCTGCACCATTCTTCAGCCAAGGCATCATGTTACGCAGCTCTGCGCCAACCTTCTCGATTGGATGCTCTGCATGGAGACGACGCTGCATCAGGAAGTTTGCACGGCCAGCGGAACGGTTCTCCAACAGCCAGTTGCGAGCAAAAGTACCATCCTGAATTTCCTTCAGAACCTTCTTCATTTCCTTCTTGGTTTCCTCGGTAATAATACGAGGACCAACCATGTAGTCGCCATACTCTGCAGTATCGGAAATAGACTTACGCATCTTGGTGAAGCCGCCCTCATAGCACAGGTCAACGATGAGCTTCATCTCATGGAAGCACTCGAAATATGCCATCTCAGGTGGATAACCAGCCTCAACCAGAACCTCGAAACCAGTCTGCATCAGCTGGCAAACGCCACCGCACAGTACAGCCTGCTCACCGAAGAGATCCTCTTCTGTCTCATCACGGAAGGTAGTCTGGAGAACGCCGGAGCGAGTTGCACCAACACCCTTAGCATAAGCCAAAGCCAGATCAAAGCACTGACCGCTAGCATCCTGATAAACAGCGAATACTGCAGGAACACCGGAACCCTCAGTGTAGGTGCGACGTACCAGATGGCCAGGTCCCTTTGGTGCTACCATGAATACATCTACATCAGCAGGAGGTATAATCTGCTGATAATGAATATTGAAACCATGAGCAAAAGCCAGAGCGCTGCCAGACTTCAGATTTGGCTTAATCTCAGCCTTGTATACATCGGACTGCTTCTCATCAGGAATCAGAACCATGGTAATATCAGCCTGCTTTACAGCCTCAGCTACATTGCAAACCTTCAGACCGTGCTCTTCTGCAACCTTCTTGGACTTGGAGCCCTCATACAGGCCAACAATAACATTAGCACCGCTTTCCTTCAGGTTCAGTGCATGGGCATGTCCCTGGCTGCCATAACCAATAATGGCAACGGTCTTCCCGTTCATGAGGCTCCAATTTGCATCCTGATCATAATAAGTTTTTGCCATAGTAATCTCTCTCCTCACAATGTTCTTGTATGGTGTGCTCTCCCCGCTCCAGTCCAATAAGACCAGTTCGAATGATTTCCAAAATACCGTATGGCTTCAAGAGGCGGGTAAAGGCCGTTACCTTGTCGTCATCACCAGTAACCTCAAAAATCAAGGTAGTGGGCTGCACATCAATGACTCTAGCTCTAAATAGCTCAGCCATTTTTAACACATCTAACCTGTTGGTATCATCAGCCTTAACCTTTATCATGGTCATACCACGATAAACAGAGCTTCCGTCATCCAAACGCTGGACAGCTTCAACCTCCGGCAGCTTTTCCAGCTGCTTCATCATCTGATCCACCAGATACTCATCTCCATGTACCACCAAGGTGATACGGGAAAATTCAGGAGATTCTGTAATACCTACAGCCAAGCTGTCGATATTGAACTCCCGACGCGAAAACATACTAGCTACTCGAACCAAAACGCCGGTCCTATTTTTTACCAGAACAGACAATACGTGCTTCAAGAAAATCCCTCCTATACCATCTGCTCAAGAATTTTGTCTAACAAGTTTTCGTTGAGCTTTGTCTATTATCACTCATTCCTAGTAATTTGTCAACCTTTTCTGTAAATAAATATTACACCTTGTATTTTCTGATTGGATTTTCGTCTTTTATTAATCCACAAAACTCTATTTTTGCGTTTTTTTCCACTAGGAAATTACATTATTCCGCATATATAAGACTTTTGTGTTTACACTCCAATAAAAGTGTAACAACTGTAACATTGTCCTACCAATTTTTGTAAGGCAGCTTTATCAGGCTAGAATTGTAATACCTAGCTTCCCCAGAAACCTCCCGGTCAATCCAAATAGGCAAAGCCAGAGCCGTATCCTCTGAGGGAAGCTCTGCCTCTGCCACAGCCAGCCCTTCATTATCTCCGGCAAATATATCTATCTCCCAAAGCTGCTGTCCATGCTGCTCCAGATAACGAGTCTTTTCCACCAAAGGACGGAGACACAATTCCTCTAACATTTGACAGGCTTCCTCATAGGGAATTTCATATTCCAGCTCTGTACGGGATATGCCCTGATTTTTTCCCTTTATGGTAAGATATCCCTTAGCACCTTTGGTACGCACCCGTACCGTCCGCTCAGGAGCTAGAGAAAGATAGCCCTGACGAATCTCCACCCCCGGACTTTGAGGCTGCCACAGCTCCCTTTTAATGAGAAACTTACGCTCAATCTCCTTGGCCACCTTCATGCCCCCTTTTAATCTTTGCTTATTGCTCGCCGATGATTCTAACCTCTGGGAAAAGCTTCACGCCATTTTTGGCATAAACCCTATCCTGCACCTCTTTAATAAGATTCAATACATCTGCTGCTGTAGCATTGCCAGAATTTACCACAAAGCCTGCGTGCTTGGTGGAAATCTGTGCCCCACCTACTTGTAAGCCCTTCAGGCCGGTTTCGTCAATAAGGGTACCAGCAAAATATCCCTGCGGACGCTTGAAGGTACTGCCTGCGCTTGGCATTTCCAAAGGCTGCTTGCTTTCCCGCCGCTGGGTAAAATCATCTATCTTGGCCTGAATAGCTTCCTTGTCTCCCGAAGCCAGCTCCAGAGTAATCTCGCAAATTGCCTGTCCATTATGCTGGAAAACACTGTGACGATAACCAAAATCCAGTTCATCCTTCTCGTAGGTAAGAATCTTGCCATTGTGGGTAACAGTCTTGACCTGCACCACAATACCTGACATATCACCATCGTAGGCACCCGCATTCATAAATACTGCTCCACCAAGACTGCCTGGTATGCCACAGGCAAATTCCATGCCTGTCAGCCCATTTTCCGCGGCAAACTGGGATACATGCTTTAAATAGGCACCTGCCCCTGCAATAATTCTATTTCCCTCACAGCGCTTGTAGCTCATAGGAGCGTGCATCTTGATAACAGCTCCCCGGATTCCCTTATCCAGCACCAGCACATTGGAGCCATTGCCTAAAATAGTATGAGGAATATCATAATTCTTCAACAGCACAAATATCTGGGAAAGCTGCTCCATATTAGCAGGGAAAAGCAAATAATCTGCCGGCCCGCCAATATTAAAGGTGGTATGCTTGCTCATAGGCTCACTGACAAAAAACTGCTCCTGCCCTAGCAAAGCACTGGCTTCTCTAATAAAATCCTGATTTAACGACATATCATCATTTCCTTATCTATAATTTCATAATAATTCACTGATACACACCTGCAAAAAAGATGTGTCAGTACCAATAATTATACTAATATTTCATACATTTGTAAAAGGTATTATTGTTACACCTGACAAATTAATGTATAATAATAAGTAATTATTTTACTGGAGTTTGTATTTATGCGAAAACTTTTTATTTGTTTTTTCTCATTTTTAACTATTATTTGCTGTTTTACTATATTATGCATATTTCTCACGGAAAAAACTGACCTGCTGGGCCTGAAAAATTACCGTGTGTCTGCCAGCTTTACAGAAGAAAATGGCGATACACTGCTATCCTGGAGCCGTTATCCATATCCCTGCTTTTATCAGGTAGATACCTACTACAAAACTACAGGTCTGGTGGAAGGAGAACCTGAATACCACAAGGTTGCCTCAGCCTATACCATGAACGATAAGTATGTAGTGCCTCCTACAGCTATTCCTGCCTATTACAGGATTACGGCCTATGGCATCTTTGGCAAGGTTTCTGATGACGAGACCATGATTCCCAATGGGAATTATCGAGAGCCAATCCGCCCAGTTCCCATTACCAAATACCCTGCTGATAAGCCTGCTAGTCTGAAACCATTTCTTATTTGGCACAGTATTCCTGATGGAGTGCTCTATGAGCTGGAGCTTTTATCTGGACCACCAGATACGGAAAACACCCAAAGCTTTTCCACAGTAAATCATCTTTATGGCACCAGACAGGTATTTACCAATGGCCTACAGATTGATTTAACTCCCTACAGCAATTTGCCAGTTATTTACTGGCGGGTTCGTGCCCTAAACCTACGTCATGAGCCTCTGGGAGTCTATTCCACAGCAGAGCCTATCTATATTGATGCTCACAAGGCTGTTCCCAACAAGCCTGTATTGAACAAATTTGATAGAATGCCTGACTTTAGCCAGCCAATCTATCCAGTATTTACATGGATTCCTATGCTGGGGGCAGAACGCTACGAGGTGGAGCTTTTAACCAAGCCACCTACTCAGGAAAATAATACTGTCCCTACCCCAGACCGATATTGGGCCAAGACTGTGGACAGCTCCTTTAGCTGCTACGATGAATATGCCAGATATTATGCTGGTACCTACTATTGGCGGGTTCGAGGACTGGATGCCAATGGCAATACAGTAGGGGTTTATTCCGATACCGATAGTTTTCAGGTGCCAAGTCATATCACTAGGCCTTTAGTGGCTGCCTTTGGGGACAGTATTACCCACGGCGGCGGTGCAGTTTCCTTTTCCCCAGCCAGTCTGGAGTACAGCTACACCACCTATATGGATGAACCCTGTATCAATCTCGGTCGCAGTGGAGATACCTCCACCACTACCTTGGCCAGATTCGATAGGGATGTCCTGCCACTCAGGCCACGGAATCTCTTGATTATGACTGGATCCAACAGTCTGAGGGCTACCCATATCACCGGTCAAATGGTTATCAATGATCTAAAGCAGATTGTAAAAAAATGTCAGGACAATGATATTCGGCCTATTCTTATGACCTTGCCTCCTATAAATCCTGATAATATCATGTTGGCCTTCCACACGCCAACAGATCCTAATTGGCACAACAAGCTGGAGGAAATTAATCGTTATATTCGCCAGCAAAAATACTATATTGATTTGGAGCCTTATTTTTATGACAGCACCCATACCATTATGGCACCAGAATGGGCTAATGATGGCTTGCATGCAGATATTCGTGGCAAAATGGTTATAGGGGAAGTTATTAATATGCATAAGGATTTATTTAGGAATTAAAAAAAGACTCATGGGATACCCTATGCGGCATTTCATGAGTCTTTTTGCTGTGGAAATTTATACAAAGTATTTCATGGATGTTTTTTTCCATTCCCGGCCAGTATATAACAGCTCATACTGGCTGATACCAGTTTCCTTAGCCAAATCCTGAGCAATTTGCTGACAGTCCTCCCGACTGGTGCCATGTATCATGGTATAGAAATTATAGGGCCAATCCGGCATGACATTTCTATCATAGCAATGGGTTACGGCCATATGATTGCACATTATCTCAGCCACCTGATCCATCCGTTCCTCCGGCACCACCCAGACACCCAAGGCATTGGCTCTAAAGCCTACCTCTCTATGTCTGAGCACAGCCCCCATCTTGCGCAGGGCACCATCCTCCTTCATAAGTCTCAGCCTGGCCAAGACTTCCTCCTCTGTACTGTCGATTTCCTCAGCAATCAGCTTAAAGGGCTCTGCCACCAGAGGCAGTTCGTCCTGCATGGCTCTGACGATTTTTTTATCCAGCTCTGTTATTTCCATCTTCTACCTCTATTTCAGAATATTATTTATTACTATCCCCAAGCCTTTACCATAGGAGCAAAACCTAACGCAGATTAAACTGCACATTGATTTTGTATTTGCGACGGGCACTTAAATCCATAGCATCCTCTACTCCCGGCAGCTGCCGTATCTGAGTCAGAATATCCTGTCTTAATCTTTCATTAGGGGTAATCAAAGTAAACCAGAGATTATATCTCCCTTCCCGTTGATAATTATGGGTAATCCCCGGAAACTGATTGATAAAGATGGCGGTTTCCTCCATAAGCTCAGGCTTTACCCGCAGGGCCACCAGGGTTCCCTGATAGCCCAGCTTATCCGAATTGAAGAAGGCTCCTATCTTGCGAATATAGCCTCCTGCCTTCAACTGCTGGAGACGGCTGATAACCTGCTCCTCACTAAGGCCCAACTGCTTCCCTATAAGCTGAAAGGGCCTTGGCTCCAGCTGCAAGTTTCCCTGCAGCAGATTCAAAATTTCTTTATCCAACTTTGTTAGCTTCATCATGCACCTTATTCCTCAGCTTCCCCTAAGCAATCAGCAATAACTTGCAACAGCTCCTGTCTTCCTTGATTTTTCAAGGAAGAATAGGGCAGCACATCCAAATCTGGAATCCCTAAGCCCCGCTTAATAGCTGCCACATTTTTGGCTACAGCATTCTTGCCAATCTTATCAGCCTTGGTGGCTATCACCAGCACTGGCAGATTATTCTCCACCAGCCAGCGGAACATTTCCACATCAGAAGCCATAGGCTCATGTCTAACATCTATAAGCTGACAGACAAATTGAATCCTAGGGGAGGACAGAAGATATTCATTAATAAACTTGCTCCAGATTTTGCGTCGCTTTGCCCCAGTCTTGGCATAGCCATAGCCAGGCAGATCCACCAGATAAAAATCCTGTCGCTCCTCCACCTGGGGCAGCTTGGCTCCTATTTCGTAGAAGTTAATGGTCTGAGTTTTACCAGGCTGACTGGAAACACGAGCCAGATTCTTTACTCTGGTAAGGGAGTTTATCAAGGAGGACTTCCCCACATTAGAGCGGCCAATAAAGACTATTTCTTTCCTGGGAACCTCTGGATACTGCTCCTTGCACACCGCAGAAGCCAAATAGGTGCCCTGAGTAATAATAACCTCCTGAGAGGCATCCTTCGTCATTTCTCCCATTTTACTCCTTTCCTGCTGGCAATAGAGCCTTGGTCAATACCTGATCCATTTGCTCCACCGGCACAAACTCCAGCTTTTCTCGGACATTCTCTGGAATATCCTCAATATCCCGCTTATTTTCCATAGGCAGAATAATGGTCTTGATACCCTCCCGATAAGCCGCCAATACCTTCTCCTTAAGGCCTCCAATAGGCAGTACATTGCCTCGAATGGTAATCTCACCTGTCATAGCCACATCACTGCGAACCTTTCGGCCGGTTAGACCGGATACCATAGCCGTAGCCATAGTTATACCAGCAGATGGACCATCCTTTGGTACTGCTCCCTCCGGAAAATGTACATGGATATCCTGCTTCTCGTAGAAATCCTCTTTCAAGCCCAACTGGCTCTGACGACTGCGAATATAGGAAAGGGCTGCCTGAGCAGATTCCTTCATTACATCCCCCAGCTTGCCAGTAAGAATCAGCTGTCCCTTGCCTGGGAAAATATTTACCTCTGTAGGAAGAATATCCCCTCCTACCTGAGTCCAGGCCATGCCAGTGCACAATCCAACCTCTGGCTTTCGCAGAGATTTCTTATGAGGGAATTTTGCCTTGCCTAGAATATCTGTAAGGTTCTTGGTGCTGACATAAACAGACTCCTCTTCTCCCTCTACAATCTTTCTGGCTGCCTTACGGCAAAGATGGCCAATTACCCGCTCCAGCTCACGAACGCCAGACTCTCTTGTATATTCATCAATAAGCTGCTGCAGGACACCAGCCCCCAGACGTATCTGCTTGCCAGACAAACCATTTTTGCTACGCTGTCTAGGCAGAAGATACCGCTTGGCAATCTCCAGCTTTTCCTGCTGGGTATAGCTGGAAAGAGTAATAACCTCCATGCGGTCCCGCAATGGTCTTGGAATACCGCCCATATCATTGGCAGTCACAATCCACAGTACCTTGGACAAATCAAAAGGCAATTCAATGTAGTGATCGCTAAAGGTATTATTCTGAGCTGGGTCCAGCACCTCCAACAGGGCAGAGGTAGGATCTCCCTTGTAATCACTACCCATCTTGTCCACCTCATCCAGGAGGAAAACAGGATTGCAGGTACCGGTTTTCTTAAGGGCTTCCAAGATACGGCCCGGCATAGCTCCTACATAGGTACGACGATGACCGCGGATTTCCGCCTCATCCCGTACACCACCCAGAGAAGCTCTGGCAAATTTCCGTCCCAAAGCTCTAGCCACAGAGCCAGCCAAAGAGGTTTTACCTACTCCCGGTGGGCCTACCAGACAAAGAATAGGTGCATTCTGTCCCTCTGTCAGCTGACGCACAGCCAAATACTCCAGAATACGCTCCTTTACCTTCTCCAGACCATAGTGATCCTTATTTAGAACCTGCTGAGCACTCTTAATATCATTAATGTCCTTGGACTCAATTTCCCAAGGCAGGCTCAAAAGGTTATCCACATAGGTGCTGATAACTGCCGCCTCCTGAGAGGCGCTCTGGGAGCGCTCCAGTCGTTTTAGCTCCTTATCTACGGTTTTCACCACATAGTCAGGATATTTGCCATCCTTCATGCGCTGCTGGAAATCCTCAATATCACCCTGAATACCGTTCTGATCTCCCAGCTCCTTGTGAATGGCCTTTACCTTTTCCCGCAGATAATATTCCTTCTGAACTTTTTCTATCTGCTTCCGAACCCGGCTGCCTATCTTACGCTCTATTTCCAGAATATCCCGCTCCCGTTTGATAAAGCCGTAGAGGCATTCCAAACGAGCCTTAACATCTATGGCCTCCAGAATCCGCTGTCTATCCTCCAGCTTTAGGTTGATATGACCAGCAATCATATCTGCCAAACGACCAGCATCCTCAATAATAGACACTGACACCATAGCCTCCGCCGGTATCTTCTGGCTGGACTTTACCCACTGCTCAAATTCATGAACCACAACCCTTACCAAAGCCTCCATTTCGGTGGTTTTGACAATTGGATCTTCGTATTCACGAATCTGAGCCTCTATAAACTGGCTTTCCTCCTGATTAACCTCAACAATCTGACCTCTATGAAGTCCCTCTACCAGTACTCGTACTGCACCGTCAGGCAGCTTTACCAAATGCTTAATCTCTGCCACAGTACCTACATTGTAAAGATCCTTTATCTCAGGTCCCTCCACATCTGCATCCCGCTGTGCCAGCAAAAATACATGATGCTCCTCCTGCAACATAGCCTTTTCCAGAGCAGAAATAGACGGATCTCTACCTGCATCCAGATGTACCATCATATATGGAAATACCACCATCCCCCGCAAGGGAAGAATCGGTAATGTTCGCAAAATTTCATTTTCACTCATAAAATTCACCTCCGTAGAAGTTATAGGTATATATAAATATAGACGCCACCCGGAGGCAACGCCTATATCTTTCTCATATTTTACCTGATTTAATCAGGCAGATGCCTCCCGCTGCTGTCCCCCATAGGACAATTCAGGCTCCATGCCCTTCTGTACAACATCCTTAGTTACATGGCAGGTATTAACACCCTCCATAGATGGAATTTCGTACATGACATTCTTCATTATTTTTTCAATAATAGAGCGGAGTCCTCTTGCACCGGTTTTCCGTTTGAGAGCCTCCTGAGCAATAGCTCCCAGAGCCTCCTTATCAAAATCCAGCTCCACGCCATCCAAAGACAGCAAGTGCTGATACTGCTTAACCAAAGCGTTCTTTGGCTTGGTCAAAATCTCTACCAAAGCAGCTTCATCCAAAGGAGCAAGGGTTACAACAACTGGCAGACGTCCGATAAATTCCGGTATCAAACCGCTCTTCATCAAATCATCTGGTACCAGCTTCTGCAACAGCTGACCAATATCCAACTGCTGCTTGGAGTGAATTTCCGCTCCAAAGCCCATGCTCTTTTTACCGATACGCTTGTTAATAACCTTGTCAATACCGGCAAAGGCACCACCACAGATAAACAGGATGTTAGTTGTATCAATCTGCAAAAGCTCCTGATGTGGATGCTTCCGACCACCCTGAGGTGGTACTGATGCCACAGTGCCCTCCAAAATCTTCAGCAATGCCTGCTGCACACCCTCTCCAGAAACATCTCTGGTAATGGATGTATTCTCACCCTTGCGAGCAATCTTGTCAATCTCGTCAATATAGATAATTCCCTGTTGGGCCCTTTCTATATCGTAATCCGCAGCCTGTATCAGCTTCAAAAGAACGTTTTCCACATCCTCGCCTACATAGCCTGCTTCTGTAAGAGTGGTAGCATCAGCTACAGCAAAAGGCACATTCAGTATCCGGGCCAAGGTCTGGGCCAGCAGGGTTTTGCCGCTACCGGTAGGTCCCAGCATCAGAATATTGGATTTTTGCAACTCCACATCCTTTACTTGATGGGGCTTCACCTCTGCCCTGATACGCTTATAATGGTTGTAAACTGCTACCGCCAGAGACTTCTTAGCCTCCTCCTGACCAATAACATACTGGTCAAGAGATGCCTTGATTTCCTTTGGCTTTGGCAGTCCCTGAAGAACATCTTCTTTGTTCTCCTGATCATTCAGTTCACCCTCTATGATGGAATTGCAAATATCAATGCACTCATCACAGATGCAAACCCCTGGGCCTGCTACCAGCTTCCGTACCATATCCTCAGATTTGCCACAAAAGGAGCAGACAAGCCCGTCCTGATGATCTACGCTCATGCTACTACCTCCTGTTATTTGCTATCATCTTCCTGGCTGTCTGCCTCTCTGACGATAACCTTATCTACCAAACCGTATTCCACAGCCTCTGCAGCACTCATGAAATTATCACGCTCTGTATCAGCCTCAATCTGCTCCATAGACTTGCCAGTGCGCTGAGACAAAATCTCATTCAACATCTGACGAATCCTCAGCAGCTCCTTGGCCTGAATCTGTACATCGGTGGACTGGCCTCTAGCACCGCCCAATGGCTGATGAATCATAATTCTAGCATTTGGCAGAGCAAAACGCTTGCCCTTGGCACCTGCGGTAAGCAGCAGGGAACCCATGCTGGCAGCCTGTCCGATACAGATAGTAGATACATCAGGCTTGATGTACTGCATGGTATCATAGATAGCCATGCCGGCGGTTACTACACCGCCGGGGCTATTGATATATAAATAAATATCCTTGTCAGGATCTTCCGCTTCCAGGAAAAGCATCTGAGCCACAATGGTATTGGCCATATTGTCCTCTACCTCGCCGCTAAGGAAGATAATTCTATCCTTCAGCAAACGGGAGTAAATATCATAGGCACGCTCTCCCTGACCGGACTGTTCCACAACCATAGGAACATAACTCATGAAAATCACCTCATAATAATCGCTGACCAACCAGCAATATAGGCGTTAATTACTCAGCAACGCTGTCCAGAATCATCTGAGCAGTCTTGCGACGGAGAACAGTCTCCACCAAATCTACAGTACGGCCCTGCTGGGTAATAATCTTCTTTACCTCGGCAGCGGTAGCACCATAAGCCTTAGCCATGGACTCAACCTCTGCATCCAGCTCCTCAGCCTCAACCTTGATACCCTCAGCCTTAGCAACAGCCTCCAGAACCAAGTCGGTCTTTACGTTGATAGCAGCGGTATCCTTATAAGTCTCACGCAGCTTGTTAATATCAGTATTTGCATACTGCAGATACATCTCCAGCTTCATGCCCTGCTGCTCCAGACGGAGAGCCAGCTCCTGAATCATAACATTTACGCGGTTCTCAATCATAACCTCTGGAATCTCTACCTCAGCATTCTCAGTAGCCTGCTTGATTACAGCCTCACGCTTCTCAGCCTCGAACTTGCTCTCAGCGGACTTCTCCAGGTTGGAACGGATATCAGCCTTCAGCTCATCCAGAGTCTGGAAGGTGCTTGCCTTCTTAGCGAAATCATCGTTCAGCTCAGGCAGAACCTTTCTCTTGATGCTCTTTACGGTGCACTTGAATACTGCTGGCTTGCCCTTCAGCTCCTCAGCATGATACTCCTCTGGGAAGGTTACGTTTACATCCATTTCCTCGCCAACCTTGGCACCTACCAGCTGATCCTCAAAGCCTGGGATAAAGCTGTTGGAACCGATCTGCAGAGGATAATCCTTGCCCTCGCCGCCAGCAAAAGCCTCACCATCAACAAAGCCCTTGAAATCCAAAGTGATGAAATCATCCTTTGCAACAGCAGCGCCTTCCTCAGCCTCAACCATATCAGCCTGACGGTCCAGCATACGAGTCAGCTGAAGCTGTACAGCCTCGTCATCAACCTCGTCCTTCTTAACATCAACCTTCAAACCCTTGTAGTCGCCCAGCTTAACCTCTGGCTTCTTGGTAGCAGTAACCTTGAATACCAGATCCTTGCCCAGCTCCTTGGTGGTAACATCGAACTCAGGACGAGTTACGATATCAATCTCCTTCTCCTTAATAGCCTCGAAGAACTTCTTTGGAGCAATAGCCTCAACAGCCTCGTCCAGAATGTACTCCTGACCTACAGTACGCTCAACAATCTTCTTAGGAGCCTTGCCCTTGCGGAAGCCAGGGATGTTAACCTTGGCAGCAACCTTCTTGTATGCAGCCTCATAAGCCTTATCCAGCTCAGCAGCTGGTACAGTAATTTTCAATTCTACCTGAGAGTTTTCCAATTCCTTTACATTAACTTCCATTGTGTCAAATGACCTCCTGAATAATATTTGTGTTGGGAATACCATGCAAGAGCACAGCTTTCCCATTCTTAACCATAGTACACCAAAACATAATACCACAAATCAGCATATAACACAAGCATTCTTTTGGTTTACAATACCTGGGCAAAAAAATTCCGCCATTACATCAGGGGCAGCATCAGTAATGACGGAATTTCTTTCTTATTTGGTTTTCTTATCCTCCATACGCAGGAAGTCCCGGCTTCGGTAGGCAGCTCTTTCTATATCAAACATCCCTACCAACTCCTTTACCGCCTGAGTTGGAGAAACAATCCCTTTCAGCACAGCCTCCTTTACCTCTGGCATCCTGCCGGTAATCACAGGATCCTCAAAGAAAAGACTGTGGAGATGCTCATCAATCATGCTGTTCATCCACTCCAGCAGCTGATGCTGCCGCCGTTTCTTAAACACACCGCTATCTGTAGTCATCTCCTTGAAGGCCTGAATCACCTTCCATAGTTCCGGTAAACCGAATTTGGTATAGGCTGAGCACATATAGGCATGGGTTGGCCAACCTGGAGTGGCCGGGCGAATATATTCTATCATCCGTTCATATTCGCCTCTTGCCACCTTGGCTTTGAGAAGATTATCGCCATCAGCCTTGTTAATAACAATGGCATCTGCCAACTCCATAATACCCTTTTTGATGCCCTGCAAATCATCCCCCGCACCAGTCAGTACCACCAGCATAAAGAAATCTACCATAGACCTGACCGTGGTTTCTGACTGACCTACACCAACGGTTTCGATTAAGATAATATCATACCCTGCCGCTTCGCACATTAACATGGTTTCCCGGCTCTTCCGGGCCACACCGCCCAGAGTCCCTCCAGCAGGGGAAGGCCGGATAAAGGCCTCCTTCCTGCGGGAAAGGGTACCCATTCTGGTTTTGTCCCCCAGAATAGAGCCTCTAGTCACAGAGCTGGTAGGATCTACAGAAAGTACAGCCACTCTGTGTCCAGCATCACAAAGCATATTGCCAAAAGCCTCTATAATTGTACTCTTGCCTGCACCTGGCACGCCAGTTATTCCTATGCGCAATGCCTTGCCGGTGTGAGGCAGCAGTCTCTGCAAAACCCGCTGAGCCTTGGCAAAATGCTTAGAGCTGTTGCTTTCAATAAGAGTTATGGCTCTGGACAGCACCATGCGGTCCCCTTTCAAAACGCCATTTACATATTCATCCTCTGACATGATAAGGCGCCGCTTAGGCTTCATCTTGCCACTGGTCAACATGGGATTAATATTGCCTACCGTGGTATCCTTGATGCCCTCAATGCCTCCCATAACACTACAGGCAAACTTTTCATTAGGCTCCTCTGGAACCCAGCTGGGCTTAGATGTTGTGTATTCAGCCATAACTCACACTCCTTGCCTTTAATCTTCCTCTGCCATTTCGTCCTTGGCACGCTGAATCAACAAGGTCAGCAGCTTGATACCTGCCTCTGGAATATTGGTACCAGGAGCAAAGATAGCCACAGCACCGCTCTTGTACAGGAAGTCATAATCCTGTACCGGAATAACTCCTCCAATGCAGACCATAATATCCTCACGGCCCAGCTTAGCCAGCTCCTCTACCAACTGTGGCAGCAATGTATTGTGACCAGCAGCCAGGGAACTGAAACCTACCATGTGAACATCATTATCTACTGCATCCTGAGCAGCTTCCTCTGGAGTCTGGAACAGTGGGCCTACATCAACATCCCAGCCCATATCCGCAAAGGAAGAAGCGATAACCTTCTGGCCTCTATCATGGCCATCCTGTCCCATCTTGGCTACGAAAATACGAGGCCGACGACCAGTCAGCTCCTCAAATTCATCTGCCATTTCCCGAGCCTTCTCCAGCTCCGTCTTGTCAGTAAACTCTGAGGAATAAACACCAGAAATAGTATGGATAACAGCCTGGAAACGGCCGGAAACCTTCTCCACTGCATCAGAAATCTCACCCAGAGAAGCATGGGCTCTAGCTGCATCTACCGCAGCCTCCAACAGGTTGCCGTTATCTCTGGACTCAGCTGCCTTGGTAATGCCCTCCAGGCAGCGGCGTACATCATCATCATTACGCTCTGCTCTCAGCTTTTCCAAGCGTTCAATCTGAGCCTGACGTACAGCAGTGTTATCAATAGCCAGAATCTCCAAAGGATCTTCTTTATCCAAGCGATATTTGTTCAGACCGATAATAGACTCATTGCCGGAGTCAATCTGAGCCTGACGGCGGGCTGCTGCTTCCTCAATACGCATCTTAGGCAAACCGCTGGAAATAGCCTTAGCCATACCGCCCAGAGCCTCAACCTCCTGAATATGTGCCCAAGCCCTACGGATAATCTCATTGGTAAGAGCCTCCACATAATAGGAGCCGCCCCAAGGATCAATAATCTTGCACACACTGGTTTCATCCTGAATGTACAGCTGGGTATTACGAGCAATACGGGCAGAGAAATCAGTAGGCAAGGCAATAGCCTCATCCAAGGCGTTGGTATGCAAGGACTGGGTATGTCCTAAGGCTGCACCCATAGCCTCCATCAGAGTTCTGGATACATTGTTAAATGGATCCTGAGCTGTCAGGGACCAGCCAGAGGTCTGACAGTGAGTACGGAGAGCCATGGATTTATTGTCTTGAGCCCCAAAGGATTTTACAATCTTGGCCCACAGGACACGGGCTGCCCTCATCTTGGCAACCTCCATAAAGTAGTTTTTGCCAATAGCCCAGAAGAAGGACAAACGCTTGGCAAAGGCATCTACAGGCAGACCAGCTTTGATACCGGTGCGGATATACTCCAAACCATCAGCCAAAGTGTAGCCCAGCTCAATATCAGCTGTAGCACCAGCCTCCTGCATATGATAGCCGGAAATGGAAATACTGTTGAACTTAGGCATATATTTGGTGGTATATTCAAAAATATCACCGATGATACGCATGGACATTTCTGGTGGGTAAATATAAGTATTACGCACCATGAATTCCTTGAGAATATCGTTCTGAATAGTACCAGCCATAACCTTTTTGTCTACACCTTGCTCCTCGCCGGAAAGGATATAGAAAGCCAGGATAGGCAGTACCGCACCGTTCATGGTCATAGATACAGACATCTGATCCAATGGAATACCGCTGAACAGAATACGCATATCCAGAATGGAGTCAATAGCAACGCCCGCCTTACCTACATCACCCAGTACACGAGGATTATCTGAGTCATAGCCTCTATGGGTTGGCAGGTCAAAGGCAATGGACAGACCTTTCTGACCAGCAGCCAGGTTGCGGCGGTAGAAAGCATTGGATTCCTCTGCTGTGGAGAAACCTGCATACTGACGAACTGTCCAAGGACGAAATACGTACATGGTAGAATATGGACCACGTAGACAAGGTGGAATACCGCTGGCAAAGTCCAAATGATTCATATGGTCATATTCATCGTGGTTATATATAGGCTTGATAGGAATATGCTCCATGGTTTTGCCTGTCAGCGCATCAAAACCAGCACCTGCTGCAGATTCAAACAGCTTTTGCCAATCCTGTGAGCTGTGGCCGGGAACATCCTTCAAATTCATATTGCTAAAATCAGGAAAAGCAGCCATTACTCAATCATCCCCTTCCTCTTCTGCAAAAGCTGCAGGATAGCGTAGCAGTTGGCACGAACATTGATGTATTCATCAATTCCTGCTTCCTTATAGGTTTCTGCCAAATCAGCCGGTGCCGCACCAGCCAGGAACACAATTGCATTTGGCAGTACCTCATGAAGCTTTGGTGCCAAGGCAGGCACAATCTCTGGATAAGTAGCATCTGTAGAACAGATAACAACTGCATCTGCCCCGGATTCACTAGCTGCCTGAGCTGCTTCCTCTACGGTCTGGAAACCATTGTTGCCCATAACCTGGAAAGCACCTACCTGCAGGAAGCCTGTGGTAAAGTCTGCTCTAGCCTTGTGCTGAGGAATCGGCCCCATATTGGCCAGGAAGATTTTCACATTATCATTATGAGCTGCCTTATAGTCCTCGGTAATCATGCGGAGAGCCTCATAGCGCTCACTCCAACGGTGAGGAGCAATGGACTCCACGACTTCGCTGGCAGTGTTATTATTCAATGCCTGACGCACCATAGCTAGGGTAGCACCAGCCTTAAAGGCATCTATAGCCTGACAAACCATACAGCCCTCTTTGCCAATCTTCTGCAATACCTGCTGCTGGAAATCCTTGTCCATATCAGCTTCATAATCAGCAATAGCCTGACTGCGCACCTTTTTGTTAGCTGCAAAATCCTCAGGTCTTGCATCTAACCGTTTCTCAGTCATATTAGGATACATATTGCTGCCTACAATGCGATCACGGCGCAGTTCCAGCTTCTTGAACCGCTGAGCCAAAATGTCTGCGATCTGCTGCTGAGGATATTTCTCCTCCAAAGCTGGTACAATACCACCCTTGCCCTCAACAGCTTGGAACTCAGCCCAGATTTTTTCCTTGATTTCCTTGGTCAGGCTTTCCACCGCCCAGGAACCACCCGCAGGATCTATAGGCTGTAAAAGGCCAAACTCCTCCTGCAGCATAATCTGAACATTTCTGGCAATACGGCGGGAGAATTCATCACCCTTGCGAATAGGCTCATCAAAGGTGGCATTTTCAAAGGACTCTACCCCACCAACTACCCCAGAAAACATTTCCGAAGTGTTACGCAGCATATTTACATATGGATCATATTTAGTCTTGAAGAACAGATCTGGCTTGCCGTGAATATGAATCCGCTGAGCATCCTGACTGCCCCCAAAGGCCTCCACAATCTGTGCCCAGATAGGACGAACAGCTCTCAGCTTGGCAATCTGCATAAAGAAGTTGGCACCCATGGAAAAGACAAACATTATCTGCTGGGCAGCTTCATCTGCCGTCATGCCTCTTTCCATCATGGCCCGCATATAATCAGCAGCTATAGAAAGGCAATAAGCGATTTCCTGTACATCATTGGCACCGCCACGGCTGAAAACATCGCTGCGAATCAAGCAGGTTTTCACCTCTGGGGCATTCTGCTGACACCATCTAGCGGCAGCATAGGCCTCATCATAAAGGCCGGAGAGATTCTCTACATTCTTCCCCTTTTCCACCAGCTCAATAACAGGATTTCCTCCAATAACCCCCTTTAATGTTGCCGGCTTGATACCAGAGGACTGAGCTGCTGCTATAACCAGAGAAAGCATTGGCAGAGCAGAGGCACCTGTGTACATATGCAAAGGATATTTATCCAGCTTCAAATCAGAAAGCAAGGTATGCATATCATCCAGGGTACTTACACTGCAGCCCTCCTCACCAGGCTTATCTGCCTCATTGGCATCCTGACAGGCCAGAGTAGCCTTATCCAGGCGGATATTATAAACTGTGGAGCCCTTTTCCTGCTCATGAATCAACAGCTTATTATTCTCCTGAGGCATGGTCAAATCACAGGACTGGGCAATACCCCAAGGGGCCTTGATATAACCATTAGGAGATGCTCCCCGCAGAAAATCATCCATACCTGGGAAGGAATCCTTAGGCAGAATATCCTCTGTGGTGGCCCTGAAATACATAGGGGAAAAGGTAATCCCCTCATAAGTCTTGGTGTACATCTTCTTGTCAAAGGGTGCTCCCTTTAACAAGGCGATACAGGCATCCTTCCACTCTTCGTAGGTAGGCGGCGCAAACTCATCCAAAGGAACATCAGGAAAAACAGTCTGCTGTTCTGCTTCTTTCAGAATGGCCTGAAGATCCATTTCTCCTTCACTCATACAACAACCTCCTTCAACTAAAAAATCCATCTGCCAGAATGTGCAGACGGATTGCGTTTAAATCCATCCCCTACCCATCGCTCGCAGGTCCAAGCAATAAAGAGCCGACTAATTTGTACAACCAAATATTGCTAACGGTGACGATAAAACAGGCAGTTCTCCTGACTTGGCCTCATTGCTCCACACGCCTTCCCAGGGATGCTTCCCCAGTGACACAATTGTGCTTCGCTCTTCCTTACAGTGGCGGGACCGTTCCGGCTTATACCGGATTCTCTATTAAGTCTGATACACAGACACCTGTCCTTAACTATGAAATTAACTATATTTTACAGCTATAATGTATTATTGTCAATTACTTTATCCTATCATTAGACAAATTATTACATTATTTGTTATCGTTATAGTTTCCATGTTTATATGTTATAATGCCGAAAAAAAACACTCTTCATATCTATATAACAAAATTGTATAAAAAAAGCTATCACCTTTTTCGAAAGATGATAGCTTTAAAGCATATTAAATTTTAATCCTCAGTAATTACCACATTAACCCCGATACCACCATTGTACTGGCAGAGGATTTCCTTTAGCTCTGCCACATCCTGATTGTACATACGGATACAGCCCTCGGAAGCATTGGTGCCAATGCTGTTAGGATCATGGGTGCCGTGAATGCCTATACCATCCCAGCCTGTGTTGAGAGAAATAAACCAAGGACCATAGGCGCCAGCAATTTCTCCATTGCCATCCCCAAAGTCATGAGTCCAATTGCCAGCATAATAAACATCCTCTACCACAAAAGGAATAGTAGCAGAAGGAACCCAGTTCCCTGCCCCTGGGATGGAATACTCCATATATCCCCAGCTAATAGGTGTACGATGATCCCCCGGACGCTCCTTATCCCCAGAATTCATAGCTGTGGCAATAGGATATACCCTTATAGGCTGGTCATTTCCCTTCTCAAACAGCTCCAAAGTATGAGGCAGCTTGTGAATATGGATTCTATACTGCTGACTGCCAAAGTCTGTAGAAGGCCAAGCCGCCAAAGCCCTGCTGGCTGGCATTAGTGCCATCCCTACAAACAACACAAAAACAAAGGCATATGCCATCACACGATAACCTAATCTACACATCATTGTAAAATACCTCACCATCATTCTGACTGTTCCTGAAACAATATCATCTGCTCCTGAGTGAGAGAGTTGGTATCCGGTGCCGGCAGCTCCGGCAAATCCCCCAAATCTTTCAGGCCGAAACACTGCAGAAAGGTATCTGTTGTACCATAGAGAATCGGCCGGCCAATGGTATCCTTACGGCCCAGCTCTCTAATAAGCTCCATTTCCAAAAGCCGGGACATAATCTTCTCAATGCGAACCCCCCGAATATGCTCTATTTCCTGTTTGGTAATAGGCTGTTTAAAAGCAACAATCGATAGGGTTTCCATAGCTGCCTGAGACAAATGCTTGTCCCGCTCCTCCCCCAAGCGCTGTACATAGTCATAATAATCCATATTGGTAGCCAATTGCCAGCCACCAGCTATCTGCTGCAGCTGCAATCCGCTGTGACGCTCCAACAGCTCCTGACGATAATTATCCAGCAGCTGCTCCAGCCTTGGACCATCAATTTGAAGAATTTCCAGCAAGGCTCCGTGACTTACAGGCTCGCCACTAGCAAAAAGCACTGCCTCCAAAGCTCCCACCAGCCTATCCATGCTGTACCTCCCTCTTCATGACTTCCTCTGGCTCCGCCTCTCCATGTGCAGAGGCTTTATCTCCTACATGAACCGCAATCTCCATTTCCCCATACTGATTCTGCTGATAAACAGAAATAGTTTTCAGCTTTATCAGTTCCAGCACCGCCAAAAAGGTAGCAATCAGCTCACTGCGGCTATGACCGCTAAAGACAGCAAAAAAGTTCATTTTGCCCCCCTGCTGATGCAACCTGGAAATCAACTCCTCCATTTTTTCTTCAATGGTATATTCCTCATGGGACACCAATACTGGCGGCAGCTTCAGCTCCTGCCTTACGGCAATAACATTGGCAAAGGCCTCCACCAGCTCATGGAGGGACAACTGTCTAGGAGCCAAATGCCTAACCGGTATATCCATAGGCTCTCTGGTGAGACACCGTCCCTGAACCTGCTGCATTTCCTCCATAACATTGCTGACTTCCTTGAATCTCTTATACTCCAGGATTCTTTCAATCAGCTCCTGACGAGGATCTGCCTCCTCCTCATCCTCCTGGGACTTAGGAGGCCGAGGCAGCAGCATACGGGATTTTATCTGCACCAAAGTAGCCGCCATAATAATAAATTCACTGGTTATCTCAATATTAAAACTGCGATACCTATCCAGATACTCTATATACTGCTCCGTAAGAGAAGCAATGGGGATATCATAAATATCTATTTTATTCTTGTCAATCAGGTGCATCAGGAGCTCCATAGGACCCTGAAAACATTCCAGATTGATGGAATACTGTTCCATTTTTCTATTTAGCCCCTATACTTGGCAGCCTGAGCCTCAATCAAATCCTTATCAGCAAAATAGTTAATCTGCATAGCATTCTTAACATCCTGCAGAGTTGCCTCAGCCACCTCTCTAGCCTTGTCACTGCCAGCCTTGAGAATATCATATACAGCAGCAATATCCTTCTCGTACTCACGACGACGGGCACGAATAGGCTCCAGCTCTGCCTGAACAATACTGTTCAGGAAACGCTTAATCTTTACATCCCCCAAGCCACCGCGGGTATAATGCTCCTTCAATTCATCCAGATTCTTGTACTCTGGCAGATACTTAGCAAAATCCTCTGGCTTGCTGAAAGCATCCAAATAAGTAAATACAGTATTGCCCTCCAGATGACCTGGATCAGATATCTTGATATGAGTAGGATCTGTATACATATTCATAATCTTCTGCTGAACAGTCTTTTCATCATCAGAAAGATAAATACAATTGCCCAGAGACTTACTCATCTTGGCCTTGCCATCCGTACCTGGCAAACGACGACAAATATCATTGTCTGGCAGCATAATATCAGGCTCCACCAAGGCATCAGTATTGTAAATACGGTTAAAGCTGCGTACAATCTCCTTGGTCTGCTCCAGCATAGGCAGCTGATCCTCACCTACTGGCACAAGGGTAGCCTTAAAGGCAGTAATATCTGCCGCCTGACTGATAGGATAGCAGAAGAAACCTACTGGAATACTGCCACCAAAGCCACGCATCTGAATCTCAGATTTTACGGTAGGATTACGCTGAACACGGGAAACAGTAACCAAATTCATGTAGTAGAAACTCAGCTCTGTCAGCTGTGGCACCATAGACTGAATAAACAGGGTAGATTTTGCTGGGTCCAGTCCTACAGAAAGATAGTCCAAAGCTACCTCGATAATGTTCTGACGAACCTTCTCTGGATTGTCAAAATTATCCGTCAAAGCCTGGGCATCAGCAATCATGATATAAATATCATCAAACTCGCCGGAGTTCTGCAGCTCAACTCTCCGCTTCAAAGAACCTACATAATGTCCCATATGAAGCTTGCCTGTTGGTCTGTCACCTGTTAAAATAATCTTTTTCATCTTGCGAAAATCCTCCCCATCTGTAGTCTGCTATAGCTTCCTTTATACTATCGACAAAGGGCCCAGACTAGCCATTTTTAAATTATAACCCCTATAATCAGATTAAATACACTTAACACCAGTCTTTGCAATGGTATCAAAATCATGGTCAAAAACGGTGTCATCATCAAAAATATTAAAATTATAAAACTGTACCGCTCCAAGGACATCAGCTTATAGGCCAGCCTACCCGGCAGCAGCACCATCAATACTTTGGAACCATCCAAAGGTGGCAATGGCAGCATATTGAAAATGGCAAAGTTAATATTAAACAGTACCATCATGGACAATACCAGCCGTACTCCCTCGGAAAACATCCCCAGCTTAAACAGTACCGCCATGGCCAGCAAGGAAATAAAGGCCACCAGCAGATTAGCCACTGGGCCTGCCAATGCCACCAGCAGCTCCCCCTGTCGCCAATTGCGGAAATTTCTGGCATTGATCATTACAGGCTTGGCCCAGCCAAAGCGGACTACCAACAACATAATCAATCCGATGGGATCTATATGAGCCATTGGATTCAAGGTAAGCCGCCCTGTCATTCTAGGGGTAAAATCGCCCATAACATCTGCTGCCTTAGCATGGGCATATTCATGTATTACCAAAGCAATTACCAAGCCCGGCAGACCTGCTATAAGCCCTGTTAGGCTAAAATCAAACATAAAATCCTCCTGTCATTTCCAGACCACCCACATACCGCTGGACACAGTCTGGATTTCTGCTTATTTCTGCAGTTCTCTATAAAGCAGAATAGCTGCTATAGTCTTGGCATCACAAATCTCTCCAGATTCTACCTTTGCCATAGCCTCATCCATAGTCAGCAATACCACATTGATAAATTCATCCTCATCAGTATGCTGTTTGCCCGGGGTCAAGCCATCTGCTGCATAAACATAGATAAACTCATTGGAAAAACCTACCGTTGTAGCCAACTTAGTAAGGAAATGATACTTATCTGCCTCATAGCCGGTTTCCTCAGACAGCTCCCGCTTAGCGCACACCAAAGGCTCCTCGTCCACAGCATCCAGCTTGCCTGCTGGAATTTCCAAGGTTACCTGCTGAATAGGGTAACGATATTGACGGACAAAAATCATCCGGCCATCTGGCAGCACTGGCAAAACAGCAGCTGCACCGGGATGCTTTATCCACTCCCGCACAGATTTATTGCCATTAGGCAGCTCCACATAATCTCTCTTTACATGCAGCAAAGTACCATCAAAAATATCCTCACTACTTAACTTTTTTTCAATCAAATCTTCATCCATTTTTTTTGTACTCCTCTTTCTTAACACCTGCATAGGCAATCATTTCTCTGGCATTATCCAAAGATGCCGATGACACATTAGCCCCAGAGGCCATTCTGGCAATTTCATTAACCCGCTCCCCAGTGGTTAGAGGATGAATAACGGTTGAGGTCTTATTGTCAATAACATGCTTGCTAATATATAAATGGATATCTGCCATACAGGCAATCTGTGGCAGATGGGTAATACACAATACCTGACGGTGAGCAGCCACCATAGCAATCCTCTCTGCCACCATCTGGGCGGTTCGACCCCCAATACCAGTATCTATTTCATCAAATACCATGCTGGCTGGGGAACCATCTCTATTGGCTGTAACAGTCTTGATAGCCAAGGCAATACGAGAAAGCTCGCCACCAGAGGCCACCTTTTGGATGGAACGAGGCTCCTGCCCCGGATTAGCTGAGAAGAGAATAGCCAGTTTGTCACAGCCATTGGCAGACAATTCCTGACCTGACTCCACCTGTATCTGGAATCTGGCATTGGCCATGCCCAAGGCCTGCAAATGCTTTTCTATCCCCTGAGATAATTTACCTGCTACAGTTTGGCGCAAAGCAGAAATTTTCTTTGCCATCTGGCCGGCAGTCTGCTTTTTCTCCTCCAGCTCCTGTTGCAACTGAGCTATATCTTCATCGTAGTTTTCAATGCTGTCCAATTCCTGACGGCATTTTTCCCCATGAGCCAGTACAGCCTTTACATCAGCACCATATTTCTTCCGCAGCTTATCTATAACATCCATACGGCTTTGGAGCTGATCCAAAAGGCGAGGATCAAATTCCAAGGAATCCATATAATCCCTTACCTCATAGCCAGCTTCCTTAATCTGCACGGTTGCCTCACTAAGGATTTCAATAGCTCCCTCCAGAGAATCATCAAAACGATTCAGTCCTCGCAGGCTTTCCACAGCCTCCTCCAGACCGCTGACTACCCCAATGCCGTTAGCGCCACCGCCATATAAAAGCTGACAGGCATTACTGCCATAACGGGAAATCTTCTCCCCATTGGTCATTTTGTCAATACGGCGCTGCAGCTCCTCATCCTCACCCTCCTGCAGTTGGGCGGATTCAATTTCCTGCAGCTGCCACCGCAGCATATCCTGACGCTGAGCATAATCCTGACAAGCTGCCTGCTTGTCCTCCAAAGCCTGATTAGCCTCACGATAAGCGGCATAAAGCTTTTTATATTCCCCTAAAGCCTTCATCAGCTCCTGACTGCTGCCATCCACCAAATCAAGCTGATTCTCCTGCTTTAACAGAGACAAGTTTTCATTCTGACCATGAATATCCACCAGCAGCGTTCCCAGCTTTTTCAAAACAGCCAAGGTAGTATGACTGCCATTAATGAGAATACTGCCTCGGCCAGCAGCAGTTATCTGTCGGGTAATAATCAGCTCATCCCCATCAGTATTTATCAATTGCTGATGAAGATATTCCTTTACTGCCGGCTGCTGTTCCAAGCTAAAAACAGCCTCCACCCGCATCCATTCACAACCGGTGCGAATCATATCCGTAGTCAGCCTTCGGCCCAGCATAGCCCCCAAAGCATCTATAAGAATGGATTTACCAGCACCTGTTTCACCCGTAAGGATATTCAATCCCTTATCAAATTCAATCTGGACATGCTCCAGCAGAGCAAAATTCCAAACAGTCAATGTATTAAGCATAAAAGTCCCCTACTCTGGCTCACTCGCTGGTAATCATATTTCTCATATGCTCAGCCACATCCTGGGCAGACACACCCTGCTTTACGATTACCAAAATTGTATCATCTCCTGCCACAGTGCCAATCAGTTCTGGCCAATGAGCATTATCCAAGGCAAAAGCCACTGTCCCACCTGCACCAGGATGAGTCTTTATAACAATCAAATTGCCACTGGACTCTATATGGGTTACCACATCCTGAAAAATTTTCTTCATCTTCACCTCAGAATGAGCTCTTTGCAAATCTGTTGGAAAAGCATATCTGTATTTGCCCCGTCCATATGGCACCTTTACCAAATGCAGCTCCTTAATATCTCTGGATACAGTAGCCTGGGTAACATCTATTTTCTGTTCCCGTAGAATAGCTGCCAGCTCCTCCTGCGTTTCAATGCTCTGGGCCTCTACAATTGCCTTGATTTTTGCTTGTCGGTAATTTTTCACTGCTCTCACCCCGTCAAACCACATTTTGCCTTACGGCTCATTTACACTCTTTTATATAATCTTACTATCCTCTAATCATAAGCTGCGCCACAATTTATTCTTCAAGGTGTAATAATAATTTCGATCCTCAAACTTAATAATCTTGGCGGCATTTTTTGCTTTGCGGACAGTTATTTCATCCCCTGGCATCAAAGGATAGCTCTCCTGCCCATCCAGAGTAATCTGAATATCCTGATGTACAGCAGCAATATGTATCCGTACATAGTCCTCATCGGAGATAACCATAGGACGCACCTCCAAAGTATGAGGACAGATAGGCGTAATCAGCAGTGCCTTCACGGCAGGATTGATTACCGGACCACCAGCAGATAAGGAATAAGCTGTGGAGCCTGTTGCCGTGGAGACAATAACTCCATCTGCCTTATAATCCGTCATGCGGCAGCCATCCACGCTAACACCTAGATGCAGCATTCTGGACACACCACCCTTGCCAATAACAATATCGTTCAGGGCATGTCCCAAAAACTTCTTTTCCCCACGACTATACTGAGAGCTGGAAATAACCGTGCGTTCTTCTATATAGTACTGGTTATCCAGCAGCTTTTGCAGCCTGCTTTCCAGCTCTGGCACCTCAATATCCGCCAAAAAACCCACATTGCCAATATTAATACCACAGCAGGGAATATCCTTGGCATAAAGCTGACGGCAGACTCCTAGCAGAGTGCCATCCCCACCTATGCTTAAACCAATATCCGCATTCTGGATATCCTTATTTTTAACTGCCAGCTCCGGATAGCCAAATTTTTCTGCTGGCTCCCTCAGCATAACCAGCCGAACATCCTTATCAGCAAAAAAATCCGTAATACGCTCTAACACGCCAGCAGATTCTATTTTTTCTGTATTTGGAAAAACAGCTATTGTTTTCATTTGTCCAATGCTCCATGAGCTGTCTGCACTGTAGACAATACTAACTCATCGGTAACACCATCTACCGCAGCAGCATCCTTGCTTAGCCAGATTAGATACTCAATATTGCCCTCTGGGCCTTTCACAGGTGAAAAGGTCAAGGCCATAGGCACCAGCTCAAGCTGGCGCACCAGTGATACAATCCGGAAAATAACCTCCTCATGTACCTTGGCATCCCTTACAACGCCCTTTTTGCCAACCTTTTCCCGGCCAGCCTCAAACTGAGGCTTAATCAAAGCTACAATTTCACCAGCAGGCTGCAGCATAGCCTTCACCGCTGGCAATACCTTCTCCAAGGAAATAAATGCCACATCTATGGAGGCCAAATCCACGGGCTGGCCCAACTGCTCCGGGGTAACATTGCGCACATTGGTGCGCTCCATATTAACCACCCGTTCATCAGTACGAAGACTCCAGGCCAGCTGTCCATAGCCTACATCAATGGCAAAAACCTTGACGGCCCCATTTTGCAGCATACAGTCAGTAAATCCCCCTGTAGAGGCGCCAATATCTGCTGCCACCTTGCCTTGCAGGGATACACCAAATTCCTTAATGGCCTTTTCCAGCTTCAGGCCGCCTCGGCTTACATAAGGCAGGTCATTACCCAAAAGGCGAATCTCTGCCTCTGGCTTAACCATAGTGCCTGCCTTATCTATTTTCTGACCATCCACCAGCACCAAACCAGCCATGATGGTGGTTTTTGCCCGCTCTCTGCTCTGGACAAGATTTCTCTTGACCAGCAGCACATCCAGTCTTTCCTTAGCCATCAATCTATACCACCAATTTTTTCTACAATTCTATCTGCCAGCTGCTGTGGCAACAAGCCACACAGCTCCAAAAGCTCAGGGCAGGAACCCTGTTCCACAAATTCATCTGGAATACCAAAACGCAAAGTAGGCAGCATATGATTAGTATCTGCCAAATACTCCAGCACAGCAGAACCAAAACCTCCTGCCAAAGCATTTTCCTCCAGAGTTATCAACAGCTTTGGTTGCTTGGCCAAAACCTGCTCCAACAGCTCTCTATCCAATGGCTTAACAAACCGCATATTTACTACAGTGGTCTTGATATTGGCCATATTGAGGATTTCTGCTGCCTTTACCGCTTTCAGCACCATGCTTCCCACAGCCAACAGCACTACCCCGCTGCCATCTCCAGAAAGGATTTCTCCCTTGCCAATAGGCAGCTTCTCCAGCTCTCCCTCCAAAGGAGTACCAGTAGCGCTGCCTCTTGGATAACGCACTGCCGATGGCCCCTCATATTGAGAGGCTGTATACAGCATATGCCGCAGCTCGTTTTCATCCTTAGGAGCCATAATCACCATATGAGGTATATGCCGCAAATAGGAATAATCAAATACCCCATGATGGGTAGGACCATCTGCTCCTACCAGACCTGCTCTGTCCAGACACAGGGTTACTGGCAGCTCCTGCAAACAAATATCGTGAACTACCTGATCATAGGCTCTCTGAGCAAAGGTAGAATACAAAGCCACCATAGGATGGGCGCCTGCTGCAGCCATCCCAGCTGCCATGGTTACTGCATTTTCTTCAGCAATACCCACATCAAAAAACCTCTCTGGGAACTGCTGGGCAAAGGCCTTTAAACCTGTTCCTGAAGGCATAGCCGCCGTAATAGCCACAATATCATGGTTCTGCCAGCCCAGCTCTACCATGGTCTGGCTAAATATATCCGTATAGGATGGCGGAGCATCCTGCTTCTTAATTACCTGGCCATTAGCCTTATTAAATCGGCTGATACCATGGAATTTATTAGGATTTTCCTCAGCTGGCAAATAGCCCTTACCCTTATGAGTGCGGACATGAACCAGCACCGGTCCCTCCACCTGAGGAAGCTGGCGGAAAACATCCTGCATAGCTTGAATATTATGACCATCCAAAGGCCCAATATAGTTAAAGCCCAATTCCTCAAACCAGCTGCCAGAGCTGATAGCTGCTTTTACGCCATCCTTCAGGCATTCTGCTGTTTTGAAAACAGTATCCCCTATGCGAGGAATATTTCGCAAAAATCCCTCAATATCCTTTTTCGCCTTGGCATACTGAGGAGCCAGCTTGATTCTGGACAGGTATTCTGACAGGGCCCCTACATTTTTGTCTATGGACATCTCGTTGTCATTAAGGATTACCACCAGACGACGGCCAGAAGCACCAGCAGAATTAAGTCCCTCATAGGCCTCACCGCCAGTTAAAGCCCCATCCCCAATAATGGCAATAACATTGTAGTCCTTGCCTTCCAGATCCCTAACAATGGACATACCTACGGCAGCAGAAATAGAGGTGCTGGCATGACCAACACCAAAGGCATCACAATCGGATTCCTTACGCTTAGGAAAACCAGTTATACCATGAAGCTGGCGCAGGGTATGAAATCTATCCTTACGACCAGTCAATATCTTATGGGAATAGGCTTGATGGCCAACATCCCAGATAATCTTATCCTGTTGAGGGTTAAATACACTGTACAATGCCAGTGTCAAATCCACTGTTCCCAGACTTGGTGCCAAATGCCCCCCATTATCGGCACAGGTATCTATAATCATCCGTCGCAGCTCACCTGACAGATTCTTTAGCTGGGACAGAGACAATCTTTGTATATCCCCGGGACACTTTATCCCATCCAGTATCTGCTCCAAAAAGCTCTCCCCTTTTTTATTTATTACGCTCCAAAAGCATCTCTACCAGCTCTTTCAGGAAAGATGCCTTGTCCCCAAATACTTCCAAGGCCTCCACTGCCTGAGCCACAGTATCAGCAGCCAGACGACGAGCCTCCTCCAAGGAGGTCAGGGTTACATAGGTAGACTTGTCATTGCGCTCATCACTGCCTACCGGCTTGCCAATAACAGCTTCATCCCCTACCACATCCAAAATATCATCGGTAATCTGGAACGCCAAACCAAAGCAATCAGCATAGGTAGTCAAGGCCTCAAGCTGCTTCTCGTCAGCCTGAGCCATAATAGCACCACTGCGGATAGCCGCTCTGAACAATGCACCGGTTTTGCCCATATGCATTTTCCGCAGCTCCTCCATGGAAATTCGTTTTCCCTCGGACAGCATATCAATAACCTGTCCCCCTACCATGCCATTAGGGCCGGCAGCAATACTCATTTCCTTTACAACCTGCAGCAAAAGCTCCGCAGGTACATTAGGCTGACGCAGGATAACCTCAAAAGCCTGTGTCAGCAGAGCATCCCCCGCCAAAATGGCCATGGCCTCACCATAAACCTTATGGTTGGTCAGCTTGCCACGACGATAATCATCGTTATCCATAGCTGGCAAATCATCATGAATCAAGGAATAGGTATGAATCATCTCTATACCACAGGCAGCCTGAACAAAATCAGTTCCCTTGGCTCCTACAGCATCTGCTGCCGCCATTAATAGAATAGGACGCAATCTCTTGCCTCCAGCAGTAAGGCTGTATTCCATAGAAGCTGCCAGCTCAGGCACCAGTGCCTTATCCTTGCCCAGCTCCTTTACCAAAGCTTCCTCAATCAGCTTGATACGCTCATTCCACTGCTTTTTGTCCATTACTGCTCCCCCTCTATGATCAGCTGCTTTTCCACAATCTCTCCCTTAGAGGATTCCTGCAGCACAATATCCATTTTCTTTTCTGCCTGCTTCAAGGCATCCATACATTTGGCAGACAATTCCATACCCTTGGTATAATCCGCCACAATATCCGCCAAGGGCGACTGACCCTTTTCCAGACGAACAACAATATTTTCCAGCTCCTGAAGATTCTCCTCAAAGGAAGCCTGTTTCTTTCTTGGCATATTATACCTCCTCCAATGCTACAGCCTGGGCATGAATAATGCCGTCCTGCAGCTCTACCTGAATCTTATCTCCCGCCTGAACTTCCTGTATGGTGGCAATAATCCGGTTGTCATTGCTCCGCACCATGCCGTAGCCCCGCCTTAGAGTATTCATAGGATTCATCAATTCCAACTTGTCCATTAAATGTGTCAAATGCTGTACCTGCTGTTTTAACTGCTGGCTGCCGCTTTGGCCCAGCCTAGCTGCTAGATTATCCAGCCTCTCCATGCGCTGTTCCAGCATCAAATGGGGATTTTCCATCACAGGCCGTGTTAAGAGATGCACAATACCCTTGCGACGAATATCCAACTGCTGGACAGCACTATTCCTAAGTCTGGTTTGCAGACTTAGAAGCTGAGCCGCTATCTCCTGGCCATCCCTTACGGCCATTTCCGCAGCCTGAGATGGGGTAGCTGCTCTTTCATCTGCCACAAAATCTGCCAAGGTAAAATCTGTTTCATGACCAACGGCAGATATAACTGGAATAGCCGAATTATATATGGCTCTTACCACTACTTCTTCATTGAAGGCCCACAAATCCTCCAAGGAGCCACCGCCTCGGCCTACGATTAACACATCCACCGGATAATGGGCATTAAAAAAATCCACCGCCTGAGCAATCTGCTCCGCTGCCCCGGCGCCCTGAACCTGTACCGGCTTTAGCACCAAGCGAATACCGGGAAAGCGCCTCTTGGAAACGCGATAAATATCTCGCAGAACCGCTCCTGAGGAAGATGTTACAATACCTATAGTAGCGGGATAGATTGGCAGTGGCTTTTTGTGCTCCTGGTCAAACAAGCCCTCTTGAGACAATCTGGCCTTAAGCTGTTCAAAGGCCATAGCCAGATCTCCCACCCCATCAGGCAGCATATCATTTACATAAAGCTGATAACGACCGCCCTCTACATAGACATTAACAGAACCAGCAGCTATTACCGCCATGCCATCCTCCGGCCTAAAGCGCAATCGGGAAGCACTGCTTCTAAACATGACACAAGGAATAATCCCTTGGGCATCCTTAAGATTAAAGTAACAATGTCCCGAAGCATATTGCTTAAAATTAGATATTTCGCCCTTAACGGCCAAATTCCGCAGAGCCCTGTCCCCAGATATTAAATTAGCCAAATATCTGGTCAGTTCTCCCACAGCTACAACCTTAGACACATTGTCACCTGCCTTCTCCCCAGCTTTTTCAGCCCTTGCTATTTACACCAGCCAAAACACCATTAATAAAGCGGCTGGAATCATCAGTGCCATACTTCTTGGCCAGCTCTATAGCCTCATTGACAACTACACCCACATCAGTCTTTTCCTCATCAAATTTCAGCTCATAAACCGCCATACGGGCAATATTACGATCCACACCAGCCATGCGGGATACCTTCCAATCCTTGGCAGCACCGTTAATCATGGCATCAATATCCTCACGGAAAGTCATGGTGCCAAAAACCAGCTTTTCAATGAATCCTCTATCTCTGGCAGTTATATTCCCATTCTCCAGCTCAGCAATTGCTGCCTCAATAGCCTTTTCCTGGGCCTCACGGCTGGCTATTGTCTCTGCATCCGAATTAAAATCCAACTGAAACAAGGCCTGTAAAGCCAATTCACGAGCCTGTCGTCTACTCATATATATTATTCCTCTTTCTCAAATCTATAAAACTATCTCAATCGGTGAATATCCCTTGGAATACAATCCTTAATATTCTGCCAGGTATTTCCTTCCCGATCCACATTCATACCTACAAAAAGGCCCACTGCCCCCATAAAAAAAATGAAGAGCATATTCCAAAACCCAAATATCAGAATACATATTCCCAGCAATATTCCTGCTGTACCGCAGACACATTTACCGGGATGCCTTTCCCATAAATGCTGGCCAAAGGCTGCAATGCTATCCTTTAACACTCAAATCACCGCCTGTTACTTAATCCGGCGCTTCTTCACAGTAACGCCACTGGCAATGCTTTGCACTGAAATCTTTATCTCAACATCATCAATGCCAGCAACCTCTACCAGATATTTGGCAAGCTGCTGCCGCAGCTCGTCGCTAAGCTCCGGGATATTCCGCTCCTGACTAACCTCCAAGGAAAGTTCCAGCTTCAAAAAATCTCCCTGCTCCTTGCGATGCTCCACTCTGCTCTTGACCTTGGCCTGCTGTACGCCACGAATCTTCATAGCCATAGACTCTGCCATATTGCGGATAGCAGCCAGACTAACACTAATCTGTCCTGTTCCGCCGTTAATCAGCAAAAGATCCTTGGCATTAACCTGTTTGTTACTGCGGTCAAAGCTGCACAAAAGCAAATGTAAACTCAGCAGGATACCTACTCCTGCTGCCGCTGCTGTCTGCCACTGATTGACAAAATATTCATATTCATTCAAAAGCACCCTGTCAGGAACAGCATGCAGGCATAGGGCCACTATGCCTGCACAAAAAGCTCCAACTAACAGGGTATAGATAAATAACAGGCCTCTGTTAAAAATCCCCATTATACTGCACCCTTTTGCTTAACGCACACGAACTTCTTCCTCTTTGGCTTCGGTTTCAGGGAAACCCACACCCTGAACATGAACGTTAACCTCTACAACAGAGAGGCCAGTCATGGATTCAATGGCATTCTTAACCTTCTCCTGAACATTCAAAGCCACATCAGGAATCCGCACGCCAAACTTAACGATAATATACAAATCCACCGCAGCTTCGGTTTCACCAACCTCTACCTTGACGCCCTTGGCCAGATTCTTTTTCCCAAGAATCTCGGCAATACCGCCTACCAAGCCGCCGCTCATGCCTGCAATGCCATCTACCTCAGTAGCAGCCATACCTGCAATAATGCTAACAACCTCATCAGCAATACGTACAGAACCAATGCCCTCATCAAGTTTAATGTTTTCGTTTGCCATAGAAAAAACCTCCCTTGCAATTTTAACCGGGTTTTAATACACATATATCCATCCCCATTGGGAAACCATGTATATTTGCCCACTACAGGGACTGCTTATGCAATCCCTTATATATTATTTTACCAAACATATAGACTTTATACAAGTTTTTTTGCAAAAATGTATAAAAAAAGGGACACTGCCCCAAAAACAGTCTCCCTTTTTGTGCAGTATTAATTTATCAATGTTCCAGATTAGGCACGCTCAATGTAGTTGCCGGTACGAGTATCAATTCTCAGTACATCCCCCTCGTTGATGAACAGAGGAACGCGTACTGCATAGCCAGTCTCCAAGGTAGCCATCTTGGTAGCACCAGTAGCAGTGTTGCCCTTAACACCTGGCTCACACTCAGTAACAGTCAGATCTACAGAGTTTGGCAGGGTAATACCGATAACACGGCCCTTGAAGGACTGAATAGCAACTTCCATATTCTCCTTCAGGTAGTTCAGTGCATCACCCAGCTGCTCCTTGTTCAGCTCAGTCTGCTCATAAGTCTCATTATCCATGAAAGTGTACATGCCATCAGCCTCATAGAGGAATGCCATGCGGGCAGTCTCCAGATGAGCAGCAGGCATCTTCTCGTTAGGGTTGAAAGTACGCTCTACTACAGCGCCAGTCTCAACATTCTTAATCTTGGTACGAACGAAAGCTGCACCCTTACCTGGCTTTACGTGCTGGAATTCAACAACCTGCCAAACGCCACCATCAATCTCAATAGTCAGGCCAGTGCGGAAATCGGTACTTGTAATCATAAATAAAAACCTCCAAAAAATAATTTACAATTTAATTTCTATGTATCAAATACATAGTTCAATTAATTCCTTATTGCTATGAGTAAGAATCTCACAGCCATCCGGGGTAACAGCAACTGTATCCTCAATGCGGACACCACCCCAATCAGGAATATAGATGCCGGGCTCAACTGTAACCAGCATATTTTCTTCCAACGCTTCACAGGTACTAGCTGGTGAAAGTCTTGGCTCCTCATGGATTTCCAGACCAACACTGTGGCCCAGACCATGACCAAAATACTTATCATAGCCAGCCTCCCTGAACAGCTGACGAACTGCAGCGTCTACAGACTTGCCAGATGCTCCGGGCTTTACCAGGCTTACCCCCAGCTTTTGTCCCTGGAGAACCAGATTGTATATTTTCCTCTGTTTTTCATCAGGAGATCCTACACAAATGGTACGAGTCATATCAGAATGATAGCCCCTATATACAGCACCATAGTCCATTGTAACAAATTCTCCAAGATTTATCAACTTTTCTGTAGCAGTTCCGTGAGGGAGACTGCCTCTTTTGCCGGAAGCTACAATGGTGGTAAAGGATGGACACTGGGATCCCTTGGCTCTCATTACATTTTCCAAGGCTGCTGCCACATCATTTTCACTAATACCTGGCCGGATATAGGTAAGGATATAATCAAAGGCTTCATCCCCTATGGCCATAGCCTTGCGAATGCAGGCCAGCTCCTCAGCAGACTTTATCTGGCGCAGAGAATCCAGACTTACAGAGGTAGTAAAATCCGCATCATGCAAAAGCTGGGCAATTTTGCCATGCCAATCAAAGCACAGATTACTGCCCTCAAAACCAACCTTTTGCAAGCCTTCCTCATTTATCAGCTCCCCTACCCGCCGAAGTAAGCCCTTTTCCTGCTTGCGAATCTGAAAATCCGGGGCTTCCTTTTCCGCCTGCTCAATATAGCGGAAATCCGTTATAAGCTGGGCGCTATTCATGCCGATAACCAGCATGGAATCATCCCCGGTAAAACCGCTAAAATAATGAAGATTTTCCAGCTTGCTAATAACAACTCCGTCCAAGCCTTTATCCCGCAAAAATTCTCTCAGGTGATTCAAACGATTTTTATACATATCCATAGCATTTACCTCTGTGCCTTGATTTTCTTCATGGCTACATACATAGCTGCACTATAACTGTCTGTACCAAAGCCCAAAATCTGCCCCATAACCACAGGGGCAATTACAGATTTGTGGCGGAACTCCTCCCGGGTATGTACATTGGAAATATGCACCTCAATAACTGGTACATTAACAGAAGCAATGGCATCCCGCAGGGCAATACTGTAATGGGTAAAGGCTCCCGCATTGAGAATGATAAAATCCACTCCCTTGGCCGGGGCCTGCTGAATCATATCTATCAGACCGCCCTCGTAGTTGGACTGATAAAATTCTGTCTCCACTCCCTGCTCCGCCGCCTGCTGAGCCAGCATTTCGTTAATATCCTGCAAAGTCGTACTGCCATAAATCTCTGGTTCTCTGGTACCCAGCATATTCAGATTTGGACCATGCATTACCAGTATTTTGCTCATTTTTACTACTTCCTTCCTGTATTAACAGACTATGCCATTATAGCCTGCCAGCCTTAGATTCAATTGGCGCCAATCAGCTGTAAAAATTCAGCCTCGTCAATTATGGTGATGCCCAGCTCCTGAGCCTTGACCAGCTTACTGCCTGCCGCCTCTCCCGCCAGAACATAATCCGTCTTTTTGGACACAGAGCCTGCCGCCTTGCCACCATGAGCCTCAATCAGATTCTTGGCATCATTACGGCTCAGAGTTGGCAATGTACCAGTTACCACCACTGTTTTACCTGCCAGAACATCATCCACAATACCAGTATCCTGCAGCTCCATATTAACACCATATTCCTTCAATCTTCTAAGAATATCCCCATTCACATCATCCCGGAAATATTCATAGATAGCCTGACTGCCAATACTGCCAATATCCCGCACCTGCTGAATACTTTCCACATCAGCCTCTGCCAAGGCATCTATAGAGCCATAGTGAAGCATCAGCTCTCTGGCTGCTGACTTGCCTATACCGGCAATGCCCAAGCCAGTTACCAGACGCTGTGGCTCATTTTCCTTAGCCTTTTCGATAGCAGCCAACAGCTTGTCGGTATTCTTTTCCTTGCCAATAACACCCTTGGCAATCAATTCATCCCGGTGCACCGCAAGATTAAAGATATCCGCAATATCGTGAATATATTCCCCCTCAATCAAGGCATGAATATTCTGCTCTCCCATGCCCTTGATATCCATAGCATCCCTGCTGACAAAATTAATAATATGATTTTCCAACTGAGCAGGACAGGAAGGATTGGTACATTTGATATCTGCTGTATCCACCTCCCGCACTGCCTTGTGGCCACAGACAGGACAGCTATCCCCTATCCGAAAAGGCACTGTTCCCACAGGACGCTTTTCATGACATACAGACCGCACCTTGGGAATAATCTCTCCAGATTTGAATACCTTGATGGTATCACCAATGCGAATATCCAAGCCATCAATAAAATCCTGATTGTGGAGGGTTGCTCTCTCTACCCTGGTACCACAAAGCTGTACAGGCTCAAATACTGCCGTTGGAGTAATCCGCCCAGTACGGCCCACAGACAGCTCAATATTCAGCAATTTGGTTTCCTTTTCCTCAGGAGGGTATTTGTAGGCCACCGCCCATCTAGGCACCTTGGAGGTTTCACCCAAAGCCTGCCGTTGAGCAAAGCTATTCAGCTTTACCACAGCCCCATCAATATCATAGGGTAGTTCTCCTCTGGAAGCACCAATCCTGTCAATAGCCCCCATAACCTCGCTGGCAGTGTGGCACACCTGATAATTGTGAATTACCTTAATGCCCTGCTTCTTCATAAATTCATAGGCCTCAGTATGACTGGCAAACTCCCTGCCCTCAACCCTTTGCAGGTTAAAGACAAACATGGAAAGCTGCCGGTCCTTAACCACCTTGCTATTCAGCTGCCGCAGGGTTCCTGCCGCGCAGTTCCGAGGATTGGCAAACTGCTTCAGCCCCAACAGCTCCTGACGAGCATTAACCTTGACAAAAGCCTCCCGACTCATGTAAACCTCGCCCCGAATTTCAAAATAAAGCAATGGCTCCTTGAGCTTTTCCTTAATATCCTTAATAACCTTGGCATTATCTGTAACATCCTCACCCTGAATAATGCCATCACCTCTGGTAATAGCCTGAACAAGAATACCATCCCTATAACGCAAAGCTAAGGACAGACCATCAATTTTTTCCTCTACCACAAACTCTGGATTATCCAGTTGCTCTATGGCAGAGGTCACAAACTCCTCTACCTCCTGACGAGAAAAAACATCCTGCAGGGAAAGCATAGGCACATCATGAGCCACCAGCACACCAGCCTCACGGCGGGCATTGCCCCCTACCATCTGGGTAGGGGAATTTTTGGTAACCAGTTCTGGATAATCTGCTTCCAGCTTTTTCAGCTGTAACATAAGCTGGTCATATTCATAATCAGAGATTTCCGGCTCATCATTATTGTAATAGCAATTGTTATGATGACGGATTTCCTTCCGGAGCCGGTTCAGCTCCTTTTTTACCTCTTTTATGTCCATCTTCATCCTCCAATTACACCTTTTTTAGAGGCGCATATCTCTGCATCAGCTTTTTCAGACCAATACCTGGGAAATTAATCTGAATTTCCGTTTCCTCACCGCTGCCTGCCACCTTCACCACAGTGCCAGTGCCCCATTTGGAATGGGAAGCCTTATCTCCCACCTTCCACTGAATAGACATATCCGGCCGATTCAGACTCTTGGTGCCCATTTTCACAGAGCCTGCCAAGGATGGGTTGGCACTGCGGAGAGCATTAAGAGCCTCCAAACCAGACATAGGCTGTCCTTTAGGAGAAGGCTTAGTTGCAGACATATTAGGCCTCATACTTCCTGATTGAGCACCCGCATTTTGTCCATAACCAGTAGAACCAGCGGAAGCACGAGAACCATAACTTCCTGCTCCGTAGCCCCCATATCGGCCCGCCTGATTGCCCAGATTATTCCGACTGCCGATGCCACTGCCCCCAATACTGCCCCAGCCATCATAGTTACCGCCGAAGCCAATAAAGCTGTCCTCTCTTTTGCGACGGAAGGCCAGCTCCTCCTTTAGCTCCTCTGGGAACTCATACAGGAAGCGGGATGGCTCATGAGCCTCAGTACGACCAAAGATGGTGCGTATGGAAGCATAGGTCATATACAGCTTGCGCTGAGCTCTGGTAATACCTACATAGCAGGTGCGGCGCTCCTCCTCCAGCTCCTCTGGCTCCATCAGGGTACGGCTGTGAGGGAACATTCCCTCCTCCATACCAGTCATAAATACCACTGGGAACTCCAAACCTTTGGCAGAATGAAGCGTCATGAGAGTAACCCTCTCCTCCTCCAAATCAGAATTATCAATATCTGACAGCAAAGCCATTTTACTAAGGAAGTTCTCCAGATTTGGTTCTTCCTCCTCTTCCTTCTCAAAATCCTTGGCTACCCCTACAAACTCCTGCAGGTTTTCAATCCGGGATTCATTTTCCAGCTTTTTCTCCGCTTTGTCATTTTTCAAGGCTTCAAGATAGCCGGTAGCATCCATAACCTCCTGAATCAAATCAGAAACAGCCAGCTTGTCCATGCGCTCCATAAGCGTAAACAAAAGCTCCGCAAATTTCTTCAAAGGATTTTTGCTCCGGGCGGTTAAGCCAGGCACCTGCTCCAAAAGCTCCTCATTGGCAATTACCTCAAAAAGACTGAGATTGTTTTCCACCCCATAGACCATTAGCTTTTCAATGGTACTCTGGCCCAAGCCTCTCTTAGGCACATTGATAATACGCATGAGGCTCACCGAATCCATAGGATTGTACAGCACCCGAAGATAAGCAGTAATATCCTTGATTTCCAGACGGTCGTAGAATTTCAGTCCCCCCACCATTGTATAAGGCAGACCTACCCGCATAAAGGCATCCTCCAGCACACGGGACTGGGCATTGGTTCTATAGAGAATAGCTATATCACCATAGGAGGTTTTGTAGATATCATGCTGCTTGCTAATGCTTTCCGTAATAAATCTAGCCTCATCCCGCTCATCACTGGCCATATAGGTGGTGATTTTATCTCCCTGTACATTATCTGTCCAGAGATTCTTCTTTTTACGATGCGAGTTATTTTCGATAACTGCATTCGCCGCCGCCAAAATGATTTTGGTAGAGCGATAATTCTGCTCCAACATAATGGTTTTGGCATCAGGATAATCCTGCTCAAAATTCATAATATTGCTAATATCAGCACCACGCCAACCATAGATGGACTGATCCGCATCACCTACTACGCAAAGATTGCGATAGCCCCCAGCCAACAAAGTTGTCAGCTGATACTGTGCCCCATTGGTATCCTGATACTCATCCACCAGAATATAACGGAAGCGACGCTGATACCGACTGCGGATTTCCTCATTTTCAGATAACAAGGAAACCGTTACCAACAGCAGATCATCAAAATCCAGAGCATTGTTCTCCCTCAGCAGCTTCTGATACCCCTTGTAAACCTCGGCCACCTTTTTTTGATAAAAATCACTAGCCTGAGCCTCAAAGGCCATAGGCCCCAGCATTTGATTCTTGGCATTGGAAATAGCATTACGGATACCACCGGGATTATACTGCTTTTCGTCCAAATTCAGCTCCCGAATAACCTTCTTTACTACGGTCTGAGAATCCCCGGTATCATAAATAACAAAATTGCTCTTGTACATACCGGTGCTTTCGATTTCCCGGCGCAAAAAACGGGCACAAAAGGAATGGAAGGTGCTAAGCCAGATATCCTTGGCCATAGGACCAATCATATTCTCCACGCGTTCCCGCATTTCTGCCGCTGCCTTGTTGGTAAAGGTAATAGCCAAAATGCTATAGGGAGCTGCTCCATGCTCCAAAAGATTGGCAATACGATGTGTCAGTACCCTTGTCTTGCCAGAGCCAGCTCCAGCCATAATCAGCAAAGGGCCTTCCAGACAGGCCACCGCTTCCTGCTGGGCCGGATTCAAACCAGAAAAAATATCCAAGACTCATTCCCCCACAAACTCAAAAAGAGCTGCCGATGTGTTTTACTGTCATACATCAGCAGCCCTTGAATAATACTATTTACAGCTTTGCTGCAGCCTCAGTCAGCTGAGGTACAATCTGCTTCTTACGGGACATAACCCCAGGCAGATAGATGGAATCACCGCTGGCATCCTTGCCGAAAGCATCAGCAATCAACTGCTTTGGCTCACCTACAAATACCAGTTCAGTGGACTCTTCCATAATATCAGTAACCATCAGCAGGGACATATCATAGCCCTCATTCTGGCACAGCTCCTGCATAGCAGCAACCAGCTCAGCCTTTTTGGCCAGAATGTCAGCAGTATCCATAACAGAAATCTGAGCCACAATAGCCTTGTACTTACCAAAGGAGAAAGGCTTGGAATCAGTCTTGGCAATCTGAGCAGGAGTCAAATCTCCCAAATCAGCACCAGCCTTCAGCATAGCCATACCATATTCCTTCAGATTTACACCAGCAATAACAGCCAGCTTCTCAGCAGCAGCCTTATCCTGCTCAGTGCAGGTTGGAGACTTGAAGAGAACAGTATCAGATACAATAGCAGACAGCAAAAGGCCAGCAATTTTCTTTGGCAGCTCCACCTTCTGGCAGTCAAACATCTTGGTAATAATAGTAGCAGTACAGCCTACTGGCTCAATATGAACAAAAATAGGATTAGCAGTGTTGAGGCCACCCAGACGATGATGATCCACAATCTCCAGAAGCTCTGCCTTGTCCAGACCATCAACAGACTGAGCTGGCTCATTGTGGTCTACCAGCATAACAGCCTGCTTCTCCTCTACGGAAGCAATCATCTCAGGAGCCTCTACCTGGAAATAATCCAAGGCATACTGAGTTTCCTTGTTTACCTCACCCAGACGCACAGCAACAGCCTCTACACCCTTAGCCTGCTTCAAAGCAGCATAGCTCAATGCGGAACAAATAGAATCAGTATCAGGGTTCTTGTGACCTGTAACAAATACCTTACTCAAAACAATTCCTCCTATAAATCAATTCAATTTTATGTTTATATCAAGTTCTTGTGCCGGGACCAACCTGTTGCAGGTTAGCATAATCCAGCTGCCGCATAGCCTCATAGGCTACAATAGCCGCGGAATTGGACAGATTGAGAGAGCGGGCTCCCTCAATCATAGGAATGCGGATGCAGTCCTCCCAATTTGCTTTCAAAATATCCTCTGGAATACCAGCAGTTTCCTTGCCAAATACCAGCAAATCATCCATGCCGAAAGTAGTCTCAGAATGGGCTCTTGGTGCCTTGGTACTGCAAAAATGGAATTTATGTCCCTGATACTTCTCCTGTACCTCAGCAAAATTCTCATGAACATGAACCTTCACCAAATGCCAATAGTCCAAGCCTGCTCTTTTCAGATGCTTATCATCAATGGAAAACCCCAGTGGCTTTACCAGATGCAGCTCAATACCTGTAGCAGCACACAATCTGGCAATATTACCAGTATTCCCCGGTATCTCCGGCTCTATCAATACAATATGCATAGCCAGACTCCTTAGTCAGCAGTAACTACAGCACCACGGGAAGCAGAGGTAGTCAGCTTGGCATAACGGGACAGATAGCCAGTCTTAATCTTTGGCTCAGGCTTTACCCAGGCAGCCTTTCTCTTGGCCAGCTCCTCATCGCTAACCCGCAGCTCCAGCTTACGATTTGGAATATCAATATCAATCAGGTCCCCATCCTCAATAAAGGCAATAGGGCCGCCGGCCATAGCCTCTGGAGAAATATGACCAATGCAAGCGCCACGGCTGGCACCGGAGAAACGACCATCAGTAATCAGAGCTACCTTCAGACCACGACCAGAAATAACTGCAGTAGGATTCAGCATTTCCTGCATACCAGGGCCACCCTTTGGTCCCTCATAGCGGATAACTACCACATCACCCTCTACAATCTTGCCATCCATGATAGCATTAACTGCAGACTCCTCAGAGCTAAAGCACTTGGCCTTGCCGGTGTATACCAACATATCCTCAGCCACAGCAGAAGCCTTGACAACGGCATTCTCAGGGCACAGATTACCGGAGAGAATAGCCAGTCCGCCTTCCTTGCGATAAGGCTCCTCCACAGTCTTGATAACATCAGGACGGAGAATCTTGGCATTGGCAATCTTCTCAGCCACAGTGCCTACAACAGTCATAGCATCAGTATGAATAACGCCCTTCTTGGACAGCTCCTTCATAACAGCATTGATACCGCCGGCCTCATTCAAATCAATCATGTGGTGAGTGCCAGCAGGACTCAGCTTAGCAATATAAGGAGTCTTACGGCTGATTTCATCAAACCTAGCTGCTGGCAGCTCAATGCCAGCCTCATGGGCAATAGCAGTCAAATGAAGAACAGTGTTGGTAGAGCCGCCAATACCCATATCTACAGTAATAGCATTCTCAAAGGCCTTTTCCGTAAGAATATCTCTTGGCTTAATATCCTTCTTCAAAAGCTCCATAACTACATGACCAGCCCGCTTAGCCAGCTGACGACGAGCACCAGTATAAGCAGCTGGAATAGTACCATTGCCAGGCAGACCCATACCCAGAGCCTCAGTCAGGCAGTTCATGGTGTTGGCAGTAAAGAGACCAGCGCAGGAGCCACAGCCAGGGCAGGCAGCAGCCTCAATGGAGGTCATATCAGCCTCGGTAATCTTGCCAGCAGCAAATTCACCAGCAGCCTCAAAGGACTGGCTAACGCTGATATCATGTCCCTGATAACGGCCTGGCAGCATAGGGCCGCCACTAACAACCACACATGGAATGTTCAGACGAGCAGCAGCCATCAGCATACCTGGTACAACCTTATCGCAGTTTGGAATAAGCACCAAAGCATCGAAACCAGTAGCAGTAGCTACAGCCTCAATGGAATCTGCAATCAGTTCACGGCTGGCCAGAGAAAACTTCATGCCGGTATGGCCCATAGCAATACCATCACAAACACCAATAGCAGGGAACTCCATAGGAGTACCACCAGCAGCAGCAACACCCAACTTAGCCGCCTCAGTAATCTCTCTCAAATGTATATGACCAGGAATAACCTCGTTGAAGGAATTACAGATACCAATCAAAGGCTTCTGCAAATCCTCAGGGCCAAATCCCATAGCATTAAACAAAGAACGATGGGCACATCTAGTAGCGCCTTTTTTTACAACATCTGATCTCATATTGCAACTCTCCTATATTGTCAATTTTGTACTATTGTACATCAAAATAGACCAAATGTCCATATTTCCTTGTGGATATATGCAATTTGCAAATTTCTATTTTATATTGCCTTTCTCAACATAGCCCTCCAACTCTTTCTTATGAGCCACAGCAATCTTTGTAGCTACCTAATCCTTTACTTATAAGGCAATCAATCCTTCCTTGGTCATTTCCTTATTCCTCCTAAAATTTTTGTATTAATAAATATCCACCCGCATAGCGGGTGGTTTTTCATTTTCGGGCATAGCCCTATCTCAATTAGCCGCCCACAAGTGGGCATAATGTGCCTGCCAGCATGCGAATTATTACTTGCTACCCGTAAACGGGTCACGCGGATCAAACAAACTTAACTGATCTGATTCCTTATCTACCTTTAATTGGTGTGCTATATATTCTTTTATGGCCTTTGTATTCTTACCAACTGTATCAACATAATAGCCTTTACACCAAAATTCTCTATTTCTATATGCAAATTTCATATTGCCAAACTTCTGAAATATCATTAGACTGCTTTTGCCCTTCAGATAGCCCATAAACGATGATATACTTATCTTTGGTGGTATACTTAACATAAGGTGTACATGATCTGGACAAATCTCTCCTTCTATAATTTCCACGCCTTTCCATGCACATAAGGTCCTTATAATATCTCTAATAGCCAATCTTTTTTCCTCGAAAAATATTTTTCTGCGGTACTTTGGTGCAAACACTATATGATACTTGCAATTCCATTTTTTGTGTGCTAAACTTTTTGCGTGCGTACTATCATTATTCATAGTATGTCCTCCTGATGTGTTTATTTATCGTAACTGGCAGGTCACGATTCTATCATAACACATCAGGAGTTTACTACTTTTTGGGCAAAGCTAAAAGCTTTACTGAACCCCGCGACTATCGCGGGGTTTTCTTATACAAAAAGGCACTTATGCATTAGCATAAGTGCCCGAAAAAAAACAATCTTAGTCTCCTCTATTACGATGCAACTGGCTTTACTATAGTATCACCCTTGTTATCAGGTGTAAAAACAGTTTCCTCAGTACACGAACGCATCATCTCAAATAACTCTGCTAATTCATTCTTAGACATATTATCATTGATTTTATATAACTTATTTGCTTCTCTCATAACTAACACCCCACTGTATACAGTTTCGTAAAAATGCTTTAACAGCCTCCTCGTGAGAAAACTTTCCGGCACTATACGCATCATAAACCTTTAATCCTAGTTCAAAAACCTTCCTATAGTTGAAATCATAACTTTTCAGCAGCATATAGACCTCAGCTTGGTTAGTGACAACCGACATCAATCCTATTTCTCTTGCTTGTACAAACGTAGCAATATCTGCTAAAGAAAAATTATTTGTACTAGGGTGGTTATGCAAAAATGCTAAAGTATACCTACCTGCTAAAGACAACGCTGAACAACCTTCAGGACTTGAAAAGGGATTCACTCCCTTTTTATCTTAATGTGGCAGAAGACTCCCTGCCTCTATAGGCGGGAGATGAATGCCACATTAAGATAAAAAGATACTTAAAGTAACGCGGACAAACTTCTTATATGTTTTCTCAATAAAACCAGCATTAACAGAGCTCTATGTTCATCACCTCTCAACAAAGACCTGTCAATAAGTGTCGCCAAACTTTCTATCCTTCTAATATCATTTTTTATCACAGCAGATTTAGGATTTTTAAGCAACATCATATACCCAATCTTCACGCGAGCTGAATGCTTCTTAAATATCTCTATTTCTTTATTCAAGCACTTCCTAAGTGCTATTCCTCCACCCATCTCATTTTCCATCACACAACAATTCCCTCAAAATCTCTAAATCATCCTCGGACATTTTCTTCATCTCATCATTATACTGTTTAATTTCTAAAACAAAATCCCTCTGATTAGCACACAATTTCTTAATGCTCTCATCAAATTTCTCAAGTATATCATCAGAAGAGTCCTTAAGCATGTTCGGCAGTTCATCTATTTTTCGCTTCAAATTTTTGGACAAAGTTGCCATGTCATCTTTAAAATTATCATTATTGTCCTTTAATGCTTTGAGTAAATCATCTATATTTTTTGACCTTTCCTCTATTACATCTGCCACAAACTCAGAAATTTCTTCATAGGTACTATGCAACTGATCTGTTAAAGCATTATTATTATTTACCAGTGAATTATGCATATCTTTTACACCAGCTGCCGTGCGTTCATTGATTTCTGCAATTCGCTTTACAGATGCTACTATATTACTGTCCATTTCTGCAATAATCTTCCCATTATGTAACAAAATATCATGGACAAAGCCATCCAGCTTCCCCGAAACATCCTGAACGAAACTTTCTATTCTAGTTGAACTATTCTGCAAAGATTGTTGTTCCAAATTTGCCAGATTTTGCATAATATCAGCTGTAAGTTCCTGATTTTTTTCCACCAGATCATCACACAATAATTCAATTTTTGTTACAGTCCCAGACAACAGCTTTTTATTACTATCTTCAAATTTATTAAACATTTCAAGGCTCATCTTCTCACGGGCAACTCGATAATCCGCAATAACACCAGACAATTCTGCCACGTTCTTCTGACTGCCAGCCTCTATAGCATCATGCATATCTGAGAACAATTTTCTTAACTCATCTAATCTTTCTTCAGAAAGACTTTGCATGGATGATAGCACTGATGCATTATTATTATGTAATTGTTTCGTTAATTCTTCACTATTGCTAACCAATGAATTATGAATTTCATTCACGCTAGCTATCATACGTTCATTGATTTCTACAGTTCTATTAACAGCTGACACCACACTCTCATCCAGTTCTGATATAAGCTTGTCATTATTAGCTGAAATATTCTGAGAAAATGTCTCTATTTTGTTAGAAACATTCTGAACACATCCTTCGATTTTGCTTGCATTAGCATCTATAGACTGTTTTTCCAAGGCTGTCAGTTTTTGTACAATATCAACCGCAATTTCCTGATTTTTTTCCACCAAACTATCACACAATAATTCAATTTTTGTTACAGTCCCAGACAACAGCTTTTTATTACTATCTTCAAATTTATTAAACATTTCAAGGCTCATCTTCTCACGGGCAACTCGATAATCCGCAATAACACCAGACAATTCTGCCACATTCTTCTGACGACAAGCTTCTATTACTTTCTGAATATCCAAAAACATTTTTTTCAAGTCTGATACTCTCACTTCAGAAAGACTTTGCATAGATGCTAGCATAGATTGATTATTTTCATGCTGCTGATTACAGAGTTTATTTATTGCTGCTACAAGCGTATCAGACTGTAGTTTTAATGCTTCCTCCGCCTTATCATCAGTACGTACTTTTCCCTCTTCAAATGCACTAACCCCCTTCCATACAAAAAAAGCAAAAGATACTGCCAATGCGATGGCTGCTGCATACTTTACAGTACCATCCAAGCTGTCCAAACATATTATTTCCAGAATAAAAGACATTGCAGCTATTCCAAATAAATTTGATATTTTTTCCATACTTTACACCTCTACGGATTTTTTTATAGCAATAAACTTATCTTTTAAATACTTATACAATACCTGTTTCAATTCCTTTTCCACAAATAATCTTGCTTTTCTTTTAAATTCGGGATCAAAATTCTTTATGTGATATTCCGCCTCATTAGCTATCGGACAATCATACCTTGCTTGGGATGGCGCAAAATAGGATTTAAACGAATTATCAATCAACTTATCTATTTCATGATAAAATGAACCAGCTTCCCTATCAAAGCAATCAATTCCTATGTCACAAACTAAGTGCGCCGCTTCACATAACTGTGGCATAACATTTCTTTTATATCTGCTACACAACACCTGCCAAACACTTATCCTTTCCATTTCGGAAGAATATTTGAAAAAATCTTTTAATTCGCGTTCTGAATCTGTTTCCAAGATATCCAATATGCTTTCCAGCCGCAAAATATCTGCATTAATCGCATAATTGTCCGAAAATGACTTTACCTTTTTTTCTTGCCGCTTGAGCCATCTTCTGAAATCGTCCTGACATCTGTCTGCAAAATCTATGCGCTGCGCCAGGATGGAAAGCAATATATCTTTCCTGGAATTAACAACACAAAAATCAAAGCCATAGTCCTCCGCTTTTTGTATTGCTGATGATAAACTGCCTGATGAGCCATCAATGGCTGCATCAGTTGCACCTAATTGCCTTTCATCATCCCAAAAAATAACTTTAAAGTTACCCTTGCCTGAACTTATCAAGAAATCAGCCATATTCCAAAGTTCATCCTTGTCGTACGGAAAAGCAGAAAATATCAATATATCAGCATCATTGTCTCTGTATTTCCCGGACATATTATCTTGCGTAACATTAAATGGTGGAATATCAATAACTATTCCCTGCGGCATATCAGAACTGAAATAAATATTCTGCGAAGTCTCATCACAGTACGCTGCCTCCTTTCCATACATGATACGAAAATCTTTATTCGCAATCCTGCTAGCCATCAGATATTGATATTTTACATCATGCAAAAGGCTGGAAACAAATTCATATTTGCTATTATCACCATATATTTTTATCCATCTGTAACATTTGTTATCATACATTTTTTGCAATCAGCTCTTTCATCAACAACTCACCTTTTTTTATTTCCTGAGCAAGATCATTCTCAGACAGCGTTGCCAATTCCTTCTCTAAAGCTATGAGGCTTGCTTCCTCGGCTTTTTTTCTATTCCGATAATCTTTAGCTATCGCATCTTGATACTTACTAAATCCATCCATAAACAAAGCACGATAATTTTTCTGAATGTACCTGCATATATCGTTTAGCCTTTCAGCATACCAGTTACTCCAGTCGCTTTTAGTTTGCCTGGCATACTCACTTAACATTTTTTGCTCACATTCTTTTTCCAGCTTTGCAATTTGTGACTTTAATTTCACCGAGCTTTCTTCCAACATTCTGCTCCGTTCAATCTTTTCCTGATTTGCATCTTTTAATTTGCCCAATGTACGTTTAATCTCAATGGACTTATTAATTTTAGACATTTGTGCCTGCTCTAAACGCCTTACTTCTTCCGCATGGGCCCTCATCGCTACCTGGTCAACTTCCCTATAGGGCGGTGTATCCAGTTCTTCCCCCAACTTCCTGCCCCAGTATTCCAAGCTAAGATAATCAGCTAAACCAGGTGAATTTCGTTCAACCTTGTTTTTTATTTTATTATACTTCTGCGCCCCTTTTACAGCTGCATCTTTTGCTTTTTCTAGCATACCAATAATTTTGCCAGTCTTTTTCGCCTTAGCAACCATATTCACAGCTTTCGCACTTTTTGCTGCCATACCGGCTGCTTTGGCAGCACCTTTTATCTGACTTCCCGGTACAAATATAAGTGCAATTTCAGCAATATTTCCTATATTGCTAAACAGCTTGGAATAGCTATCATCCCCTTCATGCTCTATATATTCAATTTCATAATCCCGGGCACTTTCCAATGCTGCACGTATTTCTTCCAATTCCTGTTCAACAGCAGATAAACTTTCTTCGTAACTCTCCACATCCAAAGAATTATCCGCCTTTAATTGCTCCAGCTGCCTGCTCTTCACCAGCAGCTCATTATACTTTGCCTGTAACTTTGTATCACATTCCTTCTGATACCGAACCATATCTGACAAGCAGTGCATAACAGGTATCTCATCAGAAATAAAATCCTTATCCATCAATCCAATATCTATACATTCCTGGTTAAACTTCTCCAAGGCATCATTAAAGGATTTAGCATAAGCATCGCTCAGTTCTCTTTCAGATTGCTCTAGCCAGTCAATAGCCTGATGGCGCAAAGCATCATATATATCCGCTGTAGCAGGCTGACGCTCAACTACCAAATTAAAGTCACGTATCAATTCATCCCGCTTTGCATCTAAATCAGCCTGGCTGTATTCTGCAATATTCTGCACATCACGATTAATGCTTTCTAATTTATGCGCCAGCACTTTATCAACGTTAGCTAAAATATTTTCTGATTTACGCTTTTTTTCTAAAAGCAAATCACAGCTTCCCTGCTGCTGTTCCTGCAATATTTTCACTCTGTCCGCCACATCATCATATAACGGCTGAACAAACTTCTGCAACCTGCCCAGGCAGCTGGCTTCTATATTTGCCCTGATATGAGCTGATATTTCCGAAGACATATAATGTTTTACCTTATCTACACCACTATACCATTCGCTGGTAACAACATTGGAAACAAAAAACAGTTTTCCCCGTCCATACAAAAACTGCTGATATATGCTTTTTTCCGACTCTATTGTTTCTAAAATATTTTCCTCTTCTTCATTAATCAAATCCATGTGGGTACGTACTACAGAAGTTTTTATCCCTTCCCTTGCCACCTGGTTAAGAAATGCAATATCACTTGCAGTCATTGACTTGGCAGTTACATAAAACAATTCTTCTACACAATCAAGCAGTCTAAATGTAATTTCCTCATGGTGTTCTACCAATGTATTTATTCCCGGCGTATCAGCTATAATCAAACCATTCCTGAATAAATCCATATCCAAATACACAGTAACATTGGCAATACTCATTAAATCATATCGGTCAGCAGCATCGTCATTCTGCCAGATGTTTTTTACATCCTCCATGGAAATTTGTTTCTGCACACTGTCTTTATAGGTAATAATCGCCTTTTCCGAACTGCCATATTTAATAAACGTGACAATAGGTGTAGTTTCTACAGAGTGCACAGGCAGTATATCGCGTGCTAACACCTGATTGATAAATCTCGATTTGCCAGCAGAAAACTGTCCCATAAAAGCAACCAGATACTCATTGCACCCCATCTGAGCATTTATTTTATTTAGCTTGTCCTGAATGGTTTCTAAATTGGCATATTTCGCCGCCGTATTCAAGCTATTATACAAATCATTTACTTCGTTGCTCATAAATCCTCCACTTACACTATATCATCAGCAATACAATCTATTTCAATACTATCAATCTCATCATACATATCCGAGGCTTTTTCTAACAAAGCACCTACCCTTTCAAGGGAGACATTGACCTTGGCCAGCTGGCTATTGCGCTCCTCCACGCTGGACTTAAGCTGGGAGTCAAGGATTCTTAAATCAGCTTCCTTCGCCTCTATCTGCTTGTTAATCTCACAGCTGATGGCATGTGAAATCATGCTGCTAATAACATTTTCCTTCTCCCGCATCGCTTTTTTTATTTTGCTCTCAAATTCCTCGGTTATATCGTCCATATATTCATTGATATACTGTTTTTTGCGCCTCAAAACACGTCCCAGTTTGCGTTCAAATTCCTCTTTATGCTGCTTTCTAGCACTCTCCTTCTCCTGCTCAAGCCGTACCAATTCCTTTTCAATGCGACTTTGTTCCAGCTCAATTTCTTCTGCTGATTTGCCATTGGTCGTCAAAGCTTCTATCTGCCTGTTTAAATTTTTCCGTTCGGCATCATAAGCTGCATTACGCTTGGACTCAGCTTCTTTAAATTCATTATACGCTCTATCATCAACATGCTGAACTGTAATTTTTTCACTCTTTTGACCTATGAAAAATTGGGCTATTCCCCCTAACAAACCACCTCTATCACATTGTACATTTTCAGTTGTTGTATACCTATCTATAGCAGGTGGTGTCAATGTATTTTGATACATAACCTGTTCTTTCCGCAAGTCTTCCATTTCTTTCCGTAAGCTTTCTTTCTGCCGTTCATAACGTCGCCTTTGCAGTAATGATTTCTCAGCATTTAACATATCATTTTCAAAACTTTTGATTTTTTCCTCTAAACTGTTCATTTTTTCCTTATACGCACTGATACCATAATCAATATCAATCTCCTGAACGGTATATTTTTTATCAAGGCTGATATCATATCTGACATGCTCTGCTTCTGCATTTATATCTGCTGCAATATCAAGATAATTTTGTGATACAATATCTGCTATCAGATCATGGAATTTTTCATCCAATTTTTTGCTGATGCACATAAGATCGCGATTAGACTGATTGCCTAGATCCGCCTCAAAATCTTCCAATTCCTCCACGGTTTGCCAGTTTTCAAGATTTCCGAGGTAATTTTTCCGCATCCGCTCCAGTTCCGCAGCTACAGCATCCGCCATTTGGCCACGCATATCTCCTACAGCCTGCTGAATAGTTTTTTCCTGTTCTTTAACCTGCTGGCTCAATGCCTCTTTCTGGCTGCGAATTTCCAATATCCTGTTCTCTATGTCGCCAGAATCCACTTCACCTTCCAAAGCCGACTTGCTCTGCAGCAACTGATGATACTCATCATTCATAAAGTCCCTTAATTTGTAGGCAGGAGACAGCAAGGCATCGCGCCCTTTGTCACCCTGGGTTAAAAATTTCATCAATCTATTCTCAAAAATACCTAACTGAGAACTCTCTTCCAATTCATCAGCTGAATACGCGCTAAACTTTTCCTTGAAACAGCCCGTTCTGGCAGACAAGGCCTGCATTGCGGATATAGCATAAAATTCCGGGATGGCAATGGTTTCTTCCGGGAATTGTGCCTTATAGCTCTTTTTTATGCCAGCCAAAACCTTTTCAACACTATCCCCTTCTTCTGTATATATCTGGTCAATCTGATTCAACAAATAAAACACCCGATTAACCTTCTGCTTCAAAGCCCGCAAAAACATAAATTCACTGGCCGAACCAGGCTGCTTAGCTCTGAACATGAATATGCCAGCATTGGACTTCTCTATCTGTTCCTCAGTTATTTCCCGATGATGTTCAGCAATACCATTTAAGCCCGGGCTGTCCACCAGAGTAACATTATCCTTTAAAAAATCAGAATCCAAAAATACCTCAAGGTATTCGATACTGTCTGCAACATTTTCCCCTTTGGTACTAACGTATTTTTCTATTACATCATTACTGAGCCCCTCGAATACCTCATCCGGACGTCCATCACGATAATGTACTATACCACCTTCACGGTTGTTATTTTTTTCAATGTGGCGCAAAAAATTAATAGTAGCTGTTGTTTCCCCACTAAAGGTCGGCAAAATATTTTTTCCCATCAGTGCATTCAAAAAAGTCGATTTTCCAGCAGAAAACTCGCCAACTACCACAATTGAAAATTCATTCTCCTCCAATTTCTGCCGCAAATTATCTATAATGCCAACTTTTTTCTCCATTCCATTATCCTGATAATAAACAGCAATTTCTCCCATAATATCTGTAAGACGGCTCTTTAAATCAAGGTATTCAGCCTTATAATCCTTCATAATCAATTTCTCCTTTTATTTTTTTCTGAATATCACACAAATCCTGTATATCTGACATATAATCATGATACTCCTGCCTGATAGCAGCTTCATTTTTGCACATTCCCGCTTCCAAAAGCTTTTGCTTTTGATCCAGCCGAACATCAAAAATCTTTCTTACTGAACTAACAACAAGTTTTCTATTGCCTGCCAACTCCTCCTCCAGATGCTCAATAATAACATTTTTCACTGAATTATCACTATCGCTCAGATATTCCTTGATGCTTCTGATTAAATCCTTTTTCCCCTGCTGCAGCAATTCCCTCTTGGCATTCATCTCGTGCATTTTCATTTCTTCCTGCATAGCAGCAATATCACGCTTTAAGTTTTCCACCTTGCGCATGCTACGCACTTTATCTGCATTCATACTGCTATATTCGTACTCCATCTCGCTAATTTCATCTGATAGCTCTCTTATAGCAGCTGTACATTGCCTCTTTTGTATGGTTATCCTGTTTGTCAGTTCTCTCTGCTTTCTATCCCATTCCCGCTGCTTGCTATTGTCCTCATCATAAACAGTTCTGGTAACTTTTTTGCCACCAGTAAAAAAATCCGCAATACCCCCAAAAAAGCCACCTCGCTTTACCCTTTCTGTGACCTCCCTGGCTCGCCTTTCTACTGCTGGCCTGCTTCCTAACGCCCTGATACCTGACTGATAACTTTGCTCAATGCTACATCTTTCACGTTCTTTATCAGACAGTGCACGTTGCTTGCTTTTTAACCTGTCCCCAAAATTCTGTAACTTTCCATCAGCCGATGTAATGCTGCGTTGCACCATCATAAGCTCTCTCTGGTGCTTATCCAACATAATTTTATCAGATTGAATACCTTCATACGCCGTATCTTTGACACCTTGAATATTGAAATGCACCTCCTGGGCACTTTCCACTTGAGCAGCAAAACTATCCAGGCTGGCAACAATTTCCCGATATGAGGCCTGATATAATTTTTCCTTAAAATCATTTAACTTTAGTTTAAAACTTGATACATTACCGGTAATCAGAGAAACAAAACCACCATTGTTATTTTGAGCAGCAAATGAATTATAATCCGTATAAGAAATTACCTGCTCACAGAGTGAGACTTCTATATTTTCCAGCTGCTCCTTGATATATTTTCTGATAAACCTTCCATTGTCTGCAAACTTGCCATCAATAGATGTAAGTACACGTTGCCATTGTTTTTCCCTATTTTCCTTAACCTGCTGCAGACGGATTTGCAAATCCTGATTATTTTTGGCCAGTCCGCTTTCTGCTAGCTGAAGCTCATATTCTTTCTGCAGCCAATTCCCACGTTCAATAGCCTCCTCCAGAAGTCTCAGCATATTGACACATTGACCTAAATATATTTTTTTCTGTATATCTTTATCATTAACAACTTTCCCTAGGACAGCCGCAAATTTATCATATCTGGAAGCCTTTAATAAATCTGCCCTGCAAGCATCATCCAAATCTTTGTTAGATGAGGCATATAAACGTTTTATAGAATGATCCCTGCCTACCAGTGCCTGCAACGCAGATATTCCACAATAGTGTGCCTTTACATCAGGCCTGGCATGTTCAAAGACCTTATGTTCAATAATAGATTGCAACTCAGCTATTTTATCATCTACAGACTCCTCAGCCTGATTAATCTGATCTATGCCATTTAACACAAAAATAAAGTAATGCTGAAACTCTAGTAGCAGCTTAATAAACTCAATTGATGAATCAGATACCCCGCGTTCAGGAAAGAGAAATATACAGGCATCTGCCTGCTTTATCTGGGAAACAGTTATCTCCCTATGCCTCTTGTCCACTGTGCCATTTAACCCCGGCGTATCTACTAATACTAATTTATTGGCCGTGTCAACAAAGTTGACAAAGATTTCAGCAAATTCTATTTCAGCTGCCACTTGATTGCTGGTAGAGGCAGTCGTTGTATACTCTATGATATTTTCCATATCATCCAGCCACTGCTCATGCCCATCGTAAAACTGAATCCTGCATTTGCCTAAACGCTCATCGTCTGCCTTTACATTGCGTATATATGTAATGTTAGCTGTAGTTTCCACAGCAGCGTGCGTCAGAATATCTTTACCTATGATGCTGTTAATAAATGTCGACTTGCCGGTACTGAATTCACCTACCACAGCCACCTTAAACTCATCATTTTCACAGCGTTGAATAAAATACTCTATATTCTCCTGTAAATCTGCATATTGACTGACTATTTTGTTTTGCCTTATATGCATAAATTCTTGTTTTAAGTCAAGCATACAATCAACTGCCTCCACCTGTCCAACTCTAAAAATCTAGCAACAGACATTTTAGTAATACATCCTAATTATATTACAACAAAGTACGGCAAACAATTTGTTATATAAAAATACAAAAAAACGCCAGCTAATGCATGCAGATACACCAGCTGGCATTTTTTACAACCAACTTAACCCTTGCCCTTCCGATACGCCTCTGCCAGAAGCTGCACAGGATGGTATGCCACCTGCGGCAAATGGTTCTGCACAATGCCATCGGTTATGTGCATGCGGCAGCTAGGGCAGCTGGCGCAGACATAATCCGCATGGGTAGCCTCGATATTCTGGCACTTGCGGTCATTAATCTGCCGTGACAGCTCATAGTGGGACATGCAGAAGGAACCGCCAGAGCCGCAGCAGCGGTCATGCTCCTTCATCTCCACAAAGTTCAGCCCCGGAATGGACTTCAGCACCTGCCGCGGCTGCTCCGTAACCTTGATGCCCCGCACCATGTGGCACGGGTCGTGCATGGTCACAGTCTTGTTGATGTTGCCCAGGTTATCTGTCCGATAGCCTGTCTCCACCAGGAACTGGCTGATTTCACGCACCTTGTCCGAGATTTTCTGCGCCCGGGCCTGCCACTCCGGCTCATCCTTCAGCCACTTCGGATAATCCCTCAGTGCCTCCACGCAGGAGCCTACGATGTAGTCCACATCATAGTTCTCGAACACCTCGATGTTGTGCTTTGCCATCTCATTTGCCAGGTCAAAGCAGCCAGCCACATGAACAGGGGTGCCGCAGCAATGCTGCTTGCCCGGCAGCACAATCTCGTTGCCATTTTCCTTCTGCACCTCGATGGTTGCCTTGCCAATATCCGTGTACATAAAATTGATGGTACAGCCGGTGAAGAACGCCACCCTGCGCTTGGCTCCTGCCACCTTGATGACCTCCGGGAACTCGCTCCTGAGAGGCGTGGAAGCCAGCGGTGCCGTAGCGCGGTTCGGATCCATGCCCGGCACCGGGAAGCGTGAGAATACCGCATTCTTATCTGGAATATCCTTAAAGGTGAGCCAGCCAAACATGCCGCCCATGCGAAGTGCCGCATTGAACAGCGGTCTGTTGCTCAGAAGCTTGAACACAGTGCTCTTGACAGGATGCAGCCCCCGTGCCTTGACAGCCGCATTGCGCCCCCGCAAAATCAAATCATCCGCCTTTACGCCGCATGGGCAGTTGGCAGAGCAGGTCTTCCAGTTCAGGCACATACCCATGATGCTGTCAAATTCCTCGCTAATCGGCAGCTTGCCGCTCAGCACCGCCTGCATCAGGGAAATCTTGCCCCTGGCAACGGAAAACTCCTTTTTCGTCTCACGATAAATCGGGCAGCCAGCCTGACAGTTGCCGCACTTCATGCAGTTGGCAAGAGCGTCATCAATATCCCTGAGCAGAGTCGTGTCCTGGCTGTTCATTGCCTCTGCCGTCAATTTATTTTCAGCCATAATCAACACTCTCCTAACAGCTTACCAGGGTTCAAAATCAAATTCGGGTCCAGGGCACGCTTAATTGCCTTCATGGCATTCATGCCCTCCTTGCCGTGCTGCTGCTCCATCCACGGCAGCTTGCCAAGGCCGATGCCATGCTCCCCGGACAGAGTACCGCCCAGAGCCAGCGCCCCCTTGAAAATATCGTCCATAGCGTCATGCACACGCTTCATCTCGTCCTCGTCCCGCAGGTCGCACACGATAGTCGGGTGCATGTTGCCGTCGCCGGCATGTCCGAAGGTGCCGATAGTTACATTGTGGTCCTTGGATGCCTTGGTCACAATCCGCAGGAAATCAGGAATCTTGCTCCTAGGGATAGTCGCATCCTCCACAAATGTGGTAGGGCGCAGCTTGGCCAGGCATGGCAGAGCCATACGGCGTGCCGTCCAGAGCTGTGCCTTGTGCTCCGCAGACTTGGCCAGGGTAACCTCCCGGGCATTGTTCGCCTTCAGCACTTCCAGCACCTTCGCCTTTTCATCCTCCACCACAACAGGATTGCCGTCCACCTCAATCAGCAGAATGGCATCCGCATCCACCGGCAGCCCCACATGGGTAAAATCCTCAACAGTGCGGATGGTGGCATTGTCAAGGATTTCCAGGGTAGCCGGGATAATCTTTGCCGCAATAATGCCGGACACTGCCTTGCCTGCATCGTCAATGGAATCAAACACCGCAATCATGCTCTTGGTGGCCTCAGGAGCTGGCAGCAGCTTCAAAAGAGCCTTGGTGACAATGCCCAAGGTTCCCTCGGAGCCGGTAAAGAGCTTGGTCATGTCGTAGCCGGATACATCCTTTACGTTCTTGCCGCCAGTGTGGATAATATCGCCGTTGGCCAGGACAACTTCCAGCCCCTGCACATAGTTCTTGGTGATGCCGTACTTCAGGCCGCGGAGGCCGCCGGAATTTTCCGCAATAGTGCCCCCAGGCTTGCCGTCTTTACCGTACCAGGGTCAGGCGGATAAATCAAGCCATACTGGGCAATATGGTCATTGATATCCTGCACAATGACACCTACCTCCACCTCGGCAATCAGGTTTTCCAGATCCACATCGATAATCTTGTCGAAGCGAAGCATCAGCAGCACAATGCCGCCCTTCAGAGGTGCCGTACCGGCAGACAGGTTGGTGCCTGAGCCCCGCGGGTACACAGGAATTTTATGCTCGTTGGCATACTTCATAATCTCTGAAACTTCCTGTGTCGTTCCCGGCGATACCACAACATCCGGCATGTACGAATGTCCCGGCGTAGCATCGTATGAATACTCATACAATGCCTCAGGCGAATGAAGCACATTCTCCTTGCCCACGATACCTTCCATAGCCTCAATCAATTGTGTTTTCTCCATAGCTACCTCTCCTTTACCGTAACAAACAAAAAACACCATTCAAAACATCAAACCAGCAAACCATCAGCACATTAAACCAACAGAGCATCAACCCATCAGACAATCAGACCAGCAGACCAGCAGACAATCAGGGCTTCAGCATATCCCCATATCAGAAATATTTGGCAGCGACCTTTTCTACCCCGTCAGCATTTGCCTTGCTCCATTCAGCAAAGCTCATACCGCTTTCAGCCACTTTTTTGCCCAGCTCCACCAGGAAATCAGGTACTTCGGTCTCCAGAATCACCCCTGCTTCCTTGCCGAATACCTCCTGTCCCTGGGCATCACAGCCATTGAGATACAAAAGCCATGCCGACTGCCTGTCCTTGACGGCTCCCCTAAAGCCCATCGGAACAACCTGCGGCGTAGCGCAGGAACCAGGACAGCCTGAAATGTGGATAGCTGGCAGTGCCCCGTCAGGAATCCCTGCCTTCTGCACAGCCTCCGCACAGCTTCTCAGCAGTGCCTGGGAATCACGCACCCCCTGCTGGCAGATAGCGCCGCCAATGCAGGCAGAAGCCATCTCAAAAAGGCTGGCGGCACTGTCACCGGCAGTCAGGTCAATAAACTTCTGTGCCTCCCCGGCAGTCAGGTTCACGATATAGGCAGTCTCATCCAGCGCCAGGCGGATTTCTGCCCCCTCAATCTCCTGCAGGGCATCACTTACCTGGCAGAATACCTCCGGTGACGGGCAGCCCCCCAGCGGATGCCATACCACGCTGTACAGCCCCGGCTGCTTCTGGGCTATCGCCCTGCGGTTCTCGATGATGCCGTCCCCTGCCTTGGTGATGGCTTCTTCCTTGATTTCAAAGGCGAAATCATCGGTCCCCTCCACCTCTACCAGCTTCGCCTGAAAAGCCTCATAATACTTCTCTGGGCCCCCAGGTTTTCCTGCATATAGCGGCTCCTCGCCCTGGCACGGTTTTCATAGTTGCCATAGACACGGAACATCACCCACATGGCGCGGACATATTTCAGGATATCCTGCGGCTCCACAGCCTCGCCAACCTTGACGCCCACTTTCGGATTTGGCCCGATGCCACCTGCACTGTACACATCGAACTTGCCATCCGGCCGTGCCACAAAGCCCAAATCACGCATGGTGGCATGGGACTGGTTCTTCGGGGAGCTGGAAAAGCCGATTTTATATTTACGCGGCATCTTCTCCGCATTAATAAACTGCATGGCATACTGCCCCACCGCCTCCGCATAAGGCATTACGTTGAAATACTCATCTGCATCAATGCCGGACAGAGGGGAGCAGGTAGTGTTCCGCGGAAAATCACCGCCGCCTACAGTGACGATACCTACCTTCAAAGCATCCTCCATAATCCTGCAAACAGGCTCCAGCCCCAGGTTGTGCAGCTGGACAGTCTGGCAGGTGGTAAACTTGATTTTATCTACATCATACTTACGCACAGACTCCGCTATAAAAGCCATCTTCTCCCTGGTCAGGCGCCCGGCAGGCATCCTCAGGCGCAGCATGCTCTTTGGCTCGTCCCCCTTCTGGGCGTAGCTGCCGAACTTGCCGGAAATCCCCTTGTACTCGGCACGCTTCAGCTCACCTGCATAATACTTTTTGGCAGCCTCCTGAAAAACCTGCATATCCTCTTTCCAGGACTCCACTGGAATCACATTCATTGAAAAACACCTTGCAAAATTCTTTCCATACAATACAATATAACATCTTATACAGATTATATGACATACATCATATTCCGATATGCATCATATAATGCAGTGCAATAAATAGCCGATAACAAATAACCAATAAGTGAAAAGAACTCATTTCTCCACACATATTATGTACCGACCCCCAAAAGCTAGACCTAAAAAATCTAATTTTTGGAGGTCGGTTTTCTTTTGGCAAAATATAGTTATGAACTC
>OLFV01000252.1_pt1 | contig 65776 bp, 75 predicted proteins | sample 1605551 | NCBI WGS metagenome assembly OLFV01 (sample SAMEA3888922, study PRJEB22519) | human gut metagenome | biome: human gut; feature: human-associated habitat; material: faeces | place: Denmark | collected 2011 | reverse complement strand
CTAAATATAGCAAAAACGGCAAAAGGCTGGGAAGACCACGCAAAAGAAAGAATGAGAAATTTGAGCCGGAGAAGTTAAGCAATGGGGAGACCAAGCTTGACTTGTTGACCCATGTGCGTTATCCTCTTGTGAAGAGCGGTAGTGACTGGACGGATTTTCAAAAGAAAGAAATGAAAATCCTCTTTGAACTATATCCACGCATGAAGACTGCTTATGGACTTGTTTGTGCACTACGCAACATCTTCAAGAAGAAACAGAGTCGAGAAAAAGCAGGAATAGCTTTGAAAAGATGGGGAAAGAATGTTGGCAGAAGTCATATACGTGAACTCATTTCGGTAAGAGACACGATTATGGAGAAGAAAGACTATGTGCTCAATTATTTCAACAACAGATCTACCAATGCTTCCGCTGAATCTTTCAACTCTAAGCTGAAAGGCTTTAGGGCACAAGTGCGTGGGGTGGCAGACATGCCATTCTTCATGTATCGTACGGTCAAGATATTTGGTTAGGAGAGGTTGTCTATCCACGGACAATCTCCCCTGAGCCAATTTATGACTATATTAGCAATGAGCAGTGGCGACATGAAATTGTACGTCATTGAAGTTCCAGAGTGTGTAATCGAGACTGAGTTTGACGGAGACGTTAACAAGTTCTTGGAGTTTAATCACTATCACGTAATGGCGTGGTGCGCACAATCTGTAGTTGATGTGCCTGTCCAGATGGACAAATATAGCGCACCAGAACCAGAATTGGGTCAGTTGTCAAGCCAGCTTGAAGAAAGCAAGAAGAACTGGCTTGGAAACCTCTAAAAAACGGCTTCTGGCCGCCTTTAACAGATTGGGTGGTATATTGTACCACCCAATTCCAAATAACCTCTTAAAACGTATAATTATGAAGACAAAAGAATTTATCAAGAAAGTATTAGAACAAGGAAAGCGTTACGGCAGTTGTTTGAGTAATTGCCCAATTATTACCCACGAACATAAGAATGGGTGGAAAAATACTTGGAGCATACAAAGCAGATGGAACGGACAAAAGGTTTATGTTCGTTACAACAAGACAATCCACGTGGAAGGCTACGGCTATCGAAGTGTATTCGATGTCATGAAATATGGTGAAAAAGAATGTAACTTAGACTTAATGTTCCAGTCTTATGACATGTTTACAGACATTGAAGCAACGGCAAACGCTATTGACAGATACTTTCTACATTAGCAACAAATAGTGGGGCAACCCACTACTATTAACCGAACATGAATGAATGAAATTTGCTTTGCTTGACTTTTGCTTAGGAATTTGCTTAAGCAAAAGTTGAAGCAAAACGCAAGCAAAGTACCAAGCAAATTCCAAGCAAAAACTTTTATATATGAAAACAGACATTAAAGATTTTGTGAAATATCTGACAGAAGTATCAGATAATCACGGCATTAAGCAAGAAGAAAGATTGGATGCGTTCTGTGATTTTATCATCAGACTTTTTAGCACTGATTCGTACAAGCCAGAGGGTTTCAAGCCAGACGTAGCGACACCAGAAAACAACGACTACATTGCGCTTGTCAGTCTTTGGTGTGAGATGGTTGCAGATGAAATGGAAAGAGGAAACTCTCTTGACCTATTCGGGCAGTTGTACGAGCAGATGTTCCTCCTCAAAAGCAAGGCTTCTTCAAATGGGCAGTTCTTCACTCCTGACAGCCTTTGCAGGTTGATGGCTGACATTACGGATGCTGACGTGGAAGAGAAAGAGTGCAATGGAGGAATGGTAAGGGTAAACGACTGTGCGTGCGGTTCTGCAAGGACACTCCTTGCACACTTCATGGCTAAGACAAGTATAGACCATGCCCTTGCAGGACGTTATTTCTACGAAGCCGCTGACATTGATTTGCCGACCTGCAAGATGGCTGCGTGCAACATGATGATTCATGGAATGCAAGGTAAGGTAGTATGCCAAGACCAACTTTCGCTGCCTACACCTACTGCGATTTTCTACATCAATGAGGTACGCTATCCATTTCCCTCTGATATGTACTCCATCAGGGTAGTTTACCCGAAGAAGGAAGAACAAGCAAAGTAACTTGTATGGATGGTATTATTGCCATCCATCACAATTAAACCAATTTAATAAAACGATTATGGAAAAGAAAAACAACAACAATGGATTTGAAAACCTGCACGAATGGAGCGAGAGAATGCAAGGTGCAAGAGAAATGCTAATCAAACTCTACGAAGATGACAAGATGATATTGCCATTAGGCGTGAAGCGTTCAGAAGATATGGTATATACAAAAGCAATCGTTAATCTGTTGGCGAGTGATTTGAGGAATGTTCAGGAATACTTGCTTGGAACAAACATTGGTTACAGAAACCATGTGCGAGACAAGAAAGGTAAGCTGGTAAGTTGTGAAGCGTACTTTGTGAAACAACATCATTAGATTTGCTTATACGTTTGCTTGGATTTTGCTTGCGAATTTGCTTAAGCAAAAGTTGAAGCAAAACTGAAGCAAAAAGAGAAACTGCAAATTTATACCCTATAAGGGTATAACTTAAAATAATATCAGCAACATTTGCAACTCTATTTCTGTTTTGCTTTGCATTTTGCTTTGCATTTTGCTTGGATTTTGCTTGGCATTTTGCTTGGATTTTTGCTTAAGCAAAATATAATATACCCTTTAGGGTATAAAATGCAAGATTTTGAGATAAATAAGACACAAGAAATAAACGAAAAGAAATAACGAAAGAAGAAAGTGACATAAAGAAGAAAGTTAACAAAGAAAAGAAAATAAAGAAAAAATAAGCATATACGTCGAATTTCAAAAAACGAATTCTTTCTGTCTCTAATGCCAAACCTTTTCAAAAACTAATATAATTATAGAGTGTTAAAAAATGTAAAACTACAATAAAAAATATTTCGTACTGTTGCGCGTTTCAAATAATATTCTTACCTTTGCAGCGTTGAATGATACGATTGCGCGGAAGTTATCATAAGACAGACAACTTTGGGTATTAGCCGTAAGGTATACTAAATAAGAAGCCGTCGAAGACAACCGCGCATGTCTGAGACGGCTTCTCTTTTTGTGTCCCAACCGAGCGAAAAGGAGAAGGAGCAAAAGAGAAGCCGCGATTATTTAACAGGGCAAAGTAGTCTGATGAAAGCCTCTTGGACTTTGCCTTAAACTCCTTACAAGACACGCAGGTGAAAGCCCTGCGAGGGCGCGTGAAAGGGAGCAGTAAAAGCAAGATGCTGGCGCGTGGGTGGAATACCACAAAACTTGCAAATGACAACATATCCACAACGTTTGTCTGCCTATATTGGAAACCTCATGAAAAAGTGGTTATTCACAATATAACAAGAAGGATATACCCTCGTCCTTATGTCGATTTTCGGCTTAAGGGCTAACTACGCCTTCTTGTTTCCTAATCCCCTATGGTTATTCACTTTTATATAAACTCATACATTATGATTATATTACACTACAAACAAAAAAATACAAGTGAAAACTTTCGATTTACTGGTGATTTGTATATTGAATTATACGAAGAAGGATAATATGACGAGTCTTTAGTGTATGACATCATGGATAAGTGTGATGCTATGAGTACTGGTATAGTATATGAAGACGAAGAAATAAAAGTATAAATATGCGAATAGGATTAACAGATGTTGATGGGCATAACGGTTATCCTAATCTTGCCTTAATGAAAATTTCGCAGTATCACAAAAACTGTGGTGACGAAGTAGAATGGGCGCAAATATGCACTCATTATGACATTATCTATGCCTCAAAGATATTTAGTTTTACTCCAGATTGGGATGATACATTTTTTTTAGCAGACACAATCATCAGGGGAGGGACAGGTTACGGCGAACCCTACACATCGCTACACGAAGACATCAAAAACGACCCTGACTTTAATCCTCGATGGGTATTGCCCCAAGGTACACAGAACGACCATGACTTGTATCTCAATGCTCAGACTTTCGTCAATATATCTCGAAAGCGTCTTTGCAGTTGCGCAAGTAAAGAAACAAGGAAGGTATGGCAACTCGTCAAGGACACAATGAAAGACGTTGACCCAGCCGTGTATCATTGCATGGTTCGTCAGTGCGTATATCGTGGTGTATGCACAGAAATGCACCCAGCATGTGAATACTGGAAGACAGAAGCATTTAAGAAAGAACTTCACGAATACCGTATGGGAATAAAGTGTTATCGTGATTATCACAAAACAAACAATAAATAAAAAACTATGGATATTATTGGAAAGGCAATCGCAGCATTGCAAGTAAAGAGTGGCGTTAGCCAGAGAACAGGCGAGCAGTGGCAGTCTCGCGAGTACGTAATCGAAACACAGGAGCAGTACCCTAAGAAAATATGCTTCGAGGTATTCGGTACTGACAAACTCAAGGAGTTCAACATTCGTAACAACGACTTGATTAAGGTGCATTTCGACATAACAGCAAGAGAGTATAATGGCAAGTGGTACAACTCTATCCGTGCATGGAAGGTCGAGCATGTCAATCCAGACGGTTCTGTTGTTGGTTCTACAGCAGCCGCACCAGTTGCACAAGCACAAGCAGCAGCTCCAGCACCAGCCGCCGCACCAGCAGCACAGGAAAGTGAAGAAGATTTACCATTCTAATCCATAAACATTATGAAGTCAAGAGTATCAAAGTATTACGAGGTCAAAATCCAGTATCAGAAGATGCAGGAAGATGGCAAAGAGAAAAAGGTTACAGAGCAGTACGTGGTTGAAGCTCTGAGTTTCACGGAAGCAGAAAGCCGAATCATAGAAGAGATGACTCCTTATATTAGTGGGGAGTTCGACGTTGTTTCCGAAAAGATTGCTCCTTACAACGAAATCTTCCTCAGTGACAACTACTATGCCGATGATAAATGGTTTGTAAGCAAGGTCGCCTTTATCACAATCGACGAGAAGACTGCGAAGGAGAAGAAGCAGACATTCCGCTATCTCGTACAAGCGGCAACAAGCGAACTTGCTCTGGATTACACCAAGGAAATGTTCTCTCACGGCATGTCTGAATACTGCATTGAAGCAGTGCAGGACACACCAATACTTGATGTATTCCTGCACGAAGTCAAGAAAGATGTTGTAGAAACTCCAGAAGAGAATGCCGCCGATAACGATTTCTAAGCCATCATGCTCTCTATGCAGTACGTGCCGTAATAAGATGAATTGCATCAACGGTATGTACTGCACAATTAAAAAACATTACGTCGAATACTCGACAATAAACGAATGTGAAAATTATGTATACAAAACCAGAAATCTTTGAGGGTATCTTAAACAAGATGCTTGCAACCTACAAGAAGAAAAACCATGACTACAGTGTCAATGGTAAATCGGCTTTTGAAAAAGGCTTTGAGAATTTCGGTATCACAAGTCTGGCAATACGTCTTGGTGATAAGGTTGATAGACTGACGGCTTTCGCCAAAGGGAACGAGCTACAAGTTACTGACGAGAACATCGAAGACACAATCCTTGACACAGCGGTTTACGCCGTACTTGGGCTTGTTGAGATAGCTTATCAGAAGCAAAACGTTAAAGAAGGTTAAGAATTTTATACTTTATTTGGTAGATTAGAAATAATTTTATACCTTTGCAAGTGAAATCAGAATAGCTCAATTAGTTAGAGCGCACGACTTGTAATCGTGAGGCTGTTGGTGCAAGTCCAACTTCTGGTTTCCACCATCGCGGAGTGGAGCAGTTGGTAGCTCGCCAGTCTCATAATCTGGAGGTCGCAGGTTCGAGTCCTGCCTTTTCCGCAACAACTTATGGGAATAGCGCAGCTGGCTAACGTACCTCACTTGGGCTGAGGTGGTCGGGAGTTCGAATCTCTCTTCCCATACAAATGACAACGAGTAGCTGCCACTACTCAGAAGAAAATATAGACAAGACTCTACAAGTATAAGGTGTATGGCAGTACCCTTAGAAAGTAGGGTCTTAGTTTTTTTAACAATGGAATTCATTTATAACAGATGCTCAACCGAAGGTCAGGACTTCATGCAGCAGAAGAACTGCATTGAGAACTACCTAAACCGATTGAACAAGAACATCAACAACATCCAGTCAATCGTAGAGAAAGTTAGCGGTACGGTCAAGCATACCGAACGTAAACTGAAAGAACTTCTCGATATGTGCAATGATGGAGATACAATATATGTATCTGAACTTTCACGTCTGGGGCGTAACATGAGTGACCTGTTTGCAATCGTTACGGAAGCCAGCGAACGAGGAGTTACCATTGTTCAATGCAAAGACGGTTCTATCATAGAGAATAATAGTATCGGAGGAAAGGCTTTATTGTTCGCTCTGTCGCTCGCTGCGGAGATAGAGGTACAGAATATAAGACAACGTACAAAGATGGGCTTAGAGGCTCGAAAAAAACAACTAAAAGAGCAAGGTTATTTCGTAAACAAGAAAGGAGAAAAGATAACCGATTGGAATGCTCAGTACGGAAAGAATACTGGTACTACACGTGCAGCTTCCTGCAAGATGGCAAATGTTGCATCCTGCAAGTCAAAGCAAGAGACAGCCAGAAAGAATGAGAACAACGCTCGATTCCATACGTTTGTAATGACCCTCGAAAAGATGTATGGTAGGGCAAAAACAGCAGAGGACGTGCAGAAGTTCTGTGATGAGTTAAACCGCAACGGAATAAAGACTGCCACTGGTCTGGAATACGATGTTCCTAAGTTCCGAGCAATGTATCAGAAATGTAGAAAATTGTTTGCGTAGTATGGAGATTGACAATATATATTTAGGCGACTGTCTGGAGCTGATGAAAGAGATACCAGACGAGAGCATTGACTGCGTAATATGTGATTTGCCGTATGGTGTGTTGAGCAAGAATAACAAACACGCTCAATGGGACAGAATTATTCCATTTGAGGCGTTGTGGGAGCAGTACGAGCGTATTACAAAGGACAATGCCGCTATTATTCTTTTTGCGCAAGGAATGTTTACTGCGAGGCTTATGATGTCAAATCCTAAACATTGGAGATATAACCTTATATGGCAGAAACGTGGAAGATGTAGCGGTTTCCTTAATGCCAAGAAAATGCCACTACGCGAACACGAGGACATTGTAGTATTCTACCGAAAACTTCCTACGTATAACCCGCAGATGACAAAATGCGAACCACATGAACGCAATCATTCACGAGGGAGGCAAGAGAAAGAGCATACAAACAGATGTTATGGTAACTTTGGAAAGGCTGATGATATAATCACTGATTTGAAATACCCAAAATCAATATTAAACTTCAAGCGACCACATCCACAAATCCACCCGACCCAAAAGCCAGTAGAGTTAATCAGATACCTCATACGAACGTACACCAATGAGGGTGATTTGATACTCGACAACTGCATCGGAAGTGGCACGACCGCTATCGCAGCCATCAACGAAAAGAGACATTTCATCGGAATGGAATTGAACAAGGAATACTATGACATTGCCTGCGAACGCATCAAGAAAGAAAAAGCAGAAGTTGAAAACTCTTTGTTTAGTCTATGATATTATTTGCATAATTCTTTAATTTTAAGTACTTTTGCAATATGAAAAAAGTAATTCTGAAAAAAATCAGCATTCAGAACTTCCGAAGCAAGTCATTTGAGTTTGAGTTCGGAGAGCGCAACGAAATCCGAGGAAAGAACCGTAGCGGAAAGTCTTCTGTAAAAAATGCATTCTTTTGGCTTCTTACAGGTGCTGATGACCTCGACCGTACAAACTACAATCTGTTCGATACAACTATCGTACACACTAAGGAAAACAGCGTTCCCACCAATGTTACAGCAGTACTCCTTATTGATGATATTGAGTACGAGGTTTCAAGAACCGCAAAGATGGGTTGGACACGCAAACGTGGCAATGACGAATACGAGCGAAAGACAAGCGATGATTACTCGTTTGCCATTGACGGAATAGAGCGCAGCGCAACAGAGTTCAAGAGCTGGATTGAGGACACATTCGCTCCAGTTGAGATGTTGAAGTGTATGATTAACACCCAGCACTTTTTGTACAACATAGACGATTGGAAGGTGCAGAGAAAGTATCTGGCGAATATTGCTGGAGAAATTACCAACGAAGACTTTAATGGCGATTATACGGAGTTGTTTGCTCAGTTCTCTAAGTACACACCAGAACAACTCAGAGAACGCCTTAAAACTCTTCTTACTCCACTTAAAAAAGCTCTTGGTACAGAAAGTACAAAAGGAGAAAAAGTAGTTGAACTCGAAGTTCTGCAAAAGAATATAGTTTCCCTTGACGAAATTGAGGATGCAGAAAAAGAACTTTCCGAGTTAAAGTCAAAGCGTGACGAGATACAGGCGAAGATAAGCGGAAAGAAATCTCCTATTTACGAAGCAAGTGCAAAACGAGCACAGGCTCTTGCTCTGGTTGAGGACAAAGAGATTGAAATAAGGAAAGCTCGTAAGTTGCATGACTCAAAGCAGCAGTCGGAGGTAGCAGAACTTGAAAGCCAACTCTCAAACATCGAAGCCCAGAATGAAGCCATAAGACAGCAGAACGATAGGGATAGAAAGGCTTTTGAGCGCAAAAAGCAGACCATTGTAGATGAAGCGAGGACGGTAGAAATACTCAAAAACCGCTTGGAAGAACTTAGGGAAGAAAACAAACTTATCAAGAATCGAGAGTTTAGCGACTACAACTGCACTTATTGTGGCGCACCTCTTGATGAAGCCAAGGTCGAGGAATTGAAAGCCAAGTTTGAGGAACGTAAGCAGAAAGACCGTGACAACAATAAGGCAGAGGGCTTACAGGCAAAGCAACGACTTGAAACCGCACAAGCAGACCTTGATGTCTTGCAGAAGGAGGTCGATAAGGGCTTTACGCCAGCTGACCTCGTAAGCGAAGGCGACCTCAGAGAACGTATTCAGCAGCGAAGGGCGGCATTCCCACCATTCGAGAACAGCGACGAGTACAAAACTTTGAGCAAAGAACTCGAAGACCTCAAGAAGTCAGTTCCAGAAATCCCTGCAATTGATACATCGGAGTTCGATAAAGAGCTTAACGAGGTCAATGCTAAGATTGAGGCGGCTTCAAACAAGGCTGGTCTCAGAGCGCAGTACACCAAGCAGAATAAGCAGATTGAAGACGTACAAGCAGACATGAAGAAGATGGCACAGGAACGCGCTCAGTGGGAGAAAATCGAGCAGCAGCTTGTGGCATACGAACAGGAGAAGGCAGACATCGTAGGTAAGCGTGTCAACAAGTTTTTCAACAAGTGTAAAGTGTCAATGTTCAGCGAGAAGAAAGACGGAAGTCTCGCTCCTAATTGTGTAATAACAATGGATGGCAGAAAGAGCGCAACCCTAAATAAGGAAGGCACGATAACGGCTGGAATTGACGTTAGTGACGCTTTCTGTAGATTCTATGGATTGAATATGCCATTGTTCATCGACGACAACGAAAGTCTGAGTGACGACAACTACGTTACATCAGAACGACAGGTAATAACGCTCTCAGTAGCTAATTGTGAACTGGAACTAAAAAAAACAATAATATAAAGTGGAAAGAGTTGGTTATAAGATAGTGTTGAATTTCGCAAATTTCTACGGCGTAGAAGTAGAGAAGCGTGAGATAAACGGAATAATGGAAGATGTTCTGGTTGTGCCATTACGTTTGAACGGATTCTATGTTTCTAAGAAGCGTGGCAATAAGGGCGTTTACCTTTACGGAAAAGCTCTGCCAGCAGACATAAATCCTTATAACCAATCTCATTATCTCGTATCAGCACCTAATAAAAGTATTCAAAAAGAATTGGAGAAGTTGGGCTATAGACCTCTGGTATTTTTTGGAAACCTATCGTTTCTGTTTGCATCGGAAGGAAAGAGCCGCCCAGCTTCCCAGTCTCACAAATTAGATAAGGTCTTAGACCAAGATTATTAACATTAAAATCAACGCTTATGACAGCAAGAGACAATCTGGCATTGTGCGCCATGCAAGTAATGCTGAAGCACGAATGGAAGACACGCATTTCTCTGTACAACAGAGTTCGTCGTTTCTTCGGACTTAGCTACACAACCTATGTAATCTGTGACTCCAACCGACTTGCACACAACTCATACGTTATCGCAGATGCTATGTTGGAAGCCAGCGAGAAGCAGTATGCACAGGAGCAACCACAGGAGTAGTAATATGTATCTAAAAGGCAGTCTATGCTTAGACGACATTCCAGAAGAATGTATAAGAGAGTTCACAAACGACAAAGGCGAAAACAAGAGGTATCTGAATTTCCATATCTATAAAGATACAATGCCAAAGCATAAAACGACCAGACGAGGCAAGGACATTGTTTATACACACAACATGGTAGCAATGCCTGCTAAATTTGGAAGTGGTAAAGTACATCTCACAATGCTTGAAGAAAGGGTTTCACCTTCTGACGGTAAAGAACCAAAAAAAACGAAAGAAAAGAAAGAACCAAAGCAACAAACAAAAAAGGAATCACCTGTCAGCGTGTTCGATTACCCGGCAGTTGACGAAGATTTATTCTAAAATCTGTTAAGATACTTGGTTATTACAAATAATCTTAGTAACTTTGCAAACGAGGATAGGTTGGAGTAGCTACCAACCGACAAGAGGTGTGCAGGTTTCCTCTTCCTCGTTTTGCATTACCTGCTTCATTAAAATCTGTAAATTATGAAACATTGCGAAAATCTATCTCTCGATAAGCCTAAAAATATATGGACTTATGAATCTTGCTATGAGTTAGCAAAGACATGTACCTCTAAATCAGAAATGAAATCCAAGAATCAACGAGCATATATAGTAGCATTGAGGAATGGGTGGTTTAATTTTTACGATTGGTTTGTTCCAACAAAAGAACTACTCCATATGGAAAGACCAAACCGTGTAAAATGGGACTATAAAACATGCTACAAAATAGCATCACAATATGATAAACTATCGGATTTCGCAAAAAATAACCGAAGTGTATATACTATTTGCAATAGAAGAGGTTGGATTGAATATTTTGATTGGTTGAGTCGAGGATATAACGCATTTTCGTCTAAATTAGATAATGTTTATGCGTATTTTTTCATAGAGTTTAATTCTGTATATATAGGTAGAACCATTGCTCCATTAGATAGGGATTCTAATCATCGTACAAATCCAAAAAGTTCAGTTTTAAGATTTGCCATTCAAAATGATACAGATGTCCCAGAAATGACTATTCTTGAGAGCGGATTGTCTATTGAAGATGGGCTTAATAAAGAAGATTATTATTGTAAAAAGTACGAATGCGAAGGATGGAATGTTCTTAATGTAGCAAAAACCGGTCTAAAAAGTGGTTCTATTGGTGGTTTGGGCAAAGGAAAGTGGAATTATAAAACATGTTATGCTGAGGCTCAAAAATATAAGACACTTAAAGACTTTAGAAAAAAAACACCGTCTGCATATAATGTGGCGTGTAAAAATAAGTGGATTGATGACTATACATGGTTCGGGCTACGAACCCATTGGGACTACCAAAGTTGTTACAACGAAGCAAAAAAGTATAGTAGAAGAACCGAATTTCAAAGAAAAGCGAGTGGAGCGTATGCAAGAGCTTTGAAAGAAGGTTGGCTTGAATACTATACTTGGTTTGAACCATCTAAAAGCAAAAAGAAATACAATTATCAATATACATACAACCTTGCCTTGCAATTTAATAAATTATCCGACTTTAGAAAACAACATGGTAGAGCATATGCAGTTGCAAGAAAAAACGGATGGATAAATGATTATACTTGGTTAGAAAAGAAAGATATTTCTCCCAAACCCGTACAACAATGCGACTTAAGCGGAACCATAATACAGGTTTTTGGTGGTGCAAGGGAAGCAAGTAGGGTCACTGGGCATACTATGTCGGGCATTATTAATTGTTGCAATGGTAAGTTGAATCAACATAAAGGTTATATTTGGAAATTCAAAAATATAAATCAAAATTAAAGCATTATGGCAGAAGTTAAAAAAACAGTTAAAAGTGTAGGCGACATCGTTTTGTCTCGCGTAAACGAAATGTCAGAGGCAGGATTTACATTACCTGCGGATTACAACCCTACGAACGCAATCAAGGCTTCTATGCTTGTGTTGCAGGAGATTAAGGACAAGAATGGCAAACCAGCACTTGAAGTTTGCACACAAGCGTCTATTCAAGCAGCATTGTTTAAGATGCTCACATTCGGCGAAGACGTTTCAAAGGTACAAGGCTACTTTATCGTTTATGGCTCGCAGTTACAGTACCAAGAATCATATTTCGGCAAGGTTCTGCGTGTAAGGCGTATCTTCCCCGAATGGACACCTGTGCCGATGCTTATCCACGAAGGCGATTCGTTCGAGTACGCTATTGACCCAGATACAGGTCGCAAGAAAGTTCTGAAACACGAACAAAAGTTGGAGAATATTGACAAGCCAATTATCGGTGGTTATCTCTACATTCCTTGCGCAGACGGTGGTCAAGACCTTTATGTTATGACTGCAAAAGAAATAGCGGCTGCTCACAGTAAGAGCCGTGGAGGTGGAGCAGTTCATAAACAGTTTAGTACAAAGATGTACTCAAAGACTTTGGTAAGTTCTGGTTGTAACTACATTCTCAATTCTACTCCTTCGCAGAGTGTAGTTGCCGACAACTCAGACGACCCTAACGCTCCAGAACCTGCACAGGAGTTTGATTATGCAGAAGAGGTTGTTGAAGTTCACGAACTTCCAGCCGCACCACAGGACATTGACACTGAGACTGGCGAAATCAAGGAATCAACTCAAGAGCAAGCTGCACCAGTTGAACAGGCTGCACCAGCAGACAATGATTCAGACTTCTAATCATGCGTCACGATTACTACGAGTTTAATCCAGTTCTCTACCCCATCAGCCTCATGGTTGCTTGGGGTAGAGACGACAAATGGAGTTCTGACGACTTTGATGATATAGAGTTGAAAGGTGACGCTGCAACTACATATTTCTGCAAGCACAAGCCTACAGACAATATGTGTGTTCTCATTAGGTTTTACGACAAGCGAGTCATGGCAGACTACGGAACTGTGTCTCATGAATCGTTCCATGCAGCAATGTTCATGTTAGACTATGTGGGAAGCGGAATAAGCGTAGATTACCAAGAGCACGCAGCATACTTGGCTGGATGGGTTGCTAACTGCATCAACAGGGTAAGAAAAGGAGATTTAGAACCACTTAAACTACAGGAGACTCATAACCAATGAAAATACATTGTATCGGCAGTTCCTCATCGGGAAACTGTTATGTCATAGAAAGTTTAGGGCATTATTTGATAGTTGAACTTGGCTATGCTTTCAAGGAAGTATTAGCCGCAATAGATTGGAGGGTAGAGAAAGTGGCTGGCTGTTTAGCCAGTCATCGAACGCCACGGAGACCATCTGTCAAACTTGGGTAACGCTCTTCAATATCTTATTCCAGTTTATAGCAACAAGGAAGTAGCAGCAGAGCATCCTCTTGTAAAGCCTCTATCTACGGAGTATTCGTACATGATAGGAGGATTCAAAGTACAGTGCCTTAAAGTTCCGCACAACGCTTTGTGTTATTCTTTCATAATCACATGTCCGTCTGGCGAAAAAATCCTCTTCGCCACAGACCTTAGTAAATTCAACTATAAGGTATCTGGATGTGATGTAATTATGATGGAAGCCAACTATGACGAGGATATAATTTATGAAGCTCTTGCAAGAGGAGAGGTTGTCAGAAGTCAAAGCGAGAATCACCTTGAAATCAATGATTGCCTGGAAGCCGTAGAACGATGTGTTGATACAAATACTCAACTAATCATCCTGCTCCATCTTAGCGATGGTTACAGCGACGAGAAACGCTTTCAGAAAATGGTTCACGAAGCAACAGGAAAGCGTGTAGGCGTTGCTCATACAGGACAGGTTTACGAAATAAACGAATCGGATTTTTAACTATGGCAAAAGATTGGACAGGCAATAAAGCCTCAATATTTAAGACAATTGGCGCAAGCAATCACACTGACCACGAAAGACAGAAAGATGACTACTATGCCACCGACCCAATAGCCACAATAAAGTTGTGTGGATTAGAGCGTTTCACAGACGATGTATGGGAACCAGCTTGTGGCGAAGGTCATATCAGCAAAGTCCTTGCACATAACGGTTATCGTGTCCGCTCTTCTGATATAGTCAATCGTGGATATGGTGACGTATTCGATTTCCTTTCTACGGATAACGTATATTGGCACGGAGACATTATAACTAACCCTCCGTACAAATACGCACAGGACTTTGTAGAGAAAGCATTGCAGATTATTCAAGAAGGCAATAAGGTTGCTATGTTCCTCAAACTGACCTTCCTTGAAGGTAAGTCGAGAAAAGAATTGTTCCGTAAATATCCACCAAAAGTAGTATATGTTTCAAGCGGACGCATCAAGTGTGCTATGAACGGCGACTTTGATAGCATTGGCAGTAGCGCAACGGCTTACGCATGGTTTATATGGGAGAAAGGTTTCAATGGTGACACTATTATCAAATGGTTTAATTAACAAACAACAATATTATGAATAAAGCATATTTGGGCGTGGACGTAGGAAGTCGCGGTTGCATCGCTTGTCAATGTAATGGCAAATGGGAATGGTACTATATCTGTGAAATGGATTACTACCAGATAGCAAGTGTGTTCCGTTCACTTAGAGAAAAGTACACAGAAATTGCTTGCGTAATTGAAGACGTACGAGCAATACATGGCTCTGCATCAACAGCGACATTTGCATTTGGCGAAAACAAAGGATTTCTTATTGGAATGCTTTGTGCGTTCAACATTCCTTACACACTGGTTCTTCCTAAAAAATGGCAGAGTATCTGGGAGGCATCAGACAAGGTGTATGACAGTAAAGCGGTACAAGACAAAAAAGGTGTATGGCTGACAAAGCAGTTTATCAACACCAAGAAAACATCTATCAACACCGCCAAGCGTCTGTTTCCTACAATAGATTTTAGACGCAATGAGCGTTGTAAGAATATCGACGACAACAAGGTAGATGCAACCCTTATGTCGGAATACGCGAGACGTAAAAATCTGTAGATATGAGAAAACACAAAACAAAGCCTACGGGCATAGCATGGACTTTTTATGAGGAACGTAAAAGAGAGCGAGCGAAAGCAATTAAACAGCTTAAAAAAGTGAAAGAGTTTGAAGCCAGCCATACAATGTATCGCTACAGGTTTCCAAACGGCATGATAATCTCTGCTTCCACGAAGGAAGGTCTTGAAGAAATGAAAGCGGCTTTGGAAGCGAAGAAATAACTAAATAATTAACGAACTAAAAAATAGGTAAATGAAAAAGAAAGTAACAACATTAAATGAGTATCAAAACGCTGCATTAACTACTGCGGTCTACCCAACAGAGTACAAAATCGTATATCCTGCCCTTGGCATGAATGGCGAAGCAGGTGAAGTCGCAGACAAAGTTAAGAAGGTCATTCGTGATACGGTTATTGTGCGTGATAGCACTGGTGCAATAAATCTTCCAGACGACAAGAAAGAGCCTTTGGCAAAGGAAATCGGCGACGTACTTTGGTACTGTGCCACTCTTGCACACGACATCGGCTACACACTTGAAGACATTGCACAAATGAATATTGACAAACTTGCAAGTCGCCAACAGCGTAATAAAATAGGAGGTTCTGGTGATGAGCGTTAGAATTTGATAACGAATAAACCAACAACAATGAAGCCACTCACTGTAGCAGACCTCGCCCCAGAGGTCAAAGAAAAGATACTTGAAATGCTCCATGCCACAAAGGAATGGCGCAACTTGCAGAATAAGGTTGACAGGGCAAAGCTCAAATACGACCTTATGACGATAAAAAAGACAACTGACTTAATGCGTCAGATTGAAATCAACGCCGTCCAGAACTATGTCGATTCATTGGAAGCCGAAAACATTACTGTAGCCGACTTGCTTAAAGACATGAAGGAAGAAGACAGAGAATACTTGATGCAGAAGTTACATGGTATCGTCTTTATGTGTGACGTAATAGACGGCTATATTTTGGATGCAGACGCAACTATCAAGAAACACTTCCCCGACTGTGAACTCACGTTCTACAATACTCTTAAAGCATTAGGCAAAGAAGTCAGAATGCAGATTAGCCAAATCATTGGAAAATCCACCCAAGATAATGATAATTTCTTCTGTAATTACAGCGACCGCATAATCAAGTATGCTGAAAAGCAAATCGGCGTTTATTACAGAAAGCAGAAACGGCTCAAAGCAAAGGCAGAACGCTTGAAACAGCGTCACGATACAGAAGCTCAAAAAGCTCACCAGTAAAGTAGGCTTCATCTTCTGTTCCAGACTCTATGTGCAAGGCTTCCATTACGTGTTCGATAAAGTGATTCATCTCATGGGTCAATGTGTTTACAAACTCTGCAACATCAGACGAACAACCGATAACTATTATAGTTTCCCTATCGTCTTTGTTGGTGTAAGTCAAACCTATATTCCATGCTCCACTATTGAGTAAAGCCATAGCACGTCTGTAATTCTTACCTGTGCAACCAGCATCAAACAATCGCTGTAGCACAATAGAGCGTTGGCTGGAAGTCTTGGGACAGTAAAATATCCTAAGATTCCAGCCAATTTCTCTTATGTTCATATTTTGCTCTATCATATCAGTGTACTCCAGTCAATAGGACATCCGTTAAAAAGAAGATTACTGTACCAGCGAACAAATAGATAACCGTCTCGTTGGTCTATGTCATCAATAAGGTCTTTAATTCCAAGAGCAAGATGCTGCTCATCGGGAATGGAAGACTTGTACATATCGGACATAAGCATATTTGCAACATACGTTGAATCGTACATACAGTCGTTTTCTAACTTTACGTTATGCTTTGTGAGCATCGCTTCAACATCGTCTTTGCTTACCATGTCCTGTGGTACGGATTTTCCTGTACCTGCCTCACGTTTCGACATCATTGATACAGCAAACTCACAGGCTTTTCTGTTGAAATGAAAGCCGTAATTACCGAGGTAGGAATGTGCCTCCTCTGGTATTCCGTCAAACATGAGTAAATTCATTCGCGTTTTCTTCATTCTAATAGTGTTTTAAGAGTGAGGTGGAACAACTGCCCACCTCACGTATTAAATTGCGTCAGAAGCGACAAAATCACATAAAACGACCCATTCTGTCTCTACGACGACGTTCCATGAACTCTTCACCATCCGTCATATAGGGGTCTCGCATATAAACTTCTCGATTCAAGCCCTGTCCGCTACGGCGTATATAGCGTTCACCATAACACTTACTCATAGCGTCACTATAACCATCTTCATACCCCCTTGAGTACTCGCTGTCATGTTGATTGTAAGCATCTCTGTCATAACCACGACCCTCATACATTGGATAGTGTTTGTTTTCAATTTCCCAGATTTTCATAATTCTTGCGCAAAGATACCCACATTTTTAGGTGTGGGGGGAATTGCGCCGATTCCTTCTTTTGTTATTAAAAAATTCTTTCTCACTAACTAATTGAATTAGTAAATCGGCATTACTGCCGTTATGTACCCATCGCCAATGTTAATACAGGGTTTATTGTAAGCAACACTTTTCCTACCCATCAGAAATGTTTAATCACTTACCGCAGTATCTGGGACTTGGGTAAACATCCCAGAGTGCCTATATATTCCTGTCTAACGTAGTGCGCATGACACTTAGGCTAATCAGCCAAGCTTTTGCAAGCTCATCCATTTAGGAGTGGGTAGCTGACACTACTCTTTGTTTTGTTTCTTCTGATTGTTACGTTCACTCTTGATTTGCTCCATCAGCTGCCTGTTCTGTTCGAGCAATGCGTTGACGCTCTGAGACATCTGTAACATCTGACCCTTCAAATCCTTAACCTCTTCCTGTAAAGCTATTTTTTCCGCCTCCTCTGGATTGAGGTCTTGTATTATCTTATCAATAGCTTGTATCATGCCATTGTGATAATCGACGCTTTTGACTACATCTACGCTACGCTGCCTCATAGCCTGTAATTCGCTATTCATTGATTCACGACTGCAAGCAATCACTACATTTCCATTACCAGCAAAATCAGCTACATCCGTGTTAGCAGGGAGTTTCTGATAAGTGATATTCTGGTCGTTTATACGAGCTGTCACATCTACAGTGTACATCGTCGGCTGTCCGATAGAACTTAGTTGTGGCATAGGAGCTGTAACACTTACTACAGTTCCAATTTCCAGACTTGGTGAACCTTGCTTGTTAAGGACGAATAATGGATTGTTTATTCTGAGTTGACCGAACATAAGAAGAAATGTTAATATTGATAATAAATTTGATTTGTATCTAAATTGGTGTTAATCGGCGAAATCAGAAAATAACGCCGAAAAACACCGTTTAGGAGTTAATTTGCAGAATCACCCAACAGAGTTAAATGTCTGGAGTACACCACGACCTCTGTCATAGAAGAGGAGATAATACCCTGTCTGCTGAATATCTGCTGCTGTCAGAGGAACACCGCCAGCCTTGGTCACTGCGACTTTAGCCCCATTTCCTGCCTGGAAGAATACAGGAAGTGCGCTCGTTGCAGGCACAGAAGTTATCTCCACGATAAGCATTCCGTTATATGGTGCATTTATAAAAGGATGCTCGTCAAAATGAATAGTAACATCTGTTGCAGTGACTGTTGGAGTGCCTACAGACTGGATTCCAAATGTTCCTTTGCGATTAAAGGGAACAACAACATTTACCATGGTAACCTCCTTCTTTAGCCAAAGATACCTCCGTTATAACCAAACTGACCTGCGCCGTAGAGTCCTGCGCCGTATGCAAGGCAGGTAGGAACGGCTACAGCACTTGGGTTAGGCACTGTGATTGTAGAAACCTGTCTGCACTGGATGTCTGCCAGAGCCTTGTTGATTGGAGCGAGTTCTGCCTGACGCTCAGCACGTGCAAGGAGAGAAGCCTTTTCTGCTGTAAGAGCCGCAATCTCTCTATCCTTACGTGAATCCTCAATAGCATCAAGCTTTGCGAGTACGGCACGTGTGTTAGAGTCCTGATTAGCAGCAAGCGCATTTGTCTGCATCTGAGTTGCATTGGTTACATCACCAAATCCCTTCGCAATCATGTTTGTTTGGTTGAGATTGTTGATTTGGCTATCGTAGCCCATCTTCAAGGTCTCTGTCTTGACATCGCAGCAACACTGGCTAATCTGATTAGCAATGCTCATGTTGCCTGTGTTGATGCTGTTCACGATTTGTGAAGTCGACATACCAAGCTGATTACCTACATTGCAGATTGCAGACTGCACGCCATTGATAGCGGTAGTAAGAGCATTTTGGTTACAACCAATAAGCGATGCAAGTTCCTTGATAGAAGTTGCGTTACCTTGGATAGCCGACATAATAAGTTGGTTTCCTTGATTGGTGTTTAAGGTGTTCTGGATTTCTGCCAGTTGGTGGGTTGCGCAACTGTTATTACCGTTGTTGTCACCCCACAAACCACCGTTACGCAAGAAGGCGAGAATGATGATTGCCCACAGAGGTGAGTTGTAACCGCCTCCAAAGCCTCCAAATCCGCCACCCATCATCATAGCAGGGAGCATAGCGTTTGCACCTCCGAATCCACCATTACTGAGCGCAGCAGCTTCAAGAGGAGAACAGCCGCAGTTCCCAGCGTTGCTGTCAAAAACGAGAGTTTTGTCCATAGTTTTGATTGTTTACGTTGCGATTCACTATTGAATCGTACCGCAAAGATAAGCACATATACTAATCCATACTATTGCGTATTAAAATATTTTAATACTGTGATTTACACAGATTTAAGATATATTTGCGAGTATTGTTGCAAATGAGTGTAAAAATGATTATATTTGCAGCAAAAAGCTTAGACATGAAACCAAAAGAATACGCAAAACTTGTTCGCATAACAGAGATTGTATGTGAATACTTTGGCTGTAACAAAGAGTTAATATCTGAGAAACAGGGCGATTATCTCAGATACAGTACATCCAGACATTTAATCTGGTATCTGGCGCACTACCAGATACCTGTAGTGATAAACGAATTGTCGTTGGTATTCAATAGGAAACCAAATACTATAAAAAAAGGCATTGCTAAAATAAAGTTTAGTATTGGGCATGAACGATATTATCGGAATATATACGAAGATATAATACAAAAAATCCCCGACACGGAGTGAAACCCTGTGTCGGGGAAAATAGTATAGAAAAGAAACATTAAGTCGTAAAGACGTTGATATGGCTTCCGCTTGCCCTCTTTGTTGCACTAATTACAGAGTCAAGCCTCTTGTCGATTGAAGCCAGATACTTGGTCTGGTTTTTCAATTCCTTCAAGAACGGATTTTCTTCATTAGCTCCATTCATGGTGTTCAATATGCTTTTGAGCTGCTCATTAGTATCTGCGACATAGAACCTCATGGAGTTAAGAAGGGCTTCGAGTATTTGAGCCGTTTCCTCTGTTACTCCCTGTATTCCAGCTGCGAGACCACTAAGATTTGATGTTGTGCCTGTCCAGTTAATACCGAGACGTTCCCAGAAGGCATTCATGTCTTCAAGAGCTGTGTCCATCTGTGGCATTGCTTCTTCTGTGAACCACTGCATTGCTTGCTGGAGCTTCTCGTAGTTTACCTGTCCGTACTTATCGAATGAAGCGTTAATCATGTCGCCGAACTTGTTAATCCAGTGGTCGGCTATTTTCATGTAAGCCTGTTTCTTTACGATATTCTTCATAAACTTATCAAACTCCTCCTTCAAGCCAGAAATTCCATCCCTTGTCTCGCCAAATGCTTCAGCCCATGCATCAACAAAACTTCCTGCGGCATCCCTTACATCTGAGCCTGAGCCAAGACCTCCAAGTTCAGTGAAATATTGCTGTCGCAACTCCTCTGCTTTCTTGAGATTATCATTTATGGTCTGCTCCCAGTCTGCAATTTGGTCTTCATCGGAGTCCTTCTTGTCTTTCTCGTTTTCAATCATGGCACGATACTGCTCATTCTGTCTTTCGAGGTTCTGAATGGCTGCTTGCGTGTTAGTTCCGAGCTGGAAACCAGAGAACGCATTGCTGATAGCATCGCTTAGATTATCGTATTCGGCTTCAAGCTTCTTGACCTGTCTTTGATGTTCTTTGATAGACTTTTCAAGTTTGGCTTCATGTACGTTAAATATCGTCTTGAATAGAGTTGCAACAGCCGTTAGAGATGCTGCAATGATACCAATGATACCAGAAGCGGCGTTTGCAGCTTCACCCATCGCAATGATTGATGTCGTTAGCGAGAGACACGCCTGTAGGCAGTCGTCGAATCCTTGCATCATAGCCTTAGTAACCTCGTCACTCGAACCACCGAATGCGTTCATGGCTGCTTCTGCTACAGAGAAACCAGCCGACGCTGCCGAACCAACTTCATTGAGAATGGCTATTGCTTCTTTTTGGGAGTCTTTGAGTTTATCCCAAGAACCAATTTGTTTCTTAATTTTCTCGATGTCATCCTCTTTATCACCTTTATCTTTAGCAAGGCTAAGAATCTGATTTGCAATTTCAGAGCTCTGCTGCTTCAATATGTCAAGTTCTTTCTCACTAAGGGCAATGTTATTACTGTTTGAAGCCAGGATGGTTCTGCGAGCCGCAAGAATTTCTTGGATTTTCTTGATTTGCAAATCCAAATCCTTAGTATCGCTGCCACTACCTGCTCTTATCTGTTTTATATTTTCAAGGATTCGAAGTTGTTTTTCTAATGCGCCTGTCCCTGTTTGCATTAGCCCAACATCTTGGTCGGTCACATGTGTCATTTGCTGCTTTATAGCCAGAACCTTGTTGTAGGATTCAATTTCGGCATTTAATTTTGCAAGGTCATTACTACCTGTGACAAGATTCTTGTTGAGTTTATCAAGAGTAAGACCCTGCTTCTTCAACTCGTTAATTTCACGCAAAGCGTTACCCCACTCCTTGAAAGGATTCTTCTTGATTTTTTGCGCGGTCAGCTGGTCGATATACTTCTCAATCTCTTTAATATTCTTTGGGTCAAGAGACTTGTATGTTTCCTTGAGGTCTCCCAACCGCTTGATAAGCATATCTAAGGTTGCAGTGCCTAAATTCTCAATATCAGAAAGCACGGTTTCAAACAGAGGACTATCCTTGAAACCCTCCCACTGAATTTTGTTCAGTTTCTCTTGAAGTTGCTCTTGCATTTTTGCTGCAATCTGAGAACTTTGAGCGTCTATCTGTTGTAGAGCCGTTTGTTTTTGCCTGTCATCAAGCTTATCGTTACCAATGATTGCGTTACGCTTGAAGTCTGCGTCCAGTTGTAGTTGCATAAGCTTACGATAAGCGTTTACCTGCTCATTCACGCTATCGGAGTAAGACTTCTTGAGGTACTTAGCATATTCCTTCTCTCTGGTACGAAGCTCTTTGGTAAAGGTTTCAGAGATTTTCTTTTGCTGGCTCTCGAAAAGCTTCACGTCCTCTTCTCCCATCGATGCCTTTGCTTCTTCAAGACTTTTATAAGCCTTGAACTCAGTTTTTGTAGCTTTGGCAGCACGCTCTGCTCTTGCATTTAATGCGTCAAGCCAAACTTGCTCGATACCTTCAGTAACCTCGCTCAAATCAAAGGTGTCAACACCAAAGAGTTGTGAAACAATATTGCGGTCAACTCCAGATTTATCAAGCTCGATAGCCAGCTCGTAGCCACCCATGAGTTCGTCCATCTGCTTCTTGATAGTGTTTCTGTCCTCTTCTCTGAGCTTTACATCAACCTCTATAGCGATACCATTGAACGTCTTCTGGAAGTCCATTGCAATCTTTGGGTACTTTGCAACGATACCTCTGTAGAACGTATCGTAAACAGATTGCAAGGTGTCCATCGTAGAAGCCTTAGTAAACAGGTCTGTTGCGAACTGCTTATCTACTCCCAAGGCTCTGGCTTCACCCATCATGTCTGCAAGGATTTTTGCCTTCGCCGTCTCTGCGTCGTAATTCTTGAGGAGCTTCTCGTATTCAGTATTTGCACGCTTGATAAACTCGAAACGTTTTCTGGCAATCTCTTCGGTGTTATCAGTTCCCTTTCTACCACTTCTACCCTTTTTTCCCTTGGATTCAAAGATAGTAGGGTCATAGGCTTCTGCTATCTCCTTTGCAGCTTTTGAACGCTCTCTGAGTTCCTGTATCTTTGATTCAGTCATATCGTTAAGACGAAGCCATTCTTCTTTGTTCTTCGCTTTGTCGTACTTAGATATAACTGCTTCGTCCTCTTCCTTCAACGTTTTAAGGTTCTTGACGTAGTCCTTTACGGTTTGTCCTTGTTCCAGAACAAGTCGCTTATCGCTGTCAATAATCTTATCGTTAATTCCGAGTGTACTCTTGAGCAGCTGCTCGTTAGCGTCGAGTGCCGGCTGTACCTTAGAAGTTACATTGTCTTCCATCAACTTGCCTAAGTCGCCTATGCTTTCGTTCATATCGGCTTTCAGCTTGTCTCTGTCAATCAGATGTACCTCTATACCGAGACCAGAAAGGAAGTCTTCAATCGCTATACCAAGGTCTTGAATCCAACCAAAAAGCTTGTCTGTGAGACCCTTCTTGAAGTATTCGCGAGTAGCATTGCAGACACGTATCATTTCCTTGCGTATATTGTCCTGCGAAGACGCAATACCCTTGATGTCGCCCTGTACTTCGATACCCATCTGGCGATACTTTGCTTTGATGTCGTTGATGCTGCGAACCTCAATGTCTCTCAGTTTTGCAACCTCTTCCTGTGAACGCTGTGTGCCATCGTTGAGCTGGCTCTGAACCCTCTCTAACTTCTGGTAACTCTCATAGAGGTCAACTACGGCTGGGTCAATTCCGTCGCCAAACATCTTGACAATTTCAGCGGCAGCTCTTGCTGTCTCTTCCCTTATGTCAATAGTTGTTGCGGCAACCTGTTCAAAGCTTTCTGGCATTTCAATACCAATAGCAGCGTACAGGTCTCTTTCTTGCTTAATAGCTTCATTGAGCTGTGCTTGGAGTTGTATTTTTCGAGCCTGCGTCTCTTCGTTTTGCTCTTCCAAGTCAACCTGTGAAAGCTGACGCTGTATTGCGTTAATCTGGTCGAGACCAGACTTTGTGCGCTCGATAAGGTCTTTGACACCATCTGCGTGCGTCTTTATCATAGCATCTGCTTCTGCCTGTGCTTTTTCGTATGCAGTTGCGTAGTGGTTCTGTCTGTCAGCGAGCTTATCATACTCTTCTCCCATGTCTTTCGCAATATCGAGCAAATCACTCATGTCCTTCGCAAACAAAGTGCCATTCCAAAAAACACTATCATCGAAATTAAGTTTTTCTTTGAGTGTATCTATTTGCGACTCCGATAGACTCTTGTTATTCCAGTTTTCAATCTGGCGTATATATTCAGCCACAGCCTGCTCGGTAGTAGTTATACTGCCATCAAGCATTTGTTGCAAAATGCTATCAACGAAAGATTGGAGTTGTCCTTTTGAAATACCAAAATCCTCACCTAATTGAGCTATTGTTGTGTCGGCAATGTCTTCTCTGGCATCCTTCAATTCAGACTCGTTTGCGTCTCTGATAGCAGCCTTCTCTTTTTCGAGTGCAAGACTATCATAATACTGCTTCATAGCCTTTTCGGCTTCATCCCAGTGTCCAGCGTATTGTTCGATGTAGGAAAGCTGCAAATACTCGTCTGGCAGAATGTCTTTGAAGGTACGCTTCAATTCTTCCATAGCTTCGTTTCTTTCTTCGAACGTCTTTGAGCTGTCCGTGATAGCGCGAGCCAGACGTTCGTATGAAGCAGCAGACTGGTCGAACTCTTTTCCTACCTCTTTGTCGATGTTGTCAAGAGATTCTGCGAGCTGGTCTGCTTTTGCCATTGCTTCAATGAAATAATTGATGAGACTGTATATGCCATACACTATTGCACCAATAACAGTAGCACTAAATGCAGCCTTTATAGCAATACCAAGACTGCGTGCAGCCATTGCCGCACCGTTAAACATCATTGAAAGTCGCCCAATCGCATTTGCATTAGTAAAAGCAGCAACCGTAGTAGCAGCCGTAGAACTCTTAATAGCTTTTGTTACAAGCTGCCATGCGTTCGCAAGGCTTGTAACCACTTTTATAATAATACCCCTGTGTACATAAGCCTCATAAAGCAAATATGCACCAGCCGCCATCTTTATATATTCAGCAACAACTCGCCAGTTTTGAATGAGTTCACGAATTGTCGATAACACACCAGCGATTGTTCCTTGGTTAGACTTACCTATATCATTAAGCATGATTGAATAAGCATCGCCTATACGCTGTATCTGACCCTTTAAGCCTTCGCTCTGCTTCTCCTGCATTTCATAGAACATACCGCCAGCACTGGTAACACGTTTGAATACCTCTGCAACGTCCTCGAACTTAACCATGCGCTTGGTAATCATTTCTGTTACCTCGCCAGCCGTCACCATCTTGCCATTAAGCTCTGTGAAGTAGTTTGCAAGCTCTTGCGTGATATTGAGACCAGCCTCAGTGAACTGCCTTACCTCAGTTGCGCGAAGGTAGTTCGCTGTCTTTACCTGTCCATAAGCCAGAATGAGACGACCCATTTCTACGCCGAGACCAGCCGAAACGTCTGCGAGTTGTTTGGTTACTCCTACGAGCTTATCGGCTTCAACACCATACGCCGCCATCTGCTTGGTATAAGTATTGAGCTGCATGATAGAGAACGGAGATTTCAAAGCAAGTTGCTGAACTTCCGCAAAGATTTGGTCTGCCTTTTCTTTGTTCTGTATGATAGAACGCAAAGCGATATTCTGCAACTCAAACTGAGCTCGCACATCGACCATGTGCTTCACCCACTGGTTGAGTTGCTGAATGGAGAATACCAAACCGAACTGCATAGCAAGGTTCTGTAGAGCAGGCATTATGCTGTTGGTCTGTCCTTTTAGACTACCCATCGCTTGCTTTATCTCGTTTATGCGCTGTGTAACCTGTTTATAGGTATCAGCAGCCCTCTGCCATTCAGGTGTGTTAGGCTTTGTAGAAGCCAACGCTTCTTTGAGGTACTTCTGAGCCGTAACAAGCCTGTTAAGAGTATTGGCAGTTCCAGCAAAATCTACAGCACCAGTGAGCGTTGTGTTCTTATTGTTGTTTGTAGCACGCCACATTTCTGCCTGTCTCTTATACTCTTGCTGGCTTTCACGTAGGCTTTGCTGACGCTTTCGTTCCTCTTCCTTCTGGATTGCTGTTTTACGTCGCTCTGCCTTCTCTTTCTCAGATGTAACCCACTTTTCAAGGTTAACTTCTGCTTGCTTTACTTTTATCAGTCCACTGCTTTCTGTTTTTGCATAAACATCACGGTTTATTGTTTTCTGCTTTTCAAGTTGATTGATAACTCCTTGAAGCCTTTGGTATTTTTGAAGCAATAACTCACCTTCGGCTTGTGACAGGTCTTTGCCTTCTTTTTGTAAACTGACTGATTTTTTCCACAACGTTTCAACCTCAAACATCAAGCGTGCTCTTTCAGTCCACAGCGAGTTAATCTTGCCTTCTGACAGCACATCATCTTTTGCCTGTGTTGCATTAGAGGTCTGGCTATTAGAAGCAGGAGCTGCTACAGGGTTTACAACAGGCGCAATCTTGATACCACCAGCTTGAGACAGCTTATTTATCATTCCAGTGATATTTGTAAGCATGTTCTGTGCCTCAGTTGTGCCAGCGGCAAACACCTGTTTAAGTCTGTCTTTGTCTATGCCATTAACTGCGTCTTTGATAGCAGCCATGTCATTAGCAAGTTTGGAAATATCTAAGCGACCCAAACGTTCCATAGTGTCAGCAAACGCTGCTGAACTCTGTTTGAGAGAACCCATATTTTTCTCCATGTTTGCTATTGATTGGTCGATTGTCCTGGCATGGTTCGCATTTGCAGCGGAAAACACAATGTCAAAACCTTGTATATCTACAGCCATAGTATTCCTGTTTTGTTTTAGACGTTAAATACTGGTATTCCTAAATCATTCACCAAATCCATGACGTTGTCAATGTGAACAGCGTTCTTTCTGCTCTTCTCTGCCTTGGCTTGCTCTTCCGTAAGATACTCTACATGAGAGTAGTCGAGACTTGCGAGTTTTACTTGTGGTATAGTCCATTGCCAAAGGTACTCTTCTCTGCTAACGTAAGGATTGGCTCTGAGGAAGTCTATCATTTGACCCCACTCTGTTCTTGCGATAATTTCCTTGCTTCTTCCATCGTCATCTTCCTTGCTAATGACATCTGGCGGAACATCTGTGTCGATTCTGTAATCTGAAAAAAAAAGCCGACATCAATCAGTTCCAAGACTTGAACAAGCAATGTTCCCCAATCCTTCATTTCAGACTCCCACATGATTGTCTCGTAAACTCTCTGGTAGTCTTTTTCGATGCGCTCTTTGTCGTTAAGCAAAGCAAGAGTGATAATTCTTACCACAGAAGGAAGGTTCTGGGCAAAACATTTACAGATGTCCTCAAAGCTTGCCTTTTCAACCTTGTTGATGTCACAGGCTTCTTTGGCGATAAGGTTCTGTACCGCTGGTTTTAGAGCCGTGACTTCCCATTCTGCATTAGCCAGCTTGACTAACGTAGGAGTGTCGTTCATTACGCGAACCAAACGCTCCATAGCTTCGTCAGATACAGGCTGGTATATGTTCTTATATTGTTTCTTTTCCATACTATTAGCAATTAAAAAAAAAGGTGGTGGCATTATACCACCACCTTTTTTTTATCTGTTCTGCGAGATTACTTACCACCTTCGGTAACTTTGTTAACAACAGTACCGCTAACATAGAATGGAGTGTCATTGCCGTCAACGTTGGTTGAGTATGCCGTACCACCGATGACACCGCGAACGATACCAGTCTTCAAAGATGAAGCATCAATGTTTGAAATGAGCTTGACCTTTGGGAGAACGAGAGAAGTTCCATTGGTGAACTGAACCTCAACCTCTGCCCACAGCTCCGCGTAAGTAGCGGGAGCATAAGCCTTGAGAGTAGAACCCTCGCCAGATACCTTAAAACCGAGAGCGTTCTGAAGAATGTCCTTGTCAATGTTAGCACTCTCACAAGAAAACTTGTAAGCACCGAGCGTCACATTCTCGTAGATAGGCTCATCACGTGTCTCACAGTCAATAGCGTTGGTCTCTGGCTCATCCTGACTTATAGATGTAGTGTCAGCTACAACATCGTCAAGTGCAAAACCATTAGTGCCTTTTGACCATACATTTGTCTCTTGTGCCTTTACCCAAGGAACAAACACAATGCGAGAAACACCACCAAGAATGAGGTTGTCGCCAATTTTAGAATTAATTGCCATAGTTTTTTTGTTTTTAGATGATTGTTAAATTTATTTCTACTACATTGCAGTGCATGTCGCAGGAACTATCATAGTCGGGATAAGTAGAGCCTCTGCTGATTATATAATGCTCGTGCCTTGACTCTAAAATCTTTGTGCGAACAAACTCTTCCATTTCTGCCATCACGGGGACATCTTTCGCGCCATTGCTGGAAGACTTTGAGAACAAGAAAACGAGAACCACACCAGAGCCATAGCCCACCCTGTCTCGTATTCTGCCAAGGTCAATCAAAGTCATTCGCTTGATTTCCCTGTCAAGAGTATCAGGTATTTTTGTTCCAACCACAACCTTACCCAACTTGTCGGATTTAAGAAGGGTATAGAAGAAGTCCTCTATCAGAGATATGTTTAGCCACTTTCCTGTCATAATTATTAACTTCTGTTATTTGGACGTAACGGAAGACCATCCCAACCAATGCGCTCTACTCTTGTATTCTTCCAGTTCAATCTCGCTGCAAGCTCATTACAACTTGCCTTCATCTGACTTGTTATCTCCCATTTCTTTGGTTCAACTCTCTTTCTGAATATCTTTGAAAGACCTTTGGCATAAGAGCCGTCTTCAAGGAACTGGGCGTAATAAGCTACATTAAGAATGAATAAGTCGAATCCGTGATGTCGATACGCTGGGGCTACGTTTCTCATGCGCTTCTTGATATTCTCGAAGAAGCCATTCGACCAGTCAGCACCTGTTCCGTCTCCCCAACCTGTATTCTTTAGTCCTTTATGAATCCAGTTGCGAGTTGCCATGTGCGCTGCGTCACCGAAACCGTATATGATACCATCATAGCAAACTACATAAATATAGGACTGATTAAGCTGTCCAGAACGTTCTTTGAGGTCTGGGGATTTAGTTCGTGAAGCTTCTTCACACAACCTTTTTCCTTCAAGTGACAAACGATTTACCATTGTTTGCATGACGTATGTCTCAAAATAGCCGCGCTTATTCATCCAAATCCTTTATTTGACATGCACAACCGCCCAACATGGATGGTGCAACACCTATCACTTTACCATTGACCTCGTAGCCGTAGATTGAGCCTCTAAAGTACATTCCTCTCTTGATTACGACAGGCTTGTAAGAGGTGTCATCTATTAGTTCTGTCTGGCTTGGCAGTCGAGATTCTCCTGCGACTTCTGCTACACTTTTTTCTACACCTTTCCCTATTAGAAAAGAATTGGGTTGTTCAAGAGGAAAGAAAATTGTGTACGAACTCGCCAGAAAGCCTGCGTTGCCTAACTGAGATGTCTGCTGTATGTCACACTTGACACGAAGAACCTCAATCTCCTCAACCTTGGTGTTGAGCAGACCACCCGACTTGTCGTCTTTGTATTCATAAAATACACCGTCAAACGGATATTCGTTGAGTTGTCTTCTGTCTATGTTCATTGCATCCATTCTAAGCCGCCACCCATATTTTCGACCTCTTTGGCTTTAGGGTCTTCCCATTTGTTGTAAAGTCGCATCATGAGATTGTAAATTCCATCCTTATCAGTTATTGTCTGGCTACCTACCGACTGAGAGAACTGACCGTGTTTCTTTGAGAAAGACGCACTCTGAGAAGGCGACGTGTACAATACGAACAAAAGGTCTGCTGTAAGTAAATCTTTGTCCTTTTCAGTGATTTCGGAGAAACTTGCAACATCTGCTACACTACGCTCTAAGGCTATGCGCTCAAGGACTGCATCGTCGAAGATGTAGCCTGTCAATGAACTCATGTAGCGTATGATGTCGAAACTTGCCATGTTGGTATAGTTAATATGTATTAAAGTTTATACTTTTATGCTCTTTTTCAAATTATTCTTTGTACCTTTGTAGTCGGGATAGGTTGGAGTAGCTACCAACCGATAAGGGTAAGCTAACAGCCCTTCCCCTTTTTCTTTTTGTTAGCGTCATTAAAATGTTAGCAGATATGCCAAAAAAGCTTACTACTGAGCAATTCATCGCTAAGGCTCGTGAAAGACATGGCGATAAGTATGACTATTCCAAGGTTGTGTACGTCAATGCGAAAACAAAAGTTTGTGTCACCTGCAAGGAACACGGTGACTTCTGGATTACACCAGACGACTTAACACGAGGCAAAGGTTGCAACTTGTGTTACCATCTTATCTGTGGCGTAGGTATAAGTGATTTGCCACATATACATGGCACAGACGCATACATACATTGGAAAGGTATGGTAAGGCGTTGTTACGATAAGAAATCTCTTAAAACAAGACCTACTTATTCCGATTGTACCGTCTGTAAAGAATGGTTGCGATTTAGCGTATTCAAGGAATGGTTCGACAAGAACTATATACAAGGATATGCTCTTGACAAAGACATTCTTTCAAAAGGAAATCGCGTCTATTCTCCAGATACGTGTTGTTTTGTGCCTAATGAAATAAATACACTACTTGTTACACGTAAGTCGCAAAGGGGTAATTTACCTTTAGGAGTAGCACCTGTACTTCATAGCGTTACATATCGTGCTCACCTCGGAAACAAACATTTAGGTTGTTTTGCTACGCCCGAAGAAGCATTCCAAGCCTACAAAAGTGCGAAAGAACAGTATGTAAAAGAGCTGGCTACCCAATACTTCCAAGAGGGAAAGATAACTCAGAGAGTATATCAAGCCCTCATGGAGTATCAAGTTGAGATTACGGATTAAGTATCTGCCGTGGTCGTATCAACGATGATATGCCAGATAAATTCGTCAAGCGATGGGATAGCTGCCATAAGACCGTGCGTCTGCCATTCTTTGAGATTCCCGTTGTTCAGAGTGATATTCTCCAGAGTGAAGAGACCGTCAAGAGTCTTTGCGAAGACGCGGGAAATAAGGTTAGAACCGTACTTCTGGTACATCTTCTGGTCGAGAATATCAGTGTGACGAATAACACCTGCATAACCGCGAGGACGAAGGACAGCAACGTTCTGCTTCCAACCGTGTACGGTAACGCCTTCGTTCTTCTGCTTCTCCTCGATAACTACGATAGGAGATACGCCCTCGAATGTGCCGATGTACTCCTTGACCATTGCCTCGGTAACAATCATATCATCAACGACAACCTGATTGTTGACTTTACGGTTTTCGAGTACCCATGTGCGAACCTGCTTGTTCTTCAGAATGACGTTATGCCACATATCGTAAGGAACTTCCCACTGCATTGGGAGCTCAAGTCCCCACGCATCCTTGAACTTGTTCTCAATCTCACGCATCTGGTCGAGGAGTTTGCATTCTGGGTCTGTCCAAGCCTTCTCACCTGCGGTAATAAAGTTCTCCTCTGGAATAGCTGCCTTGTAGAGACCGCCCTGCAATCCAAGTCCAAAATTGTAGTAGATGTGCCCCTTTGACATTACCTGTGCGCCCATGTTGGAAAGGGTCTGGTCGGCAGAGTCGACAAGAGCCTGCACCTCGTTGGCGAACTGAGCAATAATCATTGCGTCGTTACCGAAGTTCTCGATGAACTGCTGCTCCTTGTACTCGCGCTCCATAGCCTGTTCACGGAAGCCGTCAGAGATAAATTCGGTTATTACACCAGTATAGTACTCGACACCCTGCTTATCGCGAACGATTGTATCACTTAATGGCGACCTAAGGTGCATCATTGAGCCAGTCTCAAGCTTGCGCAAACGAGAGGTAAATGTTGCTGTACCGTCGGCTGCGGTTGGAGTGATATTAGGGTCAACAGTAAACTTCTGTCGCCAGAAGTTGTGATTACTGCGAATCAGCTCTGGGTCGTTGAGGAGATAGGTAAGAAGTGCGCCGCCCTCCCTGGAATCCCAAAGCTTTGAATATGTTGAATTTTGAAAATCGTATTTCATATCCTTTTACTGTTTTTGATTAGAAGTTACCCCAAGTACCGACCTTGAACCAGCCGTTGACCTTAGATGTGTTGATTGCCTTGACGCACTCTGGCATTACTGACATCTTCTTGGTGTACATAAGACCACCGAGACAAGGTGTGAAGTAATAACGTGCGTTCTCGAAGTCTGCGTGAGCCTCGTCGAGGTCAACTGCTGCTACAGGAGAGTACAGGAAGTCGTAGTCGCAAGCGCAAACTGCATTGATGTTCTCAACAAGCATTGTTGAGTCTCCTGCCGCCTTTGCTTCTACCAGTACCTTTCCTTCCGTAGCATTGATTGCAGCACTCAGAGTAAGAACCCAAGTGTCCTTGGTTTGTTTCACGCCAAGGACTGTTACACCAGTCATTGAGCCACCTACTTTGTCTGGTGCAAGACCGATAATATCGCCTACAAATGGAATGTGGCGATAGCCGTCACGCTTAATGGTAACGGTCTTTGCTCCTGTGTCGGCAGACTTAACCTCGAAAGTCTTTAAAACGAAAATCTGTGGCTTTACGCCGTTCTCGTCTGTGCGGTACTCGCAAAGGTCGCCAGCGTAAAGTTTTGCCTGACCCTTGAACGGATTCTTAATCTGTCCACCGAAGGTAGGAAAGACAAGCTCGTTCTTGTTGCCCTGTAACTTTACAAAGACGCTTCTTGCGCCGCCGATTTCGCCGTGCTGCTGGACAAGAGTTCGACCAAGGAATACCCCAGTCATGTTGTCTTTTGTTGCCATTGCTTTTTAGAATTTAGTGAAAATGTTATGCGTTTGATTCAGCCAACTTTTCACGCGCTTCGCGCTGTGCCTTCATGTAGTCAGAAGCCGCTTTAAGAGGATTCTGGTCTGGTGGAGGGGTTTGTGAAATCTGCGGAGTAGAGTTTGGACTAATAACCGACTTGCTTTTGTTGTAAATTTTGAGAAAGCTTTCAGCTTTAGCATCTACGTCAATGTCCTTGTCGATTGTAACTTCTCCGAGGAACGAATCAATCCACTCTGTATCGGTGATACCCTTCTCTTTCATTTTGGCAACGAGTTCGGTACGCTTTTCAGCAACCTCAGCTTTAAGCTTGTTCTCGTTGTTCTCTTTTTCGAGGGCTGCAATCCTATCCAGCATAGCCTTTATCTCAGGATTTTCTGGTGTTTGCTTAGGAGGCTCTTGGTTCTGATCTGGATTAGGGTCTGGATGCTGTTCCTTCCACTGCTTAATGAAGTCAGAATTGTCCTTTTCGGCATTACTGTTCATTGTAGCAAAAGTGGGCTTCACCTTCTCAATGAAATCATTAAGCTCCATTTCGTCGTTGGCTACAAGCGGAATTAGGGTGTCTAATTGCGCGTTAATACTTTTCTCTGACATGCGCAAGGTCTTCTTGCCGCCGTTTGTCAGATTGCTTCTGAGGATTTCAAAAGCCTGTTCTTTAGTAAATTTCATGTATTATTATTTATATAGTTTGTGCAAAATTACGCAAATAGTATAAAAGTACAAACGAAAGAGGTTGAAAAATCTGTAGGGGTGTAATGAATTTCCTAAAAAATCTTGTATAAACCTCTTTCGTATGTCGATAATTTACTTCAAGCGAGCCTTGAATGCTTGCCATTGCTCCGAGTTGTTTTTGCGGATTTTGGTCTTGCCATCGTTGCTCATTACATAGTAGTCGTTCCAGCCTACAAGAGCTGGACAGAGCTTGCCTGTAATATCATAATGACGAACAACACGTTCTATAGGAATGTTGTATGTCTTCATGAGGATTTTTGCAAGCTTTACGGCGTTGTTGAGAGCCGCTTCTGTAAAGTACCAGCCTTCATGGTTTGCGTTGGCTACAGAGAAACCAGACTTGCAAGACGAGCATATTTCTATGCTGATAGTATTCTTGTTCAAAGCAATACCATTCAGACTTGCGCCACCTGTTATCTGCCTTTTGTCACCTACCGCCCAGCAATAGTAGTTTCTTGGGTCTGGATTGAACTGAACAATGTCTCTGTCGTCCACACAGAAGTCTGCGCTTGCGTTTCTGGTCTCGAAAGTGCGCTTGGTAGTCATTGCACGTCCTTCTTTTGACGACGAGCCAGCTGTAAAATGGATTGCCAGATACTTGATTGCGCGTCCTTTTGACGGTGTGATGTGTACTGACAGCGGATTGTAAATCACACAATCGTCAACTGCCTTGTTGTCCACAGGGTTCTTTTCCAGAGCTGTCCATGTTTTTGCGCCTACAATACCATCTGGCGTTAGACCAGCCTTGGACTGGAACTTCTTTACTGCGACTTCTGTGTTCGCTCCAAATACACCATCGGCTGTAACACCGAGAGCTTTCTGGAGCTTCTTTACTGCTTCGCCTTTTGAGCCTTTCTTGATTACTTCCATTGTTGTATTTTTATTTCACGTTCACATTTGTTTTAATCTACGTCCTCTGACTCCTGTACGTCGTCGTCTTGGACGATTTGGGTTTCTATGCTACATTCGTGACACTTCTTGTAAACCCTCAGAACGATACAGTCTGAGGATTTATCTGGAAAAGGGCAGTCATACGCAGAATATATGGCTTCGTCTTTTACCTTGATTGATTTTTCTAAGTTCTCAATCTTGGTGTTGAGCCCGCGGATTGTTCTGTCCGTGTCTTCTCTATAGACTCGGCTGCTTTCTTTCATGGTTGTTATGACACCATTCATTTCTTCCATAGCCTTTCCGACATTCTCAAGTTCAATGCTTGTCTTCCGTGGCTTAGCGGAATACACATTGAAAATCCATCCGCCACCAATTAAACTGACTATTGCAGTTATTATGGTTGTTACATCAAGTTCCAGCATATTCTTACTCTTTTTTATTGTTTATCGTAGTAGCATTGTCGTTAGCAAATTTTGCCTCCATTTTCTTTGTCTCCTCTGTATGTCTCAACTCTGTTTGGAATTTAATCTCTTCTTCTGTGTTTACACGAGCAAGTTCGTCTGGTGCAGATTCAGTATTGCGTTCTATGCCTGTCCTGACTGAAAGTAATCCTGCTCCTTTCAACGTAGCAAGCATTTGGTTGTACTCACTTGCAGAGAATGGTCTCCATATTCTGAATTTTGAATAGACAGGAAGTTTCATAAAACGAGTATAAGCAGTGCTGTCCTCGCCAGAATTTACCAGCTCCTTGCCTATACCTTCCTTGAATAGGCGCATCATTTTGTTGGCTACATTCTGCCATTCCGTCACACCTTGAAGAGCAGTTTCGATGTCACGGCTCTGTGTCAGTTGAATGGCAATACCAGAAATGTCTCCAGATGCCTTGATGTCCTTTGGCAGAAGGATTGTTGCACCGCCACCAATCTGTATTTCGTTAAACAGAGACTCAAGCGTATTGATTGTTCCCTCTGGAGAAGGTGCTGAAAGGAACTTTGCATCGCTGTTCTCATTCATGGAAGTATCATTCAGAATGACAGAGCCTGCAATCTTCTTTGAAGTGTCCTTGAACTTTCCTTTGACGTACAAGATACCCCATCCGTGACGCTTCTGAATAATGTAGAACACGTTGTAGAGTGTTTCAAACATTTCGATAGGTGTCTGTACTTTGTTCCACGCAACATCACCTCGCTTTGTAACCAACGGACATTCAGAAAAACCGTGTGGAACTGGTGGTAGATGATACCATCCGTCTGTCTGTGTTGCGCCTTCAACTTCCTTTGTTGTTATGCGATACATATAAGTATCATCATAACAATCAATATATTGGTCATCATTGTTGCTATAATAAACGCATTCGAGACAATGGTCGCCGTTGTCGTCTTTGTGCGTGATAATGGTGTACTCTGGGAAGCTAAGAATACGAGCGTGCAACTCTCCTCTATAGTCATAGTAGAACAGCATACCAGCATCTCCTACAGACTTTTGCTGACAAACCATCTGGGTTTTTAAGCCCTCCATGTTACGAAGCTCCCAGTACTTCTTGATTGTTTCAAAGTCTTTGCTCTCTTCTGGTGTAGGAATGCTTAACAGCAGCGTGTGCTCCATTTTATTAGCGCACAAATGTAGCACATGTTTATCTCTTAAAGTCTCTTGGTAAGGCAGAGCAATTTTTACTTCCTCAATCTCAATGAATCCGTTGCTTCTTGTTTTTACACATACACTTGGAATGTTTGAGTCGGTGAGCACCTTATGGCTATTAACATTTAACTCCTGCAAGAACTGCGACTGGTCTATGACTGTGTATCGAATAGAAGGAAGCCTGACCGAAGCCTTTCCTCCTACATCAACTGTTCCTGTCAGACTTGGAGTTCTTACTTCTACCTCTCTGTAGAAAGGTTTCTTCATTAGCAGTTTGTCGGGATTTGCCAACAACTCCTGCACGATTTCCTGTCTGTTCATATTACTTGTCTTTATAATTAGGGTCTTTTATCAGGTGATAATGCTGTTTTGCCCACTCTTCTGTCATAAGCCAACACTCTTTGCGAGTGTAATCGCAAAGGTGATTAAACTTGGGCTGTACGATGATTCTTTGTTCGACTTGGGCTTCCTTGATGTTAAACTTATCATTAAGCTTTAATCGGATGTCGGTCATCATCTTCATTCCGTCTTTGGGGTCGATTTTCTTTTCATTCATCAACTTTTGGATTTCGCCAAGGTACTTGATAAGAGCATCGCGATTCTCTTCAAAAGTTATTGCCCCCTCAATAGATTCTGTGTTAATAACCGACTCTTTACGTTTAGCCCAATGCTCATTCATATATTGGCGAAGACAAGCCACTTTGTCGCTGCTATTATAATTATCTACATAGTCGCTTGGCATACCTTTTGACTTTGTTAGTTCGTAAGACATATATACGTCCCTAAACTCACGATTAACCAATAGATAAGCAATATCGGACTCATCTATAAAATAGCCTTGTTCCTCGCAAAAGGCTACGCAATCCTGTATTTGTTCTTTTGTTATCATATTCAAGCCCAAAAACTATCGTTGTAAATATTCTCGTCTTCATCGCCTTCGTCCTCGTCGTCGTCACGCACAGTACCAGACAATTCATCGCCATAAGGTAAATCAAGTACAGGTAACATTCGCATCGCAACAGGGTCAAGCAAGTCCATAGAACGACCTTTACCCAGCATGGCGTTCATTTCCTTTTTTGCTAACAACTGCTTTTTGCCGCTTGGCATGTCCTTGAAGCGGACCACAGAACACTCTTCGACAAACTCAGTTATCACCATAATGTTCTGATTGAGTTTAGCATGTACGTATCTGCTCTGCGCCACCTCGTCGGCTATACTAAGCCTGTGGTCGTTAATCATCTTAACCAGTCTGAGATAACATTCCGCTTTGAGATTGTAAGCCAGACGCGCATAGAGACCCATAGGTGCTCTGTAGCTGACAAAAGGAATAGCGTCTTCGATATAGTCATTGATGTAAGTACCACGAATTGCATCATAAATAATATGATTATCGGCAACGTTATGCTTCTGTGCAAATATCTGTAGAGCTTCAGCATTCTGCCTTGGTGTACTCTTGGTGAGAATTAGAATGTCCATGAGGTGAAAGCCGTTCCAAGCCAGTGCCAGAAAGTTATCCGTACCTGTATCTGCAAGGTCTGATGTAATCCAGCGGTCGTTGTTCATCTGTGGGTCTGTAACAGCTACAGCGTTGGCGTTAGCGTCACTGATAGGAGCTTCTTCGTCACTGTCAACATCTACATTCCAGTTACCTTCTGCAAGAGCCTGTGACATCTTTCCACCTGTTGCAGCAACACTGCCGACATAACCTTCATTACCTTCTGTCAGAGCTGTGTTTTCGGTAAGATTACCGAGGATAAATGTAAAGCTCTTGATAAGCTGTTTATAAGTAACCTTGCCCCTAAACGACGCAATCTTTCTGTCAATGGCAACCTTTGCCTTTTCGTAAACCTCTTCCTTGGTGTCGCCCCAAGCTACTTCGTCAACCTTTTCGCCGTAGATATAGAAGTATCGAACCATGCCGCTCTTCTCTGGGTCCACCGTTCCGTCTGGTCTTATATACCAGTTCAAAAACGTTCTGAGCCAGTGACGACGTGAAGGGTTGGTTGTGGCTCTAATCTTTCCTGTCCACTTACCCTTTCCTCTACAACGTGACATCAGATAGGTAAACGTGAACCACTCAAAACCCGTCAACTCGTCGAAATATATTGCATCTGCTTGCAGACCTTTGAATTTCTCAATGACCTTCTTTGGGTTCTCGTCGTTAATCTGCTGCATCTCTACATAAGCACCACTTGAAAAAGTTGCGCGAGGTGATTCAGATATTGTAACGCTTACCTCTTTGCCGTAAGCAGCCTTCATGTCGTCAACGATACCACCAGCCTGCTTTAACTGACCAAATGTACGACGGAAGAATGTAGCACGGAACAATGGGTCAAGACATGGTTCTGCAACACTAAGAATAGAACCAAACGTCTTGCCGCCAGCCAAAATTCCACCATAGATTGCAACATCTACGTTGGTACGAACGAAGTATTCTTGACCGCCTTTATTTGGTCTTATGATTTTTGGTTCTGACATGTAAAAAGCTTTTTATGATGCAAAGTTAATAAATTAAAATGTAAAGACCAACAAAATGATTACACAATATCACTTTGTTGGTCTTTTTCACGTATTTATAAAATTTAGAGAGAGATTATCACTCAATATAAATATTCAAAAACGTCACAATCGTTAAGTATAATTTCCTCCTACAATTCTCGACGTTGATTCTGCTATAACTCTCCATGACCCTGCTATAACACATAACACGATTGAGCCGTTCCCTAACTTTATTTGATTAAAGCTTTTACCATGATAATGCATTTTAACGAGGGAGTAGTTCGTTAATATATAAACATAATTCGATTCAGAATAAGAATTTACTGATATTACTATTTGAAGACCTTCGTCGTCGTCGTCAATTTGAGGCAGAGTTATTGTGACCCCATAATTTACTAAGAAGTTATTTACCCCTATAGTTTTATCTATCGTAAAGTTATCAGTAATAATTTCATTACTTGTTCCATATAAAAATCTTTTTGCCTTAATTGTGCCATCAAACTCGCCATTGGTGGCTTTTAGATTAGAAATGGTAGTGTTTCCGTTTCTATCAAACTTTGCTTTACCACCACACAACGTTACGTCGCCAGATGGGTCGAATACAGCCTTGCCGTTAGCAGCAACAAACTTTCCGTCTTTGTAACCTCTGATTTTTCCGAGAGCTGGACTTGCCGCTCCAAGCCAGAATCTTACATTGTCGAGACCAAGAGGACCACCAGCGTCATTCTTGTCGCTGTGGCACATGCCACCTTCGATGGTAGAGCCGTCAGACAGCAACACATTTCTAACTCCAAGGTTCTCCACGTAAGCCATCTGAGCAAAGAACACAGACGTTGCCACAAACTGCATATTAGACATACGCCACTTTGTAGTATCTGTAAGAACCTCGCCTTTAGATGTTAGGTGACTATAAACAGGGGTGTACCATCCAGTGTGATTAACGTCGTCATAAACTATCGTGTACCACTCTTCTTTGCCAACACCTTGATATACCTGTTTTGAAGTACTTTGCATCTGCGAGAACTTCTGGAAGTCTGGCTTTGCTCCGTTATAGCCTTTTTTGTCATAGTTGCTACCAGTCCACGCCGTAGGGAATACACCACGTTCAAGCTTCATCTGTGACAGATATATAGAGTTTCCGTCTTTTGGAATACGGAATAGCACCTTATTGACATCTGTTGGTATGGTTGACTTTGTCTTGAATACCATATAGAAACGCTTCCATGACTTCGTTAGTGTAACAAGGTTATTGCCGTCCGAAGGTCTTGAGTCGATAACATTGCCGTCATGCACCTGTACTTGTTGTGTGTCTATGACATTTGGGAGGCAATACGAGTTAAGTTTATCCTGTCGGTTTGCAAGCTTTAGTCTGTACCACTCCAAGTAAACCGTCTGTTCTGCTGCCGCATTTCCGCCACTATCTACATGACAAAAAGCTCTAATAATGTAAGTTCCCTCAGAAGGAGGCGTGAAGCTCACTTCCGCTTCTGTAATGGAACTCTGCTTTATTGATACCCATCTACTCCAAGACCAATCTTCTTTTAATATGAAAACACGTAAATCTCTACCAGCGGACAAAGCCTGAGTTGAAACATTTCCTCTAATTCTAAGTGTATGCGTTGCAACAACCAGATGAACGCGCTTTTGAGCAAATCCGTAAAGATTTGAACTCTGTTTGATGTCAATCTGAGAGTAACCAAGTGTCTTAGCCCAAAACGAAAACGTGTACCACGTGCCTGGAAGCAATCTCTTGTCGTTAGGCTGTGATACTGCTTGAGACCAGACTTCTGTGTAAGGCACAGCGTCTTTTTCAAGGCTGTTTGGATTACACAGCAAAGCATTGTTGCCATCAACGCCCTCGCCTTCAAGAATCTCGCTTTTGTATCTATTTGTGGAAGAATCGAGCAAGAGGTTAGTAAAGTTGGTGTCGTTGAGCAAGTTTTGCTCTGGCGAAATATCTTCGTTTTCAACAAGGATTTCTCGTTGGGTTAGTACAACGCCGTCAGAACTCTTTAGATAGAACACAATCTTTGTCCACCAAGGCGTAGGAGTAATATTGCCGCCTGTATAGTTGCCAACTGTGTACTTTGCAGTTCCTACATAGTAGTCATAGCTTCCCTGTGCGCCAGATGTAACAAGTTCTGGGTCGTCAGTACCAGTCTTCTGATAAGCCTTGAAGTTTATAGTTGCTGGAATAAGAGTGCCATCATGTTTTCTTGTAATCTTGTCGGCAGAAGGAACAGCGTAGTAGAACGTCGCCTCTCCGTTAGCTCCGTCTCTCATTACAGGAACAATCTCTCTGTCAAAGATATTGCTATCCGATACTTGACTTGTTTCTTTAGCAGAAGTAAATATAAACTCTATAGCAGTATATTCGCTGTTACCTTGAATTGTGAACGTGCCATTTGATTGGTTTTTAGCCAAAGTCCAGCCTGTAAACCTGCCGTCGGCTTTGTGATACCTACCCATAATGGTGTAATTGCCATCAATACTCCAGAGATTGTTTACGTTATTTCCAGCATAAGATGTTCTTGAAGAGCCAACAATCTTTATATATCCGCAATACACTTGAAGAGAAGCTGGCGAATATCCACCTTTCTCGTTTCTGGCAAAGCTCAGTACGTCAAGTGAAGGTTGCAATTCATACAAAGTTGCTGGCAGTCCGTCAGCACCAGAACTTACATTATGCAATGTGAATACCTTTTCGTAACTCAGAGTACTTGCTGCGCATTTTGCTGTAATAACGACCTCGTTGTTATCGGCAAAAAAAATGTCTCTTGGAACTTCCACTTCGACCACACCTGTGTAGTTTCCGTTTCCGTCTTTCTGACAAGACACAACCATGTCTGGGTCGCTACATTCAGCATCCATTTCTGTGATTGTTTGCATGGATGTACCGAGATACATAGACACCTGTGTATAGTGAAATGTGTCTTCTAACGAGTACCCATTGGCATCGCTGGCGTAAGACGACATATCGTTGCTCAAATTCATGGTAAGCGTAGGATTTCCGTCAATACCACCTTTTATGATAGGAATACTCTCTTTGTCCACTACATTACTACCCTTGAACAAAACGATATACAGCATTGTACTCGCTGTTGAGCTATTTATGGTTATGCTTTGCCCAGACGTGTAACCTGCGCCAGAATTCGTTCCAGTAGTTGATGTTGGAAATCCAGAATAAGAATATCTGATAGTGTAACCTGTAGGCAAATCTACAATTTCTGGAATACCCTTCTTGATGTGCTTGCACTGGATTACAAGGCTACGAGACGAAGGTGTCAGAGATTGTCCGTCTCTCGTCTTAGAGAAAGTTATTGCGTTGAGAGAAGGTTGCAACTCGTAGTAGTCTGCATCAGCACCGCCAAACACAGGAACGCACGATATTATTATTGAGCGAGTTCCGTATGTGGCATGAGTTGCCGTAATCTTGACATTTACGACCTTGTCTTTAGTCCAGGCGATGTTGTCTTGAGTTCCTATAGTGATTTCGCCGTTTGTTACTTCCGACACAACAAGGTAGGCATGACCGCTTGCATCTGTGTTCCCTTCCGTCTCTACAGAATAGGTTACACCAGAAGTCACCTTTGCAGCACCATAATAAGCGTTTATCTTAATAGTTCTGCTCTGGCTCTCAGAATAGCGTCCGTTGTTCTCTACCACGAAACCAATGTTCTCGTTTTCTGCATCGAGAACAAACGAGCTTGCTCCCTGTTCGCCATTTCGGACGTGGTTAATAGGAATCGTCTCGTAATCTAATACGTTTTGGCTGGCATCAAGCAGCTCTATTCTGTATCGGTTGTAAATAGCGTCTAAAGGTTTGAACGTAGCCTTGCCGTCTCTATACGTCATATCTGTTCCAGAAGTCTGAGTGTCAGTCCACTTTCTTATAACGGAATAACCAGGAGGCAATGACTGAAGCAAAGTTCTGCTGTCGTTCTGAGCCGTCTTATAGACCTGTATAGTCACAGTGATTTGCGAACCTGTATCTGTGTCGTCATTGAATATAAGTGCAGAAGGCGTACAAACGAGCTCGTACTTATCTGTACCAATGACTTTTTTACAGGTAAATCTGGCATAGTAAGGAACGCTGTTATAGATACACTTTACAACAACATAGCCGCTATTGGCAGACATAGCAGTAATTGTAAGCACAGCACCAGAAATGCTTGCAGTTACACCAGAGCTGCTATCTACAGAAAATGTTCTGCCAGATGTTTTATCTGTGCCATTATCGTAAAGCTTGATGTTGCTTACCATGTTACCGCTAATCAAGTTGCCAGAACCATCGTACAACATACTATCGTTCTCGTTGTCGAGGTCGATGTATATTGCGCCCTTGCCGTCAATACCCTTGACTGCGCTAATATGATAATTATTCTGTACCGAGCCGTCGTTGTACGTTGTAGTGGTCTTGTTCCACTGGTAACGCTTGGCATCTGTAGGAGCTACAGCATGAGCTTCGTCTTTCCAATCCGCTTCTGCAATATCACTTGGGTAGTCTCTACCAGAAGGTACGCTGTTCTGAGCTGATATTGCATAGGTTTCTACAATAGATGTGATACCTTTTGCAAAGTTACCGATGCAGATAGGACGTGTGACGTACTTGTTACCACGGCTGTCATAGCTAATCTCGAAGTTCCAAATGTAGGGATTATCTGTGTCAGCATCAGGCCTGTTAGTGCTCCATGCTTGACCAATCGTAACGACCTCGCCATTGACGTATGTTGCCAAACCATCCACAAAATCCTTTGTGTCAGGGTATCCGCTTGGTGCTTCGGTCTTGCTGTTTGAAACTGCATAGTACTCATTACAACCAGCATAATACGAACCTTGACCTATCTGAGATACATCGTAACTCTTAGCAGTGTCGTTATCGCTGTATGTCACGATTGTTCTCGTATATAGCCAATAGTCATTCGTGAGGCTTGTCGGAAAGTCGCCCCAATCGCTTTCTGGAAAGTCCTGAGGAGCTATATTTGTATTGGCTTTCTGACAGTACTTCGTTACTGAGCTTTTGATACCCTTACCGTCTATACCATGCCTTGACACAGAATACGCATCTGTCTTCGTACCGTCCGAATACTCAACGTGCGTCCACGTCCACAAATAGTTTCCCTCTGATACAGAAGGGATAGTTGCCTGCCAACCGCTTGACGGCTTGGTCGTACCACTGGCGTCGGCTGCATACTTGATTTCAGTCTTCACAATGGTTACACCCTTGCCGTCACTGCCGTTTTGCGCAGCCCATCTTACAGGAAATGCACCTTTTATTTTCATGCGTCAACTTTTTTTGTGTTAATAAGCCTTCAAAACTTCCTTTGCAGCGTCCGCACACATCTTGCGGAACTCGCAGAACTCAACGAAAGCATTCACGTCTTCCGTGTTTAGTGCTTCCTTGATAGATGATATGGTACTGTTATTTGTGATGGCTTTCAGAATATCACCTACCGCGTTCATGAGCAATCCAAACTCATCCTTCTGAGCAAATCCAGCTTCGATAAGCTGACTCTTGATGTGTCCGTAGTCAATCTGCGAATCAATCTCTACAGGAATGAAGGAAAATCCCTCTTTCACTACAGTTTCTTCTCCTTCTGTGATTGTCTGATTCTCTTCTACGATGTCAAGGCACACAATGCGAGTTTCCTTGTCGTAAACCTGTGGCTTGTCCTCCTGCCAGCGTCTGTGTAAGTTGCCAAATTTCATAGTTTTTTAGTTTTATTCATTTTATGCGAGAAGTTCTGCGAGACGTGATGCTGATACCTTGTTAATGTCACCATAGTAAGCAAGGCGAGCCGAGATGTACTCGGACGAGCGCGACCACGCCTCGGACGATTGCGCAGAAGCGAGACCGCAATACGCACCGAGGTGCGAGGAACCGCTAAACAGCCACAGCTGACCAGCCGCTGCATACCAATAGTAGTCACCGTAGGAGATACCGCTTACGCTGCCTTTAGGTATCATGTAGCAACCCTGCCCCTGCTCACTGGCAATCATGTTCATCTGCGTTACTTTGTCAGAAGTAGCTCGTTGCAGTACAACATGGTCTATATGGTCGAACGATGCAGCGGTAGGAGTACCTGTAGGCATCACATTGCTACGCCAGTGGTAAACATCTGAACCTACAGAGCAAATACCCTGTACCATTTCCCAGTACTGACCCCAAGGATTCTCAAAGCCGTTAACATTTACGCTATGACAGGTGTGACCGCCAGCTGCCGTTACAGCTACCTTGCCATCGTACTTGCCAAGCGAAAGTGTTGCGCCTGTCTTGATTACCATCTCGCCGGAGAATGACTCACCGCTTTCTGTACCGTCAAGTCCTACACCCCAAACAAGTGTACCATCACCTCCCTTGCAGTTCTGAGAGTCACGGTAGCCGTACTTGCTCATCATATAGAACAGAAGCGCATTGCGGAAGTCGAGGTTTGCTAAGCCGTGGCTCTTTGAACGTGTCTGCGCACAGTTCCAAAATTCGTTAATATTCTTTGAATTGTCTGGTGTCATGTTTGGCAGTGAACGAATTGCACCGCTTACGTTACCTGCTTTGAACTTGCCTACTACCTGCTGAGGTATGATATAGCCGTTTGGCAGTGGAACGAGAGACAGCCAAAGTCTCTGGCGTGTCAAATCACCTATCTGTATGGTCTGAATGTGTCCGTATGTGAGAGGGATAATCTTCATCATGTCGCAGTTCTTCCATTTGTCAAGAATAGCGTTAGTTTCGATGTCAACTACCGCTTCACCCTCCGCAGTATAGCGGCAATCGTTGGGGTTAAGTTCGCAATAGTTGCCATTCTTATCCATGAGAATGTCAACGTGTGATGCTTCCCACATTGCTCTCATGTGGAGATTGCCGCCTGTATCTACGCGAGTAGAACCGAGTGAACTTGCGCTATTAACGTCGATATAGAAGGCAACGTCGTTAAGTACTTGGTTGTCGTTGTCGTTAAGGTGGGAGCGAAAATCTGGAATAGACATCTGTCCTACCTTGCCGCCAAAATTACCGAAGACATAGTCAGAATCAGCCATTGTTTTGACCTTCTGCTTGTCTGTCATTTTAGTGTTACCCATAATGTTTATTGTTTATAAGTTAGAAATCTGCTGTAACCTGTACGTCACAATCTGAGTAGTATGCGTTATCGCCAGTACCTACGAGACAATCAGATGGCTTCACCGTAACAGTGTTGCTCGTACCACTTGTTCTTGGTTCGCCGAGCGCATTGTAAATCTGCCATGAATATGCTACAGAACCAGTGTAAGGATTGCCGTTCTTCGTCATGGCGAGGGTATAAACAGCGTTGTGGTTTGGTGCAACGTAGTTGCTTCCAGCGTCAGTTGGCGTGTAAGTAATCTGATACTCGTCAGCAATATCATTGATGCGCTGTCCGTCCTGTGCTACAACGTTGCCGTTCTTCAATAGCTTTGCCACAAATATACTACCACCGCTAACCATGTCTCTATTAACAGTAAGCGTAGCTCCTGTCTGACCGCTAAGCTTGACATTGTCTTGATACCACTCGATAGAATAGTCGTTTGTGCCAATGCTTACAGGTGTTGAACCAAAAGCTGCAACTGCTGTAAGTGTAGCAGTAGTGTTACTTGCATCAAGCTCTACGCGATTTGTGGTAATCTGCAAAATGTGGCTGTTGCTACCTGCCTGCTGGATTAACACGTCAATACTTCCCTGTAGTGTATCGCTGTGAGCATTTGAAAAATAAGAAACTTCGTAGCTAATCTGCTTGTTTGACACCGCTGTCTTGCTTGCAATGTTAGCGACAATCTTTAACTCGTAGTAGTTTCCGTTGATACGTGCTTGGAAACGGATATCGTTGTTAGCTGTTACCCAATTAGAACCATTGTATGTGAAGTTCAAGGTAACGCCATCGTAAGCCCAAGCAACGTTGGTTATCTCAGTAGGATAACCAGCCGCGGAACGAACTCCAAGCTGAATGATAGGCTGATTTTCTGTCTTTGTCCAATCTGGAGTTGGAGTGCCAGTTTCTGTGTCAACAACTTGGAACAGAGCTGCACCGTTACCAGCACTATCAATGACATTACGGACTACCGTAATCTGGTCTCCATTACGCAAGAAACGCACGGAGAAAGCTGCTCCTGTTTTGTTCATTTTTCTTTACTTGTTCTAATTATGTTATGTAGTTCACTATTCGTGAGAAGTTCTGTTCCGCCGAGCTTCTTAACGGCTTTCATGAGGTCTTCATCTACCATCTTGAGTTCGTTCTCATTGACAATCATTTTCTTGCCTTTTGACAACGTTCTGTGCGAAAGTGCGAGAAATCCTTGTTCCTCGCCTTTCTTGGTATTTATTATTGAATAAAGCATAATTCTTAGTCTATTAAGAAATTTCCATCTTCGTCGGTAAGAATTAAGCCGTTCTCGTCTGTCAAGAGCTGACATGGCTTATGGGCTTCAAGTTCAAACCAGAAATCGAAGAAACTATTGTTCTGGGTAAGACCTATTCCAAGGTCTGCTACAGCGGCTTCCATGTTTACGCCACGCTGCCACGTCTTCTGAGTCGCATATTTCCAAGTTCCGTTGTCGTTGTACTTTGCCTGTGTGAACCACTGAATGAGATAGTACAACTCTGGGTACTCTACCTGTCTGTCTGCAAGGTTAAGCAATACAGAGTTGAAATATTCCTTCTGAGAAGCTGCAATATCAGAGCCTATAGCACCCTGTCCCAAAACAGGCATTGTGCAAGACGTATGCAAACCTATTGTGGCTCGACATACCATTGTGCTGCCTTTCAAGAACTGGACTTCATAGTCGGCTTTGTCAATCAATCGCATATCAAACTTTATGTTAGGATAGCTAATTTCCATGACCTCTGGATTTTCTTCTGAGTTGGCAACAAGAGCTGTGTCAGAACCGAGCTTTACGAGCTTCATGGAAATGCCATCTGGCAACGTGGCACACTCTGTAGTTCCATCGGTAAGCACAACGTTAATTGTCTGCTCGAAGCTCTTGCCGTTGATATAGTCAGCTCTTGAACCATATACAGAGATTTCGCGAGCCTTCTTGTAGTCATACAGAAGAAGGTCGTCAAACAATGGGTCGTACTCAATCACAGGTTTGTCGATGTGGCACTGCATGATATTTTCACCCTTATCTGTGCAGATAAGAGCCTCGTCGCCGCTCTCTACATCGAGAATAATGCCAGTACGCCAATCAAAGAACTTTCCCTTGAAATGCAGAACCGCCTTCTCGTTTGCACCGAGGTTCTTGAATACCTTCAATGCGCCGCGGGTGTCGTCTTCTGTCTTGATAATCTCATAGTCCACACCTTCTGTCCATACAGAGTTGATAGACTTTCCATCTACCGTCCACTCCAAGCTGTCAAGAGTGAGATACTGATTGACCGCACCGTGCTGAAAGACGTTGTCTAAGTCAATAGCTCTAACCTCTGGCAGAATAAGCGTAGGAGTATCGTTTCTGTCTGGCTCGTACTCTATTGGCGACAAGGTAGTGTTGATTACCTGTGCCATTGGAGACTGTGGAGTGAGACACACCAGCGAACAACTTACATTCAGTGGCTCGAATTTCACGCGAGTATGTCCACGTTTAGATTGAAATGTGTTCACGCTAATTATTGTTTATTGTTTATTGTTCATGAAAAATAATCAAATGCTGCATTGGCTTCGTCGTCATTGGTCTCGTCTGTAGCAGTGACGTAGAACGTAGCCAGAGTTTTGTGAATACCATCTATGCCGAGGTCGTCGAAACCTATCTCGAACGGATTGCTAACCTGTGCGTGTTCTGCATTCCATACAGCATCACTGGCTTCGTCACCTGTAGTTCTGGTAACAGACATTCTTGTGAAACGTTCTGTTACGTCTTCGCCGTATGCGCTGAGTATTCTTACAGAAACAAGCTCTGACTCGCCTGGTGCCATACTACCACCAAGTGACTGGTCTATTTCCATGCGATACGCAATACGCTCAAACTGGTCGATGTTACCAAATATGTATTCATTGCCACCAACACGTCCGTAGCCAGAGAACCACTTGATGTACTCCTGTCCAGCCCTGTTCTTGGCTCTCATTGCAAAGCCATCAAGCTTTCCGTTTACCTCTATGATATTGTCATAGTCGTAAGTCCACTTGCTCTTATTTATAAGACGCAAGCTGTACTCGCGAGTTATGACATGAATACTCTGGCGTTCCTTGTTAGTCATGTTTCCAAATCCGTAGAAATTCATGCCTACCTCTGGATGGAAACGCTGTTTCCAAGAGCTGTCACTGGCGCAACGCAATGTGTAATGGAAGCGTTTGCCATTCTTCTCGAACTCGTCGATGGCATCAACAACGAAATACACAGAAGAGAAGCCACGCAAAGCGTAGTTGCCGTCTCTCACAATGTGACCCAACTCTTCGTTGAACGTTCCGTCGATGTCTTCCTCTGAGTTTGTATTGATGTTGTGCCAGAAACCAAGCAGCATATCACCTACAGCAAGACTTCCAAATTCTCCGTTTTCAAGTTTGAGTTCAGCCCAACCTGTGAATCCATACAGTGGCTTTCCTGTATTGATTGTTGTCGAAACAGGACGCTCCAAATATGGCTCTATGGTCTCATTGCCTTCATCGTCATAGTAAAGCTGATAGCCTTCATCAGACAACTTGTGATACAGAAGTCTTCCCTGTTCATCAACAGCTTGGTCTTTCTCAACCTTCTCTATCTCACCAGCTGCGGGAGCTACAATGAAAACGCCGAGAAGAACCATTGCTCTGTTGAACTGAATAGAAGGCACAAACAGAGTTTCGTCGAGATACAGGCTTCTGGCATAAATGCTTCCGTCTGCTCCGATGTGAACACCCTGCGAAGAACCTACAACACCACGCAAGTATTGACCGACAACCATCTTGCTCTGAGCGTAGATTTCGTCTGCATTCAATCCTCCGTTGACCTTCAAGCCAGCCATCATTTCGATAAAGCCGCGTATCACGTCATCGCTCAGCTTTGAAACGAACTCTTCCTTTGCTCTTAGAGCTGAATATGCGTTTACGTCAGAAGCTGGAGTATTATCTCCTGTGCCTATGAGGTATGTACCAGAACCGCCAGCTATATTACTTATGGAAGTCGCAATATCTGTCTCTATATTCTGAGAATATATTCCGTTCACCATAACGTCGTCACTGAGTTCTACAGCGACTTCTGGCAATACTTCATCTGCATCGACCTTATAGCTATAAGAAGACACGTACAGGGCAATAATCTGTCCGTTGTATCTAAGTTTTATCTGAGAGTTCTCTGAGATAGAAGAAAGTAGCATTGGGTTCTCTGCAAAATAAATTCTGCTGAACTTAATGCTGAAATTGAACTTCTCAGAGTTTGCTTCTTGCATTGCCTTAATGATAGCCTTAGAAAGTCTATCCTCTGCGTCTCTTACATAGACTTTTGGCAGATAGATGTTCAATAGAACGAATGTATCATGCGCCTTTGGTCTGAGCTGCTGATTGGCGTTAGGCATTAAAATGCCGTATGTATCAGTTTCCTTTAGCAGACATACCCACACCTCTTTGTTTGCTGTATTCTGCTGTTCGTCTTGGTAATTGTCTTCTGCACCTGCCGTCGATGTTCCCATGACGACAACTCGACCAAACTTGTCACGCTTTAGGTCTCCTTTTTCATCAATGACTACTGGGTTCTTTTTGGTTTCTTCATTCACCATTATCTGAAAACGGCATCCTCCACAAACTCCGCTCGTCATGGATATTGTCATTTCATCTGGACTTGCGCTATTGAACAAGTTGAAGCTATATCCCTCTTTGTCGCTAACTTTAGTCCTTGGCAGTTTAGCAAAGAAGTAAGGATGCTCATACTCGCTATCAGAAGACATTTCACTCTCAAACTGGTCTGCATCTCCGCCTAAAGATTCGCCTTTCAAGAAGTCATGGTCGTTAGCGTCGAAAGCTACATCAAGGAATTGCCCTATCTCTTTTCCGTCTATATTGATTATCCCTTTTATGGTTGGCTTGATGTCCTCGAAAGTAAATTTAGTCTCTCTTGGATTGCCTTCAACATACTCATGCTCGAACTTGCGATACTTGCCTTCTTCGTCTTTGTAGAACTCTGCATAAGGCTTGAATATAACGCTCTGCTCTGGGTTGTTATTGGCATTGTAGAAAGAAAACTCTCCTTTTGAGCCTCGATATATCGTAGGCATTAGTCGCTGTTGAACAGGCATTCGACTAAACTCTGATTTGTACAGACGCACAATCCTGTCGCCATCCTGCGGTGTCTGGGATGACTTTAACCCATAGTAGTCAAGACCTCTCTGTTCGCCGAGAATCAGCTTGTTTATGTCATGCCAGCGCGAAGGTATTGCAGATACACGAATAGCAGACACCTGTAATTGACATGCGTGTGGCTTTAGTTTTGATGTACGCAACTCCCACGCTGCTTTATATGTGTAATTAGTACCATCAATCCTCCACCATTCTGGGTTTTCTGGAGTAGAGTACTTCTCGTAAAAATAATCAGCGTAAGGGTCTATATACTCTTGCGGAAAAGACTCAGGTTTTGCGATATAAGCCTTATACTTTTCAATCTGGCATGAGACATGCAGCCAGAAGTCGCCAGAAGCTTGTTCGAGACCTTGAACATCTATAGTCACAAGGTTTGCTCCTGTTTCTGGGTCAATTTCTGGATAAACATTCACTACAGAAGAAGTCTTGATGTCGGCTACATGTCTTCCGTTTTCATCAGACATTTCTATTTTGAAGTTACGAATCCTTTGAGCGATATTATCAGACCAATATCCTATAGGAAAACATAGACGTGCATGATTACCTCGTTTTGTCACATGGCAGTGATACAGCATATCAAGTGTCTGTGGAGTTCCCATGAAATAGTACGAAATAAAAGTACAACAGGAGCTTATTCGTACATTTGAATTCTTGCAAAGAGAACTCAAGTAATCCCACCAATGCGTCGCCTGTGCATCATAATCATTGCACGTAGCAGAAACATAGTGTTTCTCCATCGACACGTCTTCATATTTCCAGCAATCCTCTGGAATATCTTCTTTTCTATATAAATGATACAAAAAGTCCGCTCCCCAAGAATCTCTAAACATCTCGTAAGCAGTTTGATAATTCAGTACTTTTATTCTGGTTCTATCTACAGAGAACTGACACGAGTTGTCGTGACCAGAATAGATTATTCCGTAGTTATCCCAAGGCTTCTCTGACGGAAGGCATTCTTTGAGCTTAGAGAACTTGTTTTCGTCAATTATATCAATAAGAGTGTCGTCTGTTATACCCCTATTTCCTGTTGTGCCATCTTCTGAAGAAACTGCGTGCGGCTTTGTTGTGGCAGAACTTGCATCGTTGGGGTAGTAGTAAGGAATGTTATCTGCACTACCTACGCCAGTAGCACGATTGCAGTAGCCTTGATTTGTGTTAGACTTTTCGATTGACAACAAAGCGTTGTCAGCACCATACTCGAAGAGTTGGCTTACTGGCTCTGGCGATACGCCAACGTGACACACCTTACCTTCCCAATAGTATGGAAGTTTGAATGTGTTGAATATCTCCTGTAATGCTTCTGAAAAGAATTTGTCCTCGAACGACACTAAGAGTTCGTCGCTGCTAACGCCTTCGTCAACAACAACGTAATAGCCGCTTCCGTCATTCTTGCCACCAAGACCTGCAAACAACAGGCAAGCGTTGAAGCGAGCAACAAACTCGTTAATGTCGCCCCAGAATACGACTTTTGTACTGTTGCTGACATACTTATCGGCAACAGGCATAGTGTCGAGGTCGTCTTTCTGGACGGCATCAATCATATACACGTTTTCGAGAACAAAGCGTTCATGCAAAAACGTTACATCGTGTTCATATCGGGAATCATCGTTATTCTTGGAGCTGCTTGGAGTGTCGCGGACAAAAAATTTCTCACCGTTAAACTCGACAAACTGCTTTTCATTCCAATACTTGTCGAGACAAAACCTGTGTGAAATCTTAGCCGTAATAGAAGGCGCACCACCCATACGCGCCGCGCTGTACTCGTAGGTGCTGATTTCGGCTTGCTCTACGTTGTTAGGGAATGGAACTCTCGCTTCTGTTCCATCCTCAAGATTAACAAGAGTAAAAAGTTTTAGAGTATTCATCTGTTGCGGCTATTGTTTTTGTGCAAAGTTAGTAAAAATTAAGCAAAATACAAAGCACTTTTAGGTTATTTGTCACGTTTTGCATATAATTTAGTCCTAAGAGCCATCAATTCGGAACGTTTGAAGCCTATTTTCTGGTTGTGCATAACAACTTGCTTTACGCCATTGGCATCAAGTAACGACTTTAATTTTAGCCTGTTTGTGACAGACACACCAAGTATCTTGGCAGCTTGGTCGTAGTTCACAAGGTCTTCATTTGCGTATCTACTATCAGAATTTGCCTTCAATGTAGCCATTGTGTCTGTGACCTCGTCTTCGTCACACTCGTTATTAAGGATTTTCTTTATAACACCGACAAGTGTATCTACCGCAAGCCTTAGAACAAGCGGCAACGACTTGATTTTCTTTTCTTCGTCTTCACTGAATGTCATGATTCTGGGATTTTAGTTTCAATACTCTGTAATAGTGAATCAATGCAAGCACAAACGACACGGATATAGAGCACATAATAATGCTCAATGGTAGCACTATGGATGCATCGACACTTAGTATGTCATAGGCATTATCAATCCTCGTAACACTATCACTTGCTGTCAATCCGTATGCTGTAAACTTCATGTACTTGCAGTGGTACTTGCCCTGCGAAGACATGACTACGCAGATTGCCAGTTCTGCCATAACAATGTAGGCATCGCTGAAACATTCTACACCGAACCAAGCCATGATATAGGCGTGTATGAAATACAACGCCGTGAACACAACAAACAATCTTACTAATAGTTTATCCATTTATTTTCTGTTTATTTTTGTTTACAGCCGCAACTTTCGCAACAAGAAATCCACCTTTATTTGAACTTAACTTTGGTTTACGCCTTACTATAACCTTTCCGCGTACTCGTCCTCCTTTTCCCATAATATTAAGCGTTTGAACGAAAAGAAAAAGAGAGAAGGCGAAGCTATTACGCCTTTCCTTCTCTCACACATTTATGAAGCGAAGAATTATTCCTCTTTCATCTGTTCTGCTATGCCATCAAGAATTTCCTCTGTCTGTTGCGCATTGGCATTATCAATGAGGTCTTGAACAGTCTCTTCATGCAATGGCTGGTTAAGCATTCTGTCAGTCTCTTCACGGAAAGACTTCAAGAAAGCAGTTGCAGTATCAAAGAGAATTTTTGGGCTTACAGAAGCCGCAACTGGCATTTCAAGAGTGTGTACCCAAGCGTTGAAGAATTGCTCTTTCATTTCAAGCTCTTCTGCATCAAAGCTATTGCGCTCTTCCTCGCTGAGAGCAAGGATTTCTTTCTTTGCTTTGAGCATTTCAACAATCTCGCCGAACAACGCCCTACAACGAGGCTCAATCCACGTTGTGTAGCCAGACTTGGCATGGAACAAAATGCCTGTTGTACAAACCTTGAAGCATACGCTGTCAAAATCCAAGACCTCGATAACGTCCTTTTCACGAACGTAGAGTTCTGTGGCTTCGATACACATCTGAGCTTTGAGACTCAGAATATCTTCAATCAAAGACTCTGCAAAATGAGGGTCTTTAGAAATCGCTGTCAGTTGCTTTGTCTTCTCCAGTAGTTTCTTCTGGAGTGGTGTAGTTTTCGTCTGTGCCATTGTTTTTAGGATTAGGGTTTTCATCTACCTTGGTTTCGGTAGGGGTCTCAGAAGGTTCTGACTCTACTACAGGAGCTACAGCTTCGGCTGGTGCAGCAGACTTTGCATTCTCACGCTCAATCTGGAGCTTGATACAGTGCTTGTAAACAAGAGCTTTGAGAGCAGCCTTGTCTTCATCTGCCTTACTGGAAGCCAACTTTTCTACATGACTTTCTGTTTCGCCGAGACGAACAAGGAAACTTACGATGTCCTTCTTCTTGCGGAAGTCTGGAATTGAGTCGCTTTCGAGAACTGACAGAGGGTAAATCTCAACAATCTCCTTAATCATTGAGATTGAGCCGAAGTCCTTCTTGATAATCGGCTTTCCTGTGCCGTCATTTACGATTACACACATGGTCTCATGGTTGTTAGCCTTCTTTACTTTCGCAATAGCGCGAACGTAAATATCGCCTTCCTTGAGAGCCGCTGGCAGTTCAGTGCAGCCAGTAAACTGCAATACCGCCGTAAGGGTTTCTTTTTCCAACATGATTATTTGACTTTGAAGTTAATATCTACGCCGTATATCGGCTGGTTGTTGTACAAACCTACGCTTGCACCGACCATAATACGTTTCTTCTGGTAAACAACGTTAAGCTTTGGAACTAAAGTGTTATCAAGTCTGTATAGACCAGCACCTGTGAACCACTTACCTGTCTTGTCTTCGATGGTCTTGACGGTTTCAATCGTAGAGGTCTTGAAGACGTACTCAGTGTTATTAAACACCATTATGCTGTCAAGTTGTGGCTCTATTCCGCTTACCCAAGCAACATAGTTGCTATCCCTGTACTCCTTCTGAGTGACAACCAGATAATTATCTTCGTTTCTTACAAACAGATTGAGCGGTACTGTGTCTCTGACAACCTCTTTGTAGTACTTTGGTTTGTCCACAAAGATGGTGTCTCGAATAGTCTGATACTCAGTAACCGATATTGTGTCGGTCTTGGTAACAGGAATGTAGTTTGGTGGGATTTCGTTGAAGGTAGATAACATCAGACCTCCAGCAATTCCAAGAAACATTCCGAGCAGAAATATATAAAACTTTCTCATTAGCCCAGAATTTCGTAAATCTTGTACTTGTGCAAGAAGTCACCGAAATCTTTGAGTTTAGAACGCTCCATAAGAATGCGTCCAGCCTTGCGAAAGTTGCAGAGCATGAAGGTGTTTTCGTTCTCGTCGAGCGTTATTACAGCAGACTTGTTGCCCTGTGTAATGGTGTACTCGATAAGACCCTTCTCTGGATTGACTTCTGTGTGAATATCGAAATCTCCGTACTCGATACTTACCGTAGCACATTCTTGCTTATCGGCTTCATAGTTATTTTCCCACCATTCCTTGAACATTTCGTAGTTAACACAGGTTCGGTTGTCCTTCTTCTTCAATGAAGGAACAACACCATAGATTCCATTAGCTTCAAGAAATCCGATGATAAACGGATAATCGTAAGTATTTACGAAAATCTCCGAGAAAAACTTCTTTACTTTTTCTTTCATAAATGTTTTTTTTATAATTAAGAAATTTTTGACGTTGCAAAGCTTCGTCCGTAGATATTCTTGAATGTGTACTTTACTTCACGATAGCGACTTCCTCCATACAGTACTTCACCGACTACCTCTGGCTTGTTGATAAGCAACAAAGAAACATATCGGTTTCTGAATGTATCGTGGTACTCAATCTTATGTCCGCTTACATACTCAAAGAAAGCGCGTTCGTTGTTCTGGACATCGCTATCATTTGTCGAGTCTGGCGCAAACAGCAGTGTCAACGATAGGTCTGTGTTCTCATACAAGACCTCATCTGGTATATACACGCGAAGCTCTTCTGTTTCCGCGTAGGTCTCAGTGTAGATGTTTTTAACCTTGCCTGTTTCAGACAAGCCTTCAAACTTCACATACTTACACTTGAACCGAGCTTCGATGTCTATAAGCTCGCCTTTGGCTTCCTCGTCGTATTGACTGGTTTCTTTGTTCCAGTGCTTGCGGCTGTATTTCTGGATGTAGAATTTATAATTCATTTATAGTGATGCCTTATAGTGTCTTTGTACTTGATTTCGTTGCTGCCATATTCTTTGACGTAGCAAACGCCAGAGCCAGACAACACAACATCGCTGTTTACAATGAAGAGATTACAAATAACGTTCTCTGGTATCTCGATAACACCCTCGCAAGCCATAACAATCAAATTTGTCGTACTGGCTACAAGGGGTTCAATAAAGAACCTTTCAACATACATTGCTGACGTATAGCCGTTGTGCTGACTTATATATCTGCCATTGATGAACGTCTTGAAATTCTCTGATATGAACTCTGGCGTAACCCCCCAACCATCAACCATAGCTTCACAGATGTATGGTATGCCGTTGCTATCCGTAGCAAGGTCGAATAACTGTTTTTTTGACTTGCAGTTATCCCACATTTCGCTATATTTATCGCACAGATTCCGTGATTTAGCGGCATCACGGAACGCTTGTAACATCTTCATGGGTACAAAATTAAAAACTTTTTATTTGTCATGCAAACTTTTTTGCAAACTTTTACTTAAAATGGCGCATCTTCTTCACTTTGAGTGAAAAAATCGGTTTTTTCAAATGGGTCTTCGTCAGCTCCGTATGAGTTTTGCGTGAACACCGATGTTTGTTGAGGATGCTCTTCCCAGCCATATATAATATGCTCAGAAATCTCATTTTTCAAGCGACGGCTCTCACTTTCATAGTACATTCCAACAAAATAGTCTTGCACACCAAGCATCCTGTTCTTGCTAACCTCTACTACCGTATCGAATTTCAGTAATCTCTGTACCTCTGCTTCTCCTAAGAACTCTACAGCTCTACTATGGAAGTCGCGACCAACTCTGTGCAGTATAAACAGATTGTCGCAAAGGTTTGTGAGGTCTGCTGTTCCGCTGATACTTTCCTTGCGCAAGAAGCCGTCTTGCTTACGAGGGTGACACACCAGTATTACGTGAATATTCTTCTGCTTGGCATAGTCCTTGAGTTCATTGATAAACTGAGACTGCTGTTCGTTTTTTGCTCCGTCAAAGTCTGATATATTTAGTGCCATGAGGTTGTCAAGAACAATAAGCTTGCAATCCTGTTTCTCTACGAGTTCCTGTATATCTACAAACAGCTGCTTCCAGCGGTTCTTGTAGTTGTTGTTGTACAGGAATAATTTGCCATCAAGCCATGAGTTTATTTTTTCTGCCACGCCATTTGGTGCGTAGTAGAGATTATCGAAGTTAGGGTTCTTTACAACATGGTTCTTGCCAGCAGCCACGCTGTCAATCCATGACTGAAATCGGAAGTCCTGTAATTCGCCAGACCATACGCCAACCTTAAAACCATGTTCTATGACATTGAGAATAATGCAATCAAGCCATGATGTCTTTCCAGCACCACTAAGACCGCTAAGGATTGTAACGTCACCAAGCAAAAGACCCATGATTTTTCTGTCAAGTGCAGTGTAACCTGTAGGCAGTACTGTCATTTGCGAAATGTCAACGTATTTGACATCCTTCATGGAAAGCCACTTCTTACCTTGCTTCTCGTTTTCTTCCTGTTGAGTAAACCATGGCTTCGGCTGGTATCTATCAAATCTCCTGTAGCCCTGTGGGAAATCATTGTGCTTGCGCTGGTATGCGTCTGGCTCATACATTTCTCTGACCTTTCGCCAGTCGTTGTCTTGACAGCTATTATGGTAGCAATAGTAGGCTACAGCTCCGTTATTATGCTTGAACAGAATTGCGTCCTTGCCTTTGTGTTCTGGATTGAACAGGCAGTGTTCGAGATAATATCGAGTTCCATCTGCAACCTCTACCTTCCTTGTGACAGGAATGTTATGCTTTGCAATAAACTCGTCGAGGTCAAAATTGCTGTCCTGTGGCTTCCAGTTGTTGTTAACACTTGGCTGTTCCCTCTCTGGAAAAAGTTCTGCAACCTTCTTGAAGTATTCGATGTTGTTAGGCTTTAGCTCAGTAGGAGTTTTGACAATCCTTGCCATTCTATGCGGACGCTCTGGAATATTCGTACCCTTCTTTGCCATTGTGCCATATAGCTTGCATATACGAGCAGGGTTACCGACTTTAACGTCAATGTCTATGCTTTCATCAGAAAATAGCATAGACAACACTTTTAGGAACTTATTGACAACCTCATTTGTCTCTGTGGAGATACCTATTTTGCAAGGCAGAAGCAAATGCCAGCCATTGCCAGACGAACACACAACAGGCTCATAAAAACCCATGTCCATGAGATAGCGATATACTTCGACGGCTTTCATGTGAGCCTTCTCATACTCGTCATTGGAAGACGATGTACCAGCAGGTCTCTTTGGGTCGAGGTCGATAAGAATCCAGTATCTACCCTTTATGTTGTTGTCTGTGGTAGTATTCTTTGGTTTCCAAACAACTTTCTCACATTGCTCTCTGCCATAACAGCTTTCTTCGATACAATTCAGAGTGAAGTATATCTGGAACTTTCCTTCTGCGTCCATTCTCTCCACGTCACGCAAAAGGTTTTCGATATTCTTGTAATAGCCGCTGGCAGTTTTGTTGTTTCCAAGAAAGCGTATCTCAACAAGTTCATTGTCTCGCTTAAAGATATGCCACCACTTGTAGATTTCACTTTTATCAATCATAGCTGCCAGTCATCATTATTGTTGTTCTGAGTTGCATTTGTAACCTGTGGTTGAGCTGGAATTTCGCGTTCAACCCATTCTGCCTTGAAACCGCCCCAGCTTCGCTCTACGCAAAGAGTAATGCAATCATTGGCATTTCTGCCAGATTTATCAATCTCTGCCTTTGTCTTGCGAAAAGCGGTTTCTGTCTGAGTAAGTTTTTTATTTTTTCTTACTTTTATCCAGTCTTCTGCTATTTGACGTTCTACTCCAATTCCCATCAATTCTTTTAAGAAAGAGAATTTCTTTGCCTCTTTATCTTTTTCAACATCTTCTTCGATTTTGGTATTTGCTTCGATTTTGCTTTCTGTTTTGCTTAAGCAAAATGTTTTTTCGCCTCCTTTTTTACCTGCGACTGCTCTCTTTGCGGATATTTCACCGTCTTTTACCATTCTGCTCTGGTATAAATAATCTCCTTCAATATATACAACTTCGTTATCTAACAACTCTGTTAATCCCTCGTATATATCTTCAACAGTATATGGCATGTGTCTGACTAACATAGAAGCAAAATTCATACAAGCATTACTGCTTGTCTTATATTTTTCTCTGAGTAAAATCTTTCCGTATAACTCTGACTTGTGTAATATACACATAAGACGTATATAAACTCCGTTTGCACTTGCACTGCACTCTGCAAGTTTTTCGTCTGACATAAAATCTTTGACGTAGAGAGGGAGATAAGGGCTGTTTTGTAGTGACATAATGCTGATATTTAATGAGCTGATAGTTGAAAGCGAGGAAGAGTGTATCAGCTTCACTCTTATCAACAGGACATGACCCCTATCTATCCTCGCCTGCAAAGTTACAACCTTTATACCAAATACGCAAGCATTCTTGGTATTTTTTAAGGCTTATTAACCATTACAGAAAACAAGAATAACTCCAGAGAGTCTTCTGACTTGTCCTCGAAGAAGAATGGACTGCGTTCTGAATTGTCATGGTGGAACAGAACTTTATCGCTACTGTAATTAGTCAGAACATTTCGCAAGTACTCCAAGTTGACAATTACGTCGTCAAATGCGTCGCCCTCGCAAGGAATGCTTTCACTGAGGTGCTTGCTGTACTCCGCGATAACATCGTAATGGAGTTCCAAGGAAGAGCCAGTACAATGCAAATGAAGGGATACGTCGTCCTTAACGGTTTGCGATTCTATACGCTTCACGGCTTGGAGTAAAGTTGATTTTTCTATTGTGACGTGGCAGTGACCCATTTGTTTGAACAGCAAAGCAACATTAGGATATTTCAAGTTCAAGAGCAGAGAATACACAATCGTGTTATCTGTACGAATATACAGGGCATTCTCGTCTTGCATGAGAGTTACCTTCTCTGCGGTTGCGCACATACGAGCCATGATTGATGCGCTTTTTTTTGGCAGTACAACACTAAAATCTGGAATGTTGTCTTTATTTTGCATTCGAGCTGTGAAAATCATCGAATGCTCGCCACCGCATACACCAATGTAGTCTGAATTGGCATAGATGTATATACCTTCCAGCACTATGCCCTTATCGCCTTTCATTGCAAAGTTCCCTGCCTTTTTTAACCAACCTGCAAACATCTCGCCAGACAACTCAATCTTTGTAGTTTCTTTCATTGGCTTCATCACAGGGAACTCGTTGGCATTGGTTGTAGGCAGCTTTATCTCGCCATTAGCGTGCTTGATAATAAGCTGCTTCTTATCGCTGTCGTAATTCATCGTTATGTCTTCGTCGTTAAGAAGACCTATGTAAGACGCAAATTCGTTCGCGTTGACACAGAAAGACATATCAGCCGTTGTCTCACAGAAGCCGTAGCTCCTTATGTAGTTCTCGCTATCAGAGGACTCAATGCGTATGCGATTGCCTTTGGTTGTTATACATACGTTATCAAGAACTGGCATTATCTTTGTCTTACCAGCGAATACGCCACCGTCGTACATTAAGTGTACCAAGGCGTTGCGGTTGATTTTAATGTTTTCCATCGTTGTTGACCTTTATGAATTTTACTCCGTCGATTTCTACGCATTCCACACTACCAGCGTTGATACGCTTGTAAACTGCTGGCACACTAATATCTTCCTGCCTGGCGTAGGTACTTACTTTGATTAACTTTGATTTTTCCATTTTATACTTTTGTTTTATCGGTTTCTGACTTAGCCACTCTTTCTTCGAGCAACTTTTCGTAGATGTAATCGGCGTAACACTGAGTTCTTGGGGTCTCGTTGCGCCATGTGAAGTACAAATCCATGACTTTATGGATTGTCTGCTTGGTAAGGTCTTTGTCGTAGAACTTCCGATATTGCTTGTATTGCCAGATGCGTGTCAAATCCATGCGAATACCAATGATTAGGGCTACGATTAACAGAATTGTGAGAATTGTGTTCATATCAGTTTGTTTTTACTTTATAAATCCAGCTTTTCTAAGCTTTTTCAAAGCGTTTTTCTCGTTGAGACTCCAGAAATAGAAGCAATTCCTCTCTATTACCACTTTGTCCTTGTGTGCTGGCTGCTTGGTAAAGACGTTGTAGGTCTTGCTTTTCTGGATTTCAGCCTTTTTAATCTCCTTGGTTTCTGTGTTGAAGCTGAACAGGGTGTGTCCAGCCACTTTCTTTGTAGAGCCGACGAATTTAAATTCGTGCTGCTGCTTGTTTTCTACTACAGAAATTTCCTGTTTGTCGAGGTGTTTCTGGTCGGGTGTATGTATTCCGAGTGTATTCATCGCCATCCGTGTTTTATTCGGGTTTCTTTTATTTGTTTTAACATGTTATCTGGCTTCTGGTCTATAAACACGCCACGATTGCTGGCACAGACCATGAGGTTTTTACCGACATCCCTGTCTTCGATGTTGAAGCATGTACTGATACGTGACACATGCTTGGTTCTAAGCATTCCAATGTATCTCGCACAGGCTTCAACTTCTTCGTGTCGCAAGGCATTGATGTCTTTGGGTTCAAAATTAGACATTTCGTGCATTATAGCTCCCTCTGCATTATACAAGCCAGAGTTGCTAAACTTGCTGTCTGTCTTACACTGCCTTCTTTTATGGCTTTCCGTGTGTTATATGACACTTATCAGAGCAACGGCATTCCATGTTTGTCTTCAAACAGAATCCGTAACCATCCGTATCTTCGTAGGCGAATTTCTCGCACTCTCCGCAGTAGATTGTCTTGCTCATGATTGCACTCCTTTCCATTCAAGATTTAATATTTCGTGGAACTCATCGCACATGCCATCCATGAACTCTTGGAAATATTCGTAAGAGTTCCATGGTGTTTCTAATGTGCATAAATTGTCGCACACCCAAAGCTCACATATTTTCTTACCGCTATACATTATGTTGAACTCGTCTTTTGGATATTCTTTTGGCACAACATCAAAACCAAATCCTTGAAGCAGTTCTTTAGTTATAGGCAGCGCATCCACGTTCTTGATGTCATCTTCCCAAGGTGTGCATCTTTCCTCGTCTGATGTCACGAGGTAAATAGTTCCATCATCGCATATTTGTGTAATCTTCAATGGTGGCGAGTAGCGTTCTGTTATATCGCTCCACACCTGTACCCAATCACCTACGTGTATTTCACGAAGGGTTAGGTTCTTTGTTCGCTTGTCTTTCTTGTATTCCATTACCAACCAATATATAAAATGTTTTTACCTTCATTATATCTGTCAAAACTTATTCCACTGTCTTCAAGCGATTCCCACTCGCCCTCGCCGTGTGTGTCAAACATTGCCAACACCTCAACGTCTCCTTTATCTGCTTGGATTTCTTGGAGTTTCTTTATTACTTCTGATATTTTCATTTTACTTATCAATTACGAGTTTAACCTTAGTCGGCTCTTCGTCAGACTATTGTCTTAAAGAATGACAGGTGGGACTCGAACCCACACGATAGGAGTTTATCTTGGACTTTCACCAAGTAGTTTTGTTTGGGAAGGGTTGCGCCTCCAATCCATACGCCGTAGCAATATAGCTATCACTCATCGGTGACTTGTCAAGCAGTAATTATTCTTTTACGGCTACACCATTATGCCAACCTATCTATAAGAGCTTCACTTTAGCGTCTAACCAATTCCGCCACTGTCATTCGTTTATTGTTTTATTGTTCTGTGGCACTATTGCCAATCTCCTTCTTTCTCGCTTCCATCTGGACGATGATGTTGTCGATGGTCTTGCAGGAATATTCCATCGCTATCTCCTTTAGTACGGCTATCTGAGCTAATAGCCTTGTGTATTCTGCCACTGTCATGACTATCCCTCCCTTATACCAAATGGAGTGCCATCAGCAAACGTGTATTCATTAAACACAGATATAGTGCTATGTGCTAATGATTCGTTTGTAGAATATGTTATATGGACATCTCTGAAAGCATCTGACCACGACACTTCGCCAATACAACAAAAACTTCCATTCTTTTTTGATTTTAACCATCCAAACGGCTGATGCTTCTGCATTTCATTCCAGCACTCTTCCTTTGTTTTGAATGGTCTATACTTTGGTTCTGGCTTGATGCGATACCTCTCTGGTGATTCATAAAAATCAGATTCGCACAAATCAAGCCATTTACCTCCGTCCAAAAACTGTATAGTCCTGCCCTCTGCATACGCTTGCATGATAGGCAGCATTTTTTTTACTTCTTCTCTTGTCATAGTTTTATATTTTATGAATTGAAATAATTTCACCCCCAATGTACTGATTTACCTGAGACATTGTTCCATCCTTTTTAATTTTATGGAAAACGTATGTCATACCACCCCATTTGAGAGATAATCCAAAGAAGTAAGTTTCGGTATCAATTTCATTACCACGCCATGTTTTCGTTTTTACTGAAACCTTAGTGCCTGTGGTAATTCCTTGTTCTTCAAGTTCCCTCAGTAAGGAGTTTTGAAACTCTTTGTTTACTTGTGCAATCTGAGTGTTTAACGAAACTTTTTGTTCGTTAAGCTCATCAATCTTCTTTTGATATTCTTCTCTTGTCATATCTTTATTTTATTGAATTTCAAATGATAATTTATAGAGTCTTTCGTTTTCCTCTTTTTCTTTTACCCCTTCATAAGGAGAAGAAAAGTAGAGTTTGCTTTTCCCATTTATTAGTCTTTTTATTTCTCTTGCTTTTTTCATCTCACTTCTTGATAATGTAAAGTGCCTGCAATTGTAACAACGACATATTTTATATTCTTCTAAGCCATATCTTCCCAACTTACAATAATCTTTAATTATTGGGAAATATGGGTCACAAGGAAGAATATCCACGTTATATACTCTATGACTACAAATTGCATAGTCGCAGTATTTTTTACGTTGTCTTGCGTTCATAATTTTATCTCCTATTTTTACGTTTCTTCTTTTTTGGCATTGTAATCTTTGCACCAAATGCGAATGACTCGCCACAAGGAGTACCCCCATGCCTGTAACAAGGCTATAACTTCTTGATGAATTTCGATTGCATTCATATTTTTCTATTTTGGTTTCTGGGTGCAAAGTTAATACTTTTCTACCTAACCACCAAACAAATCTGGAAAAAGTTTCAAGTTTTTAACATTTAACCACAAAATAGGCACAAAATAGATACCAAATCCAAACACAATACACAAAACCCTCATATTTTCGTTCTAATCGCTTCAAATTACCTCAGGTGACTAATTGTACACAAAAAGACATTCGTGCGATTGTAGGGCGAAACAGAGGGTAAATAGAGGATAATACTGATACACAAGGCAACAAACAAACAGAAAAAAAATGAAAAATAAAAAAAATCACAAAAATTTATATATAAAAAATCGAGAAACGACAGCGTAGTGACAGGGCGCTACAAAGGGGGGGCGGTCTATTTATTGGTCTGGAAGCGTTTGGCAGTCTCTTATAGCTTAAAATAAGCAATACAGGTACGGCACGGACGTATCGTGTTTATATTAGGATGCTTATTGTCTATAATACAAGTGTATAGAGCAAAAACGGTGTTTTTGGCGCTTTTGGCGCGCCCTGTGCGCTTTCTCGTTGCTCGGTGGTATATTATATCATCGTGGCAAAAAATGCGCTCAAAGCGGTTGTTTCAGCCAGCAACACGGCAACGCTTTTATTTATAAACCTTTGCGCGTTTTTTGTTTTTCGTCTTTATGCTTTTTGGCATTTCTATTTTTTTCGTCCTTAGTGCTTTCTATTTCTTTGCATTCTATTCTTTTTCGTCTTTTTTTTGTCTTTGTGTTTTTATTTCCTTTTTGTTCGTTCCTTTCCTTTTCTTTGCTTTCTTTCTTTCTTTCTTTGCTTACTTACTTACTTGATAATGTGGCTATCTAATAACAACAATAATAATAATATATAATATACTTATATCGTTTGTGTGTGTGCGTATATGCGCACGCACGTGCGCGCACGCACGGCAAAGACTCGTTAAAATAAGGCACAAAAAAGGAGCGGCCAAAAAGCCGCTCCAGTCGTTATCCTAAAAATCAAATCAAATATAAAAGCTAGTCCTATCTTTGTGCCAAACGTTTGCCGCGCGGATGCGTCCAGCTGCCTTCAATACGTCCTTACTGGATACCTTATTACTCTCTATATCTGTTACGGCTGGAAGGCTTGCAACGGTGGACTCTGATTCTACAGC